>Ga0157372_10008137_pt1 | contig 11151 bp, 6 predicted proteins | sample C55metaG_FD_115307 | JGI IMG/M metagenome (GOLD analysis project Ga0157372, IMG submission 115307) | Corn rhizosphere microbial communities from Kellogg Biological Station, Michigan, USA - C5-5 metaG | ecosystem: Host-associated > Plants > Roots > Rhizosphere > Soil | place: USA: Michigan...
CGTGACGCCGCAGGGTGACGCGTACTGTTGGGGAGAGAACGGCGGTGGCCAGCTCGGCGACGGCAGCCGAGTAGATCATCACACGCCGGTGAAGGTGAAGACGTCGCTTCGGTTCGTCGTGGTGGCCGCGGGCGCGGTTCACACGTGCGCCCTTGCCACCGACGGAGAAGCGTACTGCTGGGGGCGCAACACCTACGGACAATTGGGTGACGGTACCACAACGGATGAGGCTCAGCCCGTCCGAGTGGCGGGTGGGCACGCTTTCGCGTCGTTGCGCACGTTCGGCTCTCACACCTGTGGGTCGACGTTGTCCGGTGAGGCATTCTGCTGGGGATACAATCTCGACGGCCAGCTCGGCGACGGAACGCGGGCGCATCGCACGCGCCCCGTCTACATCGAGCCTCCGCCGGGTGGGTGACGATGAGATATTCTTTATCACGAACCGCGCTCCGGCGCGGGGCCCTTTCGATCGCGACCTTTGCCGTCGGCTCGTGCAGCAGCGCCACTGATTCCATTCAGAGCGACGACGTCGCGACGGTCGTCGTGAATCCTTCGGCGACGAGCGTCGCCGTCGGCTCACAGGTTCCGCTTCAAGTCACGGTGGAAAACGCCGACGGCAAAACGGTGACTGGAGTCGGCGTCGTGTGGACGGTGAAGGATCAGGACATCGCCAGCGTCTCGTCGGCGGGGGTGGTGACCGGCCTCGCGCTTGGGACGACTCAGGTCGCGGCCAATGTCGGCGGAAAATCGGGGATCGCGGCGATCACGGTGCAGAAGACGCCGGTGGCGAGCGTGATCGTTCGGCCCAGCCATATAGACGCGAGTCCCGGCACGAAGACACAGCTCACGGCGGTCGCCTACGACGCCACACAGAACGCGCTCACCGATCGCGCGATGATCTGGACAAGCAGCAACACCAGCGTCGCCACGGTCGACTTGAACGGCCTGGTCACTGCCACCGGACCAGGAACGGCATCGATCACCGCGACGGCGGAGGGGAAAAACGACGTCTCGACGATCACCGTGTCGCAGGCACCGGTAGCGACGGTGAGCATCTCGCCGAGCCCGTTGTCGATGTCCGTCGGCCAATCGACGGAGCTCACGGCAGTGCTGCGCGACGATGCGGGGAACCTGCTCACCGGTCGACCAGTGGCTTGGAGCTCGAGTAACACCGGCGTGGCGTCGATCTCGTCGTCCGGCGTCATCAGTGCGGTCGCAGCCGGAACGACGACGATCACCGCGACGAGCGAAGGAAAGAGCGGATCGGCGACAGTGACGGTGACGAACTTCGCGGTGGCCATCGTCAACGTGCAGCCGCAGAACAACACAATCGTCGCCGGATCGAGCATTCAGCTCTCGGCGACGCTGACCGACGTGAATGGAGCGCCGGCGACAAACCGAGCGGTGGCCTGGTCCTCGAGTAACACGAGCGTCGCGACGGTATCAAACGGCGGACTCGTGAGCGGCATCGCCCCTGGGACGGTGACGATCACCGCGACCAGTGAGGGCAAGGCGGGATCGGCCACGGTGGCCGTCCAACCCAAACCTGTTGCGTCGGTGACGGTCTCGCCGGCAACGGCGTCCCTGACGGTCGGTCAGACGACGCCTCTTACCGTGGTACTCAAAGACCAGAGTGGTGCGGTGCTCACGGGCCGGACAGTCGTGTGGACGACGAGCAACAGCGCCGTCGCAACCGTGTCGTCGAGCGGCACTGTCACTGCCGTCGGTGCGGGGAGCGCCACGATCACGGCGACGAGTGAGGGGAAATCGGGCACCGCATCGATCACGGTGACGCAAATCCCCGTGGGCAGCGTGGCGATCTCACCGGCGACGGCCACTGTTCCGGCAACGACGAGCAGTCCGCTCACCGCGATCGTGAAGGACGTGAACGGAACCATCGTGACCGACCGCGTGGTGACGTGGAGCTCGAGCAACACCGCCATCGCGACCGTCTCTGCCGGGGGTGTGGTCACTGGTGTGGCGATCGGAACGGCGACGATCACGGCGACAAGTGAAACGAAGAGCGGCACCGCAACGGTGACCGTGACGCAGGCCCCGGTGAGCACCGTCACCGTGTCACCTTCAGCGCCAACGATCGTGATCGGCACGACGACCACGCTCTCGGCGACGACGAAAGACGCGAATGGAACAGTGCTGACGGGACGCGCTGTCACGTGGAGCACCAGCAACGCGGCGGTCGCGACTGTCTCCGCGGCCGGCGCCGTCATGGGCGTGTCGAGCGGCACCGCGACAATTACAGCGACGAGCGAAGGAAAGACCGGAACCGCGACGGTGAGCGTTGTCCCCGTACCGGTGGCGTCGGTCGCCGTGAGTCCGCTGTCTGCCAACGTGAACATCGGCGCGACACAGACGTTGACGGCCGTTCTCAAAGATGCACTCGGCCAACTGCTGACCGGTCGAACCGTAGCGTGGAGCTCGAGCACACCCGCGGTCGCGACTGTCTCGGCGAGCGGTGTCGTAACCGGCGTGTCCGTGGGCACCGCGGTGATCACGGCGACGAGCGAGGGAAAGAGCGGCACCGCTACGATCACGGTGCTCGCCGTCCCGGTGGGGTCGGTTACTGTTTCGCCGTCGCCTGCGACGGTCGTCGCAACACAGACCCTTCAGCTGACGGCGACCGTAAAGGATCAAAACGGCGTCGTCGTCACCGATCGTGCCGTCAGTTGGAGCACCAACAACTCGAGCCTGGCAACTGTTTCGTCGACTGGTCTCGTGAGCGCGAGCAATTCGGGCAGCGTCGTGATCACCGCGACGAGCGGAGGAAAGAGCGGGTCCACGACGGTCACTATCACTCCGGCGCCCGTCGCAACCGTGACCGTGACGCCTTCGCCCGCCTCAGTGAAGAGAGGTTCCAATCTGTCTCTCACCGCGACACTGCGCGACGCCAACGGAACTCTTCTTACCGGCCGCGTCGTGACGTGGACTTCGAGCGACACATCCAAGGCAACGGTCAGCTCATCCGGTGTTGTGAGAGGGGTCGCCGAAGGGACGGCGACAATCACCGCGACGAGTGAGGGAAAAACGGGGACCTCGACCGTAACGGTAACGAAATGATTCGCCGACTCGCTCTTGTCTGTACGCTCGCCGTAGCCACTGCCGGCGCGCAATCTTCGCGGCGTGAACCACCCAAGCAAAGCACGCTGCCGACGCGCACACAGAGCTCGTGCGCGCCGATCGTCATGGGAACGAAGGCGCCTAGCGACGACGACAAGCGCCGCGCGCGAGATTTGGCGGCGCGTGGACAGCAGGCGGCGATCCTCGGCGACAGCGCGGCCGCACTCAGCTCGCTGCGCCAAGCCGCCGCTCTCGATCCGACCAACGCTGATTTCGCGTATCAGCTCGGACGCGTGTACGAGCAGTCGAAGGCGGAGACGAACGCCGCCGCCGAATATTGCCGCTTTCTCGTACTCGCCCCGAACGCGCTCGAGGCAGTGGAGGTGCGCGATCGAATCCTCGCCATCATCCCGCCGCGAGCGGATCCGACGACCGCGGCCGCCCAGCGCGAATTCCAGGCCGGGCTCGCAGCCTACAACGCCGGACAATTCCTTCAGGCGGAGCTGCACTTCTCAGGCGCGCTCAAGGGCGATTCGACGTGGGCGGACGCGTACTACGATCGTGCTCTCGTCCGCATCGCGCTCGCCGAGCGCGTGAAGGCGATGAACGACTTCGAGAGCTACTTGCGCTTCAAACCGGAGGCGACCGATCGGCTCCAAGTCGTGGCGCGAATCGACAACTTGCGCCGGGCGCAGTTGTCGCAGGGCCAGGCGCTCGTGCTCGGCCTCGTGGTGCCGGGCGGCGGGCAGATGTACACGCGGCGACCGATTCGAGGAGCGGTTCTCTTCGGTCTGGCCGCGGCCGCGCTTGGTGTCGGCGCCAAAGGCCAAACGAAAACGACGCTCGTCGAGCAGACCGGGACGGATCCGTTCGGTCAAAAATACACGTTCACGACAACGAAGACGACGACCGACCATCCATACCTCGCGCCGGGGATCGCCCTCGCCGGCGGCATCGCCCTCGTCAGCGCCTTCGAGGCGTTTCACTATGCCGGGCGAGTAAACGCCGGCAGCGAGCGGCTATCGCTTTATCTCGCGCCGGCCGGCGACCGGCTGCTCGCCCGCGTCGAGATTCGATAAGCAGGCATCAATTAGCGTCTACTCATCGACGCGCTCAAAAGGGCAGCTGATGAGTCGCCGGTGCGCTTTGCGTCGGGACGGGAGCGGCGGCGGCGGCGGCGGCGGGCACGTTGGCCGGCGTCGCGGGTTGACGAGTCGCGGCGACGAATTTGATGGGATCCACGGCGGTGCCTTTCACGAGCACCTCGAAGTGGAGATGCGGCGCCGTGGCAAGTCCGCTCGATCCGACCGCTCCGATCTGCACGCCAGCGTCGACTTGCTGGCCCGCCTTCACGTTCGCCGAGCGCAGGTGCGCATATCGCGTGACGATGCCGCCGGTGTGCGCGAGCTCGATCGTCAGCCCGTATCCAAAGCGCCGGCCTACTGACCTCACGGTACCTGCCGCCGGAGCGACGATCGGCGTTCCGGCCGGCGCTGAGAGGTCGACGCCCTCGTGCGCGCGGAAGATCTGCAGAATGGGATGAAAGCGCGAATGCGAGAAGCGGCTCGACACGGCCGCCCCGCTCACGGGCATGATCATGTCCACCGGCGGGCTGTTGCGAATCCGCTCGGCCATCGATGCGGTGCGCAATGTCTGCATCGTGTCGCGCAACGCGAGAATCTCGACGCGCGCCTCGGTCAAGCGTTCAGCCGCGAGCGACGCCGCTTCCGACCGTCCCGTTTCCCAAATCACGAGACAGGCCGCCGCCGTGGCGAAGTACATCACGAGGATGCGAACGGTGCGCATCTTCACGCCGAGGCGCTTGGGAGCCGCGCTCGGCGTCGGCGGGACGACGATGACCGTCCACGCCGGCGTGCCGCCTCCGATCACCATCGATTACGCGCTCTCGACGGCGGGCAGTACGCGGGAGGCCATCTCCAATCTGCCGTCGGGGTCGAGCTGCGCGGCTTCACCGACCGGGTGAATCGCCACGTGGCCATGCACCGTTCCCCCTTCGTGCAACAGAATCGCTTCGGCGCGAATGTCGCCTTGGACCGTGGCCGATGCCTGGACCTCGACGCGGCCGGCGACGGTCAGCGTCCCGACCAGCGTTCCGCCGACGATGACTTCCCGCGCTTCGACGTCGCCGGTCACGGCTCCATTCACGCCGACGATCAGCGTATCGGCTCGGTGAAGCGTGCCCTCGACGCGACCGTCGACGCGAACCGTTCCTTCCGTATTCAAGTCGCCGGCGATCGATAACTGATCGTCGATGACCGAATAGCCGGTGGCGTTGGCGGGGCGGGAAGACTTTCGGGGGACCAGACGCATCGACAACTCCTCCAAAAGGGGTGCAGCAGACTCTGGAGGAATGACGCGCCAACAGGGCGTATGGTATCGCTTGAGTTCGTGCGGTGGCGCACAGCGCCGGCGTGGTCCTTAAGGAGCCAACATCATGTCCTTCCACGCTTTGGCCACACGATCGGTGATGAGCCACACTGACGGGTAATTGGGTGTTCCCTTCCCCGGCGGTGGTCCGAATTCGTGCGTCTTGAAATCGCCGACGAGACCATTGGTTTCGCTGAGCGATTTGAGCGTGCCGTCCGCGCTGAGTCGCGCCGCGAGAACGTCCTCGAAGAAAAGCATCGACACGTCGCGCGATTTCCCAACGACGTGCCCCACTCCCGGTTCCTCGGCGAGCGCCCAAAGCGCGCCACCCCGGCGATTCAGCGCGAACAAACCCGTGATCGTGTGGACGCGCTGCTCGAGATCCTTACCGCCGATGAAGAGCATCGCGGGAATCGAGCGCGTTTCGCGCGGCGTCAGCGCCGTGTAATAGATGCCGCCCTTGTTGACGATGAACGCCGCGACCTTCTCAGGTTTCCAAACGGCCATCTCGTAGTCGAACTGTCCTCCGGCCGACATTCCCCAGAGTAGCAGCGGCGCGGACGCAATCTCGTTGTGTCCGGAGCGCGAGGCGAAATGATTGATCGCATCGAGAAGCGCCTGCCCGCTGCCGTGCGACACGTTTACGTAATCCTCGATGTATCCCTGATCGTGCTTCTTGTCGGTGAATCGGCAGGCAACGATGGCGAGTTTGTTCCTCGACGCGAAGGCTTGCCATACAGTGTCCTGCGCCATGTTGCGGCCGTCGCCGTTCGACCCCGGCACGAGGACGAGCACCGCGCGCAACTTGTCGTTCGTATGCGGCGTCCAGAGCCGAAACTGCGCGGTATCGAAGTTCGCTCCCGACGGAATTGAATCGTCGATCGTTTGAGCGAGTACTTGGCGCGCGGCGACGAAGGCGAAGGCCGCGATGAGGAATCGTCGGGGGCGTAGCATGTCTAGAACATGGTAGACGCCCGCCGCGAACGATAGGCAGCCTCTCGGGCTAGGCGGCAGCCGTTCGTCGCTCGACGTCCGGCACGATCTCGCGCGCCGTGCGTTGGAGATATTCGACGATCTCGGGATTCCGCTCGGGGTCCCACTCTTCCGCAAGCTCCTCGAGATGCGCGCGCCGCGCGGCGATGAGACGCGTGAGCGCGTCGCAGCCCGCCACGGTCAGCGACAGACTCGGTGCGCTCCCCTCGATCAGCCGCCGATCTCGCAACTCATCGATCGCGGCGTGAATGCGGTTTTCGTCGATCTGATGCTTGCGTCCGAGAGCATCCGGGTCGCATGCCGGCTCTCGATCGATGTGAATGAGCAGCCACCCGGCAAGCGGCGAGAGTGTTTCGCCGGCACGCTCGATGATCCGTCGAATGTGCTCGCGCTGCACGTCGCGGTCGGCGAGACGGGAGAGCGCGGCGTACATCTGCGCGGCGACCACTTCGATGTCGAGCGGGCGTCCGAACGCCTGGCCCGCCTCTTCGCCCGGATTCGCGGCCGAAGAAGCAACGGTCGCGCGCAACGGCCGTTCCGGCATCAACCAGGTGATGAGAAACCCGACGCCACACACCACGGACGCTACCAGGAACACGCGGTCGGACGCTCCGGTGATCGCCGCGGCATAGTGCGCGCGGACGTCTACCGGCAGTTGCGCGAGCGCCTCGAGATTGAGTCCAGCGCCGGCGCCCGTGCCCGCGCTCTTCATGTCTCCGAGGAGCGCATTGAACCGATTGGCGAACACGGCACCGAGCACCGCCGTCCCCAGTGAGCCGCCGATGAATCGAAACAGCGTCGCGCCGGAGGTCGCGACGCCGAGGTCCTGATAGTCCGCGTCGTTTTGCACAGCGATCACCAGCACTTGCATCACCATGCCGAGACCAGCGCCGAGCATCATGACACGCAGGGCGGCGGCCGTGACGCTGCTTTGCGCCGTGAGCCGTGAAAGCGCGATGAGAGCGACGGTCATCACCGCCGTGCCGACGATCGGGAAAATGCGGAACCTGCCGAGCCGACTGATCAGCTGCCCCGAGACGATCGACGTTGTGAGCATGCCGCCCATCATTGGCAGCATCTCCATCCCGGACGCGGTGGGACTCACACCCTTTACTGCTTGCAGAAATAGCGGGAAATACGTCACGGAGCCGAACAGCGCGAAGCCGACCACCAGCCCGACCAGTGTCGAGACGACGAACGTTCTGCGCTGAAAGAGCCGGAGCGGAAGAACCGGCTCGGCGGCTCGGCGCTCGACGAACGCGAACACCACTACGGCAACGATCGCGACGACGATCAATCCGATGACGAGCGCGGATCCCCACGGATACGCCGTGCCGCCCAGGTCCGCGAGGAGCGTGACGACGCTGAGCGCGACGGCGAGCAAGGCCGCGCCGGTATAATCGATCGCGTGCTTCGTTCGCAGTACTTGCGACGGAAGCGTGATCGCGAGCACGACGACCGCGATGATCCCCAGCGGCAAATTGACGAAGAAGATCCAGCGCCAACTGAGGTGCGTCGTGAAATACCCGCCGAGCAGCGGGCCGGCGACGCTGGCCAGTCCGAACACGGCCCCGAAGATTCCTTGATATCGTCCGCGATCGCGCGGCGCGACGATGTCGCCGACGACCGCCTGCGTCGTGACGTTCAGTCCTCCACCGCCGAGCCCTTGCAGCGCGCGAAAAACGATGAGCTGGAACATGCTCTGGCTGACGCCGCACAGCGCAGAGCCGAGGAGAAAGATCGCGATCGCCGTTTGCAGGACGACCTTCCGTCCGTAGAGATCGCCGAGCTTTCCATAGATGGGCGTGACGATCGTCTGGGCCAGCAAGTACCCGGTCACGACCCAAGCCAGATGTTCGAGTCCGCCGAGCTCGCCGACGATCGTCGGCAACGCCGTGGAGACGATCGTCGAGTCCAGCGCCGCGAGGAGCATGGCGAGGACGAGGCCGCTGAACACCACCAGCACCTGCTTGTGCGACAGGCGGCCGGGAAGCGACGACGTCTCGAGAGGCTGCGCGACGGTCGCGGTCATGTCGGCAAGTCATCCAGCATGGCTCGCCGACAGTCGCACGATGCAGGCCGCTCTACTCGCTTCGAATTGCGATGACAGGGTCGACGCGGCTGGCGCGTCGAGCCGGCAGGAGCGACGCGACGACAGCCACCAGGGCGAGGGTGATCGCGACCGTGGCGAACGTCGCCGGATCGTTCGGCCGTATCTGGTACAGGATCGTCCGTACAAAGCGCGTTAAACCGAGGGCGACGATAAGACCCGCTATCACACCGCTCGCCACCATCGGCGCCGTCTCCCGCGCGACGAGCCACAACACGTCGCCGCGTTGCGCGCCGAGCGCGAGCCGAATCCCCAGCTCTCGGGTGCGTTGCGCCATAGTGTACGAGAGGACGCCGAAAATTCCGATCGCCGCCAGCACCAACGCGAGCGCGGCAAACGCCCCCAGCAAGACCGCGATCAGACGATCGCTGGCCATCGAGCGATCCATCGCGTCGTCCATCGTCGCGACATTGGCGAGCGCGATGCCGCCGTCGAGCGCGCGCAACTCCCGTTTCACCGTTGGCAGGGCCGCCGTGGGATTGCCGCGCGTGCGCACGGTGATGATGCCCAGCCCCCAGGCGTTGTTCTGCGCGTACGGCACCCAGACGAGTGCGCGCGCCGAGTCGGCGGCGCCGTAAAATTTTACATCGCCGACGACGCCGACAATCTCTCGTTCGACCTTCTCGTCGCGCGACGACATCGCGCGCTTACCTATCGGATTCTCGTCACCGAACATTCGCTTCGCGAACGTTTCGTTCACGATCATCACCGGCGGACTGGCGGTATCGTCATGCGTGGTGAAATCGCGACCGCGCAACATCGGAATTCGCAGCGCGGCGAAGTAGCCGGGCGTCGTCACATTCCAGTTGATCGTGATCTCGTTCGCCGCGATGGGTTCACGTCCCTCGGCGACCATCGACCGGCCGAGATAGAAGCCGCCGGCGCCGAGCGGACTGGCGGACACGATACCGGCGGCCTCGATGGCCGGCGCGGCGGCGAGCCGGTCGCGGAGCTGATACTGAAAGGCGATCACCTTGGCCTTCGTGTTGTAGCGAATTCCCGGGAGAGAGATCGACGCCGTCAAGACATTGCGGCGATCGAAGCCCGTATTGACGCCTCGCAGACGCTGCACGCTCCGCAACGCCAGTCCGGCCCCGGCCAACAACACCACGGACAGCGCCAGCTCGACCGTGACGAGTGCTCGTCGGGTCCGCGTCGTGGCGCGGCTCGTTCCGCCGCGCGCCCCGCCGTCCTGGAGAGACGCGGGACCGCCGCCCTGACGTCCCGAATGCACCGCCGGCACGAGACCAAAGAGCAGCGCGACCGCAATCGATACGAGAAAGGTGAATGCCAGGACTTTCAGATCGACGTGTGCCGTCTCGATGCGCGGAACGTCGGTCGGAGCCACCGCGACGATCATTCTCACCATCCAGATCGACAGCACGGCGCCAAGGGTGCCGCCGGCCAAGCCGAGCGTCGTGCTCTCGACGAGGCTTTGCCGCACGAGTCTGAAGCGACTCGCCCCGAGCGCGGTCCTCACGGCAAGCTCACGCCGACGCGCCGCGGCCCGTGCGAGTTGCAGGTTCGCGACGTTCACGCAGCCGATGAGCAGCAGAAGTCCAACGGCGCCGAGCAGGATCCAGAGCGCGCGCGGCGTAGTCTCGCCGAGCATCGCGTTGAGTACCGGGACCGGCACCATCGTGACGTCTTTTCGAATGTTCGGCTCCGCGACGCTGACACGTTTCGCCAGTGCCGCCATCACGGTACGCGTGCCCTCGATCGTCGCGCCGGGTTTGAGCCGCGCGATGGCCTGGAAGATGAAATTGTCGCGACGCTGCAAGTCGGGGTCTTGTTCTGTCGTAAAGCGAAGCGGTACCCACATGTCGGCGTTGAGCGGCCAACGCGCGTTCGCCGGAAGCACTCCGACGATTGCGCGCTTGATGCCGTTGATCTCCACGGTGAGGCCCGCGATGTCGGATCGCGATCCGAACTGCGTGCGCCACAGCCGATCGGAGATGACGACCGCTCGCGGCGCGGCGACCGGGAAGTCACCGGGCATCAAGGCGCGCCCGGAAGTCGCACGAACTCCGAGCGCTCCGAAGAACTGCGCCGACACGGCCGCTGCCTGCACGCGCACCGGATCTCCTGACCCGGTAATGTCCATCTCCGTGCCTTGATAGACCGCGACCTGCGAGAACACCTGAGTGTCCCGCCAATCCATGAAATCCGCGTAGCTCATCGACGACCCCGTTTGGCCGGTGGAGATTGTCCGGGATTCCGGCACCACGATTCGATCGGGTTCGGGAAATGGGAGCGGCGCGAGGAGCACCGAGTTCACGACCGAGAAAATCGCGGTCGTGGAACTGATGCCGAGGGCCAGCGTGAGAATCGCGGCGAGACTGAAACCGGCGCTTCGGCGAAGCGATCGAACCGATTGAACGAGCTCTTGCCCGATGATCGACATGCGGTCCTCCGCTGAGAGCGGGGCTGCGGTGAAGGTGGTTGGGATGCCGCGCCGACGTGAGATGACGCGCGCCCACTCGAGTGCGGCCGTGACGACGAGATCGACTACGCCGCGACGCCAAACCCGCCGCCGCGATTCTCCGCGGCGCGCGGCCTCTATCAGGCGTTGCCGCTGGAAGGAG
>Ga0157372_10008138_pt1 | contig 11151 bp, 12 predicted proteins | sample C55metaG_FD_115307 | JGI IMG/M metagenome (GOLD analysis project Ga0157372, IMG submission 115307) | Corn rhizosphere microbial communities from Kellogg Biological Station, Michigan, USA - C5-5 metaG | ecosystem: Host-associated > Plants > Roots > Rhizosphere > Soil | place: USA: Michigan...
AGCTGGTAGGGGTTCGGCAGCTCGAGCAGCTTCGAGTCGGAGCCGTACTCGTACGTCATCGCGGGCCTCGGATCGTGGCGAGTGTAGGCGCGCGGGTGGTCCGCGGGCACGGCTGCCGGCGAGTCGCGCGAGGCACGTCGCTTGCCGCGGGACGCGAGCAAAGGAGCTCCGATGCGACACGCAGACACACCTTCGGGTCCGGGCAAGCCGACGCGCGAGCGCGGCGACGCGGTCACCGCGCAGGAAGAAGCCGACGAGATGGCCGAAGACGCCGGCACGACGGTCGACGCCGAAGAAGACGCGCGCCACGCCGATCGCAACGCGCACGGCAACCGCGACCACGGCGCGGGCGGCACCGGAGCGCGGCGACGTGCGGTCGAGAGCGCACCGCGCCGCGCACGGTCGAACGCGACCGCGATACGCTTGCCACATGAGCGATGAGCCGAAATCGGTCGCGGGCGCGGACGACCTCCTTGCAGCGCCGACGCTCGAGCGCTTCGCCGACCTCGAGGTCGAGGTCGGTGCGCCGATCGAAGTGGGCGCCGTCGCGGGCGGCCTGCGGCGCCTGATTCCGATCGTCGGCGGCCGCTGCCGGGCACGCGATTTCAACGCGCGCGTGCTGCCCGGCGGCGCCGACTTCCAGCTCGTCACCAGCGCGACGACGGCGCGGCTCGAGGCGCGCCACGTCCTCGAGACCGACGCCGGCGATCGCATCTACGTCGTCAACGACGCGATCCGAACCGCGCCCGCAGCGGTGATGGCGCCGCTCGTCCGCGGCGAGCCGGTCGATCCCCGCGACGTCTACTTCCGCTGCGTGCCGCGGTTCGAGACCGCCGCGCCGACGCTCGCGTGGATCGCCGAGCGCGTCTTCATCGGCGTCGGCGTGCGCCGGCCTGCGCTCGTCGAGATGCGGTTCTTCGAGGTGCGCTAGAGAGCAGTGCCCGAAGGTCCTTCGATCGTCATCCTGCGCGAGGAGGCGCAACGCTTCGCCGGCAAGCGCATCGTCGCGGTCGACGGCAACACGACGATCGCCAAGGAGCGCCTGCTCGGCGAGCGGATCGTCGCGTTCCGCAGCTGGGGCAAGCACTTCCTGGTCGAGCTGAAGACCTTCTCGCTGCGCATCCACCTGCTGATGTTCGGCAGCTGGCGGATCGACGAACGCAAGGACTGGGCGACGCCGCGGCTGTCGCTCGGCTTTCGCCGCGGCGAGCTGAACCTCTACAGCTGCTCGGTGCGCTTCATCGAGGAGCCGCTCGACGACGTCTACGACTGGAGCGCCGACGTGCTCTCGGACGCGTGGGATGCCGCCGCCGCGCGCCGCAAGCTCCGCGCGATGCCCGAGACGCTCGTCTGCGATGCACTGCTCGACCAGAACGTCTTCGCCGGCGTCGGCAACATCATCAAGAACGAGGTCCTGTTCAGGATCCGCCTCCACCCGCTCTCGAAGATCGGCGCGCTGCCGCCACGAAAGCTCGCGCAGCTCGTCGACGAGGCGCGACGCTACAGCTTCGACTTCCTCTTCTGGAAGCGGGCGTTCGTGCTGCGCAAGCACTGGCTCGCGCACACCAAGCGAACGTGCCCGCGCTGCGGCATCCCGCTCCTGAAGGCGCACCTCGGCGCGACCGACCGGCGCAGCTTCTGGTGCGAGCGCTGTCAGCGGCGCTACGGCTGACCGCGCCCGCTCGTGCGGCCGAGGCGCGGCCCCTGCGATCCGTGCGATCCGGCACGAAGCGCCGCAGTCAAGCTCGCCCGGGCGCCGCCGATAACTCCGGTATCCCTCGCCCGGCCATGAAGACCGCTCGCCCGCCCACCGAACAGATCGACGTCGGCGACCTCAAGGTCGGCATGTACGTCCATCTCGACATGGGCTGGATGTCGCACCCGTTTCCGCTCAGCCACTTTCGGATCGCGACGCCGGCGCAGCTCGCGACGATCCGCTCGCTCGGCGTTCGCAAGGTGCGCTGGAGCCCGCAACAGAGCGACGCGTCGTTCGATGGCGGCCCGGCGGCGACGCTGCCCGGGCCGCTGCCGGTGCGCAAGGGCGACGCCGCCAACGACTCGGCGCTCGACGATGCCGACGCCGACGCCGTCGACACCGTCCCGTACACGCTGCCGAGCGAGGACAACGTCGTCGATGCGACGATGCACGCGCAGCAGCGCGCGCACGCCGAGCGGCAGAGGAAGCTCGCCCGGCAGCGCGCCGCCGAGCAGCGCTGCGCGCGCCAGTACGCCGAGGCCGCGCGGTCGTGCAAGCAGACGCTCGAGCTCGTCCGCAGCAAGCCCGGCGAGGCGCGCGCGCAGGCCGAGGCGCTGTCGCGCGCGGTCGTCGAGAAGATGATCGGCGAGCAGGACCTCTGCATCCGCATGCTCGTCGACGGCGCCGGCGACAAGGCGTCGATGCACGCGATGAACGTCGCGGTCATCTCGCTCCTGATGGGCCGCTGCTTCGGCTTCATCGAGGAGGAGATGCAGGACCTCGGCGTCGGCGCGCTGCTCCACGACGTCGGCAAGGAAGAGTTGCCGGCGCGGCTGCGCCACCGCGACGAGAGCTTTTCACCCAACGAGCTGCGCGTCTATCAGGAGCACGTCGAGGCCGGCCTGGTGCAGGCACGGCGGATGGGCCTGTCGGCGGGAGCGACCGCGGTCATCGCGCAGCACCACGAGCACGCCGACGGCAGCGGCTTTCCCGAGCAGCTCAACACCGACCGGATGACGATGGCGGCGCGCATCGTCGCGCTCGTCAACCGCTACGACAACCTCTGCAACCCGCACGTCCTGTCGCGCGCGCTGACGCCGCACGACTCGCTGTCGCTGCTGTTCGCGCAGGGGCGAAGCAAATTCGACACCTCGATCCTCGGCGCGTTCATCAAGATGATGGGCGTCTACCCGCCTGGCTCGATGGTGCAGCTGACCGACGACCGCTACGCGCTCGTCGTCGCCGTCAACTCGACGCGGCCGCTGAAGCCGAGCGTCCTCGTCCACGAAGCCGAGACGCCGCGCGAGGAAGCGCTCGTCCTCGACCTCGAAAGCGCAGTCGGCCTCGGGATCCGGCGCAGTGTGCGCACCCAGCAGGTGCCGCCGACGGCGATCGACTACCTGCAGCCGACGACGCGGGTGACGTACTTCTTCGAGCCGGCACGCGCCACCGCCGACGTCGTCGACGACGAATGAACAATCCGCTTCCCGTCGATCCGTTCAGCGTCGCGGAGGCGGCGCGCCGCACCTGGCCGGCGCTGATCGAGTCGTTGCTCGAGGCGGTCTGCCTCGTCGAACCCGAGGGGCTGCGGATCGTCGCTGCCAATGTCGCCGCCGGGCATCTCTTCGGCGTCGCTCCGGCCGAGCTCGTCGGCCGCGACATGCGCGCGACGGCGTCGACCGCCGAGGACGAGGCGTTCTGGGACCGCGTCGCCGCCAAGGGCGGAGCGGCGCAGCTCCTTTCGGAGTCGTTCGTCGCGCGCTTCGACGGCGAGGCGGTGCCGGTGCTGCGCCGCGTCAGCCGGGTCGAGCCGGCGCCGGGCAACGCGCTCTGGATCGTCGCTCTCGTCGACCGCAGCGAATCGGTGCGTGCCGAGTCGGCGCTCGCGACGAGCGTCGCCGAGCTCGCAGCGACGCTCGAATCGATGGCCGACGCCGTCCTCGTCGTCGACCTCGCCGGCAACATCCGCAACTTCAACCGCCGCTTCGCCGCGCTCTGGGACTTGCCCGAGGAGATGCTCGTTCTGCACGCCGACGACGCGGTGTTCGACTGGCTGCGAGGGCGCGTCGAAAGCCCGGCCGAATACGAGCGGCGGCTGGCCGAGATCGAGCGCGATCCGGCGCTGCGCGCGACCGACACCCTGCGTCTGCGATCGGGCGCCCTGCTCGAGCGGACGACGGCGCCTCAGCTCGCCCGCGGACGGCCGATCGGCCGCGTCTTCACGTACCGGATCGTGGCAGCGGGCGCTGACTGACCCCGACGGACGGGCGCCCGATCCGCGCATCCCCGGGGCGACGTCGGCCACTCGACCTCGCTACAGTGGAGGAATTCACGACTTTTCGGAATTCCGGCCATGTCAGCGATCGCCGTCGCTCTCGAGGAGCGCCTCGGGTCCCTGAGCCTTCCCATCGCGGTCGTTCTCCCCGGCGGGCGCCGGATCGGCCGCCAGGACGCCAGCGTGACCCTCCGGCTGAAGGAACTGGCGCCGCTCGCCCATCTCGCGACCGGGCAGGTCGGCAAGGTCGGCGAGGACTACGTCGAAGGCCGCGTCGACTTCGAAGGCAGCATGCGCGAGCTGATGGCCGCGGCGGCCGAGCTCATCCGCAGCGACCCGACGCAGCCGCAGGCGGTTGCGCCGCCAGTCAACTGGCTGCGTCAGGCGACGCGGACGGTGCGCTCGCGCCTGCACCACCGGCCCGAGCGCGACGCCAAGCAGATCCAGTTCCACTACGACGTCTCCGACGACTTCTACGAGCTCTGGCTCGACCCGCGCCGCGTCTACTCGTGCGCCTACTTCCGCGATCCCGCGATGACGGTCGCACAGGCGCAGGAGGCCAAGCTCGAGCACATCTGCGCCAAGCTGATGCTGAAGGAAGGCGAGCGCTTCCTCGACATCGGCGCCGGCTGGGGCGGGCTGCTGCTGCACGCCGCCGAGCGCTACGGCGTGCGCGCGCAAGGCATCACGCTCAGCAAGAACCAGCACGCGCACGTCAACAAGCTGATCGCCGAGCGTGGCCTCGGCGGCCGTGTGCGCATGGAGCTGGTCGACTATCGCCACCTCGACGAGAGCGAGCCGTACGACAAGATCGCGTCGATCGGCATGTTCGAGCACGTCGGCCGCGCGCAGCTGCCCGAGTACTTCGCGAAGATCCGGCGCCTGCTCAAGCCCGGCGGTCTGCTCCTCAACCACGGCATCACCGCCGGCGGCACGCGCAACCACCAGCTCGGCTCGGGGCTCGGCGACTTCATCGACAAGTACATCTTTCCGGGCGGCGAGCTCGAGCACGTCTCGCACGTCCTCGCGCAGACCGCCGATGCCGGCCTCGAGGCGCTCGACGTCGAGAACCTCCGGCCGCACTACGCGAAGACGCTCTGGGCGTGGAGCGACGCGCTCGAGGCGCAGCTCGACGCCGCGAGCAAGCTGACGAGCGACGCGGTGCTGCGCGCGTACCGGCTCTACCTCGCCGGCAGCGCAATGAGCTTCGAGCGCGGCTGGCTCGCGCTCCACCAGATGCTGAGCGCGCGCCGCACCGGCGACGTCGATTCGGGGCCGATGCGCGGCGCACAATCGTCGTACCCGTTCAACCGCGCCTACATGTACGCGCCGCGCTGAGCTCGTCACGACTGCCGATGTACCGATTCAAGTCGAAGGCCGATGGAGACCTGCTCATGATGGCTCCGGTCGGCGACCAGATCCTGCGCATCGTCGGCCGCGAGCCGGCGCCGAAGGGAATCATCGAGGTCGCGGCGCTGCCCGGTGCGATCCGCGCGCTCGAGGAGGCGATCGCCGCCGCCGAGCTCGCGCGCAGCGACGCCAAGCGCAGCGACGCCAAGCCGAGCGACGGCGAAGACGAAGACCGCGGTGCCGAGGCGGTCGGGCTCGCGCAACGCGCCTGGCCGATGCTCGAGATGATGCGGCGCTCGCTCGCCGAGAACGCCGACATCGTCTGGGGCGTCTGAGCGACGCAACCGCGGCGCGCCCACGCACATCCGCAGCGAGGAAGACCATGAAGCTCTGGAGCGACAGCTGGCCAAACGGCGAGCGCATCCCGCAGAAGTACGCGTGCGGGCGGCTCGAGGGCGCGTCGGCAACGGCGTTCTCCGACAACGTCAACCCGCACCTCGGCTGGAGCGAGCTGCCGCCGGGGACGAAGTCGCTGGTGCTGATCTGCCACGACTTCGACGTGCCGAGCAAGGGCGACGACGTCAACCAGGTCGGCCGCGAGATCCCGGCCGATCTGCCTCGGGTCGACTTCTTCCACTGGCTCCTCGCCGACATTCCAGCGACGACGAGCGCGATTCCCGAGGGCGCGTTCAGTAGCGGCTTCGTCGCCAGGGGCAAGCCCGGTCCGCAGGTCGCGGTGCCCGGCTTCAACGGAGCGCGCCAGGGCGTCAACGACTTCACCGGCTGGTTCGCCGGCAACGCCGAGCTGGCCGGCGACTACTTCGGCTACGACGGCCCGTATCCGCCGTGGAACGACTCGCTCATTCACCACTACGTGTTCACGCTGTACGCGCTCGCGGTGGCGCGCGCGCCGGTCGAAGGCCGCTTCAACGGTGCCGAGCTGCGCCGCGCGATCGACGGCCACGTCCTCGCCGAGGCGATGCATTCCGGCACGTACACGCTGAACCGGCGGCTGCGATGAAGCGCTCGCGGCGCTGACCCGAATGGCCGACGACAGCCAGGCCGCGGGCGCCGATGTCACGCGGATCGTCGCGGTCCGCCACGGCGAAACGGTCTGGAACGCGGAGATGCGGATGCAGGGCCAGCTCGACACGGTGCTGAGCGCGCGCGGCGAGCGCCAGGCGCGGCGGACGGCGGCGGCGCTCGCCGACGAAGGGATCGAGGCGATCGTCTCGAGCGACCTCGTCCGCGCGGCGGCGACCGCAGCGGCGATCGGCGACGTCGTCGGCCTGCCGGTGACGACCGACGTCGGCCTGCGCGAGCGCAGCTTCGGCGTCTTCCAGGGCTGGACCTACGCCGAGATCGACGCGCGCTGGCCGGAAGAAGCGGCACGCTGGCGCCACCACGATCCGACGTTCGCTCCGGTCGCCGGCGAGTCGCTGCTCGACTTCGACGTGCGCGCGGTCGACGCCATGACGAGGATCGCCGCGGCAGCGCGCGGCCGCACGATCGCCGTCGTCACCCACGGCGGCGTCCTCGACTGCCTTTATCGCGCCGCGACCGGGCTCGCGCTCGACGCGCCGCGCACGTGGCAGCTCGGCAATGCGGCGATCAACCGCGTCCTCTTCACCGGCGAGCGCTTCACGCTCGTCGGCTGGAGCGACACCTCGCATCTCGAGGACGGCACCCTCGACGACGCGAGCGAGGGCGACTGCCCGACGGTGCCGCGGGCGGCCGAATGAGCGCCGCGCAGATCGTCCCCGGCACGCCGGTCGAGGCGATCGACACGCCGGCGCTCGTCATCGACCTCGACGCGATGGAGAAGAACCTGGCCGCGATGGCGGCGTTCGCGCGCGAGCACCGGGTCCGCCTCAGGCCGCACGCGAAGATGCACAAGAGCGCGACGATCGCGCGCCTGCAGGTCGCAGCCGGCGCAGTCGGCGTCTGCGTGCAGAAGACGAGCGAGGCCGAAGCGCTCGCCGCTGCCGGTGTCGACGACATCTATATCTCGAACGAGGTGATCGACGACGCCAAGCTCGCGCGCGTCGCCGCGCTCGCGGCGCGCGTCCGCCTCGCGATCGCGGTCGATTCGCTGCTCGGAATCGAGCGGCTCGCCGCGGCGATGGCGGGCAGCGGCGCGACGATCGCCGTCTTCGTCGAGGTCGACGTCGGCCACGGCCGCTGCGGGATCGCGCCCGCCGCGGCAGGCGAGCTTGCGCAGCAGGTCATTGCGCACGCGCCGCCCGAAGGCGGCTTGCGCTTCGCCGGGCTGCAGGCGTACCACGGCTCGGCGCAGCACGTGCGCAGCGTCGCCGAACGCGAGGCAGCCGCGCAGCACGCGGCGGCGCAGGCGCGCGCCGCGCAGGCGGCGATCGGCGCGCTCGGCATCGCCTGCCCGCTCGTGACCGGCGCCGGCACCGGAACGTTCGCGTTCGACGTTGCGACCGGCGTCTGGGGCGAGCTGCAGGCCGGCAGCTATCTGTTCATGGACCGCGACTATGCCGACAACGACACGGTCGCGTCCGTGCCGCGCTTCGAGCACGCGCTCTTCGTCAAGAGCCGCGTGATCAGCCGCGGTGCGGCACACGCGGTCGTCGACGCCGGCCACAAGTCGCACGCGATCGACTCCGGCCCGCCGCGTCTGTGGCAGCGCGCAGGAATCTGGGTGAACGGCGGCGACGAGCACGGCATCGTCCGCCCGCCGCCGGGCGGCGACGCAAGAGAGCTGCCGGCGCTCGGCGAGACGGTCTGGCTCGTCCCCGGGCACTGCGATCCGACCGTCAACCTGCACGACCGCTACGTCTGCGTGCGCGGCGGTCTTGCAACGGGTGTCGTCGAGGCCGAGTGGCCGATCGAGGCGCGCGGCTGCGTCGCCTGACACGCATGAACGCGATGACCGAGTCGCAGATCATCGTCGTCGCGACGCCGGTCTTCTTCGCGCTGATCGCCTTCGAGCTCGCGGTCGGCGTCGCCCGCAGCAGGAACGGCTACCGGCTGGGCGATGCGCTCTCGAGCATCGGTCTCGGCGTCATGAGCAGGATCGTCGGCCTCTTCACCGCGCTGCTGACGCTCGGCATCTACGTCTGGATCCACGACCGCTTCGCGATCGCGCAGTTGCCGACCGGCTCGGTGTGGACTTGGATCGCAGCCCTCGTCGCCTACGACTTCCTCTACTACTGGCACCACCGCGCGGGCCACCGCGTCGCGCTGCTCTGGGCGGCGCACGTCGTCCACCACCAGAGCGAGGACTACAACCTGTCGACGGCGCTCCGGCAGACGTCGAGCGGCTGGCTCGCCGGCTGGATGTTCTATCTGCCGATGGCGCTGCTCGGCTTTCCGCCGCTCGTCTTCGGTGTCGTCGCGCTGATCGATCTGCTCTACCAGTTCTGGGTCCACACCGAGCAGGTCGGCCGGCTCGGCTGGTTCGACCGCTGGTTCTGCGCGCCGAGCAACCACCGCGTCCACCACGCCGTCAACGACCGCTACCTCGACCGCAACTACGGCGGCGTCTTCATCGTCTGGGACCGCGTGTTCGGCACCTATGCCGACGAAGACCGTGCCGAGCCGTGCGTCTACGGCACGCGCGGGCCGCTGCGCAGCTGGAATCCGGTCTGGGCGAACCTGCAGGTCTATGCCGAGCTCGCGCGCGACGCGTCGCGCGCGCGGCGATGGTCCGACAAGCTGCGCGTCTGGTGGATGCCGCCGGGTTGGCGGCCCGATGACGTCGCGGCGCGCTGGCCGAAGCCGCCGTTCGCGGTCGCCGCGTTCGCGCGCTTCGATCCGCAGGTCTCGCGCTCGCGCCAGCTCGCGGCGCTCGCGCTCTTCGCCGCGCTGCTCGCGACGACGCTCGTCTTTCTCTGGCACGCCGATGCGCTCGGCTGGCCGGCGCGCATCGCCGACGCCGCCGCGATCGTCGCGGCGCTGTGGGCGGTCGGGCGGCTTTGCGAGGGCGCGCCGCTCGCCCGAGCGGCGGCGCCCGCCGAGCTGCATCGACCGTCGACGCCGTGAACGACGATCGCCTGCCGCCATCGCTGCTCGCCGCGCTCGCTGCGCGCGGCAACCCTCGCTCGTTTCGCGCCCAGACGATCCTGCTCAACGAAGGCGATGCCGGCGGCTCGCTCTACATCGTGCTCAGCGGCAGGTTGCGCGTCTACGCGAGCTCGCCCGAGGGACGCGACGTCATCCTCTCCGAGCACGGCCCGGGCGAGTACGTCGGCGAGCTCTCGCTCGAAGGCACGCCGCGCTCCGCGTCGGTGAAGGCGGTCGAGGCGACGACGTGCTGCGTGGTCGCCGCCGCGCAGGTGCCCGAGTTCCTCGCCGAGCATCCCGAGTTCGCGCTCCACCTGACGCGAAAGCTCACGCGCATGGTCCGCCGCCTCACCGAGCAGGTGAAAAGCCTCGCGCTGCAGGACGTCTACGGGCGGATGGTGCGGCTGCTGATGGAGCTCTCCGAGCCGGTCGGCGACGAGCGCATCGTGCGCGAGAAGCTGACGCAGCAGGACATCGCCGACCGCGTCGGCTCGTCGCGCGAGATGGTCAACCGCGTGATGAAGGACCTCACGACCGGAGGCTACGTCGCCGTCCGCGACGGTCGCCACGTCATCCAGAAGAAGCTGCCAGCGGCGCGCTGAGCGCCGCGCGGCAGCCGGACGATGCGCGCGCCCGTCCTGGGCCACACTTGCGACATCCGACGACAAGGAGAACCACGATGGTCGAGCACCTGAGCAGCATGGACGCATCGTTCCTGCACTTCGAAACCCCCGAGACCCCGATGCACGTCGGCAGCCTGATGTTGTTCGAGCTGCCGAAGGGCTACAAGGGCGACTACTACGAGGCGGTGAAGGGGATGCTCGCGAAGCGCCTCCATCTCTCGGGGCTGCTCACGCGCAAGCTCGCGCCGATGCCGTTCGAGCTCGCCGACCCGGTCTGGATCGAGGACGACGACATCGACCTCGACTACCACGTCCGTCACGTCACGCTGCGCAAGCCCGGCACGATGCACCAGCTCGAGCAGCTCGTCGCGCGCTTGCACTCCTCGCTGCTCGACCGCAGCAGGCCGCTGTGGGAGATGGTCGTCATCGAGGGGCTGCACGACGGCCAGGTCGCCTTCTACACCAAGGCGCACCACAGCGGCGTCGACGGTGCCGCTGGGGTCGAGCTCGCCAAGGTGCTCTACGACATGACGCCCGAGATCCGAGAAGTGCCGCCGCCCCGGCGCAAGCGCGACGGCGGCGGCAGCTACCAGCTCGGCGTCGCCGAGCTGCTCCAGGCCGCGGCGGAGAACTCGCTGCGCCAGTACCGCAAGATCGCCGAGCTCGTGCCGACGGCGGTGAAGGCGATCGCGACCGCAGGCGGCGTCCTGGCAACGCAGCGCGCCGGGCGAGGCGAGCGCAGCCTCAACCTCGGCCTTGCGCCGAAGACGATGTTCCAGGACTCGATCACGAACCAGCGCTCGTACAGCACGTTGTCGCTGCCGCTCGCCGAGCTGAAGGAGACCGGCAAGCGCGTCGGCGGCACCGTCAACACGATCGTGATGGCGATGTGCAGCGCTGCGCTGCGACGCTTTCTCGCCGAACGCAACCTCCTGCCGAAGGAGTCCTTGATCGCGCTCGTCCCGGTCAGCCTGCGCGCCGCCAACGACAGCTCGATGAACAACCAGGTGTCGGTGATCCGCGTCGACCTCGCGACCGAGATCGACGACCTCGGCGCGCGCTTCAAGGCGATCCATGCGTCGTCGGAGGCAGCCAAGGGAGTCGTTCGCGAGCTGAAGCCGGTGCTCGGCGTCGACCTGCCGGTGACCGGCTCGCCCTGGTTCATGACGAGCTTGGCG
>Ga0157372_10008140_pt1 | contig 11150 bp, 8 predicted proteins | sample C55metaG_FD_115307 | JGI IMG/M metagenome (GOLD analysis project Ga0157372, IMG submission 115307) | Corn rhizosphere microbial communities from Kellogg Biological Station, Michigan, USA - C5-5 metaG | ecosystem: Host-associated > Plants > Roots > Rhizosphere > Soil | place: USA: Michigan...
TACCCGGAGGCCACGATCAGCCGCAGCTTCGAGATCAAGGCGTTCAAGTCGGGGGCGGCGCGCATGGCCATCGCGGCCGACGTGCCGATCGTCCCGCACATCGTCTGGGGCGCACAGCGCATCTGGACCAAGGGGCATCCCAAGAACATGCGGCGCCCGAAGGTGCCCATCTCGATCGCGGTTGGCGAGCCGATCGAGCCGACGCTGCCACCCACAGAGCTGACCGCTCTGCTGCATTCGCGGATGCAGCACCTGCTCGAGCGGGTGCAGGACGCCTACGGCCCGCACCCACCCGGCGAATTCTGGGTGCCGCACCGGCTTGGCGGGGGAGCGCCGTCGCTGGCCGAGGCCAATCGGATGGACGCCGAGGAGGCTGCCCAGAAGGCGGCCCGCCGGGCGCAACGGGCCGACCCCACCGGGGCGCCGGGGTAGCGGGTATGGAGCCGGTTTTCCGCACACTGGAGATCGCGGCCGAGGCGGCAATGAGGGCTTCTGGTACGCGCATCACCTACCACGGTCTGGAAAACATCCCGGCGCCTGGCGGTGCCGTGATCGCGATCAACCACACCAGCTATATCGACTTCCTGCCCGCCGCGCTGGCCGCGCATCACCGCAAGCGCAGGATGCGGTTCATGATCAAGGCCGAGATGCAAGAGGTGAAGTTCGTCAGCTGGCTGATCAAGCACACCAAGACAATTCCGGTGGACCGCCGCGCCGGGGCTGGCGCGTATGCGGCGGCAGTTCAGGAACTGCGTAAGGGGGAAATCGTCGGTGTGTATCCAGAAGCGACCATCAGCCGCAGCTTTGAGCTGAAGGAGTTCAAGACCGGAGCCGCGCGGATGGCGCTGGAGGCGCAGGCGCCGATCATCCCACTGATCGTCTGGGGTGCGCAGCGGGCGTGGACGAAGGACCACCCGAAGTCGTTGGGCCGCAACAAGTTACCAATAACCGTCGTGGTCGGCGTGCCAATTCCGGCGACGGGCACCATGGAGCAGCTGGACGCCACGCTGCGCGAGTCGATGACTGCGCTGCTGCACAAGACGCAGCTGGACTACCCACATCCCGAGGGCGCGTACTGGGTGCCGCGCCGGCTGGGCGGTTCGGCACCGACGATGGCGGAGGCCAAGCTGCTCGACGAGGCGGAGCTGGCCGAGCGGGCGCGCAAGCGGGCCGAGCGTGAAGCGAGAAGTCACCGGTGACCCCCGACCTGATCGCCACCGATGTGGACGGCACGCTGCTCGACGACGACGAGAAGATCACGGCCCGCACCCGGGACGCCGTACAGGCGGCGGTCGAGGCCGGTACGCAGTTCGTACTCGCCACCGGCCGCCCGCCGCGCTGGGTGCAGCCGGTCGTCGACGCGCTGGGTTTCGCGCCAATGGCTGTGTGCGCCAACGGCGCAGTGATCTACGACCCGTCCACCGACCGGATCATCTCGGCCCGCACGCTGTCAGTCGACATGCTCGGCGAGCTCGCCGAGATCGCCACCCGGGTCATCCCGGGCGCGGGTCTGGCCGTCGAGCGCATCGGCAGCAGCGCACACGACGCGGCCACCCCGCAGTTCGTCAGCTCGCCGGGTTACGAGCACGCGTGGCTCAACCCCGACAACACCGAGGTGTCGCTCGAGGATCTACTCAGCGCGCCCGCCGTCAAGTTGCTCATCCGCAAGGCAGGCGCCCGCAGCTCCGATATGGTCGCCGCATTGGCTAAACATGTTGGGCTGGAAGGCGATATCACGTACTCCACGAACAACGGCCTCGTGGAGATCGTGCCGCTCGGCATCAGCAAGGCCACCGGCGTCGAGGAGCTGGCCCGCCCGCAGGGCATCGCGGCCGCGGACGTCCTGGCGTTCGGCGACATGCCGAACGACGTGCCGATGCTGCGGTGGGCAGGCCATGGAGTCGCGATGGGCAACGCCCACCCCGACGCGCGGGCGGCGGCCGATGAGGTCACCGCGGCCAACACCGATGACGGTGTCGCGCGCGTTCTCGAACGCTGGTGGGTCTAGCTGGGTTTCGTGAGCCCTAGGCGGGGTTGATAGGCGGTGTGAACCGCTCGAGCTGGATCGGTTCCGCCTCGCTCGACGGTGGTGGCAGCTCCAGCGGCACGCCGTCGATGACGCGCGTCACCGTGCCCTTCTCGCGGTCGAAGTTCAACGTGCCGTGCTGGAAGTTCTGCACGATCCACTGCGGCTCCTGGATCTCGGCGCTGGTGGGCAGGCCGAGCGCGCCGCGCTCGAAGCCCAGCGACCCCCACGCCTTGTAGATCGCACCGGTGACGGGCTCGGCGCCGCTCTGCGGTGACCAGTACACCGCACCCTTGTTGAACGTGACGTATCGCACCGAACCCTCGCCCGATGCCTCCGGCGACGTGGGCGCACCGAGCAGGCTGTTCATCCCGCCCATCGAATCCCATCGGGCGAAAATGGCTCCGCCGCGCAGTGATTCCGCCAGTTCCTCGGGCCCAGGCGGCTGGTTGAATCGCGCCGCGATGTCTCGGATCCGGTCCATCAGCGCGTACGCCGCATTGCCCGGACAGTCGGTGTTCCCGACGTCGCGGTGAGTGAAGATCGTCGGAAGCGTCGGCGTCGCACCGGTCGGGAACTTGGTGAAAGACCCACCCGAAGATGGCAATACCACGGTCCCCCGCGGATCGACGTGATCAAGCCCCAGCCGCCAGCCGATGAGCCGGCCGACCGTCCTCAATTGGATCGGAGTCGGGGGCACGACGTCGAAGTCGCCCAACATCGCCACGCCCCAGGTGTTGCGGTTGAAGCCGCCGGTGTGTGACCCCTCGACCGGTTTGTCCATGCCGCCTGCGCGACCCTCGAAGACCTGGCCGTACTTGTCGACCAGCGCGTTGTAGGCGATGTCGCACCAGCCCAATTCGCGGGTGTGGTACTCGTAGATCGACCGGACGATGCCTGCCGAATCCTGGGGTTCGTAGTCATTGCTGCCCGCGGTGTGGTGCACGACCGCGGCCCGGATTCCGTTGTCGTACACCGTGTTCCCGCACCGCATCCCCTCGTCGGCGCCCCACTGTGCGCGGCTGATGATGTTGGGTGGCTGGCCGGGCATAGTGACGGCGGACGGTAGCGGCAAGGTGTCCACCGGCGCTTGCGGCGGGCTGATCAGCACCGCGTTGATGTTCTGTGCGAAGGGCTGCTCGACATTGGCGGGCACATAGCCCAGGCCCGGCTTGGCGGGTGCCTTGGGCGCCGCCACGGTGGGTGCGACGCCCGGCGGGCGGGTGACCGAGATCTGCACCGTGGTGGTGCGGCCGACGAATAGGGGCTCGGTGCCGCGCGGAGCCCCGGAGTCGGGGCCGACACCTTCCAACGTCTCGGCTTCGTACCACGGCCCCCACGAGCCGTCGGACTTCTTGGCCCGGACCTTCGCGGAGGTGCCTGTCAGGTCTTCGGCGGTCAGCGCAACCATCGAGAACGGGGTGTCCTGGTGAATCTCTCGGAGAGTCTCACCGCCGCCGAGCCCGGTCAACGACTGCTGAGCGAATTGCGGCGCCTGGCTCACCGGCTTGGGGTTGTCGTCGCCCGAAGGGCCGTCGACCGCCCACGGCAGCACCACGATCGTCGCGGCAATCGCGGTGAACAACAGCGATGGCGGGGGACGACGGCACAGCACGGACCGATGTTACGTATGTGTCAGTTGTTACCAGTGTTCCGACACGGTAGTTGGACCGACTAAATGCCATCGTCGGCGGCTCGTTCCGCGCCGCTTGATAGTCGCCGGACTAAAAATGCCGGGCAATTCGTCCTGCAACGGCACCGCAGAGCTTTCGGGCATTTCTGCGGTGCCGTTTAGCGGCAGGACTAGATGCCGGGAACCGCCGCGGCTGCTGCCGGGACGGCTGCGGTGGCCGCCGCGGCGGCATCCGCCGCCGGGGCACCCACGGGCTTGATGGCCGACATGATCGCAGGCATCAAGACGCCCTTGAGCAGGTCGATCGCCTGTCCCGCGCCGAGCTGGTTAGCGGCGCTGGACAGGTCACCGAGCAGACCACCGCTGCCGCTGGTGGCGGCAGGGGCCATGGCCAGCGACGGATCCCCGAGGATCGGGTACGTCCCCGCTGCCGGATCCAACCCGATGGGTGCCGAGATCGGTACCTCGCCAGGGGCGGGCAGTGCCGCCGCACTGGAGATCGGCGATGCGAGGGCCGGATCGACGCCCGTAGTCGGTGTGGTCAGACCTGGTGTGGCCAGACCTGGTGTCAGGCCGGTCGCCGCGGTGGGGCTGGTCAGCGCCGGGCTGGTCAGCGCCGGGCTGGTCAGCGCCGGGCTGGTCAGCGCCGGGTTGCTCAGCGCCGGGTCGGTCAGGGCCGGAGCGGCCGCGGTGGGCGACAGCCCCGGTGTGGTCAGCGGCGACATTCCCAACCCCGGAGTGGTCAACGGGGCTGTACCCAGCCCCGGCGAGGTCAACGTCGTCGGCATGGACGAGCCCGAGCCAGTCAGCAGGCTCGTCGGCATCGGGGGCAGGTTGATCCCGAATTGCGACAGGCCCTGTGAAAGGGCCGACATCAGCTCGTTGGGGAGGTCGGTGATCATGGCGGCCTGGACGAACTGGCGGTGCTGCGTCGGTGGCTTAATGCTCTCGGACAAGTCGGACATGGCGACTACTGCTGCTGGACTCGCGACTGCCAGGGCGGCGACCGCGCTCATGGCTGTGGAAAGCCTGCGTCGACGTCGGTTCGGCACGGAAGTCTCCTCAATATATGGACTACGTCTGGTAGCTGTCAGCGGCTGCGGACTCGATCGGGCGGAGCCCATGTGTGCCGACGTGATCGACGGTACTGGTGTGACTGTTGGGGTAGAAGTGGCGATACGGAATTGTGAGCCGATCGCAACCTTCAACCTTGTCATCCGGAGGGCAGAAGCATTGCGACCCGCGATCGGTCAAGTCGGGGAGGGCCGTCGCGGTCGGATACCCTTGCTGCCGATGACCGCTCGTTTTGATCTCTTTGTCGTCGGTTCCGGATTCTTCGGTCTGACAATCGCCGAGCGCGTGGCAACTCAGCTGGACAAGCGTGTTCTCGTCGTCGACCGGCGCCCGCACATCGGCGGCAACGCGTACTCCGAGCCCGAGCCGCGCACCGGTATCGAGGTGCATAAGTACGGCGCGCACCTGTTCCACACGTCCAATCAGCGGGTGTGGGACTACGTCCGCCAGTTCACCGACTTCACCGGCTACCAGCACCGCGTGTTCGCGATGCACAACGGGCAGGCCTATCAGTTCCCGATGGGCCTCGGCCTGGTGTCGCAGTTCTTCGGCAAGTACTTCACCCCGGATGAGGCGCGTCAGCTGATCGCCCAGCAAGCCGCGGAGATCGAGACCGCCGACGCGCAGAATTTCGAGGAGAAGGCGATCAGCCTGGTCGGGCGTCCGCTGTACGAGGCGTTTCTCAAGCACTACACCGCCAAGCAGTGGCAGACCGACCCGAAGGAGCTGCCCGCGGCCAACATCACGCGGCTGCCGGTGCGCTACACCTTCGACAACCGCTACTTCAACGACACCTACGAAGGCCTGCCCGTCAACGGGTACACCGCGTGGCTGAAGAACATGGCTGCCGACGAGCGCATCGAGGTGCGGCTTGACACGGACTGGTTCGACGTCTGCGACGGGTTGCGTGCCGAAAGCCCCGACGCACCCGTGGTCTACACCGGGCCGCTGGACCGCTACTTCGACTATGCCGAGGGCCGGCTGGGCTGGCGCACACTGGATTTCGAGGTCGAGGTGCTCGACACCGGAGACTTCCAGGGCACCCCGGTGATGAACTACAACGACGCCGACGTGCCCTACACGCGCATCCATGAGTTCAGGCACTTCCACCCGGAGCGTGAGTACCCGACCGATAAGACGGTGATCATGCGGGAGTTCTCCCGGTTCGCCGAAGACGACGACGAGCCCTACTACCCGATCAACACCGAAGCCGACCGGGCATTGCTGGGCGTGTACCGTGCGCGTGCCAAGGCTGAGACGGCATCATCGAAGGTGTTGTTCGGCGGCCGGTTGGGCACCTACCAGTACCTCGACATGCACATGGCCATCGCCAGCGCGCTGAACATGTACGACAACACACTGGCGCCGCACCTGCGTGACGGTATGCCACTGACCGAAAATGGCATAGAAAGTAGCAGCGCATGAGTGACATTCCGTCCGGCGCGCTCGACGCCGGGGAATCCAGGGCGGTCAGTCTTCTCGCGCGGGTCATCCTGCCGCGGCCGGGCGAGCCGTTGGACGTCCGCAAGCTCTATATAGAGGAATCGGAGACCAACGCCAGGCGCGCCCACGCGCCGACCCGCACCACGCTCGAGATCGGTGCCGAGTCCGAGGTGTCGTTCGCGACGTACTTCAACGCCTTCCCCGCCAGCTACTGGCGGCGGTGGTCGATGCTCGAGTCGGTGGTGTTGCGGGTCGAGCTGACGGGCAGCGCCCGCGTCGACGTCTACCGGTCCAAGGCCACAGGCGCACGGATCACCGTGAGTGGCGCCCCGGTGTCGAGCGGCGACTCGGACCAGCCCGCCGTGGTCGAGTTCGAGATCGGCCTCGACCCGTTCGAGGACGGCGGCTGGATCTGGTTCGACATCACCACCAATTCCAAGGTCACCGTGCACAGCGCCGGTTGGTACGCTCCGGTGCCCGCGCCGGGCCGGGCCAACGTGGCGGTCGGCATCCCGACCTTCAACCGGCCCGCCGACTGCGTCAACGCGCTCGCCGCACTGACCTCGGATCCGTTGGTGGACGAGGCGATTGGCGCGGTCATCGTGTCCGACCAGGGCACCAAGAAGGCGGTTGACCACCCGGGCTACGCGGCGGCCGCCGCCCCGCTGGGCACCCGGCTGTCACTCCACAATCAGCCAAACCTCGGCGGCTCCGGCGGCTACAGCAGGGTGATGTACGAAGCGCTGAAAAACACCGACTGCGAACAGATCCTGTTCATGGACGACGACATCCGCATCGAGCCGGATTCGGTGCTGCGGGCGCTGGCGATGAACCGGTTCGCCAAGACGCCCACGCTCGTCGGCGGTCAGATGCTCAATCTGCAGGAGCCGTCGCACCTGCACGTGATGGGCGAGATGGTCGACCAAGAGAACTTCATGTGGACCAACGCGGTCAACACCGAATACGACCACAACTTCGCCAAATATCCGCTCAACGACGAAGAGGAAGCCCGGAGCAGGCTTCTGCACCGCCGCATCGACGTCGACTACAACGGCTGGTGGATGTGCATGATCCCGCGGCAGGTCGCCGAGGAACTAGGCCAGCCGCTGCCGTTGTTCATCAAGTGGGACGACGCCGACTACGGTCTGCGCGCCGGTGAGCACGGATACCCGACCGTGACGCTTCCCGGGGCGGCGATCTGGCATATGGCGTGGAGCGACAAGGATGACGCGATCGACTGGCAGGCGTACTTCCACCTGCGCAACAGATTGGTTGTCGCCGCCATGCACTGGGACGGTAACGTCGCGGGCCTGATCGCCAGTCATATGAAGGCGACGTTCAAACACCTACTGTGCCTTGAGTATTCGACTGTCGCAATCCAGAACAGGGCGATGGACGACTTCCTGGCCGGGCCCGAGCACATCTTCTCGATCCTGGAGTCTGCACTACCAGAGGTGCGCAAGATGCGTCAGGAGTTCCCCGACGCTGTGGTGCTGCCGAGTGCTACCGCGCTGCCGACGCCGTCGGACAAGCGGTGGCGCAAGAAGGTGGAGATCCCCACTAGCCCGCTGGCGATTTCACTGCGGCTGATCCGCGGCATCATCCACCAGCTCAGGCCGCACGACCCGGAACACCATCGACGTCCGCAGATCAACGTCGCGACCCAGGACGCGCGGTGGTTCTCGCTGTGCAAGGTCGACGGAGTGACGGTCACCACCGCTGACGGCCGCGGCGTCGTCTACCGGCAACGCGATCGTGCGAAAATGTTTGCGCTGCTTCGCGAATCGCTGCGGCGTCAATTGCTCCTCGCGCGCAAGTTCAACAAGATGCGCAAGGTCTACCGCGCGGCGCTGCCTGTGCTGTCGAGCAAGCAGAAATGGGAAGCGGTGCTCCTGGAATCGTCGCCGGCCAATGGCTGATGACCTACGGGGCGAGGAAGCCGCGTTGGTGGCCGTGCAGTCGGCCCTGGCGGACCGACCCGGTGTGTTAGCAGGCGCGCGTGCCCTTTCGCATTTCGGCGAACACAGTATCGGCTGGGTCGTCGTGTCCGCGTTGGGTGCTCTGCTTCAACCCCGGCGCCGGCGGGCGTGGCTCGCCGCTGGCCTGGGAGCGTTTCTCGCACATGCGGCCGCGGTGGTGATCAAACGGGTGGTCAAGCGTGAACGGCCGCATCACCCTGCGGTCGTTGTCAACGTCGCCACGCCGAGCCGGCTGAGCTTCCCGTCCGCACACGCGACGTCGACCACCGCAGCGTCGATCCTGCTGGCACGCATCACCGGCCTGCCCTTACCCGCGGTGTTGATTCCCCCGATGGTGTTGTCCCGCTTGGTGCTCGGCGTGCACTACCCCAGCGACGTGCTGACCGGCGTCGCCGTCGGGGCGGTCGTGGCGAAGACGGTCGGAGCCGTCGCCGACCGGGTTGGAGGAGGCTCATGAGCATCTCGAGTGAGAGCGGCGCTGACAGCGCAATGCAGGCGAATAAAGAACCGGCACCTGTGAAGGGCCCGCCCAAGAACATCGTCACAGGCGTGATCAAGGCCGTCCGCCCCAGACAGTGGGTGAAGAACCTGCTTGTGTTGATCGCGCCGGTGGCCGCGTTCGGTCGCGACATCCAATTCGACTATCACCAGGTCGCCATCAAGGCCTTGATTGCCTTCGTCGCGTTTTCGCTCGCCGCATCGTCGGTGTATCTCGTCAACGACGTCCGCGATGTCGAGGCAGACCGCCAGCATCCGACCAAACGTTTTCGGCCGATCGCGGCGGGCGTCGTGCCAGTGTGGCTTGCGTACGCCTTGGCAGTGGTACTGGGCATAGCGGCGCTAGCTGTTTCATCGCTGGCATCGCGGAATCTCATCGTCGTCATCGCCATCTACATCGCCATGCAGATGGCCTACTGCTTCGGGCTCAAACATCAGGCCGTGCTCGACATCTGCATTGTGTCTTCGGCGTATCTGATCCGCGCCATTGCCGGCGGCGCAGCAGTGGGTATTCCACTGTCGCAATGGTTCCTGTTGGTGATGACCTTCGGCTCGCTGTTCATGGTGGGCGGGAAGCGCTACGCCGAACTGCAGTTGGCCGAGCGGACGGGTGCCAAGATCCGCAAGTCGCTGGAGAGTTACACGGCCAGTTATCTCCGCTTCGTGTGGACGCTGTCGGCGACGGCCACTGTGCTGTGTTACGGGCTGTGGGCCTTCGAGCGGGATGGCAACTACGCGTCCTGGTACGCGGTGACGATCATTCCGTTCACGATCGCGATCCTTCGGTACGCAGTCGACGTCGATGGCGGCCTAGCCGGCGAGCCGGAGGAGATCGCGTTGAAGGACCGCGTCCTGCAGCTGCTCGCCGTGGCGTGGATCGGAACCATTGGTGCCGCCGTCTTCTTCAGTTGACAGGGTGAGTTCTATGGTCGCGGGCCGGCTGGCCCGCTGGCCGGCGTTTCCCTATGACGCGACCGCTCGGGTCAGCCTCTGGGCCGGCGTGGTGGCTGTCGCCGCACTGTTCGGGTGGGGCGCCTGGGAGCGCCGCTGGATCGCCGACGACGGGCTGATCGTGCTGCGCACGGTGCGAAACTTGTTGGCAGGCAACGGTCCGGTCTTCAACGTGGGCGAGCGTGTCGAGGCCAACACGTCGACGTTCTGGACCTATCTGATCTATCTCGGCGGCTGGATCGGCGGCCCCGTGCGGCTTGAGTATGTGGCACTCGTGTTGGCCCTGGTGCTCAGCGTGGCCGGGATAGCCCTGCTGATGCTGGGCGCAGGCCGGCTGTACGCGCCCGGACTGCGGGGCCGACGGGCGTTGCTGCTGCCCGCGGGAGCGCTGGTCTACATCGCGGTGCCGCCCGCGCGCGACTTCGCCACCTCGGGTCTCGAAAACAGTTTGGTCATGGCCTATTTGGGCCTGCTGTGGTGGATGATGGTCTGCTGGGGACAGGCCTTGCGCGCCTATCCCGTCGCGCAGCAGCAGCCACCCCCGCCGCGGCGTGGCGTACCGCCGACCCTACGCAGGGCCCCCTTCGCCACCGCTGTGCCGCCGCTGCCCACCGCCAACGTCACCAGCCGATTCTTTGATGCTGCACTGGCATTCATCGCAGGTTTGAGTGTGCTGGTGCGCCCCGAACTGGCGCTCATCGGCGGGCTCGCTCTGATCATGATGCTCGTCGCCGCCCGAGGCTGGCGGCGACGCGTGTTGATCGTCGCGGTAGGCGGCCTGCTTCCCGTCGGCTACGAGATCTTCAGGATGGGCTACTACGGGCTGCTCTACCCCAGCACCGCGCTCGCCAAGGATGCGTCGGGATCCAAATGGGCGCAAGGCTTTGTGTACCTCGCCAACTTCAACCGACCCTACTTGCTGTGGGCCCCCGCGATCCTGCTCGTCGGGCTCGGTCTCGTGGTGCTGGTCAACCGTGGCAGGCCGTGGTGGATTCGCCGCGCCACGCCGCTGGGCTACGGCTGGTTGATCCGCAGAGTGCAAAGTCCCTCCGCCGTGGTCATTTTCATGATCGTCAGCGGGCTGCTGCAGGCCATCTACTGGATCCGCCAGGGCGGCGACTTCATGCACGGCCGCGTGCTGCTCGCGCCGTTGTTCTGCCTGGTGGCACCGGTGGCAGTGATTCCGATGACCTTGCCCGATGGGGCCCAAATGCCCCGCGGCGCAGGCTATTTGTTCGCCGGAGCGACGGGTGTGCTGTGGCTGGCCGTCGCGGTCTGGTCGCTGTGGGCGGCGAATTCGCCCGGCATGGGTGCTGACGCCACCCGCGTCACGTACAGCGGCATCGTCGACGAACGCCGGTTCTATTCGCAGGCCACCGGCAACCCGCATCCGTTGACTGCCGCCGACTACCTCGACTATCCGCGCATGCGGGCCGTGCTTGTCGCCCTGAACAACACACCGGACGGCGCGCTGCTGCTGCCGTCGGGCAACTACGACCAATGGGACGTGGTGCCCGCCCTCCCGCCGCCTGCGGGTATGCCGCCA
>Ga0157372_10008143_pt1 | contig 11147 bp, 15 predicted proteins | sample C55metaG_FD_115307 | JGI IMG/M metagenome (GOLD analysis project Ga0157372, IMG submission 115307) | Corn rhizosphere microbial communities from Kellogg Biological Station, Michigan, USA - C5-5 metaG | ecosystem: Host-associated > Plants > Roots > Rhizosphere > Soil | place: USA: Michigan...
CGGTTGGCGTCTGGACTATTGGCGTCGGGCACACCGGCACGGTGGATGGTAAGCCGATCGCAAAAGGGATGACCATCACGCCCGCTCAGTCCACCAGCCTGCTGTTAAGCGATCTGGCCTGGGCAGAGTCAGCCATTAACGGCAATGTGAAAGTGCCGCTGACGCAGAACCAGTACGACGCATTGTGTAGCTTCGTTTTCAACGTTGGCCGGACAGCCTTCGTTAATTCCACGCTGCTGAAAAAGCTTAACGCGAAAGACTATGCGGGCGCCGCTGAACAGCTTTTGCAGTGGAAGCGTGCCGGTACAATCGCGGATCTGCTTCTGCCGCGCCGCAAGCGAGAAAAGGAGCTGTTCAACACATGAAAATTATCAGCTTTATCCGTAATTACTCGCACCTCATTGTGATCGGCCTGATTTGCGTTTGCCTGTGGGGGCTTAATGCCCGCAACTCCCAGTTGACGGCAACAAACGAGCGGCTCGAAAAGCTCTCAAACAGCAAAGACGACCAGATTAACGATCTGCGTTCTAAAAATGATGGCCTGGCATCCTCAGTGAATGACCTGGTCACAGCAGTGAATAAGCAAAACGTCGTCATGTCTCAGGTAGTTGAGCAACGGGCAGAAACAGCACAGCAAAACAGGAAGCTTCAGAGTGAAATTAAACGTTACCTTGCGGCGGACAAGTGCGCTGTTGCTCCTGTTCCCGCTGGCGCTGCTGACCGGTTGCGGGACGCAGCAAAAACCGCTGGTGGAGTACCGGACAATCAGCCAGCCAAACCTGCCGCTTCCCGCTGAGTTAACCAGCCCGATTGAGGTGCCGCCGGTGCCTGACAACATGACGTTCGGCCAGGCGGTGGAGTTATCCGCAGAGCTGTACGGTCTGCTGGGACAAGCCAACATTGACCGAGCTGCTATCAGGCAGATTGAATTAAACTAACATAATTAAAGTTATCCTCCTGAAAGCCGATTTGTTAGGTAAACAGGTGCAGGAGGTAATGTGGAATACTTAAAGGGTTATGACTTAGGTGATTGGGCAGCGTTTATCGCCCTTATACTCTTTATCGGCCAAGTTTTGGTTAAAGGCTGGATTGATCAATCGATAAAGCGTAGGCATGAAATAAAAATGAAATCTGCGTTAATAGCTGAATTAATGGCTGAATGGGCATCCATGCCCCAGGATAGGAAAAAGTTGAGGCAGCTGACAAACGAAGCATTTTTGTGGTTCCCTGTTGATTTGGCCGAAGAGTTATCAAAGGTGCTGGGACATGATGATAATGCAAGGTCTTATAGGGAAGTTTTAATTTTATTCAGGAAACACATACAGGGTAAGAGAGATAAGTTAGATATAAATAAAATAATAACTTGGTCCTTTAGCAAACACGAAGATGAACAAGCGAAAAAAGGATAATTACCCAGATAAGTTATGTAAAAATAAAAAATCACTAAATGGATTTTAAAAGCGGATAGAACATGATCACAACCCCGAATGCTCAGGTAATCGGGGTGAAATCATTCAGCGTCATCTGGGTGCCTGGCGTATTGGCAAGGTGGTCAATACATGCACTAAGAAACACTTAAAAAAGGGCTTTATCAAAGCCCCTAAAAAATAAATAAAATGCTAGATATCGAGCTTGTTTGAAGTGTCGAAACCTAATTGTGCGTATATATCTTTAGCGTAGCTGGTATATCCTAAAAGCTTAACAAGTTGTTCAGCTGATTTTTCTGTAAGCACTTCATGCTCGAGTAAGAAACCGTTCATGTTGGTTACAGCCAGTAGCCAGTTACCCTTTTCAGTATCGTACAAGCTTATTCTTTTACCTTTATTTGATTCCAATCCTTCCGCAGCTAATTGTCCTGTGAAAGAGATATCTTGCCCTTCACTAACACGTAAAACTATTTTTTCCATTTTAACTCCAGAGTAAATTATGGCACTTACCGACAAACAAGAGATGTTCTGTCGCGAGTACCTCATCGATTTGATCGTGGCGCAGGGTCGAACCAGACAGACTGAAGAGGACCCTACGCCTTTAAGTAGCTAGTGGGCGACACCTGCTGCAGCCTTGGCTGCTCCACTTACGTGTTTTGTATCAGTACATTTGCTTTTTGCCCTATCAAAATCTTTTTGCTCAGGCTGGTTTGCATTGTTATTAGCACCGTTAACCAATCCCTGATTCCAGGTGTCTAGCATTTGTACACACTGTTCTTTATCACCACCATACTCTGCGAGTTCATGGAAGTAAGTCTTGAGATCGTTTGCTTTAAAAGCAGCATCTGCAGCCTTGTTAAAACCGGCTGCAAATGATTGAGCTGAAGCAAGTAGTAGTAACAAACTTAAATGAGATATTTTCATAAGAGGCACCTGCAGTTGTGATTGGTAAGATTTTTTTAACATTAATTTTAATTTAAGGGAAGAAAATATGGCCACACCATGCCAGATTAAGGCCCTCCAATTGACTCGCCATGCCTTAATCCCTCAGCAAGCTAAGTTATGATTTTTGAGTCAGGTACGCGAGATGGCCGAATGAAAGCTCTGACGCTACTAAGTATGACATGAGCTACATCAAGCAGTGGTGCACGTGTCCGATACTGTTAGAACGTGGATTCGAATCCCATCCTGACAACTGAACGCCTTTTGGCGGTTTTTTATTGGAGCCAGCATGCCACCAGCTATCCCCCGCGCATGTCGAAAGCTAGGGTGCTCAAAGACAACAACGGATCGCTCCGGTTACTGCGAAGCCCACAGGCATGAAGGCTGGCAACAGCATCAACGTGGACAGAACCGGCACCAGAGAGGATACGGCAGTAAGTGGGACATCATCCGCGCCCGCATCCTGAAACGTGACCGGCACATCTGCCAGCAATGCCTGAAGAAGGGCAAGCCTGTACCCGCATCCACAGTTGACCATATAAAACCTAAAGCCCACGGCGGGACAGACGACGACAGCAACCTGCAATCGTTGTGCTGGCCGTGCCATAAGGCCAAGACAGCAATCGAAAGAAGTCGTCAGGGTACCCATCAGCAACCTGCTGAAATGTAAAGAAATGGCATCAAATGAGAGTCATTCTCATAAAGTCGGCCGAGGGGGAGGGCGGGTCAGGAGTTCAGAGCCCACGCCCCTGAGGACCGCCGCCTAAGTTTTTCTCGCATCGCCGCAGGTTAGAAACCTTTTTTATGGGTACCCCCAAAGTACCCTCTCAGTGGAGTTCCCCCCATGTCAGGACCACCGAAAACCCCGTCGCACCTGGTTTTGGTGAGGGGGAACCCATCCAAACGCCCGGTAAACGAGAGCGAGCCTAAGCCAGAGAAAGGGGTACCCAATACTCCCAAGCATCTCGACAAGATGGGCAAGTACTGGTTCCAGCAGATTGCGCAGGAGCTTGACGGGATCGGCGTGCTTACGCAGCTTGACGGCAAAGCGCTTGAGCTGCTGATAGAAGCCTATACCGAATACCGCCGCCACTGCGAAACGCTCGACCGCGAAGGGTATACCTATGCGATTTACAGCGAAGAAGAGCCGGACGAAGGCAAAGAGCGGGCGATTAAATTTATTAAGGCGCATCCGGCCGCGGCAATGAAAGCCGATGCCTGGAAACGCATTCGCGCCATGCTGTCAGAGTTCGGCATGACACCGGCTTCGCGCAGTAAAGTTAATGCTGGTGGTCCCGATAAGGTCGATCCGCTGGAAGAATTCCTGAAAGCGAGGGACTGATGGCAAAGGTTGCAGACGGTATCCGCTACGCCGAGCGCGTGATAAGCGGCGAAATCGTTGCGTGCAAATATGTGAAGCAGGCCTGCGCCCGGTTCCTGGACGATCTGCAGGTCGGCGAACAGCGCAACGTTTTCTTCAGCGAAAGCCGCGCGCAGCACATCCTCAATTTTTATAAATTTGTGCCGCACGTCAAAGGCGATCTGGCCGGTAAGCCGATTGACCTGATGGACTGGCACATCTTTATCCTGATTAACATTTTTGGCTTCGTCGTGCCGCAGATAAACGAGCTGACGGGTGAGCAGGTGCTGAACAGTAAGGGCAAGCCGGTAATGGTGCGCCGTTTCCGCACGGCTTATAACGAGGTGGCGCGTAAAAATGCTAAATCAACGCTGTCCTCCGGCATCGGCCTGTATATGGCTGGTGCCGACGGGGAAGGCGGGGCCGAGGTGTATTCCGCCGCCACCACGCGCGACCAGGCGCGTATCGTTTTTAACGACGCCGTGAACATGATTAAGCAGTCCCGCGCCGCGCTGGGCAGGCTGTTCGATTACAATAAGCTGGCAATTTTTCAGGAGCGCACCGCCTCAAAGTTTGAGCCGCTCTCCAGCGATGCCAATAACCTCGACGGCCTGAATATCCACTGCGCGATCGTTGATGAGCTGCACGCGCACCGCACCCGCGACGTGTGGGACGTGCTGGAAACCGCAACCGGCGCCCGTTCGCAGTCCCTGCTGTTTGCCATTACCACCGCAGGCTTTAACCGTGAGGGCATCTGTTACGAGCTGCGCGATTACGCGGTGAAGGTACTGAGCGGCGTGGTGGATGACGACACCTTTTTCGGGATCATCTTTACCCTGGACGAGGGCGACGAGCCTTTCGACGAAAAAGTGTGGCAGAAGGCCAATCCGGGCCTGGGCATCTGTAAGCGCTGGGACGATCTGCGCCGGCTGGCGAAAAAGGCACAGGAGCAGGTTTCCGCCCGCAACAACTTTTTCACCAAGCACCTGAATATCTGGGTCAGCGCTGAGTCGGCCTGGATGGATATGGTGAAGTGGGAAGAATGCGCGCCGCTGGCGCCGGTGCACGAGCTGAAGACGTACCCGATGTGGGTCGGCGTGGATCTGGCAAACAAGATTGATATCTGCGCGGCGGTGAAAGTCTGGCGGGCTCCGGCGGGGCACGTGCACGCAGACTTTATGTTCTGGCTCCCTGAGGGGCGTCTGGAACGCTGCTCCCGACAGATAGCCGAGCTGTACCAGAAATGGCGCGACAGCGGCCACCTGACGCTGACGGACGGTGACGTTGTGGATCACGCCGTTATCAAAGAAGACCTGCTGAAGTGGATTGCCGGTGAAAACCTGCGGGAAATCGGTTTTGACCCGTGGGGTGCAACGCAATTCAGCCTCTCACTGGCGGAAGAGGGCGTGCCGATGGTGGAGGTGGCGCAGACGGTGCGCAATCTGTCCGAAGCCATGAAGGAAACGGAGGCGCTGGCCTACGCCGGGCGCCTGCACCACAACAATCATCCGGTCATGACCTGGATGATGAGCAACGTTACCGCAAAGACCGACAAAAACGACAACGTGTTTCCCAATAAATCGACGCCAGAGGCAAAAATAGACGGCCCGGTCGCCATGTTTACCGGGCTCAGTCGTCTGATCCTCAACGGCGGAGAAGAGCCGCAGGACTTAAGCGGCTTCTTTGATAATCCGATAATGGTAGGTTTCTGATGAAAGAGAACAAACAGCCCGGCAAGGTGAAAAGCGCGCTGCTGAACTGGCTGGGCGTACCGATCGGACTGACTACCGGTACGTTCTGGCAGGAATGGATGGGCATGAGCAGCAGCGGAAAGGTGGTATCGACTGACAAAGCGATGCACCTGTCCGCCGTCTGGGCCTGCGTCCGGCTGCTGAGCGAATCCGTTTCCACGCTACCGCTGAAGATTTACGAGCGCCAGCCGGACGGCTCGCGCAAGCCAGCCACTTCGCATCCGGCCTATCAGGTGCTGTGCCGCCGCCCGAATATGGAAATGACGCCGTCTCGTTTCATGCTGATGGTGGTTGCCAGCATCTGCCTGCGCGGCAATGCGTTTGTCGAAAAAAAGATGATCGGCAATCGTATGGTGTCGCTGGTGCCGCTGCTGCCACAAAACATGGTTGTAAAGCGGCTGGATAACGGCAATCTGGAATACACCTATACCGAGGTGCAGACGCAGCGCGTCATTCCGGTAAAGAACCTGATGCACATTCGCGGCTTTGGCCTGGATGGCGTCTGCGGCATGATGCCGATGATGGCCGGGCGTGACGTGATCGGCTCCGCAATGGCGGTTGAGGAGTCGGCGGCCAAGATATTTGAGAACGGGCTGCAAAGCTCCGGGTTTCTGTCGGCAGAGCAGGCGCTGGATAAAGACCAGCGCGAGCGGTTACGCGGCTATATGCAGGCGTTCACCGGATCCAAAAACGCCGGAAAGATTATGGTACTGGAAGGCGGGCTGAAATATCAGAACGTCACCATGAATCCCGAAGCCGCCCAGATGCTGGAATCGCGCGCATTCAGCATTGAGGAAATCTGCCGCTGGTTCCGCGTGCCGCCGTTTATGGTCGGCCATGCCGATAAGCAGAGTAGCTGGGCGTCAAGCGTTGAGGGCATGAACCTCCAGTTTCTGACCAACACGCTGCGCCCGCTGCTGGTAAACATTGAGCAGGAGATTTCGCGCTGCCTGCTGGACGGTGACGAAGACCTTTTCGCGGAATTTTCCGTTGAAGGCCTGCTGCGTGCCGACAGCGCCGGACGCGCCGCGTACTACACGACGGCGCTGCAGAACGGCTGGATGTCACGCAATGACGTGCGCCGCCTTGAGAACATGCCGCCGATTGAAGGTGGCGAGCTTTACACCGTCCAGCTGAACCTGACGCCGCTGGAGGATTTGAAAGCCAACGGCCAGGCCGCTCAGGCCGCACAGCTGCGGAAACTGCATAACCATATTTTCCCTGACATACCTTTTGAGCAATCCCCGCTGAAACAGGCGGCTTAGGAGCTAATCCCATGACACTGAAAAGCCTTCCGGAAGCACCGGCGGGGCGGCCTTCTGCACTCTCAAAACGGGATTTGCCGTCCGCCGCGATGGAACGCTGGAACGGCGGCATCAGGGCCGCAAACGCTGACGACAACAGCATCTCTGTTTTTGACGTAATTGGCGCCGATTACTGGGGCGACGGCGTAACGGCCAGCCGCATTGCCGGGGCGCTGCGCTCGATGAACGGCGCGGACGTCACCGTCAATATCAACTCGCCGGGCGGCGATATGTTTGAAGGCCTGGCGATTTATAACCTGCTGCGCGAGTACAAAGGCCGGGTTACGGTAAAGGTGATGGGCCTGGCGGCGTCTGCTGCCTCCATCATCGCGATGGCCGGCGACGACGTGCAAATCGGACGCGGCGCTTTCCTGATGATCCACAACTGCTGGGTTTATGCGATGGGCAACCGTCACGACCTGGCGCAGGTCGCAGCGGATATGGAGCCTTTCGATAAGGCCATGAATGATATTTACGGCGCCAGAACCGGACTGGATTCTGAAACCATTGAGGCGATGATGAATGCCGAAACCTATATCGGCGGCAGTGATGCCGTTGAAAAAGGCTTTGCCGATCGCCTGCTGTCCGCTGATGAAATCGCGGACGACGACGACAGTCCGGCCGCCGCGCTGCGCAAGCTTGATGCGTTGCTGGCAAAGACCGACACGCCGCGATCCGAGCGTCGAAAACTGCTTAAAGCTTTATCCGGCAGCAAGCCAGGCGCTGCTGCCAGTCCTGAAGGTATGCCGGGCGCTACCGACGAAATCAATCCTGAAAATATTACACAACTTCAAAACGCGCTGGCCGCGTTCGGCAAATAAGGAATCACCATGTCAGATGTAAACGAGTTACTGAAAAAAGTCTCCGCCAAGCTGGAAGAAGTTTCCGGCACCTTCAGCCAGAAGGCCGAAGACGCGCTGAAAGAGGCGAAAAACTCCGGCCAGCTCTCTGCCCAGACCAAGGACGCAGTGGACAAGATTGCCACCGAGTTCAACGCGCTGAACGAAGCGAATAAAACCCTGAAGGCTTCTCTGGGCGAGCTTGAGCAGCATGTTGCTAACATGCCGCTGGCAAACGCGAAAAAGGTCGTCGAGTCCGTGGGTCATACCGTGATCAGCTCAGAAGCCCTCAAGGCGTTCGCCGCCAGCGTGGAAGGGGGCAAGCGCGTCAGCGTGCCGGTTAATGCTGCGCTGCTGTCAACCGGCGTCGCTGATGGCGTGGTTGAGCCTCAGCGCCAGCCGGGTATCGACACCGCCCCGAAACAGCGCCTGTTTATTCGCGACCTCATCGCACCGGGCCGCACCAGCGCGCCGGCCATCTTCTGGGTACAGCAGACCGGCTTTACCAATAAGGCCGCCGTCGTGCCGGAGGGGACGACCAAGCCATACAGCGATATCGAATTCGCCACGCAGATCACGCCGGTAACCACCATCGCCCACATGTTCAAGGCGTCCAAGCAGATTCTGGACGACTTCGCACAGCTGCAGTCCACCGTGGATGCTGAGATGCGCTATGGCCTGAAGTATGTCGAAGAGCAGGAGATTCTGTTCGGTGACGGCACCGGTGCGCACCTGAAAGGCATAGTGCCGCAGGCATCCGCGTTTAAGGCTGCGTTCAGCGTTGAGCAGCAGAACGGTATCGACGATTTGCGCCTGGCGATGCTTCAGGCGCAGCTGGCGCGCTTCCCGGCGTCCGGCCACGTTCTGCACTTTATCGACTGGGCGAAGATCGAGCTGACCAAAGACACGCTGGGCCGCTATATCCTGGCGAACCCGTCCGCGCTGACCGGGCCGACGCTGTGGGGCCTGCCGGTTGTGGCCACCGAGGCCGCCGCGTTCCAGGGCAAGTTCCTGACCGGCGCCTTCAATGCCGCCGCGCAGCTGTTCGACCGTGAAGATGCCAACGTGGTTATCTCCACCGAGAACGCCGACGACTTCGAGAAGAACATGATTTCTATCCGCTGTGAGGAGCGTCTGGCGCTGGCCGTCAAGCGCCCCGAGGCGTTTATCTACGGCACCTTTACCGCACCGGCAGCCGCTGGCGCATAACCCCCTGATGGCGGCCTGCGGGCCGCCAGTGCAATGAGGAAACAGCCATGAAACTGCGATCCATCAAACCCATCTATCACCAGGGCGAGGTACTGACCGAGGGCACCACGTTTGAAACGCTGGAGCAGCACGGGCGCGAGCTTATCCAGCGGGGCTATGCCGAGGAGCCGGGCGCGAAAAAAGAGTCCGGTGACGACGGCAGCGCCAAAGGCAAGGCGAAAACGAAGTAAGGGGGAATTATGCTGACCGTTGATCAGGTAAAGCATCACTGCAACATCGAGCAGGACTTTACCGAGGATGATGCCTGGCTGGCGGCCCGCATAAAGGCGGCGGCGCGGTACGTGGAAAACTCTACCCGCCGCACGCTTTACGAAGATGCCGCCGATCCTCTTTATCTGGCCGATCCGGACGCGCTGCTGTACGGCGAGGACATTGAAACCGCCATGCTGATGCTGATTGCGCACTGGTATGCAAACCGCGAGGCGGTGGTGACCGGCGTCAGCGTGGCCACGCCGGATTTCGCGGTTGAAGCGTTCCTTCAGCCCTACCGGATTTATGGCGTATGAGGGCGGGACCGATGCGTTACCGGGTGACGTTGCAAAAACCCGCCAGCGGCCGCCTGCCGTCCGGCCAGCCCGCTACCGGCTGGGAAAATGTGGCAAGCTGCCGGGCTTCCATAGCCGACGTGTCCGGGCGTGAGCTGCTGAACGCCGGTGCCGAGCTTTCCGGTACCACCACCCGCATCTGGATCCGCAACAATCTGCGCGAGGCTATCTCAACCGGCTGGCGCGTGGTGCACAATCCGCCGACCGGCACCGGTGAGGTCTACGACATCAAATCAGCCATCACCGCCGAAAACGGTACCCGGCTGGAGCTGCTTTGTGAGAAGGGGGTGAAAAAGTGATTGATACACTTCTGGATTTCTCCGGCCTGACGGATATCGCCAGAGACCTGGAAACGCTCAGCCGGGCGGAAAATAACAAGGTGCTGCGTGACGCCACGCGCGCCGGCGCCGGTGTGCTGCGTGATGAAGTCATTGCCAAAGCGCCCGTGCAGACCGGAAAGCTGAAGAAAAACGTTGTTGTGATGACGCAAAAAGCGCGGCGCCGGGGGGAAATCTCTTCCGGCGTGCACATCCGGGGCGTGAATCCCAACACCGGCAACAGTGATAACACCATGAAGGCCAGTAACCCGCGTAACGCCTTCTACTGGCGGTTTGTGGAAATGGGCACCTCAAAGATGGCGGCACATCCTTTTGTGCGTCCGGCTTTCGACGTCAGGCAGGAAGAAGCCTCGCGCGTGGCGCTGGCGCGAATGAATCAGGCCATTGATGAGGTATTGTCGAAATGACGGAGGCCGATATTTATCCCCTGATTGGCAGCCTGGCGGGCGGGAACGTATTTCCTTACGTTGCGCCTTCCGGCACCGCCGCGCCGTGGGTGGTTTTCCTGTTGCCCACGGCCGTATCCGGCGATGTGTTTTGCGGTCAGGCCGAAACGGCCAGTACGCTGCAAATTGATGCCTGGGCGCAATCCGTTGATGAAGCGCGGGCGATCCGCAGCCAGCTTCGCACGGCGATCGCGCCGCTCAGCCCCGTCTCACTTAATGAACTAAACGACTATGAGCCCGACACGTCGCTTTACCGCGCCACGCTCGAAGTTCAAATCTGGGATTAACCCCGAACAGGCCGCCTCCGGGCGGCTTTTTACTATCCGGAGATAACCATGTCCTCAAAGTATGAAAAAACACAGGGAACGAAAATCAACGTTTCCGCCGATGCGGCCACGGAAGCCAACCCTACCGGCGCCACCTGGCAGAGTATCAACTGTTCAACCAAAGAGCTGAGCTATACCGGCGGACAGAAGTCCGATATCGAAACCACCACGCTGTGCTCCACCGAGCAGGAAATGACGAACGGCCTGGCCGCGCCCGGCGAGGTAACGCTGTCCGGCAACTGGTCAGCGGATGAGGTCGGGCAGAGCACGCTGCGCACCGCCTATGAAACAGATGCGGTACACGCGTTTCAGGTGATCTTCCCGTCAGGTAATGGCTATGCCTTCCTGGCTGAAGTGCGCCAGAACAGCTGGAGCCTGTCCACTGCGGGCGTGGTTACCGCGTCGTTTACGCTGCGCGTGAAGGGCAAGCCTGTGGCGATCGTACCGGCACCGGCCGCAGCATAATAACGGCGGCTCAGGCCGCTTTCTCCCGCATCAGTCAGAGAGTAATTAAATGGCAAAGAAGGCATCAACTAACCCTTTACGCGCGCTGGCGCTGGCGCCTATGGCCGGATTTCGCAGCAAGGTTATCACCGTTCC
>Ga0157372_10008146_pt1 | contig 11144 bp, 10 predicted proteins | sample C55metaG_FD_115307 | JGI IMG/M metagenome (GOLD analysis project Ga0157372, IMG submission 115307) | Corn rhizosphere microbial communities from Kellogg Biological Station, Michigan, USA - C5-5 metaG | ecosystem: Host-associated > Plants > Roots > Rhizosphere > Soil | place: USA: Michigan...
ATTCTGATCGCGCGACTCGCCTAAAGGCTCCAGTGCTCCTGCAAGTCCCGGGACTTGCACCACATCCCCCGCCCGTCCCCACGCCCACCAGTTCCGCAGGAAGCTGTAATGAATGTCGTTGGTGACGTTCGAGCTGATATTTGTCGTGAGGCCGGCCACCAGATACCAAGGCTCCTGTGGATTGGTGGATTTGGATGATGGCACGCCCATTTTATCGCCGGGAAAGAAACCACCAATATCGATCTGATCCACCGTGGAGCGAGTCAACTTGAAGTAGCGATAGCTCGACATGAAATGCCACTTGGCACCGAAGTCGTGATCCAGGCGCGCCACTCCGAAGTTGGAAGTTTGCGGGATCCCGACATTGGCCGAGAAACCCAGAACATTGATCCCGTCGCAACGGGAGCCAGCGGCGCACGCTGCGTTCGACGCTGGTTCAAATTGCCAGAGTTGTTGCAGGACTGATTCCAAAACCGCGGGGATCAAGAGCCTTCAGGTCGTAAGAATTGCCGGCAGGGTCCTGCAAAATTCCGAGCCGCATGTTAGGCGAAGGAACTTCCTTGTTAATCGTAGTTGTGTTGGGATAGCGGAAGCCCTCGTAATTGGCAAAGAAATATGTCTTCCCTCCCAGAATCTCCTTTGAAATTAGCGGACCGCCGACGGCGCCTCCGAAGCGGCTGTAATGAAAGCTGGGCACCGGAACACCGTTGAAGTTGTTGTCCCAGGTATTCGCCGAGAAGTTGTTGTCCAGGTAATATTCGTAAGCCGTGCCATGCCACGCGTTGGTGCCGCGCTTAGTGATGACCTTCACTTCGGCTCCCGCCGAGCTATTGAAGTCGGCGGTCTGGTTGGCCGTATTGGTCTTGAACTCCTCCACGCTATCTGCTGGCGTTGGCATCACGCCAGTCGCGCCTGCAGCGACGCCAGCACTCTGATTCGCAATTCCGCCGGTTGGATCTCCGGCAAAAGAGGTGGTATATACGCTCATGCTGCCGTCCATGTCATTGGTGTTGTTGCCGCCATCGAGCGAGAAATAGCTCTGGTCGACTGCAGCGCCTGCCACACTACCGTCTGGACTGATACCAGGCTGTAGCGCCAGGAATGTGCTCACATCGCGTCCAGTGGTCGGGAGGGAATTCAGGGCGATCCCTGTGATTGTGTTGCCGACCGTGGCATTCATGGTTTGCAACTCATTGCCCACGGCGGTCACGTCTACGACGACGTTACCTCCGCCGACTTGCAAGGAAAGGTTCGCCGTCGTGGCGACTCCAACCCTCACTGTGGTTTGCGTCTTAACCATCGAAAAGCCCGGTTTGGCAACAGTGAGATCGTAAACACCGGGGGTGACATCCACAAAAATGTAACGTCCCGCATCGTTCGTATTGTTAGTGCGCGACGTGTTGGTGGAGGTGTCCGTCAGAGTGACGGTGGCGCCATTCACAACGGCGCCGCTCGCGTCGGTAACGATTCCGTAACGGTGCCGCTATTAGCGGACTGTGCCCAGAGGGGCAGGGGCCTGCCTACATACACCACGGCAGCAGCGGAAATAATTAAAGCCACAATAGACGAGAACCTCTGGTTGCGAACGTGCATGTCGAAAAGCCTCCTGGAGGATCGTTTGCAAAAAGCTTGCTACCTAAGGCTTGGAGAACCCCAGACTCGCTAGCACAAGGAAAGCGAGTTCGCGAAACTACGCTGCATAACAAAGTGCCTGTGCGTAGGAGCGAAACTGAGGTTGGTCAGGCAAGCGGGATGCCAGCGGCAAACACAACAGTGTGAGCGGTACGGGTTCACACATTCTGAGTACAGTGCGAACCAAACATCGCACGAAGTGAGCGATTTCTCTGACTTCAAATAAACAGTTGTTACGGTTCAGCGACGAATTTCTATGTGAATCCGTAGTCATCCATCGAATGCGTTATGAGTCTCTGGAGGTTCCAAGTTACTCCAAACACTTGGCACAAACGTGTTCTTAAGGTTATGTTTGCCGGGCGAGAGACCGTACAAAGGCATCCAGGAAAGGGAAACTAGAGGGTCAAACGTGTGTTAGCCGCGAGGATAGCGTTGCTCGTAAACTCGCGGGCGATCACGCGCAGCCGTCGATCCGAACTAAAGAGGAATGCACCTATCCCGCAGCGCTTTTAGTTCGCACTGAAATTAACGACAATTGTAACAAGACAGCGTGTGTGACCCGGAGCCTGCCACCCCTTGTGTGAAGCGTGTTCAATCACCTTTGCGCCGGTTCTCTCGTTCACCCAAGGAGAAGGAAAGATGCCAACAGACCAGTCAGGACAATCGCCCGCCGGAGCTCATGTCAACAAACTCCTGGAGGAGATTTACGGTGAGTTTCAGGCGCTCATGATACAGAGAGAAACGATTCTAAGGCGGATCGGGACGCTCAGGCGAACGATCATCGGGCTAGCCAACCTGTTTGGTAATGAAGTGGTTGACGAGAGTGTGTTGGAGGCAGTCGACCGCAAATCAAGCACCCGATCGCATGGTCTCACCAGAACTTGTAGACTAGTATTAATGGAATCCAGCGGGCCGCTCACGTGCCAACAAGTGTGCGATGACATCAAGCATCGCAATCCGGCCCTGCTGGCCAAGCATAAAGATCCGGTGGCTTCCGTAAATACCGTGCTCAACGGTTAGCGAAGTATGGGGAAGCCCGGGTTGTTATTAATGAAAGAGGAAGACGAGCTTGGGAATGGTCGACGGAAATAGCCGCAGGGGGGCCGGACTCGCCCAAAGGACATCCTGACTCGGGCGCACAACAGTGTTGAATCAAAGAAACAACAAGGATCGCGTCCTTAAGACCCCCTCTTCGGGCTGCATGCTGTGTCTCTGAATTCCTAAGTCACAAGCCTTTTTCGATCATGTTTTCCAACTCAGCTCGATAACCCCTGCTGCAGGAAAGCTCCTTACCGCTCTTCAGAACCACAACATATTCCCCGCTATTTACGGGGATCAGTTCTTTGATCTGCTGAAAGTTGACAATTGTAGAACGGTGAATGCGAACAAAATGGCTTGGATTCAGGCGTTCCAATATGCGGCTCATGCTTTCCCTGACGAGATGAGACTCTTTTCCAGCGTTTAGGCGCACATAGTTGGCCGATGCCTCGATCCAATCAATCTCGCTCAGCTTCACAAACACGACGCGCCCTTTGGCTCTGATCACGAGGAGCCCGTCAGGCGAAGAGCTTGAGGTTATCTCAGACTTAAGTTGAGAGAGTAAGCCCAGTATGCGATGCGTGATCTGGCGGTCCTGCGACTTGTTCAATTCCACGCGCACCTTCTCGATCGCATGCTGAAGTCGCTCGAGGTCGAATGGCTTCAGCAAATAGTCGAGAGCGCGGACTTCGAATGCGCGAAGTGCGTATTGATCATAAGCGGAGGTAAAGATAACGGCGGGCATCTCGTCCGGCGAAAGCTCGCTCAGCACCTGAAATCCGTCCATGCCTGGCATTTGTATCTCGAGCAGCAACAGATCAGCCCCGAGCCTCCGGATTGCAGACACGGTTTGTTTGCCGTCACTGCACTCCGCTACGACTTTGACATCTTTTTCTGACGCCAACAAAGTGCGAAGTTTTTCGCGAGCGAGTCGCTGGTCATCGGCAATGATTGTGCGGATTACTCTGCCGGTTAATTGTCGCGGCGCAGAGTCAGGGGCGTCTAGGTTCATGTTCAGCCAACGATCAACAATCGGTTGATACATCACATAGACGGATCATGTCCAGACTCGTTTTTATATTGCAACGTGTGTCTCGTGTACTGTTTCGGGTGCCCCTCGCAAACCGCCTCCCACTGTCGAACCCCTTCACTTCACTTCGAAGTTGTACGTACCGGAACCGACGCGGATTACATACGAGGTTCCCTGCGCGCGTCCTTCGACCGGGTTGCCGCTCTCGGCGACGCGTTTTCCGGAAACGAGCGGCAAGAAAACAGTAGCGTGGGCGTTCGGCGGAATGGTCACTCGTAGGGTGTAAGGTCCATTGGCGGGGGCGTTCCATGCGCTCGAGATTTTTCCGTATATCGATTCGTATTCCCCTTGCGCCGACGGCATGCGCGCATCCAGATGCGGGTGGATGACGATCTCCTTGAAGCCGGGGGCGTCTGGAGTTGTGTCGATCCCGACAACGTAGCGATAAACCCACGCCATGACTGAGCCGAACGCATAGTGATTGTAGGAGTTCATCGCCGGATCACCGGTATCGCCATTCCAGCGCTCCCACCATGTGGTCGCGCCTTTCGAGAGCATGTATCCCCAGGAAGGATAGGTCTCATTGAGCAAAAGGCGATAAGCCACGTCCGAGCGGCCGTGATCCGCGAGTGTGAAGAGCAGAAAGGGTGTGCCCAGGAAGCCAGTCGAGAGGTGCCCACCCCGCTGCTCGATGTCTTTTACCAACCGGTCAACCAGGAGAGGCTCCAAAGTTACCGGCGCCATTTTCGTGTAGAGCGCCACCACGTATGACGTCTGAGTTCCCGTGCCCACCTGCCCGTCTGGGGTGATGTAGGTCTTTTGGAAGGCAGAGCGGAGGTTGTTCAACAACTCGCTGTAGCGCTGTGCATCCGATTCTTTCCCGACGGCATGTGCCATCTGGGACATCATTCTGGCGATTAACCCCCAATAGGCCGTGGCCAGCAAGTCCTTATTCGTATTTTCATCGGGCGCAAGCCAGTCCGCGAAGTTGGGGCCGACGCCGTTCTTGCGAATGAAGTCCGGATTGCGGCTTTGGATGAAATCCATCCAGCGCTGCATTGCGTCCCAGTTCTTTTCGATGACCGATTTGTCTCCGTATTGCAGCCATGTCGTCCACGGCACGATAATTCCGGCATCGCCCCACCCCGGAGCACCGGTCATGCCTTCCTCCCAAGCCGCGCTCCCTTCTGTTGCCTCTCCCGCCGACGGAAGGGTATTAGGAGAGACATTGGTGAAGGCACCCTGACGGGTTTGTGCGTCAACAATGTCCTGAATAAATTTTTGCGAGAAAGAAGCGATATCAAAGTTGTAGGTACCGGTCCGCCAGAAGACCCCGGCATCGCCCATCCATCCCAAACGCTCGTCACGCTGAGGACAATCTGTCGGAATGCTCAGAAAATTTCCGCGCTGGCCCCAGATGCCGATCGTCCACATACGGTTCACAAGATCACTGGCGGTGGTTAGCGTCCCACCAGGATCGCCGCTGAGGCTGCTCACAACTTCTCCTGCAATGGAGTTGAGAGACGGCGTGCCCGGATACCCAGTGACCTCGACGTAACGAAAGCCATGAAAGGTAAAGTGGGGCGTGAAAGTCTCGTCGCCTTTGCCGTGAAGGACGTATTCGTCCGTGGCATCGGCGTTGCGCAGATTCGCGGTGTAGATCGTGCCGTCGGGATTGAGGATTTCAGCGAAACGCAGGCGAACTCTGTCGCCGGCGGCCCCTTTCACCTTCAGAGTTACCCAACCCACCATGTTCTGCCCCATATCAAAGACGTAGGTTCCGTTTGGGAGGGGCGTGATTTGCTTCGGCGGTATAGTCGAGACCACCCGGACGGGATCGGTAAGCTGACCGGAGACAGCGATTTCAGGTGCATCCGCCACCGTCGCTGGGTTCCACGTGGAATCATCGAAGCTCGCTTCCTGCCAGCCAGATTGCTCCAGCCGCGCGTCGTAGACTTCTCCGCCGTAGAGATCCGATCGGCGAATCGCCGAGGGGGAAGCTTTCCAGGAAGTATCGCTGAGAACGGAATCATGACTGCCATCGGAGTAATCGACTTCCATTTGCCCCAGGAATCGATCCGGCGGAGGAAAGAAATGCATTCCCGCCCAAGTGAGGCCGCTGCCATACCAGCCGTCTCCGAGCAGCGCAGCAACCACGTTGCTGCCGTTCCGCAAGAGATTGCTCACATCGTAGACCTGGTAGAGCACGCGCTTGCGATAGTCGGTGAAGTCCGGCGTCATGACATCGTCGCCGACGCGCTGGCCATTGAGGAAGACGCGATAGCTGCCGAGAGCGGTCACATAGAGCCGGGCACGGCGAATGCTTTTTGCGACCGGGAACACGCGCCTGAAGTACGCGGCCGGCTCGGGCAGGGGGCCGGGATCGCCCAGCCGCTTGTCTTGCAACTCCGCAACAACTTTGGCTTGCTGCCAGTTGGAGCTTCCCTCGGGTGCAGCCATCCAGTGCTGATCGCTAGGAAAGCGCAGGATAGTACCGTTTCCGTTAGTGATTTTTACCAGCGCTGCCAATGCAGCTTGCACAGTGGTCGCTCTTACTTCAGGGCCGCCCTCGGGAGACTGGGGAGCCGTAACCGAAACTTCGACGGAATTATCCCCTACCACCAGCTCGTCGGAAATATCCCGCCAATCGAAGCTGCCCCATCGATGTTTGCTGCCGATTGGATGACCATTAGCTTTGGCGATGAAATCCCCTCGTACAGCGAGGCTCAAATCGGCCGTTCTCGGTTTTTCGGAGAGCTTGAAAGAAACGCGAAAATTTACAACCCTCTTCGGCTCCGCAGCAAACGCATCTTCCCCGCCAAGCCAGATCCAGCGAATGCCTGCATGATCGGCTTCGTCCTCGGGATTCTTCCAATAGATCCAGCTGGCCTTCCAGTCGGACGGATGCAGCAGGCCCATTTCCCACCAGGCCTCTTCGGTCGATTGAGACATCTGACCGGCTGCATCCCAGACGCGAACCGCCCAGTAATATCGTTTTCGCGATTCGAGCGAGGGTCCTTTGTAAGCAATGCCGACGGATTGGTCGGACTCCGTTTTTCCGCTGTCCCAAAGATCAGGGCGCCCTGCACGCAAGAAATCGACGCTGCTGGCAACCCAGATCTGGTATGCCGCCTGTTTCCAGTTGCGCTCCGTGTTGTCGCTCTGCCAAGACAGGTGCGGTGCGGGGGCGTCGATGCCTAAAGAATTCTGTCGGTATTCGCAGCGCAAGTGAACGGGAGTTGCTGAAGCCATTACGGATATGCCTGCCAGCATGATGAGCACAGCGAGAAGTCTCCGAGGTTGCACCTGATTCTCCTTTATGAAGATCCACCGTCGAGACGTGCCAGCAACGACTCTATCGCGGCGAGCATTGAACGCATACGTCGCGGGCACAATGAATGCGCGGGGATGTTTTCACTTGGCGAGGGAACATGTCAACTTACTGCGTTGGCCGGTGAGGCCGCACAAGGTCAATAGCAGATCCGGGACTGCTAGCGTGCCCCAACGAGTTCGGGGACACCGTACAGGCGCTCGCATTCATCATCGCTGAGCTTGAGCGCGGCTGCTGCAACATTCTGTTCGAGATGCTGCAATGAGGAAGTACCGGGTATGGGAAGCACGATGGGTGAACGCCACAGCAGCCACGCGAGCGCAACTTGCATTGGTTGGGCTTGGTGCGCGTCCGACACTTCCCGCAGGACCTCCCCCGCGACTCTGCCCGATCCGAGCGGAGCCCAAGGGATGAATGCGATTCCGTTCCGCTCACAGTAGTCCACCACGTAGTCCCATTCACGATCCGCAAAGCTGTAGCGGTTCTGCACCGAAACAATGGGCACAATCTTACGCGCGCGTTCGATGTGCTCCTGGGTCACATTCGACAAGGAAATGCAGCGAATTTTCCCTTGTGCCTTGAGTTCAGCCAGGGTCTCGACCGAGGCATCGAAGGAGACAACCGGATCAGGAATGTGCAACTGATAAACGTCGATGCGGTCCAGACGCAGTCGCTTAAGACTGCCTTCGACGGCCGTGCGAAGGTGGGGCGGAGTGGCGTTGTGGGTCCATTGATTCGGCCCTGGGCGGTTCCATCCGCCCTTGGTCGCGATCACCAGCCCGGGAGGGTACGGGTATAAGGCTTCCGCAATCAATTCTTCATTGACGTAAGGGCCATAGGAGTCGGCGGTATCAATGAAGTTCACCCCTAACTCGATAGCGCGCCGAAGAACCGCTATCGCGCGGCTGCGATCTCTGGGCGGGCCCCAGATGCCTTCTCCCGTGAGCCGCATGGCACCGAAGCCTAGGCGATTAACCGTGAGTTCCGGGCCAAGCGAAACCTGGCCCGCCTGACTTGCTGATATCTGGTTTGCACTCATGTGTTCCTCTTGGATGCGATCCGTGCTTGAGGAGGAGAATTTATCCAGTAATTTGATTTTCGCAGCGAGAGGGTTTCACGGAGTTCCGCCACAGGTGCCCGTGGCCTTGCGGCCTGCAAAGCGGGCATCGATCCACGCAATCTGGTCCCGGACCGAGTCGCCAATGACTCGTCCCGGATCGACGTCGGGGTAGTGAAGCCATTGCACCTGGTCGCCAAGCCTGCACATCTTGGTTATAGCATCTGAGGTCGATGGCGCATGATCGCTGCTGATCATCAGAACCGGCCCGTAGGTTTGATTGACAGTCGGCGTGCTGCGATCCAGATATTGCAGCAATACCTTGTTTTGACTGCAGGAGGACTTTACCGATTCCGCCACCGGCGGCTCGGAAACTGAGCCCATATCGGAGCAGGTCTGCTCAATTGTGTGATAGAGCGTCATACCTTTTTCGGTCAGAACATCCGAGGGCTGAAAATCCGGGTACACGGTCTTGGTCCCGTATGCCAGAGATGCCAGTTTGATGCTAGAAGAAGGCTGCGGCGCAAGCGTGCCTTTGGCACTGGCAATGTCGGATACGACGATTGCCCCGAGATATCCGGAATCGCGAGCTTCGTTCTCCTTCTCGGCTGCCGCAATGGCTGCCAGTCCTCCTTCCGCAACTCCCATCACGATCCAGCGGGAGCCGATCTGAGGCAGTGCCTGGCGCGCGGCCGGAATCGAGGCGATCACATCCGTGGCATTCGAGGGGGCATCGAGAAATGCGTTTCGGAAATTGGTTCCCAGCCCGGTGTAGTCCGTGGCCACCACGGCGTAGCCGAGGTTCACGTACATAGACAGGAAAGGCCCATGGCCCAGATTACGGCGCAGCGACGGAGCGCAGGAGCGGGCTACTCCGGTAATGCCATGAGCCCATGCGATCACAGGCCAGCCACCACTCGGCGCTTTCTTCTCGGCGGGGAACAGCACCACTCCAGAAGCAGCGACGTCTTGTCCGCTGGCAGAACGCGAGTGATACAAAATGCGAACCACGTTCACCGAGAGCGGTAGATCGTAGTCGTCGAACGGTTCCGAGCGGATTAGATCTCCCGGGTTCCCTGCCGGCAGTGGCTGAGGCGCATCGTAGAAGCGAGTGATGCGCAGGGTGCGCACCTGTGATTTCCTGGACGATTGCGCGTGGCCGGTCGTTGATGAGCCGAACAGCGCGGTTAGGGCAAGCAGGAACAACAGACGGATGGTTCGTTTCTTGCGAACTCCGGCGGACGGCAATGGGTAAGGATGCACTGGAAAGGGCCTCACAGCCGGAAGCCTACCGCTTTGCTGCGACCATGATCCCGAGAACGACAGGCAGATAGAGAACCGATGCATGCAATAAGCGGCTGGCCATCCGCGGTGAATTGGATCGGAAGAGCTTCCCCACGTAATAGAGGAGGAATGCTCCCGCGGCCCCCATGCCCGCCAGGTACAGCGAACTCACGTGCTCCCCGACCGGCAGCATGGTGACGATCACTAGCACGATGGCGAAGCTCAAAATCTCCACGCGGGTGAAGCGCGAGTCTTCATCAAATGCGGGCAGCATATGATACCCGGCACGCGAGTAGTCTTCGCGATACATCAGCGCAATCGCGAGGAAGTGCGGGAACTGCCAGAGGAAGAGGATAGCAAAGAGCAGCCAGGCGTTCCGGTCGATAGTGGCGGAGGCGCCTGCCCAGCCGATGAGGGTGGGCATCGCACCGGGGAAGGCGCCCATCGCGGTGCAAAGTGGCGTCACGCGCTTCAGCGGGGTGTAAATGAGCAGATACGACAAGAGTGTGCAAACCGCCAGTGCCGCCGACAGGGCATTCACGGTCACGAGCAGATAAACTCCACCCGTCAGGCTGAGCATGACTCCGAAGACCAGCGCTTCCAGTGCGCTGAGTCGGCCGGAAGGCAACGGCCGCGACGCGGTGCGGCGCATTTGCCCGTCCCACACGCGTTCCATCCACTGATTTAACGTTGCGGTTCCGCTGGCGACCAGGAGCGTGCCAATGAGGGTGTTGACAAGTCCCAAAATGCGGACTGGGCCGCGGGACGAGAGGTAATAGCCTGCCGACGTGGTCATCAGGATCAGCAGGTTCACTTCCGGCTTGCTGAGCGTGTAATAACAACGCAGCTTCGAGGCCCAAGTCTCGCGCGCCATGCCCGGCATCCCCACTGTGGTCGCCATAAATTAGTCTCGGAAGGTGTCGCCATCCTCATCGGAGTGGCGAACCTGATCGCGCTTTTTATACATCACGAAAATCATGCCCACGGACCCCAGCGTCGGCGGAACAATCAGTACTAGAATCCCGCTTTTTAGCGCCTGGATCATGCGGGATCCGGACGACGCGGCCTGCGTGTAGCACAACGCACAGCCCTGCGAAAAGGCAGGAGCCGCGCTGAGCACCAGCATGAGCGCGATGCCCGGCAGACCGATCGACCTCAACAGGGAACGCATAATTTTCTCAATTCAACAGGAGCGTGGATTCTACCCTATTTTGCCCAGGGTACTCCGTTTGAAATACGGAAGCTGTCCGTCCAGCTGTATTGCATGGCAAAAAGAACGAATACGTTGAAGATCACCACAAACCAGAGCAAGCCACGATTGTCCGCCAGATGCATGAAAAACAGCAACGCGAGACTGGCTTCGATCACCGCCACCACGATCATGCGGGTGAACATCTGGGTGGGGCTGATGCTCTGATAAGCAATCACAAACTGGATGGCTGCCAAAACCAGCAGGCAGACGTAAACAATCAAATCTTTGCTCATTGCTCCGTTTTTTGTTGCTTCCGTAGCCATAGGATGCGCTCCACGCCTTAAATGTTAGTGAGCCAGGTTCAACAGATATACGAAGGGCACTACGAACATCCAGACCAGGTCCACGAAATGCCAGTAGAGGCCCAAGACCTCCAAATCGTCGGCGTTATACCGCCCGCCTTTGTAGCGGAGGCCGACGACGATCAGCGCAATGACTCCGCCCGTCACGTGCGTGAGGTGCAGGCCGGTGATGCTGTAGAAACTGGCGCCAAACAAACCCGTGCCCCAGGGGTTCTTCA
>Ga0157372_10008152_pt1 | contig 11137 bp, 7 predicted proteins | sample C55metaG_FD_115307 | JGI IMG/M metagenome (GOLD analysis project Ga0157372, IMG submission 115307) | Corn rhizosphere microbial communities from Kellogg Biological Station, Michigan, USA - C5-5 metaG | ecosystem: Host-associated > Plants > Roots > Rhizosphere > Soil | place: USA: Michigan...
AGCTGCTCGAAGTAGATGCGCTCGAACGCCTCGCGTGCCTCGCGCAGCGGCACCTCGAAGAAGCGCGCCGTGATCTCCGGCGCGACCGCCTGCGTGGGCGTCGCCGCCTCGCCGAGCAGGCGCTTCACGTGCTCGCCGGTGATCTCGCCGCGCAGGAGCGCGAGGTTGCCGATGACGTTGGCGAGGTGCTCGAGGTTGCCCGGCCAGTGCGCGCTGCCGAGCGCCGCGAGCGCGGCCGGCTGCAGCGTGCCGAGGATCGGCGCCTCGCCGCCCGCGGTCGCCTCGCGCCAGTAGCGCTCGATCAGCGGCGGGATGTCCTCGCGCCGCGTGCGCAGCGGCGGCAGCATCACCGCACCCGCCGACAGCTGCGAGAGCAGCGCCGCATCGAACTTGCCTTCGGCCGCGAGGTTGCCGAGCGCCTCCGACGACGTCGCGACGAGCGTCACGTTGTGGCGCTCGAGCTTCGGCACGAGGAACGACAAAAGACGCTGGTCGGCCTTCGAATACTGGCCGATCTCGCTCGCGACGAGCACGCCGTCGCGCGCCTCCTCGAGCAGGGCGACCGGATTTGCGAGGCGCGCGCCATTGGCGAGCACGATGAACGGCACGTCCGGGAGCCTGAGCGCCTCGGCGGCCGTCTCGTGGCCGGTGCCGGTCTCGCCGAGGATCAGGATCGGCTTCTTCACGGCGACGAGTTGCTCGAGCGCACGCTCGACCTCGCGCAGCTTCGCGCTCGTGCCGAGCGCTGCCAGCACGACGTGGCGCGGCTCCTTGATCGCGGCGACCTTGAGCGCGCGTGCGATCGTCGACAGGAGCTTGGTGAGACCGATCGGCTTCTCGAGGAAGTCGAACGCGCCGATGCGCGTCGCCTCGACGGCGGTCTCGATGGTGCCGTGGCCCGACATCATCACCACCGGCATCGTCAGCGCGCCCGACGCGCCCCATTCGCGCAACAGCGTGACGCCGTCGGTGTCCGGCATCCAGATGTCGAGCAGGACGAGCGACGGCTGCTGGCGGGCGCGGTACGCGCGCGCCTCGCCGGCATTCTCCGCGAGCGCCACGCGATAGCCCTCGTCCTGCAGGATCTCCGACAGGAGCTCGCGTATGCCGACCTCATCGTCGACGACCAGGATTTCCTTTGCCTGCACCATCGCGATTCCCTCACACGCCCGCGCCGGGCGCAAGCGGAAAAACCAGCGTCACGCGCCCGCCCCGGGGCGCCACGTTGGCGAGCGTAGCGCGCCCGCCGTGCTCCTCGACGATCTTCTTCACGATGGCAAGGCCGAGACCCGTGCCTTTTGCCTTGGTCGTCACGTAGGGCTCGAACGCGTGCGCGAGCACGGCGTCGGTGAATCCCGGGCCGCGGTCGGTGAAGGCGAGCACCGCCTCGCCATTGTGCGCGTCGAGCGAGATTTCGTATGCGGGATCGGCGACGTCGGCCTGGGCGTCGATCGCATTCTGCAGGAGGTTGTGCAGTACCTGCCGAAAGCGGGTGGGCTCGCCCTGGACGAGCACCGGGGCGTCGGGAACCGACAGCGTGACCCGCGGGCGAAGATTCTCGTACAGGTCGAGCACGTCGTGCAGCAGCGACTTGACATCGACCGCCTGCGACTGGCCGGGCTTGGCCTTTCGCGCATAGATCGCGAAGTCGTCGACCATGCTCTTCATCGCCGCGACCTGCGTGACGATCGTTTGCGTGCCGCGCCGCAGCGTCTCCTGATCCGCGCCGGCGAGACGGTCCTCGAGCTTGACGGCGAGGCGCTCGGCGGAGAGCTGGATCGGCGTCAACGGGTTCTTGATCTCGTGCGCGAGCCTGCGCGCCACCTCGGCCCACGCCGCGTCGCGCTGCGCGACCACGAGCTCGGAGACGTCGTCGAACACCACGACGTAGCCGGCGTTCGGCGCGTTGGCGAGGCGCGTGCCGCGTATCAGCAGCGTGCGGGTCATGTCGGTCACGGCGAGCTCGGCCTCCTTCTGCCATTTGCCGTCGCGACTCTGCCGGAAGCCCTCGGCGACGAGCTCGGCGAACGCCGCGAGCGCGGGCAGGCGCCGTCCCCATTCGGCGAGCGGCATGCCGGTCAGCTCGGCGAGCGGCTTCGGCAGGAGCAGCGCCGCGCTCGGGTTCGCCGTGCGCAGCCGGTAGCGGTCGTCGAACGCGAGCACGCCGGCGGAGAGGTTGCCGAGCACGCTCTCGAGATAGGCGCGCGTCGTCTCGATCGCGCGCCGCGATTCCTCGTTGCGCGATTGCGCGTCGGCGAGCTGCGCGGTCATCGTGTTGAACGACTCGGTGAGCACGCCGAGCTCGTCGGTCGACGTCACCGGCTGGCGGCGCGTGTAGTCGCCCTTGGTGACCGCGCGCGTGCCCTCGGCGAGGAGGCCGAGCGGCTCGGAGAAGCGCTCCGCCAGCACGACCGCGAGGCCGAGCGCGCTCGCGAGCGCCAATAGCAGCGTCAGCGTCAGCGTCCATTCGTACAGGCGCTTCAATGCCGCGCGCGAGAACGACACTTCCTGGTAGTCGCGGTAGCCGGCCTCGGCGCGATCGATCTCCTGCGCGAGGCCCGAGGGCACCGGCTCGATCACCTGCAGCAGCTTGAGCGGCTCGAGTCGGTCGCCGCTGTTGACCGGCACGACGACGCGCGCGACGAGCCCGCGCTGCGGAACCTGCTCGATCGCGCCGAACGGTTGCTGCAGGCGCGCGCGCCGCAACGCGGCCGCCGGGGGCGGGTCGGGCGTGATCGTCGAGCTCGAGATGCCGGCGACGGCGAGCACGCCGCCCGTCGGTGTGTAGAGCACCGCCTCGCTGATGCCGAGCTGCTCGGCGGCGCGGGAGAGCGTCGAGGCGAAGGAGGCCGCGTTGGCGTCACCGAGCGCGAGCGCTGCCTGCGACGCCTTGTTGGTGGTGTCGCGCAGCACGTAGTCGAGCGCGCTGCGCCCGAGGTTCAGCCCGCTGTCGAGCGCGCGGTCGACGCGCACGTCGAACCAGCTCTCGATGCTGCGGCCGAGGAACTGCACGGACACCGCGTAGAGGAGCGCGCCGGGCAGGAGCGCCACCAGCGAGAACAGCAGCACGAGCCGCACCGCGAGGCGCGAGCCGAACACGCCTTTGCCATAGTTGCGCCGCAGGAGATAGAGCTGCACGCCGACGATCGCCATCAGCAGCACGACGAGCGCGCCGGTGCCGACGACGAGCTTGTCGTAGCCTTCCGCGAAGAACCCCGTGTTCGAGGTCGCCGCGGCGAGCAGGAACAGCGTGATGGCGCCGAGCGATGCCGCGATCAGGAGCGCGTAGCGCAGCCGCCGCGACCCGGGGATCCTCACGGCGTGAAGCTCCAGCGCAGCCAGTCCGAGGCGAGCTGCCATTCGCGCGACGCGAGCGCCGACACCTGCAGCGGCTTCGGCAACTGCGACGCATCGAGCTTCAGCCGGATCGCCGCGTCGTAGCGCGTGCCCTTGGCAAGCTGGGCGGCGCGCGCCACCGGGCGCGAGGTCACGCGGCCGATGAAGCGCTCGACCTCGTCCAGCGTGGCGAAGCTCTGCGACATGAGGCCCGTGCCGATCCGGTACTGGCGCGTCAGCGGCGCGTACGAGAGGCGGTACGTCGTCACCTGGTCGACGACCTTCTCGTCGACCCAGTACCAGCGCGGCCGCGTCAGCGTGAACTCGAGGTCGATGTAGAGCGGGATGCCGCGCGACAGCGCCTCGTCGAGCGTGGCGTTGAGCGTGAAGTCGAAGTCGGCCGACAGGAGAACCTCACCGTCCTCCTCATGGAGCTCGGCGCCGCGCACGGCGATCGTGTCGGCGCGCGCGGGCAGCGTCGCGAGCGCGAGGAGCCCGACCATCGCTACGACAAACGCGAGGAGGAGCCTGCGCAAGCCGCCCGGCGGAAGCTGCCGCGGCGGCGGATCGGGCGGGCGCGGCAGGGCGTGCATGGCGGCGGGCGCCGAAGGCGGCGTCACGCCTTACGCATCAGCGCGTAGAAGAATCCATCCTGATTGTGCAAGCCGGCGTCGGCCGATGGCAAGACCTGGCCACCGTCGTGCGGCGATTCGCTCGGCAGGTTGAGGGTTTCGCGCAACGCATCGGGATGGCGCGCGGGAAAAGCGTCGGCGCGTTCGTCGTTCTCCTCGCGGAACACCGAGCAGGTCACATAGAGCATCAGGCCGCCGCGGGCGACGAGCGGCCACAGCGCATCGAGGATCGCATCCTGGCGCGCCGCGAACGCTGCGATGTCGGACGCGCGGCGCAGCCACTTGCCGTCGGGATGGCGGCGCACGATGCCCGATGCGCTGCACGGCACGTCGGCGAGGATGCGGTCGTAGGCGCGGCCGTCCCACCATGCCGACGGGTCGCACGCGTCGCCTTCGAGGACCGTGACCGCATCCGACGCGAGGCGAAGCCGCGCGAGGTTGTCGCGCACGCGCGCGAGTCGCGCGGCGTCTCGATCGAGCGCTGTCATCGTCACGTCGGCGCGCTCGAGCACGTGCGTCGTCTTGCCGCCCGGCGCCGCGCAGGCGTCGAGCACGCGCATGCCGTCGCGCGCATCGAGAAGCGGTGCGGCGAGCTGCGCGCCCGGGTCCTGGACGCTGAACGCGCCCTCGGCGTAGCCCGGCAGCGTCGTCACCGGCGCCGGCGCGTCGACGATGATGGCGTCGTCGCCCTGCGCGTGCGCGGCCACGCCCGCGGCCGCGAGTCGCGCGGCGTACGCATCGCGCGTGGTCGCGCGGCGATTGACGCGCAGCGCGAGCGGCGGGCGCACGTTGCCCGCGGCGAGGATCGCCTGCCAGCGCGAAGGATGATCGCGGCGCACGCGCTCGACCCACCATGCGGGATACGAATACTTCGCGACGGGATCGCCGCCCGCGTCGATGCGCGCCTCGAGCGCGTCGCGCTCGCGCAAGTAGCGCCGCAACAGCGCATTGACGAGCGCCTTGGCCTGCGGGCTGCCCATCGCCGCGACGGCGTCGACCGCCTGGTCGACGACGGCGAACGCCGGCGCGCGCGCGTGGCCGATCTGGTAGAGCGCGACGTCGATGAGGAGCGCAACGTCGCGGTCGGCGATCGGCTTCGTGGAAAGCATGCGCACCAGCGCGTCGAGGCGGCCGCGATGGCGCAGCGTGCCGTAGGCGAGCTCCTGCACGAACGCGCGCGCGGGATTGGCCTCGTCGATGCCGGCCGACGCCATCGCCGCCGGCAGCGTCGCGCCGCGCTCGACGCGGCGCACGACGTCGACCGCCTGCCGTTGCGACGCCTCCATTCAGGAAAACCGCGCGCCGGCGGCGAGCGGGCGCCCGGCCGCGAACGCCGCCGCGGGCATCCGCTTCGCGTTGGCGGGCTGCACCTCGTCGATGCGAAGCACGCCCTCGCCGCAGGCGACGTCGATGCCCGAGGGCTGAACGCGCACGATGCTGCCGGGCGCGGCACCGCTGTCCTGCGCATCGGTGAGCGCGCTCGCCCGCCACAGCTTGACCGCCGTGCGCTCAAGCGTCGTCCATGCCGCGGGCCACGGATCGAACGCGCGCACCGCGCGGTCGATCGCCGAAGCATCGCGCCGCCAGTCGACGCGCGCCTCGTCGCGCGTGACCTTGCGCGCATACGTGACGCCCTGCGCGGGCTGCGGCGCGGCGACGAGCATACCGCCGGCGGCGAGCCTCGCGAGCGTCGCGACGATCATCCGCGCGCCCTGCGCGGCGAGCTTCGCGGTCAACGTGCCCGCGGTCTCGCGCGCGTCGATCGCCACGCCCTCGGCCGCCAGCACGCCGCCGGTGTCGAGGCCCTCGTCCATCTGCATGATCGAGATGCCGGTCGTCGCGTCGCCCGCCTCGATCGCGCGCGCCACCGGCGCCGCGCCGCGCCAGCGCGGCAGGAGCGACGCGTGGACGTTGATGCAGCCGTAACGCGGCAGGTCGAGCACGGCGCGCGGCAGGATGAGCCCGTAGGCGGCGACCACCAGCACGTCGAGGCGCGCGTCGGCGATCGGCGTACGCGCGGCGGCGTCCTTGAGCGACGGCGGCTGGCTGACGGCGAGGCCGCGCCCCTCCGCGAGGCGCTTGACCGGCGACGCCGCGGTCGCGAGCCCTCGGCCATGCGGCCGATCGGGCTGCGTCAGCACGAGCGGTATCGTGAACCCCGCATCCGCGAGCGCGGCAAGCGCGACGGCGGCGAAATCGGGCGTGCCGGCGAAGCCTGCGCGCAGCCCTTCCACCTTCACCCGGCGAGTTTCTGCTTCTTCTTCTGCCTCGCGGACAGGCGCGCGCGCTTGAGCGGCGACAGGTAGTCGACGAACACCTTGCCGACCAAATGATCCATTTCATGCTGGATGCATACCGCGAGCAGGTCGTCGGCGTCGACCTCGAACGGCTGCCCCCGCGCGTCCTGCGCGCGCACCCGCACGCGGGCCGCGCGTGTCACCTTGTCGTAGTAGCCGGGTACCGACAGGCAGCCCTCCTCGGCCTCCGCCTCGCCCTCGGCGGCGACGAGCTCCGGGTTGACGAACACGCGCAATTCGTCGCGCGCCTCGGAGATGTCCATGACGATGACGCGCTTGTGCACGTCCACCTGCGTGGCCGCGAGGCCGATGCCGGGCGCCGCGTACATCGTCTCGGCCATGTCGGCGACGAGCTTCTCGATCTCCGGCGTGAAGGCGACCACGGGCGACGCGACCTTCTTGAGGCGCGGGTCCGGGTACTCGAGGATCGGCAGGATCATGCTGGCATGGTGGGGCACCGGGCGCCCGCGATCAAGACGGCCGCGCGGCGGTCCGGGACTTGCTTGCAACGCCCCGGCATTCCCCGCCGTTGCATCCGGCCGCAAAGCTTGCCAAATGCAAGTGTCGGATGCAGAATCGTCTTTAAGTCCTTATTTTGCGGCGGTTTAGGACGTTTGCAAGCCCGCCGCTCAAGGAAGAGGTCATATGCGTCAACACTTTAGCACACGCGTTGCGCTGGCTGCGGCGACGTTGGTCGCGGCATGCCTGCTGGCCTCCGCCGCGCCCCCGGTCCGCGCCGCCGACCCGCTCGTGCTGGCCGACGATGCGCCGTCGTCGTATACGGTGCAAAAAGGCGACACTTTGTGGGCGATCTCGGGCCGTTTCCTTCGCGACCCGTGGCGCTGGCCGGAGATCTGGGGCCTCAACAAGTCGCAGATCCGCGACCCCCACTGGATTTATCCCGGCGACGTCGTCGTCCTCGACCACCTCGGTCCCAACGGTGCGCCGCACCTGTCGATCTCGCGCGGCAGCGGCGCCGGCGGCGGCGGCACCGTTCGGCTGTCGCCGCAGGCGCGCGTCGAGCGCCTGGCATCGGATGCGATCCCGTCGATTCCGCCGGGTGACCTCGAGCCGTACCTCACGCCGGCGCTGGTCACGGCCAAGCCGGGCATGCCCGCCTCGGCCGAGATCGTCGCCGGCCGCGACCGCAATCGGATCGTCCGCGGCCAGAACGATCGCGTCTACGCGGTCGGGCTCGATCCCAAGCAGGGTGACCAGTGGCTCATCTACCGGCCGGGCAAGGCGCTCATTTCGGGCGACGACGGCAAGGTGCTGGGCTTCGAAAACCGCTTCATCGGCCACGCCAGGGTCGAGCGCTTCGCCGACGTGTCGACGCTCCTCATCACCGAGTCGGACCAGGAAGTGTTCGTCGGCGACCGTCTCGTGCCGGTGCCGCCCGAGACGCTGATCAATTTCGTGCCGCACGCGCCCGACAAGGCGATCGACGGCCACATCATCGCGTCGTACGGCAACGCAAGCGAGCTCGGGCGCGGCGCGATCGTGACGATCGACCGGGGCACGCACGATGGCATCGACGTCGGCGCGGTGCTGGCGATCTACCACACCGTGGCGCCGATCCACGATCCGCGTCCCAACACCGACGCGCCGCAACTGCTGCGCTTCCTCGACCAGACCACGGTGTTCGTGCCCGACAAGTACCTCGACGTGCCCGAGGAGCGCACCGGCCTCATGTTCGTGTTCCGCACGTTCGACAACGTGTCGTACGCGATCCTGCTCAACACGACCGACCCGATCCTCGTCGGCGACCGCGTTCGCCAGCCGTAGCGTCCGCGGGGTCCCGCCCATGACGTCCGCCGGCGCCACGGCGGCGCCGGCCATCGACGCGCGCACCCACGCCTGGGCGACGCTCGCGCACTGCCGGCTACCGCAGCAGGATCTCGTCGCGTTGTTGCGCGAAGCGGGCGATCCCGCAACGCTCGTCGCTGCTGCGCGCGGCCGTGCGTCGTGTGCATCGCTGCCAGCGGCGGCGCGTGCCGCAATTGCCGACGTCCGCGACGACGCGCTCGCCGCGACGCTCGCCTGGCTCGCCGAGCCGTCGCATCGGCTCGTCGCGCTGGACGACCCCGACTATCCGCAGGCGCTCTTCGCCGTCGGCGACACGCCGCCGGCGCTGTTCGCCATCGGGCGCGTGGCGCTCTTCAACGCGCCCGCCGTGGCCATCGTCGGCAGCCGCCAGGCGACGCCGCAGGGCAAGGAAGATGCGACGGCGTTCGCACGTGCGCTCGCGGCCGCGGGCCTGACCGTCGTATCGGGGCTCGCGGAAGGCATCGACGCCGCCGCGCACCAAGGCGCGCTTGCCGAGGCTGCATCGACGATCGCCGTCGTCGGCACCGGGCTCGATCGCGTCTACCCGGCGGCCAATCGCCGCCTCGCGCACGCGATCGCCGAGCGCGGCCTGCTCGTCTCGGAGTTCGTGCCCGGCGCGCCGCCTGAAAAGTGGCATTTCCCGCGCCGCAACCGCCTCATTTCGGCGCTTGCGCGCGGCGTGCTCGTGCTCGAGGCGGGCGTGTCGTCGGGCTCGCTGATCACCGCGCGCTACGCCGGCGACCAAGGGCGCTCGGTGATGGCGGTGCCGGGATCGATCCATTCGCCGCTGTCGAAGGGATGCCACCGGCTGATCCGCGAGGGTGCTACGCTGGTGGAGACCGCGCAGGACGTGCTGGTCGAGCTCGGCATCACGACGGCGTCGCCGCGCGCGGCGCCCGCCGGCGCCGCGCGTGCGGTCGAGCCGTCACACGCGGCGCTGCTTGCGGCGATCGGCGAGGCGCCTGTCGACATCGACCGCCTCGTCGCACGCACCGGCCTGGCCGTCGCCACCATCGCCGCGCAACTGACGGCGATGGAAATCGACGGCCACGTCGCCGCGCTGCCCGGCGGTCGCTGGCAGCGCCGTCATTGACGGTGCAATTCTCGACATTCCACGCCGAAACGGACGCCCGGCGCGGGATTGCGGGCGCACCCACGGGGAGCTTCCGGACCCCGGAAACGCGTCGCTGACGCCCCCCGCGGAGCCGCGTGCGCCGCCCGCGGCGGACTTGTGCCGGGCGAAGCACGTCCCATTTGCCGATACGAGGTTGCCCGCTCCCGGCCTTAATCGGTAGTATCGCCGCCTCCTGAACGAAGGACCCCGCTTGACCAAGGAACTCATCATCGCCGAGAAGCCGTCCGTCGCTGCCGACATCGCGCGCGCGCTCGGCGGCTTCACGCGCCATGGCGACTATTTCGAGAGCGACAGCTACGTCCTGTCGTCGGCGGTCGGCCACCTGATCGAGATCGCGATGCCCGAGGAGGAGGAGGTGAAGCGCGGCAAGTGGACGTTCGCCCACCTGCCCGCGATTCCCTCGAAGTTCGCATTGAAGCCGATCGAGAAGAGCGAGGACCGCCTCAAGACGCTGATGAAGCTCGTGCGCCGCAAGGACGTCACCCGCCTCGTCAACGCCTGCGACGCCGGGCGCGAGGGTGAGCTCATCTTCCGCTACATCACGCGCTACGCGAAGACCGACAAGCCGATCCGCCGGCTGTGGCTGCAATCGATGACGCCGGCGGCGATCCGCGACGGCTTCGAACGGCTGCGCAGCGACGAGTCGATGCGCCCGCTCGCCGACGCCGCGACCTGCCGCTCCGAGTCGGACTGGCTCGTCGGCATCAACGGCACGCGCGCGATGACCGCGTTCAACTCGAAGTCGGGCGGCTTCCAGCTCACCACGGTTGGCCGCGTGCAGACGCCGACGCTCGCGATCCTGACCGAGCGGGAGGAGAAGATCCGCGCGTTCAAGCCGCGCAACTACTGGGAGCTCCTCGGCACCTTCGGCGCAGCCGCGGGCGAGTACACGGGCCGCTGGTTCGACGAGGGTTTCAAGCGCCGCGAGGACGAGCCGGACCTGCGCGCCGAGCGCCTGTTCGACGAGGCGCGCGCGCTAGCGATCGCCGACAAATGCCGCGGCAAGGAAGGCGTGGTCAGCGAGGAATCGAAGCCGTCGACGCAAAGCCCGCCGCTCCTCTACGACCTCACCACGCTGCAGCGCGAGGCCAACGGTCGCTTCGGCTTCTCGGCGCGCACCACGCTCTCGCTCGCGCAGGCGCTCTACGAGAAGCACAAGGTGCTGACGTATCCGCGTACCGACGCGCGCGCGCTGCCCGAGGACTACCAGGACACGGTCAAGGCGACGCTCGAGGCGCTCGGCGGGACCAATGCCTACGGCACGCTCGCGCGCCGCGTGCTCAAGGAAAGGTGGGTGCGCCCGAACAAGCGCATCTTCGACAACGCCAAGATCTCCGACCACTTCGCGATCATCCCGACGCTGCAGACGCCGAAGGCGTTGAACGAGCTCGAGCAGAAGCTCTACGACTTCGTCGTCAAGCGCTTCCTCGCGGTGTTCTATCCGGCAGCCGAGTTCGAGGTGACGACGCGCATCACGCGCGTCGAGGGCGAGCCGTTCAAGACCGAGGGCAAGGTGCTGGTCAATCCCGGCTGGCTCGCCGTCTACGGCAAGGAAGCGCAAGGCGAGGACGCCTCGCTCGTGCCGCTCGCGCGTCGCGCCGATGCGGCCAAGACGGCGACCGGCGACGTCTACGAGCGCGTCACCGCGGTGAAGGTCGACCCGGTCGCGCAGACGACGCGTCCGCCGCCGCGCTTCAACGAGGGCACGCTGCTCTCGGCGATGGAAGGCGCCGGCAAGTCGATCGAGGACGACGAGCTCCGCGAGGCGATGCGCGAGAAGGGCCTCGGCACGCCGGCCACGCGCGCGCAGATCATCGAGGGCCTGATCACGGAGCGCTACATCCTGCGCGAGGGCAAGGAGCTCATCCCGACGGCGAAGGCGTTCTCGCTGATGACGCTCTTGCACGGCC
>Ga0157372_10008153_pt1 | contig 11136 bp, 11 predicted proteins | sample C55metaG_FD_115307 | JGI IMG/M metagenome (GOLD analysis project Ga0157372, IMG submission 115307) | Corn rhizosphere microbial communities from Kellogg Biological Station, Michigan, USA - C5-5 metaG | ecosystem: Host-associated > Plants > Roots > Rhizosphere > Soil | place: USA: Michigan...
CGAATCGCTTCGCTTGAGCTTGCCGAGCAACGTGCGAGCCCGGATCAATCTCAGGAAGAAACAGGGGGAGCGGCCTGATTCACATAAAAAAGCGACCCAACCGAACCGGTTGAGTCGCTGCAAATTGCCCCTCCTGGGATCGAACCAGGACTCTCCTGATCCAGAGTCAGGCGTGTTGCCAGTTACACCAAGGGGCAAAAAATCGCCGTCCCCCCGACAGCGGAGCGGCGAACGTCTTGATTATACTTGACATAACGCACCCGTTCAACCCTGATGGCGGCCTATCCCACCCACCAGCAGAGTCTGGAGCGGCGCTCGTCGCACGGTCCGTAAACTCAACTTCGGCCGCCGCTTGCCACTTCGCAATCCGACCGCTGGCATCGCAGCGGCAGCCATCCTCGCTTGCCCCTTGCTCGGCGCGTGCGCCGACACCTTCCGCGGGCTGGGCCCCACGCCGCCCGTCGCCGAGGCGCGCGCCAATGAGCTCTTCGAGTCCATCGCGGCGAGATTCGATCGCGTCGAGCTCGAACCCAAGTTCGAGCAGGCTCGTCTCCGGCTCGCGCAGGCAGCACTAGTCCCGTCGCGCGTGTTCAGCGACAGCTCCGTGTGGTCGATCATGCCGAATTCGACCACCCGGACGCTGTTCGCGCGGGGCGAGACCGACGACAAGACGGCCCGCTATCGAATCGAGACTCGACCGTCCCCGATGCCGATCGTGCGGGGGGCCGACACGCGGCATACGATTCAGCTTCGGTCGTTGGAGCCTGACGTCTATCGCTGGGATACGGACGTCGAAATGGGCGTCGGTTCGATTTCGGCGGCCGAAGTAAGCAACCTGTTCGTCGCCCTCTTTCGCGTCGCGGAAGGCCGGACCGAGGCGCAGCTTCGCGAGGACTACCGCGCCGCCTTTCCGCGCACGTCGGCGGCGTTCGGTCGCGGATTCGCGATCGACTCGTTGCATCTCGCGGCCGCGGCCGGCGGCGGGACGAGCGTATCGATCACCGCGGGGTTCCACCCGGAGGCGATGCAAGGTGCGTATCCGGCGCTGGCGAAGTACCTCGAGAAGTATCTCGGTCCGGCGAAGTACCACTTCGTGCTGGCGGACAAGAACGGCACGACGCTGCTCGACGCGACGGGACGCGATCGTTTCGTCACGTTCCGCTATCGCATCGCCGAAGGACGACTGGCGCCCCTCACCGGCCCCCTCAAGCCCTGGTCCGACACACTGCGCCTGACGTCCGACATCAAGATGAAGGTGAAGCTGTTCCACGTGGGATTCCGGCAGCTCGTGACCGACTTCGTGATCTCGAACGTCGGCCACGAGCGGGCAATCTCGATCATCGCGCAGCGCGAGCCCGAATGGGAACTTCCGCTCGTCACCGAGCGGCTGATCCGGACGCCGTTGCATCGCCCGTTCCTGGGCCAGGGCGCCCTGTTCCAGCTTTCGGTCCGCGACACCGCCGGGGCTCAAACAGTGTTCGCGCGGCGCGCGCGGTTCGACGTCCAGGAGAGTACGATCGCGCGATTCCTCGGCTCGCTCGCAGGGCGCATGATGAGCGATCTGGATGCGACGGTCGAGGCCGAGGAGGACAAGTTCCTCCACGACGGCTTCGTCGCGATGCAGGCCGACTTGAAAACTGTTGCCCGCGCGTGGCATCCGCGCGAGGAGGGAGGGTCGGACATCGCCAAGCCGTAACGGCGCGAGACCACACACGGCGGTGGGATCGCGGCCAATCTGACGACTGTTTTGGAACGGCGAGTACGGCTTTGGGGACATCGGACGTCTGACATTTGAGGTCCGACGTCAGACCCGGCGTGAACAGGAGGAGCTCCGACCTGTCGCGGAGCCTCTACGTGCAACGCAGGGTCTGACGTCAGATGTCCGAAATCGGACGTCCGACTTCTAGCGCGGGCCATACGTCGCGGTGCGCCTCGAAACCGAACTGGCCGAAAAAAAAGGCGCCACCGAAGGTGGCGCCGCGCCTCTTAGGCAGTCTCTCCGGAGTTGCCTCGCGCGCCGTCATTGGAACTCTGCGTCCTACCGAGCGGCGGCGGGCATATTTCCGGAGGCCGATTCTAGCTAGAACCGTGCCTTATAGTCTTTCCCTACGTACAACCGCGGCGGAAGTGTCAACGCGCCGCGTCTTCATGGAGCTGACCGGGATCGAACCGGTGACCTCTGCAGTGCGATTGCAGCGCTCTCCCAGCTGAGCTACAGCCCCTTCCGACTTCAGCCCCATGGAAAAGGCCCCGCAGGTCGCGGGGCCGCCTCCCACACGACGTAAAACTAGAAGGCGACTGCGCTTGCGTCAAGTTGACTTGCGAGCGCGCCGGAGGTAACAAACGGTAGAATGTTTCGAGACCTGAACGCCGCCGACGTCATCGCGGCCGCGGATCGCATCCGACCCCTCATCCGTCGCACCCCGCTCGTGCGGAGCGACGCGCTGAGCGGCATGGCCGGGGGCGACGTCTATCTCAAGCTCGAAAACCGACAGATCACCGGTTCGTTCAAGCTTCGTGGCGCGCTCAATGTGCTCGCGACACTGCCGCTCGACGCACGGGCGCGAGGCGTTGTCGCGTCGTCGGCCGGCAACCACGGGCTTGGCGTCGCGCACGCGGCCAAGCACTTCGGCACACACGCGACGATCTTCGTTCCGACCACCGCGCCGCAGGTCAAACGCGACGGCATTTCGGCACTCGGCGCGGCGATGGACACGTCGCAGCCGCACTACGACGCGGCGATGGATGCAGCGAAGAGCTTCGCCGCGCATCACGGAGCGACGTTCATCAACCCGTGCCTCGGGGACATGCTGCTCGCCGGTCAAGGAACCGTGGCGCTCGAGATTCTCGGCGACCTCCCTGGACTGCAAACGTTGATCGTGAACGTGGGCGGGGGCGGTCTGCTCGGTGGATGCGGGACGCTCGTGAGAGCGGTCGCGCCGCATGTCAGGATTGCGGCCGCGCAGAGCGTGAACACGGCCGCGATGTCACGGTCATTGGCCGCCGGGCGCGTCGTCGAGATCGAGAATCTGCCGACGCTCGCCGACGGCCTGGCGGGTCAGATCGACGAGGACGCGCTCGACATCGGCCGCCACGCCATCGACGACATGGTGACGCTCGAGGAGGAGGAGATCGGGAAGACGATCGCGTGGCTCTGGTCGACGCACGGCGAGCGCGTCGAAGGCGCCGGCGCCTGTGCCGCGGGAGCCGTCTTGCTCCGCAAGCTTCAATCGATCAAGACGCCCGCCGCGATCGTGGTCAGCGGCGGGAACATTGACGACGCGAAGCTCGAAGCTGCGCGACGGCACGCCTAGGCGCGCCGTCTCAGCCTCGGCTTCGGAGTCCTCTATCGGAAATCGCGAGTGATCAAGCTCGACGCGCGGCGTTCGTTGCCGAGCGAGGAGCTGCCACGCGAGCCGTGAGCGTCGGCGGTGTTGTTTTCCGCGTGTCCGCCGATCGCGACCTCGCGGTCGCTCTCCAACCCACCTGGATGGTTCTGGTACCGCGATTCGATCGACGTGCCGTGCGTGTGCGATGTAGCGCCCGCGGTGTTCCGGTTGCGGGACTGTCCGCGCGCTTCGCCGCCCCGACGGCCGATGGCCGCCATGTGTTCGCGGTTGCGGCTGACGGCGACGCCACCCTTCCGACCCGCCTCGCGCGCCTCGCCCGAATCGAATTCGTGCGCCGTACCCTTGGCATGAGCGGCCTTTCCGCCCTTGCTCGCGATCTCTCGTTGCTTGCTCCGGTCCATCGACGCGAAACCGCGATTGCTACGCGCTCGCGCGCTTCCAGATCCACTCGCGCCGGTTCCTCCGGCGGCCGTGGTGCGATCCTCGTTGCCCTTGTTCGGCATTCCAACTCCTCCTGAATGAGTGGCTTTGGTCACAACGCCCTTCACTTTCCGGCCACCGTCGACCGATTCAGTGCAAATGGCTTGCCGTTAGCGGCCCCGACCTGAGGGAATTCGCGTAGGAGGCCTACGCCCAGCAAGAACGGTTCCACCTCACGGCTATATTCACCGACCATGTCGCTGACCGTACACCTTCTCGGAACATCTGCGTCGCGTCCGACCATTGAGCGCAACGTCGCTTCGGTCGCGGTTCACCGCGAAGGTGAAACGCTGATGTTCGACTGCGGAGAAGGCACGCAGCGCCAGATGATGCGTTACGGGATTTCGTTCTCTCTCCAAGACATCTTCTTCACTCACATGCACGCCGATCACTTGCTCGGTGTGATCGGTTTGATCCGAACCATGGCCCTTCAGGGCCGAACCGATGTCCTCCGCCTCTGGGGACCCAAAGGGACCGCCAAAGTCCTGAAACGCGTGGAGGGCCTCGGCTTCGAGCGCGCCACTTTTCCTGTCGAGATCCTCGAGGTTCACGATGGTCAATCGATCGACCGCACGGGCTACGCCGTCCGCGCGTTCGCCGTCGACCATCGTGGCGCCATGTCCATCGGCTTCGCGATCGTCGAAGAAGAACGCAAAGGTCGATTCAATCCGGACAAAGCACGCGAGTTAAAAATCCCCGAAGGACCACAGTGGGGAAGATTGCATCGAGGCTTATCCGTAACATTGGACGATGGTCGTACGATCGAATCGTCGGAGCTCGTGGGCGCAAAAAGATCCGGACGCACAGTGGTCATTACCGGAGACACGCGTCCCTGTTCCGCGACCATCGACGCCGCGCGCGGCGCGGATCTCCTGATTCACGAAGCGACGTTCGGTGACGAAGAGGCCGAGCGGGCGATCGAGACCGGACACTCGACCGCGCGAGAAGCCGGTCGGGTCGCGTGCGAAGCCGGCGTACGACGACTCGTCCTCACCCACTTTTCAGCGCGATACTCGCGCGACGCGTCGGACCTGGAGGAGCAGGCGAGATCCGTGTTTCCCAGTACGACGATCGGGAAGGACGGGATGGAGATCGAGGTTCCCTTTCAGGACTGAGCTGCGAGCTCACAGCGATGGCTCAGGCCACGCTTGGCCTGACGCGCGTCTCGGAAGTGGAGGCGAGCCAAGCCTCGAGCAACAGCTGTCAGCGAGAGCTTTGAGCTAGCGACGGACAGCGCGCGTCGTTTCCGGCTCAAGGCTCCTGCTGCCAGCTGACGCTCGCAGCTTGGCTCGCGCCGAGCCTCGAGATAACAGCGTAGTGGCAGGTGCCGACCGACGGTTCTGCGCCGTTACCCGAGGAGTGTGCTCTGACCTCGAATCGCATTCGGCCGGGAGATCTTCATCGACCGCCGGTACAGCCGGCCGAGATCTTCGTCCGTCAACGACTCGAGCACCTTCTTTTTCGGCAGCCGCGACGTCACGCTCCGCGCTTCGGGACCCGCGCTGATGTACCACGCGTAGCGGTCCGTCCGCGCGCTCGTTCCGCCGGGATGATAGAACAGCACCATCGCGTTGCTGGAGCCCGGGAGATCCACGTCGACGACCCAGAGAATGCCGTCGGGAGAACGCCACGTTCTTGGACGCATTTCGATATTCGTGTTTTTTGATTCGGCCCGGCGGTCAGCGCGGGCCCGCGGTTCAAACGGCGACGGCGGGTGCGAGCGGTTGACGTCCGGCGTACCCGGCGTCGAGCTCGTGCCAGAATTGAACCTGGGGCTCGCCGAGGTGCCAGCACAAGAGCACCACGCGGCCGTCGTATTCGCTCGGATAGTCCACGAGGCCGAGACGCGGATCCTTGAGCTGGATGCCGAGCTCCTCGAGCTCACGTTGATATCCATCGAGCTCGCGCGCGTACGCCTGCGCCTGACGCTCCAGCTGCTCGGCGCGATTGCGCGAATCCTCGGCGCGGTTCGTCGACGCGACGAGATCCAGCTCGAGGATCGTCTCGCGCCATTTGCGGTGCTGCCGCACGACGTCTTCGACGATCTTGCGAACCAGCGGGAGGGTTCTATTGGCCTGGTCGACCGTGAACAATTGCATGTCTCTCGTTCGCGCTCTAGCCGTTGCGTACTACGTGTTCGTTGGTGCGTGCTTCTTCTTCCCGTTCCTCTAACCGCCGCCGCCTGCGTTCCTTGGCGGCCGCCCAGCGGCGTTTCTCGTCCGGCGTTTCCGGGACGAGGCCCGGCACTTCGATGGGACGACCGTTCCGGTCCACGGCAACGAACGTGAGGTAGCACGAGTTAGTGTGCCGCCGCCGGCCGGTCAGCAGGTCCTCGGCCTCAACCCGGACGCCGACTTCCATCGAGGTGCGTCCGACCCAGTTGACGCTGGCTTTCATGACCAGAAGGTCGCCGAGGTGAATTGGCTCGCGGAAGTCGACGCGGTCGATCGAGGCCGTGACCACCGCCGCTCGGCTGTGCCTGAACGCCGCGATCGCCGCCGTCTTGTCCATCATCGAAAGAATCACGCCGCCGAACACGTGGCCCATGTTGTTGGCGTGCTGGGGCAGCATGAGCTCGGAAGACTCGTGGCGGCTTTCTCTGACTGCCTTGGGGGGGGGCTGTATCATGGCGAGCGAACTGGAGGCTCCAGTGGCCGAGTGTGGCGACGTGCGGCGGCTCGCCGTACATCGACGCGGCGTTGAAGGCACGCACGAGCGCCTGACGGTCGCCCGGGCTGATCGGAGGACGATCGAGCCAGTCCACGCGATGCACCGGCGCTCCGACCGACGCCAACGGCCACTCCCGCCGGGCGCTGTCGGAGATCGACAAATGTGCGACGTCGCCGGTCGTATCATACCGCGCGATAACACGATAGCGAGGAGCGTCCCAGTGCTCGCTTCCCGTAGAATCCGTGTGCGCCCGGGCCGACGCCGAGTCCGGGGACCAAGCGACTGAATCGACGGGCAGCGGATCGAGCTCGAGGCCGTTTCCCTCCGGACCATCGCCGCGCCCCGGAACGTGAAAGGCAATGGCCGCGCGCCCGCCGAGCGTTGTGATCGAGAAACTGCGGTCGTCGAACTTCTGCTGGGCGAGGGCTGCCGCGGCGCGACGCTCGTCCGGACCCAGCGCGAATGCGACCCGCGTCACCGAGTCGCGCATGATCTCGAACTGGCGGCGGCCGGCCGCGATCACGCGATCGCCGGTCGCGGTACCGAACAAGTCACGCACACTGCTCGGTTTCCCTGAGCGAAGGTCGACCACGCCCCGCCGCGTCGCGCGCCACGAGCTTCCGCCGCGCGTGCTGACGTCAAGACGATATTCATATGATAGAAATGGTCCGAAGACATCGAGGATGTCGAGTTCGGCCGATGCTTGCTGGCTCGGATCGGTCTCGCCGTCTTCGTCCGGCGCCAGCGGCTTTTCATCGGGATGCGCGCGGGCGTATGCGGCGGCCATGCGAGGCACGGCGGTATCCGCGAACACGAGCGCGCTGTCGCCGGTGAGCAAGTCGCGCCGAAAGAGAAACTGTCCGACGAGGAGCGCGTCGTCGTACGACCGGTCGTCATCGGCGCTGTAAACCTCGTACCATCGTCCGCCGTAGCGCGCGAGCACGAGCGGCTCGCCGCGGACCTCCGAACGCCCTTCCATCGTCGAGATCCAGTACGTCGAGTCGCTGCCGACGACGAGGAATTCGGCGCGCGGCGGTGGATCTCTTCGGGCAACCGGGCTTCCCGAACGTCCACACGCGACAATCGAAAGGAGCACCGCGGCCAAAGCGTGGCGGGCTGCTCGTCTGGAGGCTCTAAACATCCTGAGAAGGGAATATACTGGCAGTGCGGACCGTCCCCGCGACCTGCGCTACTCTCGCCGGTCAGAGCAATTGCAACGCGGATGAACGCGGATCTTAGCGACAATACCGCGGATCAAAGAACAAAACTTTGCACCGCCGATCGCGGCCAGCCGATCGTGACGTGATACCGGTGCTCTGCGAGACGCGACTAGTTTCCGGTATCTCCAACGACAATCTGAGCCCCGAATGATTTCCGCGCGTCTGGCCGCCGGCCTTCTCGCACTGACGTCTCTCAGCGGTTTCCCCGCACGCGCGCAGCAGCCGGCGGAGCGGGGGCCGGCCGTCGTACGCGCGTTGTACGTGAACCGCTGGGCCGCGCAGAGCCGGAGGAAGATGGCCAAGCTGGTCGCCGTCGCCGACACGACGGAGATCAACGCGCTCGTCATCGACATGAAGGACGAGTTCGGGCTCAACTACGCGACGAAGAATCCGGAGTTCGCGAAGAACGCCGGCAATTCCGGAAAGGCCAACGTCGTCGCGCTCCTCGACACGCTCAAGGCGCACAAAATCTTCCCGATCGCGCGCATTGTCGTGTTCAAGGATTCGGTGACGGCCCGCGTGCATCCCGAGTGGACGATCCGAAAGACCGACGGCTCGGTGTGGCGCGACAAGAAGGGACTCGCCTGGGTGAACCCCTATCATCACGAGCTCTGGGACTACAACATCGGCGTCGCCGAAGAGTTGGTGAAGCTCGGTTTCGGCGAGATCCAGTTCGACTACATCCGGTTTCCCGAACCGTATCCGAGTCTTCCGAAGCAGGTCTTCCCCGACTCGAAGGACGTGACCAAGCCGAACGCGCTCGCCGAGTATCTCAAGGAAGCGAAGACACGCCTCAACAAGCTTGGTGTGCGCTCGACCGCGGACATCTTCGGTCTCGTCACGACGGTGAACGGCGCGCTCGAGGTCGGACAGGAGTGGGAGAAGCTCTCGCCAAACGCGGACGTGCTGCTGCCGATGGTCTATCCGTCGCACTATCCGCACGGTTCGTTCGACATCAAGTCGCCGAACGCCGAGCCGTACAAGGTCATCACGATCGCCATCGGGAAGGCGCGCGAACGCGATCAGAAACTAGGTATCAAGGAACCCGAGCACGTCCGCCCGTGGCTGCAGGCGTTCACACTCGGCAAACCGGCATACGGCGCCGAACAGCTGCGCGACGAGAAGAAAGCGGTGTACGACTCGGGCTACGACGGCTGGGTGATGTGGAACCCCGGGTCGGCGTACGACGTGTACCTACCGGCGCTCGAGAAAACGCTCACGACGCGCAAGAAGTAGCGATCAGGGCGAGCCGGTATGTAGGCGAAGCGTCAGCACCATCACGTTCTCGGACCAACGGCTGATCGCGGCGTCACCGTGTTCCTCGCCCAGCGACACGTGAAACGCCATCGGCTGTTGGAGCGAGGCGCCGCACACGATGAAGGCGCCCGTGAAGTCGATCTCGCCTTGGCGATGCACCGCCCGCGTCAGCGTGTCGCCGAGGACGACCGTCTGGAGGGTCTCCATGTCCACGTGCGCGCGCCTCGCAACGACGCCGGCCGTGTCGAGGACGCGAAGAATCGCGACTCCCTGCCCCTCGACGTAATTGTTGTTCGGACACTGCACCTTCAGCGCATCGCCGCGCGGATACATCTTGAGCACGTCGACACTGATGTCGGCGGCCGGGCTTCGTTCGTCAGACACCACCAAGGTATGCGGCACCGTTTGATTGATGCCGCCCGACGCGAGCGTGCTGTCGGCCGCGACGACGCTGAACAATCCGCCGATCACCGGACGCGGCAAACGAAATAGTCCGGCGCTGTCCGTGACGACGGTGTCCGACATTCCATTGAGCCAGACGCGCATTCCCGGCATGGGCCGGCCGTGCAGATCCACGACGACCCCGGTGATCGACGCGAGCCGCGGACGCCAGATTGCTCCATCGGGCCACATGACTTGCCGCGCTTCCGCGCCCAGGACTTGATAGCCGAGTACGCGATAGCGGTGCCGGTCCCGCCTCGGCGGCAAGCTTCGCCGAATGCCGCTCGACATCTCGGTTTCGGCGGTCGCGATGATTGGAGAATGGATCGTCCACCGGACGATCATCGGCACGCCATTCGGCATGGATTGAAACGAGATGCTGCCGCCGCTGCCGCCCTTCACCGGTTCGAGATTCGTGTACTCGAAATCGACGGTCCGAAGGTCGAGCGTTTTTTGGTCGAGCCACACCGTGCCACGGATCTCGACGAGGCTGTCGCGCTCCGGTGTCACCGGCTCGAACCCGATGCCGATTTCGGCGGGGTGCGCCTGATCGGCCGCCGACACGCGTAGACAGTGCGCTCCGGCGAACGCCTGGTCGAGCAACACGGCTTCGTCGGGCGCGTAATAGTCGCGGTCTCCCCCGGCGCGTTCGCGCATGTAGCCTTCGGTCGCGAACACCGTCGCCGATCGGGCGGCGACGAACGGCTGATCGCCGACCAGCGTCTTGGACCAGATGCTGTCGTCCACGACGCGCCTGACCATCGGGTCGCGCTCGACCCTGAAGTACCGCAGCTGAAGGTTCGGGGGGTGGGCGTCGCGCGCCACGACCGCGGCGAGAAAGCCGCTGCGCGCCTGCTCCCAGAGCTGAAGCGCCTGGCTGTTGGCGTCGTCGCCGGGACACACTCGCCGCCCGGAGGTGGTGACGGCGGCGAGTTGCGATGCGATCGCGCGCATTTCCAGCTCGAGCTGCTCGTTTCCGGCCGGAACGGTCGCGTCGATCGGTCGATAGCCGATTCGCACGATGCGGATCTGCTTCGAGCCTGGGAATCGCGGAATGTCGAAGCGACCGTCGCCGCCGGCGATGCCGCGGGCGAGAAAGCGCCCTGACGAATCGGAGACCGTGACGACCGCTCCGGTGATCGGCTCGTGCGTCGAGCTGTCGGTGAGCGTCCCTCGCACTCGCTGGGCGAGGGCGGGAGTCGCGGCAACGGCCGAGAGGACGGCACCGACAAGGAGGCTACGCACGACCGGCGGCGATCTGGTGGACGCCTTCGATCAAACGATCGATCTCCTCTTCGGTGGTGTAGCAGCTGCAGCCCGCGCGCACGAAGCCGCCGCCGTTTCCACCGACACCGTACCGGTCGGCGATCGTCGCGGCGTAGAAGTCGCCGTTCGACACGAACACGCCTCGCTGCGCGAGCTTGGTCGCGACGTGGTCGGTTGAACGCCCGCGCAGCGTGAACGACAGCGTCGGCGTGCGACCGCGGCCCGGCTCCGGCCCGTACAGCCTGACACCGTCGATGTCCGTGAGCGAATACCAGAGTTTCTCGAACAGCACGGAGTTGCGCGCTTCGAGCCCGCGCAGCGCCTGCACCACCCCGTCCCGACGAGACGCCGAGCGCACCGCGAGCGACGCGATGAAATCCACCGCCGCCCCCGCGCCGACGATGGCCTCGTGGTTCTGCGTGCCCGTCTCGAGTCGCTCGGGCGACTCCTGC
>Ga0157372_10008154_pt1 | contig 11136 bp, 9 predicted proteins | sample C55metaG_FD_115307 | JGI IMG/M metagenome (GOLD analysis project Ga0157372, IMG submission 115307) | Corn rhizosphere microbial communities from Kellogg Biological Station, Michigan, USA - C5-5 metaG | ecosystem: Host-associated > Plants > Roots > Rhizosphere > Soil | place: USA: Michigan...
AGTCCGCCGTAGCGCGCGACCGCCGACGGCAGCACGCACGGCGCCACGGTCGGGAAGCATTCGTCGATGCCGCCCGTGTCGCCCACCGACTCGTACGACGCGCCGTCGGCGGGGCGCGACGCGCGCGCCCGGCTGCGCCACAGCCATTCGCGGCCGCCGATCTCGAGCGACACGATCTTGCCGCCGAGCGCGGGCACGACGACCACGCGCGTCCCGCCCGCCTTGAGCTCGGCGAAACCGAAATCGCTGGACGGAACCGTGGCGGTGCTCACGCGATGCCGCGGGGATCTATGCCGCGCGTGGCGAAGATGCGCGCGACCGCGTCACCGATTTTGTTGTTCGGCGTGCTCGCGCCGGCCGTGATGCCGACGTGCACCGCGCCCGCCATCGCCAGCCAATCGCTCGTCTCGACGTCGCGGCCGGCGCCGATCGGCCGGTGCCTGATCGTGCCCGATGCGGCGTCCAGACACGTCGCATCTTCCACGTGATACGTCGGCACGCGCGGCGCGCAGAGCGCCGCCAGCGAGAGGGTGTTGCTCGAGTTGTACCCGCCGACGACGACCATCGCGTCCAACGGCTGCTCGAGCAGCGCCGCAACCGCGTCCTGGCGGTCCTGCGTCGCGCTGCAGATCGTGTCGAACGATCGGAAGTTGGCCGCGCGGTAGGCCGCGCCGTGCGCGCGCTCGAGCGCGTCGCCTAACGCAGCAGCGATGGCCAGCGAGTCGCCGGCCAGCATCGTGGTCTGGTTGGCCACGCCGATACGCGCCAGGTGCACGTCCGGATCGAAGCCCGGCGACGCCGCATGCGCGAACCGCGCCAGGAACGCGTCGCGGGCGGCGCGGCCCTCGATGTAGTCGCACACCTGGCGTGCCTCCGCCATGTCACGCACGATGAGAAAGGCGCCGCCCTCGTGCCGCCGCACCTGCGACGCCGTGGCGCGCGTCTCCTCGTGGTAATGCTTGCCGTGAATCACCGCCGTGAATCCATCGCGCGCGTAGGTCTCGACGCGCTTCCACACGTTCAGCACCGAGCCGCAGGTAGTGTCGACCACGACGCAACCGATGTCGCGCAGCGTCGCGAAGTCCCGCATGGTGACCCCGAACGCCGGAATGATCACGACGTCGTCCGGCGTGACGCGCGAGTAGTCGAAGCCGGCGCCGCCCGGTTCCGGCAGCAGAATCTCGACGCCCATTGCGCGCAGCTTCGCGTTGACGTGCGGGTTGTGGATGATCTCGCCCACCAGGACGACGCGGTGGTCGGGGAATTTGGCGCGCGTTTGATACGCGTACTCCACCGCGCGTTCGACGCCGTAGCAGAAGCCGAATTCGCGCGCCAGGTGCACCGTGGTGTCGCCGGCGGTGAGCACGAACTCGCGCTCGCGCAGGAGGTCCACGAGCCGACCGGAGTAGTCCGAGTCGAGTGTTGCTGCGACCTCGGCTTTGAGGCCAAAACCCTTTCGGAAGTAGGTCGAGTCCGCGGGGTCGGGCATGGAGTGGAATCTAGTGAATCGCGACAGGAATACAGGCGGACAGAACCGACGGACGGCTAAAGGCGGACAAGGCGCTGACACATCGGACAAGGCGCGGATCGCTCGGCTGCAGGAGACCAACGGCCTAGCGGGAGGTCGCGCGGGCGGCGTGTTTTTTCACAAGAGAGGTCGATCTATTGGGTTCGAGGCGTGAGGGCGGTGGCTCGGAGGCGGCATCGAGGGTGGAGGCCGCAGACCTCATCTCTACGAAACCCGCGGAAGAGTTCCGAAAAGCAGCGACAGTTCAACCGAGAACGAGAGTGAAGCGATAGGGAATACGAAACGATCGTTCGGCGTCGAGGGAAAGCGCGGTTGCCCGTGGCGGGCGCAAGTACGTGTCGTCGCGAACGACAACGCACTTTACTTGGCCGTTAGGCAACGCACTTTTTCGATGCAGAACGATCGGTTCGGTTGTCCTCAGCTCGGTTCTGTGAAGCCCTGGTGCTACTGCAGCTTTTTTGACTACTTCTTCGGCTCCAGGATGTCGCCGATACGGTGGTCGGCGGCTTCGAGATGGAAGCGCGTCTCTTCGTTGGCGGCTTTCGGAATCGCACGACGGATGTCCGCGCGCAGGGCAAGCAGCTCGCCGCGCAGTTCCGACTTCACGTCCTCCGAGAGCGGAATGTTCCGACGGCCAAACGGATTGCGCGGCGGTCCGGCCGGCCGTGCCGACTCGTCAGGCGGATTCAATTTGCTGTTCAGTTGCGTCAGATACACCATCTGCAGCTCGCGTCGATACGCATCGATCGAGACACGTCCCGCCGACAGCTCCGACCAGATGCCGTTCTGCAGATCGCTCAGCATGTTGGGGAGCGGATAGACCGTGCTCTTGTCGGTCGCCACTGCTTCCTCTTCGATCAACCGGTTCATGCGGTTGTCGTTGAGGACAGACGCGAGCACACGGGATTGCGCGGCGACGACGCGATTGATCATGCCCTCCGCCTCGATCCGACGGCTGAGCTCGGGACGGATCAGATACGACGGCGTGCGGAACACGTTGTCGTTGAGGAATTTCATGGCTGCCACTTCACGGGCTCGCGGCAGCGGCTTGTACACGGGACCCGGCTGGCTGCCCGACTTGTACTGCACCTCCGCGCCGGCGATGACGGTCACGACGTGCGTCGCCTCGGTGGCCCATTGGCCGACCGTGCGATCGTAAATCTCCTTCATGTCGCTGTTGTCCTGGGCCGCTTTCGTGGTCGCGCCGGCGATGTATCCCATCACGCGCGCGATGTTCTTGAATCCATAGGTGGTGGACCACACCGGATCGGCGTCGCCAACGGCTTCGGTGAGTGTGCCGAAGTCGCCGAAGTCATTGCTCTCGGAGAAGCGGTACCAGGGAATCGAGTCCTGCTGCATGGCCCACTTGTCCAGCGTTGGGCGCTCTTCGTCCGGCGTCTTGGCGTCGGGGATCGGCGTGTAGCCCCACATGATCGCGAACTTGTCGTACGGACCGATCCGCGGGACGATGTCCTCGAGCGCGATGTGGTCTTCCGGTTGGGCCACGTAATTGAACCGCGAGTAGTCCATGATGCTCGGGCTGTGGCCCATCTTGTGGACCCAGGTCGCACTGCGGACGCTGTCGGCCGGATACGTCGAGCTGCCTAACTGATCGTGCCGGAGGCCCAGCGTGTGGCCGATTTCGTGGGCGACCACGAACTCGAGCAGCCGGCCCATGAGCGAGTCGGGCATCGGGAACGACCGTGCGCGCGGATCGAGCTGCGAGGCCTGCGTGAAGTACCAGTCACGCTGCAGGTTGAGCACGTTCTGGAAGATGCGCACCGATCCGTTGAGGATTTCTCCGGTGCGCGGGTCGCTGACGTGCGGACCAACCGCGTTTTCAATGGTCGACGGCAGCCATCGTATCATCGTATGTCTGATGTCTTCCGGCGACCACGTCGAATCATTGGCCGGCGGATCTTTGGCGATGATCGCGTCCTTGAAGCCCGCTGCCTCGAACGCCACCTGCCAATCCGTAATCGCCTTCCGAATCCACGGCTTCCATTCATCGGGCGTCCCAGGATCGACGTAGTACACGATTTGCTTTTTCGGAATGCAGAGGTCGCCGACCCGCTGGTCCGAACATTCGAGACGATACCGCGAGATGTATTGACGCCGGGCCGCGCGCTGCTCGAGACCGAAGTCGACCTGATCGATGGAGAAGTACCCCACCCGCTCGTCGAACCGGCGCGGCATCATCGGATGATCGGGCAGCCGCACCAGGCTCCAGTGCGCAAGCACACTGATCGCTTCCGCGTTGGCTTGCGGTTGCGCCGGCTGCGGAGCACCAAAACGCCCGCCTTCCGGCGCCGGAATGCCGGTCTGCGCGGCCTGAATCTCGACGTTCTCCGGGAACGCCGCCGCGCTCTCGATGTACGAGCGGCGCTCATCGATCCGGCCCCGAATCGCCGCGAACTCAGGCACTTCGCTCGTATAGAGGCGCGTCACATCGATGACGGCCGCGCTGTCGGGACCGTACGCCTCCACGTTGAAGATCGCAACGATCGGCGCATAGTTGGACGCCTCGACCGACCGGTAGACCGCGAGCGACGAATCGGCGGTGATCGAGAAGGTCGGTGACCGGAGAATGATGCGATCGCCATCGCGCTGCCACACGAGCGTGCGTTCGCCGAACTCATCGCCCCCATACTCGCCGAAGCCGCCTCGCGGCTGATCGGGCTCTGCTGCAGCCGCCCGATCGTACCGGCCGACGAGGAGCATGTCGACGCCGAGCTGTTTCTGCGGGATCTCGAAATAAAGACGGTCGCACTGGACGTGGACGATGAACATGCCGCGATAGGTCTTCGCGGCGCGCGTGATGACGCGATCGTAGGGCCGCGGGCGCGGTGCGCCGGTCGCAACCTGACGGGCGGCACCGGTGTCTCGCGCGGCTGCGGCCGCTGCCGCAGCGGGTGCCGCTCCGCCGGGTGCGCCGGGTGCGCCACCGCCACCACCTCCTCCTCCGGCTCCGCATACCGCTCCGCGCGCCGGGCGCTGCTCCGAGATCATTGCTGTTGCGGGCTGCCGTACGGGCTCAGGCGCCTGCTGACTAGGTTTGTGGGCGCAGGCAGCCGCGGATGCGGCCGCCAGTGCCAGGGCGGGAAGAAGTTTTCGATTCATCACAGAGGTGGACCGCCGGAGATGAGTAGAGCGCCCGACTCGACCAGCGGCAGGTCGAGATGGACAAGGGAGGCGACAAGCTAACGACGCACGACGGGGCCGATTCGCTGAAGCATTATTCATCGCGGTTTCACAGATTCGCCAGAGTGTGCGTCCATCAATTTGCAAGGGCATTTTCGTCTGGCGACGCGCCCTTCGAGCGGTGTAGCATTGGCTATAGGCCCGTCAGCGGCCGCAGACCTCGTTCGACTCACTGGTCACCCCATGATTTCTGACGGCGGCGACAAACCCGCGCCCCTCATCAAGCCGCCCGCGCTCGTCAAAGGCGACGCAATCGGAGTCGTCGCGCCGTCGTACGCGCCGCGTCCCGGGTGGCTCGTGCGCGGCGTGAAGGCGTTGGAGCACGTCGGCTTCAGCGTCGTGCTCGACCCCGAGATCTCGAAGGGCCGGCGATTCAAGCGCGCCGAAGATGAGCGGCGCGCCGAGAATTTCATGGGCGTGTGGCTGGATCCGAAGGTCAAAGCCGTGGTCGGCGGCACAGGCGGCTATGGCGCGGTGCGTATGCTGCCCTATCTCGAGCCGGAGATTTTCCGCCGCAACCCAAAACCGTTCGTCGGCTACTCGGACATCACGGCGCTCCATCTCTGGCTCATGCGCCGAGCAGGCCTCCGCGTTTTTCACGGGCCCACGGTGGACGATCTGATTCCGAGCGCGCGCGACCCGACTATGGCCTCGCTGCTCAACGCGCTCATGATCCCCAAACCGCCGGCGAAGCTGGGCAAGGGCATGGCGCGCGTGCTGCGGCCCGGGCGCGCGACGGGCCGTCTCATCGGCGGCAACCTGTCGTTAGTCCAGCAGACGATCGGCACGCCGTACGAAGTCGATACGCGCGATGCGATCCTCTTCCTCGAGGAAACGCGCGATCCGATGAGCGTGCTCGACGAGCGGCTCGTGCACCTCCGCGCCGCGGGCCTGCTGCGCGCGGTGAAGGGCATCGTGTTCGGCCAGCTCTCGATCGACCGCTCGGAGGAAGATGAGTTCGAGGACTTCCTGCTCGACCTGGTCTCGGACCTCAACGTGCCGGTGCTCGCCGACTTCCCGGCCGGACACGAGGTGCCGAACCTCACCGTTCCGTTAGGCACCGAGGTCGAGCTGGTGGCCGAGGACGCCGGAGGCTGGATCGCCTACCGCGAGGATGCGCTCGAGGAGGCGCCGCGCGAGGCGCCCGCCGCCAGGGACGCCGCGGCGCCGCCGAGCGCGCCGCCGCCCAACACGACCTCGCCTAACGCGAGCTTGACCAACGCAGCATCGCCGAACGCGAGCTCGCCCAACGGCGAGTCCGCCGAGCCGGCGCGGGAGCCGGCGGCGACCGCCCGCTGACGGCCTAACCCGAAGACCGGCCGCGCACCGGATCCAGACCCCTAACCGCCGCGCGCGCCGTCTCGCTGTCCATCATGTACCGCCCGACGGCCTCCACCACGGCGCCCGGCAGCGGCACCTTCGCGAAGCTCTGCCGCGACACGCATACCAGCACCTGATACGCCGCCGCGTGCAGCGATGCGCCGTCCGCATCGAGCACATCGAAATTGATCGTCAGCGACGACTCGCCGACGCGGCTGAAATACGTCGCCACCTCGAGACGGTCGTCCAGGCGCGCGGGCCGGTAGAACTCGGTGTGCATGACCTTGCGCGGCAGCCAGATGTCGTAGCGCTCGAACATCTCGCGGAACGGCAGCCCGCACGCGCGAAAGATCTCCGTCTCCGCGAGCTCGTAGAAGCGGATGTACGCGCCGTAGCAGATGATGCCGGCGAGATCGATGTCGCCCCAGCGAACGTATTCGGCCACCACGAACGGCGTCTTGGGCATGCGATGAATGTAGGGCGCGCCGGCGCTCGTGTCACGCGAGACTGGCCCCCACCCCACGCGCACGTTAGTTATTCCGATGCGAGCACGACGCGTCCAATGCGCGCTCGCGTGGAGAACCCATGGAGAATCACGAGTCCACCGGCCGACGTTCTTTTCTCCGCGCCGCCCTCCTCGGCGCCGCAGCGTTGGCGCTGAGCGGACGCGATCTGCTCGCCGCGCAAGGCGCTCACGGTGGCCCCGGCGACGATATGCCCGACGCCGCGAAGAAAGTGCTGCGCGAGCATTTCGGCGCGCGTCCCATCAAAGATGGGCACGTGAGCCTCGATCTCCCCGAAGTCGCACCCGACAGCCGCGAAGTCCCGATCTTCATCGAGACCGATCTCCCGATGGATCCCGACCACTATGTGAAGGCCATCCATCTCGTGGTCGATCACAACCCCGACATCTACGTCGCCGGCTTCGAGCTCACGCCTGCGTTAGGCAAGGCGTCCATCGACACGCGCATCAAGATGCGGCGCAGCTCCCAGGTGCGCGCCATCGTCGAAACCAGTCGCGGCGAGCTGTGGTGGGCGCACAAGCTCGTCTACACCACGCTCAACGGATGCGTGTGACGTGACCTCCGTCGCGGGTCCCCTCACCGGCGATGCGCGCATTCTGCTGCCGCCCGGCATCCAGAAAGACAGCGTGATCTACGTGCGCGCGCTCGTCGCGCATCCGATGTACACGGGGTTCTCGCGCGACGAAAAGGGCGCGCTCATCCCCGAGTACTACATCAAAACGGTCGAGATCACGTACGGCGGGCGCCGCGTCGCGCGCTTCGCCTGGACGTCGGGTATCAGCCGGGATCCGTACGTCGCCTTCCCGTTGCGCGCGACGCACGAAGGCCCGCTGCACATCGCATGGACCGACACCAAGGGCCGGGTCTATACGCAGACTGCCGCCATCGCCTTCGGCGGTTGACGCTGCGACGAGCGACGGCCGCCGCCATCGCGCTGCTCGCAGCGCGCGGCGCGCATGCCCAACAGACAATCGTCCCGCGGACCCTGAGCGCGGATTCGGCCACACGCGCGGCGATCGCCAGCCGGTATCCGCGCGACCGCTCGGATACGTTGCCCGCCTTCCCGCTGCGCGAGCTCGCGCCGGGCGTCTACGCGGTCCTCGGCGACACGGGCCGGGGCGTGGAGGGAAGGCCTAACGCAGGCTTCGTCGTCACGCCAGCCGGCGTCGTCGTCATCGATGCGCTCGCCAGCCCGGGCGAAGGCCGCGTGCTGATGCGCACCATCCGCACGGTGACCCGGGCGCCGGTGCGCTATCTGGTCCTCACGCATCACCATCCGGACCACACCTTCGGCGCCATCGTGTTCAAGCGCGCAGGCGCGCGCGTGATTGCGCACCCCGATCGGCGCACGCTGGCCAACATCGATGGCGACGACCGGCTCGCCAGCGACTGGACCGGCGTCATGGGTCTCGAGCAGATGCGCGGCTTCGCCTACGCCGATACGCCGGACATCCCGGTGCGGCGCGACACGATGCTCGTCGTCGGCGGACGCCGCATCGAGATCGTGCGCCCCGGTCCGGCGCACACCGCGGGCGATCTCATGGTGTGGCTGCCTAACGAGCGGGTGTTGTTCGCCGGAGATGTTCTCGTCGAAGACGGCGTCTCGATGATGGTCGACGGCAGCTCCGCCGCGATGCTCGGGGCGCTGTCGCGCATTGACGCACTCGATCCGCGCGCGGCCGTGCCCGGACACGGCCGCCTCGCGACGCACCCGGCAACCCTCGTGGCAACCACGAGATGCTACGTGCTCGCGCTCCGCGACACGATGCGGCGCGCGGTCGCCGACGGTGTCCGCATGGGCCTCGCGCTCGACCAGCTCCCTCCGGCCGACCGCGACCGACCGGTGTCGCTGCACTCGCGCCTGCGCCGGAACGCGGTACGCGTGTACAGCGAGATGGAGCAATCGCTCCTTGGCTCCTCTCCGTCCAAAGCGGCCCTGGCAGCGGAGGCGAGGCAGCTCTCCGCCTGCCCGCAGTCGGGCTCGAACGTTCGATAGGTCGCACCGCTGCTCCTCGATTTAGCCGCCCCCGGACAGCGTTGCCGGGTTGCGCTCGAGGTTCTCAAGGGTCGCCGTACCGATCCGATACTCAAGGGTGACCGCGAAGCACATCGGCGGCCGTAGCAACCACTTGGCCCGGTTCGGCAGACTGCCGCGCCCAATTGTCCTCCGCGAGACAGGTCGCTTTCGACATGCACTGGCTAGTCCAGATCGCCCAGCGCGCGAACTTGCCGCGCGCCGAGACGCTCGATATTGCCGCCGACATGTCCACGCCGATGGCGTGGGCCGGCGTCGAACAGCATTGCGGGTTGGGCGAAGACGTACTCGTGCGCGCCGTTGCCGCCGCGACCGGACTCGAGGTGGCGAAGTTCGCGGATGCGCATCCCCCGGCGCGCCGCTTGGTGCCGGATCGCATCGCGCGCCGGTGGAACGTGGTGCCTCTGCGCGAGACCGACAAGCACATCGTGGTCGCGACGAGCGATCCATCCAACGTCGAAGCCGAGCAAGCCATCGCGTTCGCCTCGGGTCGTCGGGTGATGTTCGAGATCGCGAGTCCTGCGATGTTGCACGCTGCGCTGGCGGTGCCCGGTCAACCGATCGCGCCCTCGACCTCGACGCCGATCAACGGCACGAAACCGGTCAGCGCGACGGGTGCTGTGCTCGACGCTGCGGGCGTTGCGCAGGTGGCGGATCGGCTGATCGCCGACGCGATTGCAGCCGGCGCCAGCGACGTGCAGTTCGAGCCGGCGAAGACCGGCGGCATGGTGCGGTTTCGCATCGACGGCGTGGTTAGGCCGTACGCGGAGCTCGAGACGGCGGAGTTCGAGCGCCTCGTGGCGCGGGTGAAGGCGCTGGCGCGCCTCGCGACCGCCGTGCGGACGCGTCCGCAGGAAGGCAAGATCAAGGTGGCGACCGGCGCCGCCGCCGGACTCGAGTTGCGCGTGGCGACGATCCCGACGCGCGATGGCGAGCGCGCGACCGTACGCATTCCGACGGCCGGAGACGCGCGCACGCTCGCCGATCTCGATGCGATGCCCGACGATCTCGCGCGGTTGCGCGAGCTGTGCGCGGCGCGCGCCGGCCTCGTGCTCGTGTGCGGCGCTCCCGGCTCCGGTCGTACGACCACCGCGTACGCGTTGGCGCGCGAGGTGGTCGGCCGCGGCACGCCGGTCACGAGTATCGAGGATCCGATCGACAGCTGCGTGCCGGGCGTCTCGCAGATGCAGGTCGACATCCGCACCGGTCTCACGGCGGCCGCGCTCGCGCGCGAAGCGATGGCCGCGGACGGCGCTGCGATTCTGGTGGGTGAGCTGCGCGACCGCGAAACCGCCGACCTCGCCGTGCAGGCAGCCACGACCGGGCATCTCGTCATCGCCGTCCTGCAGGCATCGAGCGCGCTCGGCGCGATCGATCGGTTAGGCGAGCTGGGTCTTGGCCGCACGCGCATCGCCGCCGCGTTGCACGGCATCGTGGCGCAGCAGCTGCTCCGCCGCGTCTGCACCGCGTGCGGCGGGAGTGCCGTCGGCCAGGCGTGCGCCTCCTGTGGAGGCAGCGGATTGCGCGGGCGCGTGCCGATATTCGAGATCGTCGCGACGACGCCGCCGCTGCGCGAGCTCATCGCCGATGGCGCCCCGCCGTCGGCGCTGCATCGCAGCATCGGGGCCGCGGGTTCGCGCTCGATCGAGGAAAGCGCGGCCGCGCGCATTGCCGCCGGCCACACCACCGCCGGCGAAGCCGAGCGTGTGTTAGGCGTGGCGCCGCACCCCGGCGCCGCCGGGAAGTCGGCCGAGCCGCGCCGCGTCCTCGTCGCCGACGATGACGAGATCGAGCGTCACCTCGCGTGCACGCTGCTCGCCCAACAGGGATTCGAGCCGCACCAGGCGTGCGACGGCGCCGTCGCGATCGAGATGCTCACTTCCGAGCGCCGTTTCGCCGCGGTGGTGCTCGACCTGCACATGCCGCGCGTGGACGGCCGCTCGGTGCTGGCCCACATTCGCCGGACGCCGGCGCTGGCCACGCTCCCGGTGGTCGCGCTCACATTATAGAACAAATCACGCACAGAAGTCGAGATCATCGACGCCGGCGCCGACGACTACCTGTCGAAGCCCGCCGACCCACCCCGGTTCCTCGCCCGCATCCGCGCCGTATTACGCCGGGCCGCCGCCTAACGATGCCGACAGCCACCGGTACCGCCGCCGACGCTTCGGCGGTCGAGCTCGACCGCGCGCTCGAGCGCCTGCGCCGCTTCGGCGGCGATGCGCTGCTGCGCGACATGATCGACCTGTTTCTCGAGCACGCGCCCAAGCGCATCGCGGCCTCGCGCGACGCGCTCGCGGCGAACGACCTCGCGCCCGTCCGTCTCGCCGTGCATTCGCTGGTCTCGAGCTGTGCACAGTTAGGCGCCGAGCAGATGCGGCGCCTGAGCGCCGAGGCCGAACAGGCCGTGGCGACGAATCCGGACGCGCTCGCCGGCCTCCTCGAGGCGCTCGAGCGCGAGTTCGCCATCGTGCAACCGCTCCTCGTCTCCGCCCGGCCGCACGCCGGCCCAGCATCATGAAGACCAT
>Ga0157372_10008158_pt1 | contig 11130 bp, 7 predicted proteins | sample C55metaG_FD_115307 | JGI IMG/M metagenome (GOLD analysis project Ga0157372, IMG submission 115307) | Corn rhizosphere microbial communities from Kellogg Biological Station, Michigan, USA - C5-5 metaG | ecosystem: Host-associated > Plants > Roots > Rhizosphere > Soil | place: USA: Michigan...
CCTCGTCCTTGGTCGCGCTCTCCTTCAGAGCCTTCGGCGCGCCATCAACCAGGTCCTTGGCTTCCTTCAGGCCGAGCGAGGTGACCTCGCGGACAGCCTTGATGGTGTTGATCTTGTTCGCGCCGGCATCCTTGAGGATGACCTGGAACTCGGTCTTCTCCTCGACGGCCGGAGCTGCTGCCGCGCCGCCACCGCCAGCAACCGCGACCGGAGCTGCCGCTGCCGCCGAGACGCCGAGGCGCTCTTCAAGCTTCTTTACCAGGGATGCTGCCTCGAGCAGGCTCAGGCCAACAATCTGCTCTTCCAACTGTGCGAGATCCGCCATGTCTTTTCTCCATTCAAATCCGAAATTGATATTCCCGGCCGCAAACTCAAACGGTAAGTTTCCGATGCGCCAGACCCGCGCCCTTTCCGCCTGCCTTGCTGCCAAAAGCCTTGCGAGTTCGTAGTCAGAGTTCTTAGTTCACAGCCATCAAATCCAACTGTGAACTACGAACGGTGAACTTAGAACTGGCGGCATTTATGCCGCCGTAAACTTTTCCTTCTCGACGCCCTGGTTCAGCACAACGGCCAGATCGCGGCCAGTTGCATTGAGCACGGTAACCAGGCGCTGCGCCGGAGCATTGATCAAGAACAGCAGCTTCGAGAAGAGCTCTTCCTTGCCCGGCATCGTTGCCAGGGCCTTGATCTCTTCTACGTTGATCAGCTTGCCGTCAACGATGCCGAGCTTGAACTGGAACTCCGCGTTCTCGCCGGCCCACTTCGCGAATACCTTGGTCAGCGCAACCGGGTCGCCCGAGGTGAATGCAACCGAGTTGACGCCCTTCAGGCCCTTGAGCGCGGGTGCAACCTTCGAGTCCTTGCTCGAAACGGCAGCCAGCTTGTTCTTGACCACGCGGTATTTGCCACCCGCCTCGCGGATGACCTTGCGCAGCTCGTAATCCTTGGCGACGGTCAGCTTGCTGAACGTGCCGATAATCGCAGTAGTCGAGGTCTCCAACTCCTTCGCCAGCAGCTGGACCTTCTCTGTCTTCTTCGCCTTCGAAATTGCCATTGCCTTCGCTCCGCTCCGGCAGGGATCAGGGAACAGGGATCAGGGATCAGTCGAATCCCGATCGATTTCCCGCCTCTGCCCTCGCTTTCATGCGCCACAATTGGGCGCTCTCAAATCTCACCGCCAGAGACCTTCAGTGTCCGGGCTGATCACTGACAACTGATCACTGTTTTTTAGTGCTTGCCCGCCGCGTCCGCTACTGCCGAATCCAGCGGAACTCCGGGGCCCATCGTGGAGCTCAGCGTGACGCTCTTGATGTATTTACCCTTTGCTGCCGAAGGCTTCGCACGCACGATCGAAGTGATCACGGTCGTGGTGTTTTCGATCAGCTTCTGCGGATCGAAGCTCAATTTGCCCACCGGCACGTGTACCAGGCTGGTTTTATCGGCGCGAAACTCCACCTTACCGGCCTTGATCTCTTTCACCGCCGCTGCTACATCCTGCGTCACGGTTCCGGTCTTCGGGTTGGGCATCAGACCCTTGGGTCCCAGCACCTTGCCCAGACGGCCTACCACCTTCATCATGTCCGGCGTGGCGATCAGGGCATCGAAATCGGTCCAGTTCTCTTTCTGAATCTTCTCCACCAGCTCTTCGCCGCCCACGAAATCGGCGCCGGCATCCTGCGCTTCCTTCTGGCGATCGCCGGAGGCAATCACGGCAACGGACTTCGTCTTGCCCAGCCCGTGGGGCAGAACGACCGTTCCGCGCACCATCTGGTCGGCGTGCCGGGTGTCCACGCCGAGGCGCAGGGTCAGATCAACCGTCTCATCAAACTTGGCGAATTTCACCTGCTTCAGCAGGGTGACCGCTTCTGGAAGCGGATACGCCGGCTTGGTCACAGCCGCGCGCGCCTTCGCAATATTCTTGCTTTCTTTAGCCATCAGATCCTCGTCTCCCACCGCGCTTGCCAGCCCCGTTTCGGGGAACCTGGAGGCCATACGCCTGGCGCAAAACCCTGGCGCTTACCGCCTCGAACAGGTCCAAATGCCGTGGTGCTATTGACGGCTCAGAAGTTTCTCCTGAGCACATTGATAAAGTCTAACGGATTGGCAGCGGATGTGCAACAACTTGAGCCTTCTATATAGATGAATCAGCCCACTGGAAGATTCAGGCGCCGGACGGCACTGTCGAAAGGAACCGCATCCGGTCCGCGGTCCGGTCGCGGTCGAACTCGCAAAACGCCTGTTCCGTGCCTGTTAGCGCGCCACCGCAACAAATCTGACCCTCGAGCATCTAAATAAGGAGAAAAGGACAGGAATTGGCCCCTCGAGGAAAGCGAATTCAGACGGGGCGTTTCAGAGGACTATTTATATGAAAAAGCTAGGATTAGCAGCAGTTGCATTCACCGCCGGAACCATGCTGGCGGCTTCCCCGTTATTCGCGCAGAAAGATGTCCAGCAGGGTCAGGGACGTGCCATCGTCACCGTGCTGCCTTCTGCCAAGAACGGCAACGCGGGTCAGATTTCCGCGCAGAATCTCAAGGTGAAGGTCAATGGCAAAGACTCCACCGTCACCAGCTTCAATCAACTCCAGGAGAACAACAGCCCGGTCGAACTCGTTCTGATGCTCGATGCCGGCGCTCGCAGCAGCCTGGGGACGCAGTTTAGCGAGATCCAGGCCTTCGTGAAGGAGATGCCGCCGAACACCAAAATGGCGATCGCCTACATGCAACAGGGCCGCGCGGTGTTCTCTTCGCAGCTCTCATCGAATCCAGCAGATGTGCTGAAAGGTCTGCATCTCAGCAGCGGTATCCCGGGCGAGAACGCCAGCCCGTATTTCTGCTTGTCAGATCTGGCGAAAAGCTGGCCTTCGCACGACCGCACGGCGCGCCGTGAAGTGGTGATGGTTACCGACGGCGTCGACAACTATGAGCGCCGCTTCGATCCAGACGATCCCTATGTCCAAACCGCGATCAGAGATTCTGTGCGCGCCGGACTAGTGGTCTACTCCATCTACTGGCGGAATACGGGCCGACTGAACAGCACGGCTTATGAGACCAATGCCGGACAGAATCTGCTTCTCGAAGTCACGCAGGCAACAGGCGGCAACAGCTACTGGCAAGGTTTGGGCAATCCTGTTTCGCTACAGCCCTTCTTCCAGGATCTCCGTCGCCGGCTCAACAACCAGTACGAGGTCAGCTTCACGGCACCGTCAAACGGCAAGCCTGAAGTCGAATCTCTTAAGGTTGACCTGCACGTCCCATCCGCAAAGGTGGCCGCTCCGCAGCAGGTGCTCGTAACCGGCGCGGTTAGCGCCCGCGGCGAATAACACGGTTCGTTAACCAGCAAACAAAAGGCAGGCGATCTTCGGATTGCCTGCCTTTTCTATTTTCGCCGTAGTTGGCGATGTTAGATACCAGCGGTCTGGCTGAATGAACGCTCCTGCGAGGGGTAGCTGCCCTGCGCTGATTCCGAGTAGCTGCTTTCGCGGTTGCGGCCGAAGTTACTCTGCTCCTGGTTCCGATCCCAGCTATTGCCGTCTGAGCCGTGCTGCTTCACCAGCTTGTTGTAGATGCCCAGCAGCAGAAACGGCGCGGCCCACTGCCCAACAAACATAGACTCATGTTTCTTGTTCATCGCCTGCAACGTAGCCGAAATTGCCATCGCACCCATCGCCAGCGCTAGAAACGTGGTGGATGGGACCTTCGACGTAGTCTTTTCGATGGCAGCCGTGAGTTGGTCCTCCTGCGCTTCTCCTCGATTCACTCGATAATCCATAAGCAAACTTCTCCTTGGCGATACAGATCGCCCTAGGTTGGGATGCCTACTCCTTTGTACAGTGCAGTCTTGAAAACTTTTGATTTCACCTGACTCCAAGCGGCGTGCCCGTCGCTGTGCCGCATCACGAGCGATTCAACAGCGGATTGTTTATACCTTTTCGGTTTTTGAATCCTGAGTGGATGCCGTATAGTTCTGGTCAGTCAGCATTCCTGATGGCTCAACGCTCTCCTGTCCTGCAACCTCCCTGGCCCGATTGCCTGCATGCCGCGCAATCGCAGGCGATGTGTTCCTCCTGAGCCCAAATGCGTGCGGACGAAATCCCCGAAGAAGGAACCCATGCAATCAACCCGGTTGGCCGTTGTGCTTTGCAGTCTTTCGTTTTTCAGTGCCGCAGCTTCCCTCCACACCCAATCTCTCAACACCAACTTCGCCCGCGACCCCCAGCAGCCCATTGATCAGGACTACACCGACCACATCCACAAGTACACGACCGATCCCACTTTTACCTCTCCGCTGGTCGACTACCTTCCCGCTTCGAAAACCGTCCCCACACCGGCCAAGGTACTCGGCGACGTCTCAGGCGCGCCCGACATCCTTCCTTACGCCGAAGATGTCTACAAATACTTCCGCATGCTCGCCGCCGCCAGTCCGCGCGTGAAGGTCGTGACTATCGGCAATTCCGAAGAAGGCCGCGAGATGATCGCCGTCGCCATCGCCGATACCGAACTGCTCAAGAACGCTGACGCCAACAAGCAGCGCCTTGCCCAGCTCGGCGATCCCCGCACCATTAGCTTCGACGACGCCAAGGCCCGCACGCTTATCGATCAGTCCTATCCGGTCTACTACATCACTGGAACAATCCATTCGCCCGAGACCGGCGCGCCCACAGCCCTGATGGAACTCGCTTATCGTCTCGCTGTCGACGACTCGCCCTACATCAAATTCATTCGCTCGCACATGATCGTCCTCATCACGCCTGTGGTCGAAGTCGATGGGCGCGATCGTATGGTCGACATCTACCGCTGGCATAAGGCACATCCGAAGGAGAAGTACCCCCACCTCCTCTACTGGGGACACTACGTCGCTCACGACAATAATCGTGATGCCATGGGCATGACGCTCGATCTAACCCGCAACGTCCTCAACACCTATCTCGACTGGCACGCTCAGGTCCTCCACGACCTCCACGAGTCCGTGCCGTTCCTCTACGACAACACCGTCGGCGACGGCCCTTACAACGCCTGGGTCGATCCGCTCCTCGCCGACGAGTGGGCGGAGCTCGGCTGGAACAACGTCGCGCAGATGCAGAGCTTCGGTATGCCCGGTGTGTTCACGCACGGTGACTTCGATACGTGGAGTCCCGGCTACCTTATGTTCCTTTCTGCGATGCACAACGGGATCAGCCGCCTTTACGAGACGTTCGGCAACGGCGGCGCCGACACCGAGAAGCGCATTCTCGACCCCGAAGAATACTCACGCACCTGGTATCGCCAGAATCCACCCTGGCCCATCGTCAACTGGTCGCAGCGGGATAACAATAACTACGAACAGACCGCGCTGCTTTCCACCATCTCTTACTTCGCGCAGCACACCCACCACTTTCTGGAGAACTACTACTCGAAGAGCAAACGCGCGGTTCAGAAGCCTACACTCGAAGGGCCGGCAGCATACGTGATTGCTCCCGATGCTGCTGCCGCAAACCGCGAAGTCGAACTCCTGAAGGTCCTCAAGCGCCAGCACGTCGAAGTTCAGCAGCTCTCAGATACAATCACCTGCTCCATACCGGGCGAAAAGCGGAGCGACAAACCCAAACAAGAAACCTTTCCGTCGGGCAGCATCGTTATCCGCATGGATCAGCCCTACTCCCGCGTCGCCGATGCGTTGCTCGATCGCCAGTTCTGGGCTCCCGATGATCCGCAGAAACATCCCTACGACGACACCGGCTGGTCATTCACGCACCTCTTCAATGTCAAGGTCGTCCGCGTCACCGATGCGGCTGTGCTCAAAGCCAACATGAAGCCGTTCGACGATCCCGCAGCGCTCACGGGCAAACTCGACGGCTCCGGTTCGGTCATCGCCATCAATAACTCAGGCCAGGTCTCGCTTCTCTCTGCTGTCTACAAGCTGAAAGGCGCAAAAATCCAGGTCGCCGAAAAGCCCTTCGATGCGGACAGCAAACACTTCGCCGCGGGCTCGCTGCTCATCTCAAACGCAAGCAATGGGGGCACGGACGACAAGATTGATGGCACTCTCCGCGATCTCGCCCTCGATGGCACCAGGCTTTCCGCCGCGCCTTCCGTGGCAACGCACGACGGCACCGCGCCGCGTATCGCTATGATGCACACCTGGCTCGCCACGCAGACCGAAGGCTGGTGGCGTTACGCATTCGACACTGAAGGCATCCCCTTCGACTACATCAGCACCCAAACAGCCGCCAAAGAAGATGACCTCCGTTCGAAGTACGACGTCATCATCTTCGCCCCAGTCGGCCACGGCTCAACGCTCGATATCCTTAACGGTCTTCCTCGCTGGAACAATCCCATGCCGTGGAAGAAGTCCGACATCACACCGAATCTCCAGATCGGCGATGACAGCACCGACGACATCCGCCCCGGTCTCGGCAGCGACGGCCTGGAGCACCTCCGTACCTTTATCGAGAAGGGTGGGCTCCTCATCACCTCAGAAGACACGTCACAGTTCGCCGTCGAAACCGGCCTTGCCCCCGGAGTCAGCATCGTTCCCAAAGCCGATGCACGTGTTGTCGGCACCGTGCTCAATGCTGTGTTCGTGGCCAAGGACAACCCGATCGCCTTCGGCTACAGCGGAAATCTGCCGGTCATCAGCGCCAATGGCATGGCCTTCAACATCAGCAACACGATCGGCCGCAGTGGAGGCCGTCTTCTGATGGATCCCTACTCAGAACGTCCCACCGGCCGCGGCAGCCTCGAAGAGAACGACGAGCCTCTCGGTCGCAAATCCGTTGAAGCCGAGCCTCTTCAGAAAACCCAGCCGTGGGAGGCAAAAAAGCTGAATGAGGAGCAGATGCGCAACAACTTCTCGGTTATCCCCGAACAGCTCCGGCCGGAGGTGATCCTGCGCTTCCATGACGAGAAGAACCTGCTCCTAGACGGCCTCCTCGACAAGGGCAAGTCCATCGCCGAACACGCCGTCGTCGTCAACGCGCACCTCGGCACCGGCAGCGTTCTTCTCTTCGGCAACAATCCTGTCTATCGCGGCGAAACGATCGGCGACTATGCCCTCGTCTTCAACGCCATCCTCAACCACGACCACTTGCAGCACGTCGCGTCCTCCGCGCCTGCCGCTGATGAGAAGAAATAGTGCCTGGGACAAAGTGGTGCTTCGGTTTGTGCACACTGAAGCACCGCTGTCTCGATTCCCCTTTTCGGCAGAGTCGGATTGTGTCATGATTTCTGCTATGGGAAGCAAAGACAAAGGCAGAAAAGAAGCAAAGAAGGCACCAAAACCCAAACCGAAACCCGAGCCAAGCAGGCGCGAAATTTTTACCCCCGCACCTCCGAAATAGATAGACAGGCAGACCTAGTCTGTACATCTAAGGGCGTCGGGAACGCAACAGAAAAGTTCCCGGGCGCCTGATGGACATGGGCGGCGGCTTCGTTCCCTGCGACTCAAGTGAATTTCGCAAAGCGGGATTTTGTCGCCGACGCATGCTGGCCCAACCAGCCGATCTGCGAGGCCGGCCCTAGCCGCATTTCTAACTGCCGAATGACAGGCTAGAATTCTGTGCATGTCAAAGAAGCTTCGCTGGGGAGTCCTGAGCACTGCCAACATCGGCCTGAAAAAAGTGCTGCCCGCCATGCAGCAAGGCCGCTTCACCACCGTCGACGCCATTGCCTCGCGCGACCTCAAAAAATCCAAAGAGGCCGCCGCGATACTCGGCATACCCCGGGCCTACGGCTCCTATGAGGAGCTACTCGCCGACCCCGACATCGACGCTATTTACAATCCCCTGCCCAACCAGTTCCACGTTCCCTGGACTGCCAAAGCCGCGGAAGCCGGCAAGCATGTCCTCTGCGAAAAGCCCATCAGCCTCACCGTCGCCGAAGCAAAGACTCTTCTCGCTGTTCGCGAACGCACTGGCGTCAAAATCGGCGAAGCCTTCATGATTCGCAGCTTCACGCAGTGGCTCCGAGTCGGGGAAATTCTCCGCTCCGGCCGCATCGGCCAGCTCCGCTCCGTCGCCGGATTTTTCAGCTACTACAACGACGACCCCAAGAACATCCGCAACCACGTCGAGTGCGGCGGCGGCGCGCTCCTCGATATCGGCTGCTACTGCATCCAGGCCGCGCGCTACGGGTTCGGCCAGGAACCCAGGCGCGTCATCGGTCTAGTGGAACGCGACCCCAAGTTCAAAACTGACCGCCTCACATCGGCGCTCCTCGACTTCGAAGCCGGCCAGGCAATCTTCACCTGCAGCACGCAACTCGTGCCCTACCAGCGCGTCCAGTTCTTCGGCACCAAGGGCCGCATTGAGATGGAGATCCCCTTCAACGCGCCCAAAGACCGGCCTACCCGTATCTTTATTGATGAGACCGGCGAGCTCTTCGGCAGCGGCATCAAGACGGAAGCCTTCCCCACCGCCGACCAGTACACCATGCAGGGCGACGCCTTCGCCCGCGCCGTGCTCGACAACACCGAAGTCCCCGTTCCCCTGGAAGATGCTATCGCCAACATGGCCGTCATCGAAGCCATCTTTCGCTCCGCCGAAACGAGCCGGTGGGAGACGCCGACGCAGTAGCAACGGTGAGTTAAGACGAACGGACTGGCGGCGCGCAAAGATACGAAATCGTGCTGCCCGTGTGCGGCGGACCGAAGGTCATCAACCGACCCGTCCGCTCAACGGGATTGGGATGACAGTCACTTCACAGTGATGTCTCGGGTTGCGGTCGCCTTCTGACCGAGCGTGTTGCGTGCGACGAAGATCAGGTGGTAGGTTCCCGGAGCCAGTGGAAGGGACTGATTCATGACTCCGCTGTAGCTAACGCTTATCAGCTTCGTACTGCCCGACCACAATTCAAACCGGTAGACTCCGCCATTCATGTTTGCCGCAGCGTTGATTTTCACCGGCGAAGACACTGTGGAGTTTTCCGTCGGTGAACAAACGTTTACGGCATTCACGGTGGACTCGCCGCAGGAGGATGCGGTGGAGCTGACCACAACCAGATTCACGGGGCTCGGAATCGAGAAATACGTCAACGGCACCAATCCTTGAGAATTCGCGACGAAGATGAACAGCTTGTTTTCGATCGTAGACATTGCGTACAGATGCCCGCTGTTGTCCCATGCGATCTGGTCGATTGGGTCCATCACCGTGAAGCTGATAGGTGTTATGGGGGAGGCTCCGTTGAACTTGTATAACTTGAGTCCGCTGCCCGGTTGGCCCATCCCGTTATCACCCGCGACAGCCAGGAAGACTCCGTCTGGGGAGAAAGCAGTTTGGGTTACATTCAGGTTTGTCTGGGGCATGTTGCTGGCGGTATTCGTGCTGGTTAACGCTCCGTTAGAGCCGACGCTGAAACTGCCGAGCTGCGGGTAGCCAGTGTCGTTCAGAACTTCCCGAAGAACGACGAAGTTTTCGGTGGGAGAAGCGGTAGGTCGATACGGTACGTAACCTGCGTCGCCGCTGAACGTGGGATTCACGATGCCGTTGTACTGAAGTGTCCCTGAGCTTTCCCGTCGAAATCCGATCACCCGATTGTTGAAGGGGACGAAGTTGTCGGCATACGCGAACGTCTCATTTCCCAGAATGGAGGGAACTGACGCATAGCCTCCTGAGTCCTCGTTCACCTGCGCATCTCCATTGAAGGTGAAACTGCCGTCGCTGTTCACGTTGAACGTCTGGAAGGAAGCGCAGAGGTGATCGCCATTCCCCTGCAAAAGCACATAGATGCTCCTGCCCGTGTGATCGAGAACGGCTTGCGGGCCGACCGGGTCAGCAGTGCTGCCGCACGATCCCCCGGCGTAGTTGTATATACCGATCTGCGATAACTGGGAGCCGAGTGCTCCGTTCGAGCCGACGGCAAAGCTGTGCAGAAGGGTCTTGCCGATGGTAAAGAACTTCGAACCTGTTCCGCCCACGATTTTGGTTCCCGGCTTGAAGGGGGAGCCGGATATCAAAGTGTATGTGTCATTAGACAGAATGTTGTAGCCATAGACCGGCCCCGAGTTCCCCGATGACTGCACGTAGACGTGTGCCAGTGTTGACTGGGCTGAACTGGGCGGAACTGCCGCAAGGGTGCAACAGAATGCGAGAGCACCGGCAAGGCCGGAAACCCTGAAGGCTGACAGCATAATTGTCCTCCACAATCAGATGTGCTGACCCGCTCTTCAATCGTCCGGGGAAGTGAGAAGAAGGCCAACCGTGGGCTTCCGGGCTAGCCAGCGTGCATCCGGAGTAGCACGAGGTACTTAGAATGAGAACTGCGAAACGTTGGTTGCCTTCCGGCGGAAAACGCCCGAGAACGTATGGTCCGCTAACCGGGAGTTACATTGCAGTACACAGCTGAACGTGATCTTTTGCGTGTCACGCTCCGGCCAGGATCCGGTGCACGATCTCGGCGTTCTCCTTTACTTCGTCCTTATACCGCGGAAACATTCCCACGAAAACACCGTCGTTCGCCTTAATGCTCTGGAACGCCGTCCGGAACGCCCCCGCAATCGCCTGATCCTCGACGCGCCCCGCGGCCAGAATCTTGAATGCAAAGCATGGCTTCTTCGTCTGCCGCATCACGGCATACATCCGCGCTGGATCGCTCTGCAAATATATCTCCCGTGGCATCTCGAGGATCTCGCCGCCCAGCACCTTCTTCCACTCCTCAGCAGTCCGCGTCCGGTTGTAGACGCAGCCCGCATAGAAGTCCACATCCCACCCCTGCTCCTCCACCAGCGCGATCACCTCCGGCTTGTGCGTGCCCACCCCGACCATCACGCCCATGTCGCGAACCTGCTTGCACCACTCGCGCACGGTGTCCATCTTCCCTTCGCGATACGCAATATCCACCACCTCGCCCTGCCTGTGCACCGCCAGCGGCTTCAGATCCCGAACCAGCGCTGCCACATCATCTGGCGCGGCGACCTGCGCGATGAGGTGCATCGTGCCGCCTTCGGCCACAAAGCGCGCCCAGTCCTCGGGCGACCTCTTCCAGGTCACATAATTGAATGCATTGATCCCGTACGCGTTGGCCCGATGCAGCACCTCGCAGACACGTTCCTGCGTGTACCACTCGGCCATCGTCCGTGAGAAGTTGTTGTTGAAGTGCGAGAACCCATACAGCGGATTCACCCCGATCACCATCCGGCTGATCTCCACGTTCCCAA
>Ga0157372_10008159_pt1 | contig 11129 bp, 10 predicted proteins | sample C55metaG_FD_115307 | JGI IMG/M metagenome (GOLD analysis project Ga0157372, IMG submission 115307) | Corn rhizosphere microbial communities from Kellogg Biological Station, Michigan, USA - C5-5 metaG | ecosystem: Host-associated > Plants > Roots > Rhizosphere > Soil | place: USA: Michigan...
AGAAGAGAGACGCCAAAAATAATCATCCAGAGCGGCAGCAGGTAATTGTTGACCGCGGCGACGGGATCGACGATGCCGGTCACGTTTCGAAACATTCCGACGAGTCCAGCCACGGCCGTGAAGACGCCGAGGAATCCCACCCAGCGGGGGAATCGCGAATCTCGCGAGAGCATTGCCAGGCCCGAGAGGAGAAAGAACAGACTGAAGCTCAGCTCGCCGAGAAACTCGCCGATGTAGTTTCCGAGAAAGCTGTTGAGTCCGGCGAAGGTCGTGGCTATCGCGGCGCGATCTGCTTCGCTGCCGACAGCGTATGCCTGCGCGAGCGTCCAGTGAATGCTTGGCCACCGCAACAGGCCCAGCATCATGGTCACGGCTGCGACAAGTGCGAATAGCATTGCCACACGCATGGATCCTGTGCGCACGTCGCGCAGAGCGTGGAACGCGCCAACGCCAGCCGGAATCCAGATCAGCGGGAGAAATCCGTAGATGGCCCAGACCGCGCGGCCAGTCGCACCGGTGGCGAGAAGGCTTGGGAGAACCTGGGCCGCATTACCGTCGAGCACTTGCGGATAGTTGAATCGCGCGGCGAGGAAAGCAAAAACGCCCATGAATGCGAGCGCACCGCCTATCAGGAAGGCTCCGCCAACCCGGACTATAGTAACGTTGCGCATGTCTCTCTCCCGTGTGCGGATGACCCGCCGTGTCGACGCCTCGCAATTCTAGCTGACAAGTGGCGCGAGGGGGAGCACGGGATTTGCCCGGATAAAGCGCGTTTTCTATTTCGCCGGGCGTTTTAGCGCAGGGTGACGCCCGCGTCCCATTCTGTAGGTCAAATCATCATCGGGTAAAATTGCGCGTGGTCAATGTCCGCTACATGGTTACCGACGTAGAAGCTTCAATTGCATTCTATGTTACGCATCTGGGATTCACTGTCCGTTCGAAAGCGCTGCCCGCATTCGCGGACGTGATCCGTGGCGAGCTTCGTCTCCTGTTGAGTGGGGCGAAAAGCTCAGCGGGCCGACCAATGCCCGATGGAAGGGTACCGGCGCCTGGCGGCTGGAATCGCATCGAGCTGGTGGTCGATGATATTGGAGCTGAGGTTCGACGTCTTCGGGCAGCGGGTCTGAAATTCAGAAACGACATCGTGACCGGGCCGGGAGGCTCACAGATCCTGTTGGAGGATCCATCCGGCAACGTGGTCGAGCTTTTTCAGCCGGCGGCGCAGTAAACCCGGGCGCTCGTTGGCTTTCTTGCCTGATGCTCGTGGGCACGGCGGTTCTCGCCAACTGCGCTGCACCAGCGCGTGACAGGGCGAACGGCGGTGCATCGGCGCACGCCCGCGAAATCGTAATCACCACCGTTCCGCTTCTCACCAAAGAGATCGCAACGACCTACCCGTTCCTGAAGAAGGACTTTGCACCGGGCGGTGTCCTCGCCGGCAAAGAGGTCTACGAGTTCATGCCGAGCACGATAACGGTTTTCGAGGGTGACACGCTCCGGCTGACTTTCATAAATCCCGAAGACGACGCGCACTCTTTCGTCATGAAGGACCTGGCGGTCTCGATCCCCGGCCAATCGGAAACCCACGCGATCTATGTTGCCGCCAAGGCCGGCATCTATGATTTCGTCTGCGCGATACCAGCGCATTTGCCGATGATGCGCGGTCAGCTCGTGGTGTTGAATCAGGAAGGCACGGCCCGCTGACGCGCTTATGTTCCACTATGACCAGTTTGCCCATAGGTATCGAGCGCGAGGGCTGGGTTCGCCGCGGTCAATGGCTTTCCTGGATGACGCTGGGCTACAACAGCGTCGAAGGGCTTATCGCGATCGGCGTCGGGCTCTTGGCTGGAAGCATCGCACTCGTCGGGTTCGGTTTTGACAGCGCGATCGAGCTTGCGGCGAGCGTGGCCGCGCTTTGGCGCCTGAATGCCGATGTAGATCCCACTGAGCGCGAGCGCGCCGAGCTGCTGACACTCAGATTTGTCGGACTCCTGTTTCTCGCGCTTGCTCTGTACGTGACTGTGGACGCGGCTAACGCGCTATTCAAGCGGGAGGCACCCGAGGCGAGTACAGTCGGAATTGTGCTGGCCGTCGCGTCGCTGGTGGTGATGCCACTGTTGGCACGTGCCAAGCGGAAGGTAGCAGCAGCGCTCGGCAGTCGCGCTCTTCGGTCGGAAGCGCAGCAAACTCAGCTCTGCACCTATCTCTCCGCTATCCTGCTGGCTGGCTTGAGCCTGAATGCGTTCTTTGGCTGGTGGTGGGCCGATCCCGCGGCGGCGCTAATCATGGTCCCGATCATAGGGAAAGAGGGCGTCGAAGCTTTGCGTGGCCACGATAGTTGTGGCGACGACTGTGCCCGGTAGACGCGGAGACCGACTCCGGCTGATTCAATAACGTCTATGGCGCTGCGACCGGAAGACTAAGCTCGAAAGTCGCGCCCCCTCCGTCGCGATCGGCATACGTGAGGCTACCGTGTTGTGCCTCCGCCAAACCGCGCGCGATCGAGAGACCGAGACCACCCGATCGCGTGCCCGATGGTTTCGCGGGCGATCGATAGAAAGGTGTGAATACGCCATCTCGCTCGGCGACGGGAATGCCGGGCCCTCGATCGGAAACGCGAAAGATCAGCCGACTTCCTTCGGTCCCCGCCGTAACTTCGATAGGTGTCCCGGCGGGGGCGTACTTGAACGCGTTGTCTACGAGATTGCCAAGTATTCGCAGGGCATGGACGAAGTCGAATCGGCCGAATGATAGAGTCGCCGGATCGTCGAGCGAGACTTTCAGTCGGTCCTGATCCGGCCTCCCCGAAACCTGTTGAACCACGGCACCAAGGAGGTCGTCGGCAGCGTTGATCTGGATGTCGAGCGGCAGCGCTCCTCCCTCCAGACGCGCGACCTCCAGCAGATCGGTGACGAGTCGGTTCAGGCGATCGGCCTGCTCTTCAATGATGAACGTCCGCTCATCGCCAAGAGGTTGGAGCTCGTGGGCGAGAGCCTTGATCGTTGTCAGCGGGGTTCGCAGATCGTGGGAGAGGGAGGCGAGCAGAGCATCCTTGAGTTTATCCGCTTCGCGGAGCGCTTCCGCTCGCTCCACCGCGGCCCGCTCCGATCGCGCGCGGTAGAGGAGCTGTGCGGCCACCACACTGGTAATTAGGAAGACGAAAAGTACGAGCCAATCGAACGGGTTTCTTATGAGGAGCGTATTGTACGGCGGCAGGAAGAACCAATCGAAAGCCAGAAATGCGGCCAAAGCGGTTGTCATCCCGAGAATCCGGCCGCCCGCGGCACTCGCCCCGAGAACGACAAGCAGAAATACGAGCGCAACGTGGGCTTCCCCGAGGTGGCTCCGAACGGCCAGCAGCGCAAGTGTAGCCGCCACCAGGGACAAAAACGCGAGAGTCCAAATGGAAGTGCGCGCGCTATTCACGTGATTCCTGCTACTGGGGCGCCGCAAATCGATACCCGACCCCGGGCTCCGTGAAGATGTGGCGCGGATCGAGGGGGTTTGATTCGATCTTCCGCCGGATGTTCGCGACGTGAACTCGCAGGTACTGCTGCGCGTCGCCGTACTGTCGGCCGGGCCACACGGCCGCGAAAAGTTGGCGATGCGTCATTGTCTTCCCTGCGTGTGTCATGAGAACTCGCACGAGCTCCCATTCCGTTGGCGTAAGGTGCACGAGCACTCCGGCGCGCAGCAGAGTGCGCGCCTCGAGATCCATGGAGAGCTCTCCGTGGCGAATGATCGTTCCGGTGACCGCGCGCGGAGAGCTCGCTCGCCTCAGGAGCGCGCGGACTCGCGCTTTGAGTTCCAGCGTACTGAACGGCTTGGTGACGTAATCGTCTGCTCCAGCATCCAAAAGCGTTGCCTTTTCCTGGTCGGCGTGACGGGCGGAAAGAACCAGGATGATTGCATCCGAGGATTTGCGGATTTCGGCGCAGAGAGAAAGTCCGCTCATATCCGGCAAGCCAAGGTCTAGCACAATCAGCGCAGGCTTCTCATTGATGGCGACGGCCAGCCCCTCGACGCCGGTAGCCGCCTCAGCAACCTTGGCGAAGTCGTCGGCCAGTGCGTGAGAGACCGCTCGGCGGATCTGGGATTCATCGTCGATTACGAGAGCAGTCAGACCGGCCATCCCATATATGATCGCATCTTCGCATGGCCGGCACTACTTCAGGAACGTTCCGGCTTTGTGAAATCTTTATGCGAGCAGACGACAGAGGATGCGAACTTTCCTCTATGATGAATGCGGTTAAACGGGCGAAGAATATTGGCGTTCACCTCATCGTGATCAGTTCGCCCCACCGGCCGATTCTCAGGCATTTCGTGGAATACGTGGACTTCGAGGCGGCGTGATGCGGTGCGCTCCGATACTCGCGCTGGCATTCGTTGCGTGTCAGGCCGGATCACCCGAGACGCGGTTCGCGCTCGAAACCCAACCGGCAAAGAATCTCGTGGGTGCCTGGGATGCGACGTTATCTCTTGTCCGGCCTTATCAGCTCGAGCTCCACGAGCCAGGCGCCAAGCGAATCTGTGGGACGATCGCATTTGTCGCGAATCACCATGCAACAGGCCGGTCGAGTCAGACGGGCGATTCGACGCACCTGGGGGTCTATGACATGGACCTCGCGCTACTGGGACTCGATTGGCTTGGAGACAATGGATTTCCGGAAGCCGTGGCAACCTTCGTCGACGATTACGGGCCTCCGGTCAACAGTGTTGGCGACTCCGTTGCGATCGTGTTGAATCCCGGCAGCCAGGAGCGAATCGTTCTCCTCGGCCGTTATGGCGACGAAGACATTAAGGGAGGATGGACAGCGCAATCATCTCGCGGTACTGCCGGCGGTTCATTCTCCATGACGCCGCACGTCGATCTACGGAATCAGTCGCCGAGTTGCTCGGAATCTCACTAGCAGTGCCAGCTTACGTGATCTGGATACTGGTGTCCGCCGCTTGGCAGCGCGCCCTTCGCGGGTCCTATGGCCCCGGAAGCGCCAGGGCCGTACAAAGAATTCACAAAGACTTCGTAAAGGCGTTTCGGCCGCTCGCCAGCTGGTGATAGTTACCCACGACCATGCGCCCCAAACTTAAACGGCTCTTGTACGGCAGCCCGCGCGATGTGGAGTCGCCGAGCACCTATCACTCCATTTCGCTCATCGCCCTCCTTGCATGGGTTGGACTGGGAGCTGACGGCCTTTCGTCTTCGGCGTACGGACCAGACGAGGCGTTCCGAGCGCTCGGCCAGCACACCTACCTCGCGATTGCACTCGCCGTCGCCACGACGATTACCGTCCTCGTCATCTCGATCGCCTACTCACAGATCATCAAGCGGTTTCCGTTTGGGGGCGGCGGTTACATCGTCGCGACCGAACTTCTCGGACCTCGCTGGGGTGTCGTGTCAGGGTCGGCCCTTCTCGTTGATTACGTCCTGACCATTTCGGTCTCGATCGCCAGCGGCGCCGACCAGGTATTCAGCGTTCTCCCACTGGGAGCTGCGCGGTGGAAGCTGATACTGGAAGGTGTCGTGATCTTCATTCTGATTCTGCTCAATCTTCGCGGCGTGAGGGAATCGGTGACGATCCTCGCGCCGATCTTTGGACTGTTTCTTCTCACGCATGCCGTACTTCTCATCGGCGGTATCGGCATGCACGCTCACCAGATCCCGGCAGTGGCGAGCGGCGTACAGCATGGGTTCCAGAGCGGGCTGAGCACCTTGGGACTGGTGGGGATGTTCGGCGTGTTTCTCAGGGCATACTCGATGGGCGCCGGAACCTACACGGGAATCGAGGCAGTCTCGAATGGCTTGCAGATCATGAGAGAGCCGAAGGTTCAGACTGCGAGGCGCACTATGACGTTGATGGCGATATCCCTCGCCGTCACCGCCGGCGGTCTGCTCGTGCTCTATCTCCTTTTCAACGCGCGTCCCGTCGAGGGGAAGACGATGAACGCCGTTCTGCTCGACGCATTCGCCGGCAGGTGGTCGATTGGAGGGTATCACGTCGGGTACGGATACATAGTGCTAACGCTGGCCGCGGAAGCGGCGCTCCTGTTCGTGGCCGCGCAGGCGGGGTTCATCGATGGCCCCCGCGTCATGTCCAGCATGGCGACGGACTCCTGGCTCCCCCACCGCTTCGCTCAGCTCTCGAGCCGTCTCACCATCAGCAATGGCGTGTTCCTCATGGGAGGGGCGGCGATAGCAACGCTGTTGTACACGCGAGGGAATCTGGTAGCGCTCGTCACGATGTACTCGATCAACGTCTTCGTGACCTTCTCGCTTTCCCAGCTCGGAATGTTTCGCATGTGGCTTCGCCAACGGGGTGAGGGGCGCCGTCGTGGGCTGGGCGTACACGGTCTGGCGCTCGCACTATGCGCCGGAATTCTGACCGGTATCATCTACGAGAAGTTCGCACTGGGCGGATGGGTTACGATCGCGGTCACGGGCGCGGTGGTGTGGGGATGCTTCCTTATCCGAAGCCATTATCAATACGTCCAGCACAATCTGGAAAGACTGAACAGCATCATGGAGGCACTGCCGAGCAGCGCGGTGACGAAGACGCCTTCGATTGATCGAAAGAAACCAACCGCGGTTCTTCTTGTCGGCGGGTACGGCGGCATGGGCGTGCATGCCTTGCTCACGATTCAGAAGCTGTTCCCGGGACACTTCCGGAACATCATTTTCGTTTCGATCGGCGTCATCGATGCGGCTACGATGAAGGGAGTGCAGGAAGTGGAAAGGCTGCGCGAACAAACGAAGGAATCGCTCAGGAATTACGTCGATCTGGCACACAGATTCGGTCTTGCAGCCGAATCGAGGCTGGCTATCGGGACTGACGTCCTCGATGAGGGCGAGGAGCTCTGCTCAGCAATTGCAGCTGAGTTCCCGAAGGCTCTCTTCTTTCTCGGAAAGCTGATCTTCGAGCGCGAGCGTTTCTATCAACGGATACTGCACAACGAAACGGCCTATCAGCTTCAGCGGCGCCTTCAGTTCGCCGGGTTAAATACGATGGTGTTGTCGGTTCGCGTGCTCGAGCCGATCGAGATTCCGCAGATTTCCTCAGACGCTGCATAGCGTTGGCTCATACCCAGCGCCATGCAAACGACAGTTCGCGTAGAAGCGGCCAGCTACGCCGCGCGGTTCGCAGCCTCGAAGGGAACCTCGCTTGTCACGGCAGTCTTTCGACCTGATAGCACGCTGAACCATTCGTGCGCCGACGCGACGAGTATCACGATTACGGAGAGGAGAAAAAACGCCGCGACCGCAGCATCGATATGATCATTGAGAATCAAGCGCTTCGCGTCAGTCAGCGTCTGTACTCCGCCTGGCAACCCGCCGGCCGCGAGCTGATCACCCACCATGCGCGCGTGTGAAAGGAAGCCGAGCTTGGGATCGCTCGAGAAGATCTTCTCGGCGCCAGCCGTCAACGTGACGATCGCGAGCCAGGCAAGAGGAAGAATCGTCACCCACGCATAGCGCGCCTTTCCCATCTTGATGATGACGGTCGTACCGACGCACAGCGCGACCGCGGCGAGCAGCTGGTTGGAGATTCCGAACAATGGCCAGAGCGAATTGATCCCGCCGAGTGGGTCCGTCACGCCCTGATAGAGGAAGTAGCCCCACATCGAGACCACGAGCCCGCTCGCCATCACCACGGCGGGATACCACGACACGCGTCCGATCGGGGACCATACGTGCTTCAACAGATCCTGGAGCATGAATCGTCCGACGCGCGTTCCCGCGTCCACTGTAGTGAGAATGAAGAGCGCCTCGAACATGATCGCGAAATGGTACCAGAGCGCCATCGCGGTCTGCCCGCCCAGGACACGCGAGAAAATGTGCGCCATTCCCACGGCGAGACTCGGCGCGCCCCCGGTGCGCGACAGCAGCGTTTTCTCGCCGACGTCCTGCGCCAGGATCTGCATCTGCGCCGGATCGAGCACGAATCCCCAATGCTGCACTGCCGCGGCCGCGCTCGCGGCGGTCGCCCCGATCGCGCTCGTGGGAGCGTTGATCGCGAAATACACTCCGGGGGTCAGCACACACGCCGCGATCAGAGCCATCACGGCGACAAGCGATTCGGTGAGCATCGCCCCGTAACCAACGGGCCGCGCATCGACCTCGTTCGTGAGGAGCTTCGGCGTGGTGCCCGAAGCGATGAGTGAGTGAAACCCGCTGATTGCCCCACATGCGATCGTTATGAAAGCGAATGGAAAGACCTTTCCGGCAAAGACGGGGCCCGTCCCATCCGTGAACTGCGTAAGCGCAGGCATCTGTAGGGGGGGAAGCACAATCACGATTCCCAGCGCCAGCGCCAGCACCACGCCGATCTTTACGAATGCGGAGAGATAATCGCGCGGGGCGAGAAGTAGCCACACAGGCAACACCGACGCAAAAAAGCTGTACGCCATGACGAGCAGCGCGAGCGTCCTTCCTGTGAGCGTGAACGTCGGCGCGAGCGCTGGATTCGCTGCCACCCATCTTCCCGCTAACAGCGAGACGAACAAGAGGACGAGGCCGATCGCGCTCGCTTCCAGCACGCGGTGCGGACGAATCCAGCGCATGTAGATGCCCATTATCAACGCGGTCGGAATCGTGAGTCCGATCGTCACGACACCCCAGGGGCTCGCCTTGAGAGCGTTCACGACGACCAGCGCGAGAACCGCGATCAGAATGATCATGATCCCGAAAACGGCGACGAGCGCGGTAAAGCCTGCGACCGGGCCGATCTCTTCCTTGGCCATCTGGCCCAGCGATTTCCCATCGCGACGCACCGACGCGCAGAGGATCACGAAATCCTGAACCGCCCCACCGAGCGCCACACCGACGATTATCCAGATCGCGCCGGGAAGGAAACCGAATTGCGCGGCGAGCGTCGGTCCCACGAGCGGACCCGGCCCGGCAATCGCCGCGAAATGGTGGCCGAAGACGATCCACCGATTCGTCGGCATGAAATCGCGTCCATCGTTGAGCCGCACTGCTGGGGTTGGACGCGCGGCGTCGAGCGCGAAGATCTTGCTCGCGATGAACTTGCTGTAGAACCGGTATGACACAGCGTAAGTGCAGAGCGCTGCTACCAGCAGCCACGCGGCATTGACGGGCTCGCCGCGCGACAGCGACAGCCACGCAAAGCTCGCGGCGCCAATGGCCGAGACGATGGACCAGATGATGATCGTGCGGAGTCGCTGCATCGGAGTAGTTCCGACGTGTGCGATGAAATTGAGTATGCGTTAACTTTCCCGCAATCCAAACCCCACCAGTTGCGACCACTTTTTCTAATCGCTGTCACCACGCTTACCCTGGCGTGCTCTTCAAAGCCTCCCGAGACGGACGCGTCGCCAGTGGTGCTGCGACCGCTCGAGCGGATGGCGAGTCAGCAGGTGCTCGTTCTCCCGGTCCAGTATCTCTCCGGCAACGACAGCCTCGGCTGGCAGCAGCAGATTCCGAATCGCGTCGAGTTCCTGGCCACGCTCGACGATCAGATCGAATCTGCGCTCACGGCTCGCGGTCTGGGGCATGCGTGGACGTTCGGACGGGAAGTGGAGCGCGCGTCGAAGGTGAACAGCATCCTGATGACCGACGCGCGATCGCTCTCTGCTCAATGGCTGCGCGGACGCGTTCTGCCTGAGACAACGGTGCGGGATCCGCTGGCATCGCAGGTGCGCGGGCTCGTCGGTCTCAAGGGATCTCGCTACGCCATTCTTCCGATCGAGCTACGACTGGAGAACCGCGGCAATGGTACGGGCGTTGCGATTTTGCGCGTCGTCATGATCGATTCGCGAATGGCCCTGATCCGCTGGGTACGCGAAGTTGAGAGCGACCCGATGAGAACTTTCTCGCCAGCGCTAACGGCAAATGTGGCAACGCATTTCGCCGATCTCGTTCTCGCGCCCTGATCTGACCACGACCTCGAGGCCGGCGCGGTGACCAGTGTCTTCCACGTTTCGGACCTGCACTTCGGTTGGCCGGCGGTTCCCGAGCAGATCGAGGCAATCGAGCACATCATTCACGACCTGAAGTTCGATGTGGTTGCGATCTCCGGCGATCTCAGCCAGCGCGCCAGAGCTGGAGAGTTCCAGAGAGCGGCGGCTTTCATCCGCGATGCGAGGAAGGTGAGCAAAGTCATCACGGTCCCCGGGAACCACGACGTCAAATGGTGGCGTGCTCCGCTCGGCTTTGGAACGAAGGCGCAAGTTTACGAGAACTATCGCCGGTTCATCGACAAGAATCTCGAGCCAGTGCTGCACGTACCCGGCGCGACGTTCGTCGGAATCAATACCGCGCACGGCGTAACGCGCCGGACGCTGACCTGGAACCTGCGCGATATCTCCATCATCGGCGACATCCACAAGCACCAGCTCGACAAGGCGCAGGAGCTGTTCGAGAAATCACCAGCGACGGACGCCCGGGTGATCGTGATGCATCACAACCCGGTCCGCGGAGAGCTCTCTCAACGCCACGGCCTCAAGAACACGCAGAAGATCCTCGGCGCCTTCGCCGAAATGGGCGTCGATCTCGTGTGTTGCGGACACGATCACCAGGAGTCGGTTCACTACATCGAGCACACGAGGAAGGGGACGGTGATCTCGACTGCGGGCACAGTTTCCAATCGATCGCGCGGGGGGCGGCCGTCTTCGGTCAACGTCATCGATATCGGTCTCGAGAGCATCGATGTCATCACTCACGTTTGGTCGAAGGAGCAGCGCACGTTCGTGAAGGGCCCGCACAAACGGTTCAAGCGGTCGGAGTATGTGGCCACTGCGTAACCGCGACCAGCTCGCGCTGGAGCTCGAGGAAGGTCCGCCCAGGAACGCGGAGGAGCTGCGGGTTCGGTTGCAGCGGATCGGGCTCGGAACTCAGTACCGTGTCAGGCTCACCACCAACCAAACGGTCGTCGTCAGCTACAGCGGCGGCGAGCTCCGGATCCACCACAGCTTCCTCGGCGCTGACGAAGACGTGTGGAGGGCGATCATCACCTTCGTTCACGGCCGGACGCGCGTCGTGCGAAACGAAGCTCGAAAGAAGATTCTCGAGTTTCCAGTGCCGAAGACGGACTCGCCGCGACGGAGACGATCGCCGGAGCGCACGAATCCCGCTGACGTCCCGTTCATCCGGGAGCTCTCCCGTTTGCACCGGG
>Ga0157372_10008161_pt1 | contig 11128 bp, 8 predicted proteins | sample C55metaG_FD_115307 | JGI IMG/M metagenome (GOLD analysis project Ga0157372, IMG submission 115307) | Corn rhizosphere microbial communities from Kellogg Biological Station, Michigan, USA - C5-5 metaG | ecosystem: Host-associated > Plants > Roots > Rhizosphere > Soil | place: USA: Michigan...
CGTTTGCCAATTGCACATGCGTGCTTATAAAGATGGCGACACAATTGTGGTTGAACCGTGGAGATCGAATGTTTTTCCTGTTATCAAAGATTTGATTGTTGACAGAACTGCATTTGACAGGATCATCCAGGCTGGCGGTTATGTTTCGGTAAATACCGGTAATGCGCCTGACGCTAACACAATCCCGGTTGATCGCGCTGATTCCGACGAAGCTTTTGATGCTGCTTCCTGCATTGCTTGTGGCGCGTGTGTAGCCGCATGTCCTAATGGATCAGCAATGTTATTTGTGAGTGCAAAAGTTTCACAGCTGGCACTTTTGCCGCAAGGTGAGCCTGAGAAAATTTCCCGCGTACTTAACATGGTGGATCAAATGGATAAAGAAGGATTTGGTAATTGCGGAAATATTTACAATTGCGAAGCCGAATGTCCGAAAGGAATTTCTGTTGAAAATATCGCGCGAATGAACAGGCAATTTCTGGGTGCTTCATTATCTTCCAAAATACAGGAAAGACCTGTGCATATGGTAGACCCAATGAATGAAAAGGGATAAGAGCTCCGACAATCTTTTTTAAATAACTTTAGTAAACAAACAAATAACAGGTTTTCTGTTTTACTTTTCTACTGCAAAAAATTGCTTCACTTTTCTGAAAAAGCTGTGCCATACGCTCAAGCAGCACTTTTACGTTATACTTAAGATTCATCAATTCACCGCAGTGATTGAGTGAAATCATTTAATTTTAAGGTTGTAAAATAATACTGCTTGAAATCAGTAAAACTCCTGTCCTTTATTCTCTTCCTGCTTTTTTCAATTAATGGTTTTTCTCAACAAAATCCGGCATCACTTTCTAACTTCAGAAGTAAAAAAATTGCTACTAACATAAATCCCCTCGTAGTTGACAGTAACAGTATTGTTCCAAATACCGTTTTCATTCCCGGTGTTTCTCCCACTGATTTTCACATTGATTGTGTAACTGCCACACTTTTGTGGAATTCTACAAATTTGCCGGATAGCGTTTTTATTTCATACCGGGTTTTTCCTTTCCGGTTGAATGCAGTTACAAGGCGATTCAATTACGACAGCATTCGTTTTAAATTTGCAATGGAAAAACCATATGTTTTAAAGAGCAACAACTTTGAAAATAAAATAATTGATTTTGGAAATATCAATTACAACGGAAGTTTTGGCCGTGGAATTACCATTGGGAATAACCAGGACGCTGTTGTAAGTTCTAATTTAAACCTTCAATTGGATGGTTTCATTGGTGACAGCCTTGAACTTACGGCGGCTATCAGCGATAATAATATTCCCATTCAGCCGCAGGGAAATACACAAAACATCAGGGATTTTGATCGCATTTTCATGCAAATAAAAAAGCATGGATGGCAGGCAAGCTTCGGTGACATTGACATCAGGCAAAATCAAAATTATTTCCTCAATTTTTCTAAAAGATTACAAGGCGGGTCATTTTCAACGAAGAATGTCATCGGTAAGAATGTTTCCAATTCATTTTTAGCAAGCGGTGCCATAGCAAAAGGAAATTATACCCGCAATATCATTACTCCTCTCGAAGGCGACCAGGGACCTTACAAATTGTATGGAGCCAATAATGAATTGTATTTTGCCGTGCTAGCCGGAACTGAAAAAGTTTTTTTGGATGGGCAATTATTGACCCGCGGCGAAGATCAGGATTATGTAATTGATTACAACACTGCCGAACTTACTTTTACTGTAAAGCATTTGATCACGAAGGACAGCCGCATCCAGGTGGAGTTTGAATATTCAAATCAGAATTATCTGAATTCGATGCTTTATGCAAATGATGAGATCAACATCAATGATAAACTTAAAGTTAGTATCGGCGCTTACTCAAATGCAGACGCAAAAAATTCCTCGATTAATCAATCGCTCACTTCAGATCAAAAACAATTTTTATCACGAATCGGAAGCAATACAGACAGCGCCACTTACCCAAATGCAGTTCCCGATACTTTTTCATTAAATAAAATATTGTATAAAAGAGTTGATACAACCATCAATGGTATTCGTGACACGATTTACGTTTATTCTGCCAATCAAAAAGATTCTTTATACAATCTTTCTTTCACAAATGTGGGTGCAGGCAGAGGAAATTATACGCCCGTAAATGACGGGAATGCCAATGGAAGAGTTTTTAAATTCGTAGCTCCTTTAAATGGCGTGAAACAAGGCGATTGGGATCCGGTAGTATTATTAATTCCGCCCAAAAAACATAACCTGATTTCAGTTGCAGCTCAATATTTTTTTAATAAGAATTCTTCTTTAAAAGTTGAAACGGCTTTGAGTAATTATGATGTAAATACATTTTCTTCGAAAGGAAAAGAAAGTGATAAAGGCGTTGCGACAAAAGTGGATTATACCATGCAACATCCTGTTTTGAGAAATATAAAGCGCGGAATTTCTTTGCAAACTCATCTTGGATATGAATATGTTCAGGATAAATTTAAACCGCTGGAAACACTGCGAAATGTGGAGTTTAACCGCGATTGGAGCCTGCCTTTTGATGCAGCTCCGGCAACAGAAAATTTGGTAAATGCTTCTCTCGGAATTGCTGACGAGCAAAAGAATTTTTTGCGCTATGAATTTACCCGTTACAACAGGAGCGATAATTTTAATGGGGTAAGAAATGCGATTGAAAATGTGATGGAGGTTAAAGGCTGGCATTTCAATAATAAATTTTACATAACGAATATTAATAGTTTGGTTCAAACCGGTTCTTATATCCGTCCTACTTTTGATGTGTACCGCTCATTTTCATCTTTAAGAGATATTAAGATAGGCGCCAACTATTCAGCAGAAAATAATCAACAGCTTTCTAAAGTTTCAGATACTTTATTGCCAATAAGTTTTGCTTTTAATACCTGGCAGGTTTATTTAAAATCTTCCGAAAAGAAGTTGAATAAATGGGGAATTAGTTATTACACAAGAGAAAATAAAATTCCAATTCAAAAAGGATTGATCACGCAGGATAAAAGTCAGAATATTAACCTAATGACGGAACTGATGAATAATGAGCACAGGCAGTTTCGTTTAAATCTTACTTATCGAAAACTAAACGTGGTAAACAAAAATTATTCAAATGAACAAAGCGATGAAAGCATTTTAGGTCGAGGAGAATATGCGATGAACGAATGGAAAGGCTTTATTGTTGGAAATATTTTGTACGAACTCGGTTCAGGGCAGGAACAGAAACGGGAATACACTTACATAGAAGTGCGGGCTGGCCAGGGATATTATACATGGAATGATTATAACAAAGATGGTATTCCCCAGCTAAATGAATTTGAAGTAGCGATTTATCAGGACCAAAAGAAATGGATCCGCGTTTTTACACCAACGAACGAATATGTAAAAGCGAACTATATTCAGTTCAATTATAATTTTAGCATCAATCCTGAGATGATTATTTCAAGAAATACTTCATCCGGTTTTTTGAAATTCGCAAAAAAATTCAGCACCAGTTCTTCTTTACAGATAAATAAAAAAGAAATTTCGAAAGGTGGGTTTGATTTTAATCCATTTAATAAAAAACTCGTTGATACGTCGTTGATTTCTCTTTCGTCTTTTTTAAGCAATACAATTTATTTTAACCGAAAAAATTCGGTGTGGGGAATTGATGTTACTCATCGGTTAAATAATAATAAATCTCTTTTGAATTATGGATTTGAAAGTAATTCGCTTAGAGATGTTACAATAAGAGGAAGATGGAATCTCAACCGTTCTATCGCAACAAACTTTACCAATAAATTTGACCGAAATCAATTGATAACTCCATCTTTTACTAATCGCAATTATCGCGTCGATGAAGTTTCCGCTGAGCCTTCAATCAGTTATATTTATAAAAGTGATTTTCGTGTAAGCCTTATCTACACTTACGATAAGAAGAAGAATACCGTGGGCGCTTTGGAAAATGCGGTGAACAATCAATTGGCAACAGAAGTAAAATACAATGTGCTTTCTGACGGCACAATCAACGCTCGATTTTCTTTAAATAATATTAAATTCAACGGTGATCCAAATAGCACTGTCGGCTATATTTTATTAAATGGATTGTTGCCGGGCAAAAACTATTTATGGAATCTTGAACTTACAAAAAGACTGGCCGGCAATATTGAATTGAATTTGCAGTATGACGGACGTAAGCCCGGTACCAATCCTGTTGTACACACAGGCAGGGTGGCTATCCGCGCTATTTTTTAAATCTCTTTAGTAAACAAACAAAAAGAAAAGATTTTGTTTTATGCAAGAATGTTGATCGTGAGTGCTAACAGGGTAGTATCAAAAATAAAAGAGAGAAGTCCGTGCAAAAGCGCCAGCCGTCTGAATCTTTTTGATGTTATTTGCACATCAGAAACCTGGAAAGTCATTCCCAATACAAATGAAAAATAAGCAAAATCCAGATAGTCCGGTAAACCTCCTCCCGGAAATTCAAGACCGCCTGCGTGCGTGTTGGGATTACTTTCATGATCCCCATAAAAAATATGTGCATAGCGAAGCGTAAAACTGGTATGTATCAAAATCCATGAGAAAACCATTCCGCCCACAGCAATTGGCATTCGCCATGAAGCCCCATTATTGCCATCTTTTTTGGTAAGGATCAGTAAAAGAACTGTAAGAAAACTGGCTAAAGTACAGATAAGAATGATGATAAAAATTATAGACCTGTTAGGATCCTGCACTTTTGATTGAATTCGTATCTGTTGGGCAGTAGTTATAAAAAAAGTAATCCATGTCATAACGATCATGCATACACTAAAAGTGTCCCAGCCGATCATGATATGAGTGAGGACATCAATATTTTTTATTTCGACGATGAAGTAAACAACAACAGCGATCGCGAAGCAAATGAGTAGCTTGTGAATTGAATTTATTTTTTCAAATGCAGGCAGCAGAGGTTTAGACTTCTTATTATTTGACATTCAAAAAAAATATTTTATCAAATGTAAATCCAATCAGTTTTTGAATTGAAAATATTTTTAAATAAAAAGCAGCCAAAAAATTAATTATTGGCTGCTCTTGCATCATGATCGTTATTTAGAACTGCTGAACTGGTAGAATATATCAAACTGGAAAACATTACTATGAGCCTTTGGTCCGTAGGTAGATTTATTGACATTGCTGATTCCGAAATTATACCTGGCGTCAAATCCAAGCCCACCGGTAGTGAGATAACCTAATCCAATTGGAATTGAAAAGACGGCACTTTGCATACGATCTTTAACGTCAGTAGAATTATTTCCCAATTTTGATTTTGCGCTCATTAAAAATCCAACCTGCGGCCCTGCTTCTAATCTGAAACCATTATCAAACATATATTGAATCAAAACAGGAAGATTTAAATAGCCGAGGTTGAGACTTTCATTACTGTTCGATTTGCTTTTAGCTCCTTCGGAAGAATAGTAAAGCTCAGGTTGAAATGCCCACATTTTATTCGACGTATGAATGTGCGCTAACACACCTGCATTAAAACCAATTTTCGTTTGCATATCCGAATTGGCAGGATAATTTAACGAAGAAGCGTTTAATCCCGCTTTAATCCCGAAGTGCGCGTGTTGCGCTTTCGCCTGTAACAACAGGAAAAATGTAACTGCTAATATTATTGTCTTTTTCATAAAGTCCGTTTTTAGGGTTAATGTTAATTATATGTAATTAAGTAAAAACGGGTTAATCAAATCGCGTACCTGTTTTTATAAATTATTCATCTGGTTTATCTTTGCAACTTGATTTTGCCCGCCTTGCAAAAGGTTTGATTCATCCTGTAAATGTCTCAAAAAAACCCGGGTAAATATTAGTTATGGCATTATTACATAATCGTGTTTCTCAGAAGGAACTGAAGAGGTTATTATATGAAGAAACAGAACCTCGTACTACAATTTCATTTTACAAATACTCACCAATAGAAGATGCCCAAGCTTTTCGGGATGAGTTTTATAAAAATTTGAATCAGCTAAAAGCTTTCGGTCGCATTTATGTTGCGCACGAAGGTATCAATGCACAGATGAGCGTTCCTGCTTCCAATTTTGAAGAATTTAGAGCATATTTAAATACGATTCCGTTTTTAGAGAACTTGCGTTTAAACATCGCCCTAGATGACGACGCCCGCCTGAATGACGGAGTCGGGCAGGGAAAAAGCTTTTGGGTTTTGAAAGTGAAAGTGCGGGATAAAATCGTTGCTGATGGAATTGGCGATCCCAACTTTGACATGAGCAAAAAAGGAAAATATGTAGATGCGGATTCTTTTAATAAACTTACTGCTGATCCGGAAACGATTGTGGTTGATATGCGCAATCATTACGAATATGAAATCGGCCATTTTGAAAATGCGATAGAAGTGCCTTCCGATACTTTCAGAGAGCAACTACCCATAGCCGTTAGTATGCTCGAAGAAAAGAAAGATAAAAATATAATCATGTATTGCACAGGTGGAATTCGTTGCGAAAAAGCCAGTGCTTATATGCTGCACAACGGTTTTAAAAATGTTTATCACCTTGAAGGAGGAATTATACAATATGCTAATAAAGTAAAAGCAGAAAAATTACCTAATAAATTTCTTGGCAAAAATTTCGTCTTCGATGGCAGGCTGGGCGAGAAGATTGGCAATGAAATAATAAGTCATTGTCATCAATGTGGTGCGCCGTGCGATACACATACCAATTGTGCGAATGAAGGCTGTCACCTGCTTTTTATTCAGTGTGAAGCGTGCGCGGAAAAATACGAAGGTTGTTGTTCGGAAGAATGTCAATCCGTAAATCATTTACCCGAAGAAGCAAAAAAAGAGAAACGTAAAGGAGTTAAGAACGGAATAATGATCTTTAATAAATCAAGGGAAAGAATGAAAAATTTAATGCAAAAATAAAAGTACTCGATTAATGCAACTGACGAATTTTGAATTCAAGGCAAGATCAAACGACTTGTATTCTCTCGAGAACAAATTACTTACACTTTTCCCAAAGTTTATTGGTGAAGACCACCAGGTTGATACTTATTTTAATGTTGAAAAAGGAAGGTTGAAACTTCGTGAGGGAAATATTGAAAATTCCCTCATTTACTATGAAAGAAAAAACGTTGCGGGATCAAAACAATCTGATGTTTTATTGTACCAGTTTCAAACTGATGTTTCTTTAAAAGAAATATTATCAAAGGTTCATGGAATAAAAGTTGTTGTCGATAAAAGAAGAAAAATCTATCTTATTGACAACGTAAAATTTCACTTTGATAAAGTTGAAGGATTAGGAACTTTTGTGGAAGTGGAAGCCATCAACACTGAAAATTCAGGAATTGAAAAATTGAAGGAACAATGCAAATATTACGCTGATTTTTTTGGACTAAATGAAAGTGATTATGAATCGCAATCTTACAGTGATTTGATTACTAAACCTTCTGCCAGCAATTATTTGCAGTAAACCAACAAACAAGGGGAAATTTCATTTTATAGATAGACTTTCGTCCGCAATATGCGGCTCGTTTATAATCTAACGGTTAATAAAAATCATATTGCCTTGTTTTTCGCCATCAGCATTTGTTACCATCAAAATATAAATTCCATTGCTGATTTTTTCGGGCAGATTCACGGTGAAAATGTCTACACCATCGCTTTTGAATTGTTGTTTATAAAACAGTTTGCCACTGTAATCCAATAAACGGATAACGAGGTTTCTTTTTTTAGTAAAATTCTCGTTGTTCCTGACATAGATTTTGTCATGCGCCGGATTAGGATAAATAGAAATTTTTCTAAAGTTAAACGCGATTGCGATAACCGGAGAATACGAAACATTTCCATTTTTACTTACTTCTTTCAGCCTGTAATAATTAATCCCATCGATCGGTGAATTGTCGGTGAAAGTATAATTATGGGTTTCTAAGCTGGTTCCATTACTTTTAACTGTTTCTATCGTTGTAAAATCGGTCTTTGAACCACTTCTTTGTATATCAAAGTGATCGTTATTTATTTCGGCGCCGGTAGTCCAGCTTAGTAAGGCATTTTTATCATTTATATTCTTCCCTGAAAAATTTAGCAGGTTAACGCTCAGGGCTCCACCTAATTTTAAAGCAACATTGTCAACAATTGCTGTATCTAAAACAGTATTATTCCGGGTGGTATAAGCAATACCCACATAAGGATTGGTCCCCATGGCGAACGTTACAGTATCCATTTCGATCCAATCTGTTCCATTGGAGGAATAAGAGCTCATGTACGTATTCCCTTTGTTGTAAATTCTAAGCCAATATGGAGCTCCTTGTACGACAGGGGAAGTTATATTTGCTGCTGTTGTATTCTGGCTGGTTCTTTCCTGGAGATAAATGTGATTGGAAGGAGCGATCGACAGAAAAATGTAAGGTGAACCCGGATCAAGATTTTGACGAAACATGATCCCGCATTTTGCAGACGGGTTTGTATTCTTTACGGAGGCCACCCTTACAGTTAATTCAGTTTCATTAGTTATTACTTGTTGAAATAAGTAGTGAAAAGCATCCGTTGTATTCCAGATATCGCTTCCGGAAGCAGTTAGCGTATAAACATCATCACTTACACAAACATCTCCGGGATAAGCAACGTAACCCAGGTCAGCACTTTGCCATCTTGAAGGCAAAGTACTTGCGCATGAAGAAGCGGGAGGCGGATTTAAACCATAAACATTTAATTTGTTCGAAAATGTGGCCATATAAACCTTGCCATTTGCTATTGTCGGGGGAACAAATTTGGCATACTTGCCAATAGAATCGCGTTTACTGTTCCAGTTACTATTCCACAATTCGTGCGTTATATCCGATGCATCGAAGGCTTGTAAAATACCGGGAACTACACTTTGATTGGGATTGCCGGTGGAGATACGGCTAACCCATAAAATCCCTGTTCCGGATTGTAACCCATTTGATGAAACAGATAATATTCCCCCTGGCATATAGCCTGATGGTAAGGTTGTAATTCCTATTTTTGAATTAAGTGTATCAAATAGCATTGTGGAACGATCAAAAGGAATTTGTTTCAACAAGCCTCCTTCTGCCCAGCCATAAATATACTCGTTATTGTATTCATCTTTATAGTATACCGGAGAACCATATAAATGCCGGGTGTTCGCGGTTCCCCAATCGCCGAAATTCAAGCGCTCGAGCACATTTGAATTATCGGATTTCATCCCGTTCATTTGATCGTTATTTATCAGGTACGATCCTCCATCTTTGCTTCCGGAAAGAGATAAATTTGTTCCGGGTATTAGCAAAACACCATTACAGCCAAAATCACGGTCATTCGAATTAAGATAGTCATAATTTGAGGGAGTAAAGAAATCCTTCACTTTAAGGTCAGCCGACAATTTTATTAAACTATTACCCCTGTTAATCGTATCATTAGCGTTGCTGTTGTCGCCTGTTGTTCCATTACCCGTTGTTACATATAAATTTCCTGCGTCATCTACAGCAGGGGGCTGGCCACTCATCCAAATACCTGCCAGCCCGCCATTTGGAGTTGCATTATAAACATATTTTTGTTGTAAAGTAGCTGCATCGTATCCCATTATCCATCCATGATACGGTCACCAATCACAGTGAGAAGCCCAGGTGATATAAACAATACCGTTATAGAGCAAAAGACCCGGTCTTTGGTTTTGCTTTTGTTGTTCAAAAGTAATTACTCCATTTACACTTCCGTTACCATTACCAGGATAAGAAGCAGTAATATAAACAGGACTTCCGGGCATTTCTTAGCCTGTGGAAACATCAATTGCATGTAAATATTGAACAAAAACCGGTGCTCCCGTTTTTGTTACGCTTCTGGATACAACGTATAAAGTATTGGCTGACGAATCAATAACAGGTGTTCCAACGATTCCCATATTACCACTAAAATCTTTATAATTACCTCCACAGGCTCCGGTCATGTCAGAATTCTTTATGGGCCGGTAATTTGCCGAATCATAAGTTAAATTAACTTGCCAATACGGAGATATAACACTTGCGTCATCTGCATCAAAGGCATAAAGAGTATTGTTCACCGTTGCAACTAAAACAATATTATGAGTGCCGCCTGCGATTGAAACATTGCTTAAAACAAGAGGTTGCGCGTAGATCTGATCATCGACATCTCTTGAAAATATCTCACCAAAATTTCCACTGCTTACATTCTCTACTGTTAATACCGTTTCGTTACTGTTCCAGCCGGTCCTTTTTAAATCATTATGATTCATGAGTACACTCACCTGGCCAAATGAATTCAGGTAAAGAAAGAGAAGAGACGTGGAGACAAATGCACTTCTTAAAAAAGACCAGGGGTAAGATTTTCTATTCATACAATTAGCGATAAGAGTTAGTTGTTGCTGTTATTCAAAAACAGGAAGAAGGATCAGTGGGAAACCCATATTAATTTTCCGAAGGATTAGTAGATACAGAAAAAAGCAGGCTTTTCGTAAAAGTAATGCAGATTTTTTAATAATGCAAATTCTGGATATTTTAGCAACTTTCTTATTTTTTGTATAAAGTGTGTTTCTTTTTTCATAGTAATTGCGTCTAATCCCATCCACTTGCCAATACATCCGCAATGTGCATAGTGGTGATGGGTATATTTTTCTTTTTGATAATTCCTTGTAAATGCATCAAGCAGCTTAAATCAGTAGAGATAATGTGAGAAGCACCGGTGTTTAAAGCATTTTCTATTTTTTGATCGCCCATCGCATTTGAAATATCTTCAAATTTTACAGCGAAAGTTCCTCCAAATCCACAGCAAGTCTCATTCTCATTCATCTCCAATAATTCGAGACCTTTTACTTTTTCAAGCAGACGTCTTGGTTCTTCTTTTATTTTACATTCGCGTAGCGCTGCACAACTATCATGATAAGTTGCTTTTACATCCAAACGTGCACCATAATTCTCTATCTTTAACACCTTGATCAAAAATTCGCTAAACTCAAAAACTCTGCCCGTAAGATTTTTCACAAGGTTGTGTTGGGAGGAATCCTGGAACAACTGTGTGTAATAATTTCTAACAAAACCAACGCAGGAAGCCGAAGGTGCAACGATATAATCCGGACAATTGAAATCTTTTATAAATTTTGAAGCAACACTTTTAGCTTCATCCCAAAAACCTGCATTAAAAGC
>Ga0157372_10008162_pt1 | contig 11128 bp, 8 predicted proteins | sample C55metaG_FD_115307 | JGI IMG/M metagenome (GOLD analysis project Ga0157372, IMG submission 115307) | Corn rhizosphere microbial communities from Kellogg Biological Station, Michigan, USA - C5-5 metaG | ecosystem: Host-associated > Plants > Roots > Rhizosphere > Soil | place: USA: Michigan...
ACGTTGAAGCCCCAGTCCTGCGTCGCGGTTGCCTGATAACGAATGCTCTTGAATGGAATGCGCACTTCCACTTCGTAACCGTACGGCGTCACACGTCCCTGCGATTGCCAGATGAAATTCGCGCTGAGATCGGGAAGTGCGCGACCAGTGGATGTGTTGTTGCTTGCGCCGAGGCCGGCGGTGTTGTTGGAAGCGCCACTCTCGACCAGCGTTCCGTCGGCCTGGCTGCCGAGCGGATTCACCTGGAAGACGAAGGCCTGACGGCCGTCGTTGAACGTGCTCAGCAGAAACTCGATGCGATCTTCCGCGTCTATGTGATCGCGATCCGAGAGATTCGGATGCACGGTCTCGTGCGATTCATACGCGCGCACGCCGAAGTAGATCGCGGTCGGCGAATACCACACCAGAATTTCCGTCGAATCAGCCGCGGGCACACCATCCGATGGAGCGAATTGCGAGAAGCCGGTGAGTCGCGCCGCCTGTTGCCACTGCGGCTCGTCCAGCTTGCCGTCCATCGTGACGTCGCCATCCAGCCTCGGCGGCGCAACGCGAAGCTGATGCGCGCGGCCGTTATAGGTGATGGGCGGCGCCGCTGCAGTTCGGGGCGGCGTGACGGGAGCTGCTGTGGCAGTGACGGGCGCGACGAACAACGCCGCGATTGCTGTAACGAGAATCATTCGTGTGTTTGGTCGCCAGATCCGAGGCTGTTGCGTACGGCCAGCCATCAACTTAGCGCCCGGTCACCGCTCGAGCAGGTAAAATCCGATCTGTTTTTCCTGTCCCCGGTAGCGTCGGATCGAGTCTTGCGTTCGGTGTTTGTTCGGTATATTCTAGCCTCCCAGGCATAGTTTTGGTAAACATCTGTAGTCGAGGATATGGCCACCGCATCCGCATTACGCGATCTACGTGAGTTGCTCGATCTCAAATTTCCGGACGCTGCACCGCTCGAGCGTCACCGGACCGAGGTCGTGGCAACCGGGATCGGCGAGCTGGATCGGATCTTTCCGAGCGGAGGATTTCCGCGCGGACGGCTGTCCGTCTGGACTCCAGGTGGTGGTGCCACAGCTGTCCTGCGCTCGGCGTGCCGCTCCGCCGTGGCTGGCGGCGAGCGGGCCGTGTGGATCGATGGTAGTGGTACCATGGCAGGCGCCTTCTGGGATGCGGGACCCGTGCTGCTACGCCCAAAGAGCCGGCTTCACGCCCTGCGTGCGGCGGAGGCTCTGCTACGATCGGGCGGATTCGCGGTGGTCGTGCTGGCAGGCGCCGATCCGGAAGGAACCGAGAACGTGCGACTCTCACGCGCGGCACACGAGAGCGGCAGCGCGTGCATCGCGCTCACGTCGAGCGCAACTACATCGGCGCTGCGCGCGTCATCGACAATTCGTCCGCATGGTTACGTGTGGCGCCGGGATCCGCACGGCGATGCGGCGGTGGTGGATGCAGCGACACTGGATGTGCGGATATCGTCGCTCGGATGGAATCGCAGAGCGCGTGTGGTGCTGGCGGTACGGAGAGACGAGCTACGTCTGGCGCTGTCGGTGGATCTACCTGACCGTCGGGGGAAGCGGTGATGACATCAGCCTCGTCATTCCCGCGAAAGCTTCCCGATTCGTCATTCCCGCGAAAGCTTCCCGATTCGTCATTCCCGCGAAAGCTTCCCGATTCGTCATTCCCGCGAAAGCGGGAATCCAGGTTATCGATCTCTGGATGCGATGACAGCATGAGGTTGATCGGCAGCAGATGGATTCCCGCTTTCGCGGGAATGACGACGCTGGTGCATCTCCCGCCTTACAGTGGGAATGACGATTTTTGTCGTTCATCCACCAGCGTCCAGCACTGCGAGTGCGCGCGTGGATTCGGCGTATTGCAGAATGCGTCTGTCACGTGTCACGAGCCGCGCACCAGCGTCACGGGCTGTCGCCATCAGAATGCGATCGGCTGGATCGGCGTGCGGATTACCAGGCAGATGCGCGCTCCCGACAGCAATGCGTGGTGTCAGTTCGATTACTCGCACGCCGGGAACGCTTGCGGCCGTTTCGATCCATTGCAGCGAATCGACGGACAGAACAATTCGGCCACGCTCGGCGAGCATCGCGATCTCCCAGATGGAGATGGCTGATATGAGCACGAGACCACGCTGGCTCGCGGAGTCTATGAGCCTGAGCATTCGTGCTGATAGTTCGTCCTCTCGCTGTTCCGCCGCCCATATCCACACATGGGTATCCAACAACAGCGGTAGGTCGGTCGCCTTACTCATCGGCATCCCACTTCACATCGATGGGCGAAATGAGGTCGCCGTACGACAGCACGGTGCCGCGCATGGAGCCGACCAGTCCGACGCGCTTTTCCTCGAACGGAACGAGCTTCGCGACGGGCACTCCGTGCTTGGTGATGACAATTGGGTCGTGCCTGTCATTCACGGTATCCATGAGTTCCAGGCATCGCGCCTTGAATTCACTCGCCGAGATCCACGTCTCGTCCGGCGTCCCATATGGATGCACTGCTGTTTCTGCAACACGCTTCGCTCTCGCCTTTGCTGGCTTGGCAGTCGTTCTGGTATTCCTGGCAGGCATGGTCACCTCGATATGTCTATGGTCGTAATATTATGACCATATAGCGACCCTGTCAATGTCATTCCTCTGCATGCACAACGTCGCATGGCTCGCATCGCAACCGGCCACGCTGCACGCGCCGCTCCTCACGATCGTGCCACGCGTGCTGTCCGATGGCGATCTCGTGTGGGCCGATCTGCGCGGATTGCCGGCGCGCGAGACGACGGAGCGCGTGCGCAACGCATTCACAGCGCACAATGCGATAGACAGCAGCGTCAAGTGCGGGGTCGCGTCGACCGCGGTCGCCGCTGAAGTCGCGGCTCGCCACTCACCGCAATCGGTCACGTACGTGCGTGATGGGTACGATCGCGATTTCCTTGCGCCGTTCCCCATCTCGGTTCTCAATCCCGATCGCAAGCTCGCCAATCTGCTCGACGGAACCGGCATCGAGCTGTGCCGCGATCTCGCGCGTCTCTCCCAGGAAGAAGTCGAAGTGCGACTCGGCGCCGAGGGAGTGCGGCTCTGGCGGCTCGCACGTGCCGATGATGCGCGCCGCATCTTCGGATCGATGCCGCGCGCGTTGCCCGAAGCCTCGCTCGAATGGACCGATTACGCGATACGCCGCGCGGAGCGTCTGGTGTTCGTCATCAACGCGCTGTTCGGCAACGTGTGCGAGGCGCTCAAGTCGCGCGGCGAGGGGGCGGCCGCGGTGACGATCAGCTTCGCGCTCGCGAACCGTACGACGATAGATCATCCGATACGCGCCGCACGTGCAACCGCGGGCCAGACTGCGTGGATGCGTCTCGTGCGCCTGGAGATCGAGCGCGTCGTGTTTCCCGATGCAGTGACGGGCATCACGTTGCGCGTGGACTCGACGTCGGGAACTGGAGGACGGCAGGGCGACATATTCGATCGTGGCTTCGGTAGCGAGTCGGCCGCCGAGGAAGCGCTGGGACAGTTGATGGACGATCAGGGCGCTGTTGCTGTCGAGCCGGAGAATAGCGCGCATCCGTTGCTGGACCGCCGCACCGCGTGGACGTCGGTGTCGGCCACTCGCGTGATGGAGCGGGCGCACGTTTACGCGGCGTCGCTGTCACGCAGCGGCGAGTCGGCCCTCACGCTGCAGCTTCTGCCCGAGCCGCGACGCATCTCGGTTACGACATTCAGGCGACGCGGCGATGAGATTCCGCGTACGTATCGTGATGAAGGAAAGACGTACGACATAGTCGAGGCGGCCGGTCCGGATCGGGTCTCGGGTGGCCGCTGGGATGATGCTTACGCGCGCGACTACTTCCGCTGTGTCGTGGAGGAGAGTGGTCTGGTCTGGTTGTATTGCGACAGACGCAACGGCGCGTGGTACCTGCACGGCTGGTGGGATTGATGTCTTACGTGGAGCTGCGTGCGCATACCGCGTTCTCGTTTGGCGACGGAGCGGTCACGCCGGAGGCACTGGTATCGCGTGCGGCCAGGCTCGGATACGAGGCAATCGGCATCACGGACACGGCGGACCTTGGAGGCGTCGTGCGTGCAAAGGTCGCCGCCGATGAACATGGGATCAAGCTCATCGCCGGCACCGAGCTGCGCGTCGATGGAAAGCCGATGGCGTTTCTTGCGCGCGACATCGACGGCTGCCGCAACCTCGCGTCACTCATCACTCATGCGCGAGTCGGATCGATCGCCAGCTGGTCGCCAACCAGCCGGCAGCGCATGCGCGGAATGCCGAGTGTGCCGTGGTCGTATGTGGCGGAACATGCGGGAGGATTGCACCTGTTGACGGGCCCTGCGTCCGGCGCGCTTGCGCATCTCGTGCGCGAGGGTCGGAGGGATGAAGCAGAACGGACTCTTCATGAATGGCGGGAAGCTTTCAACGGCAGAATCGCGGTGGAGGTGCAACGCCATCGTGGATGTGGTGACGAGAGTGCTCTCGCCGGCGCGCTCGTGGATCTTGCAACGACGGCGGCGACTCCATGGGTAGTCTGCAACGACCCGCGCTATCTGGGTGACAACAGCAGGCTCATTCATGACATGCTAACCGCGCTGCGTGCAGGTCTCGATCTCGATCGCGCCGCGGAGCGCGGCTTGCTGCATCCGAATGGTGAATGGCATCTCAAATCGCCTGACACGATGCTCGAGATGTGGACCGGACTGGAAGGCGGGATCGGGGAGAGCGAGCGCATCGCATCGGAGTGTGATTTCTCGGTGCGCTGGCTCAGACCACCGTTGCCGGCGTTCCCGATTCCCGATGACGCAGATGCAGACGAGTATCTGCGAGTGAAGGTGTATGAAGGCGCAACGATACGTTGGGGCGCGACACTGAGCGACAAACAGCGCGCGCAGTTGGACCACGAGCTGGGAGTGATCCGCAGGCTTGGCTTCGCTGGTTTCTTCCTCGTGATGTGGGATGCCGTACGATTTGCGCGCAGCAGGAACATCCTCTGCCAGGGCCGCGGAAGCGCGGCGAGCTCCGCGGTCGCCTACTGTCTCGGCGTGACTGCGGTCGATCCGATTCTGAATGGTCTGCTGTTCGAGCGATTCCTCTCCGAAGCACGGGTGCCGGGGCCCAGTGGCGAGTACACCGAAGCGCCGGACATAGATCTCGACATCGAGCACGACCGTCGTGAAGAAGTGCTCAACTACGTGTACGGCAAGTATCATCGCGAGCACTCCGCGATCACCTGCACGGTTCAGACATATCGTGCACCGAATGCAATACTCGATGCAATGCGCGCGCTGGGATACCCTGTCGAGCTTGGACTCGAGCTGTCGAAGCGGCTGCATCGTTTCGATCCTGAAGCAGGGGCGAGCAGGGTCCAGGGAGCGCTTGCCGCGCAATTCGGTGTCGATCTGACCTGTCCGCGGGGACTCGCGATCCTGACAGCGATGTTGGCTTTCGAAGGATTGCCGCGCATGCGCTCGACGCACGTGGGCGGTTTCGTGCTTTCCAGGGATCTGCTCGGCGATTACCTGCCCATCGAGCACACGAGCATGGGACGCACGATCATTCAATTCGACAAGGATGATCTGGATTACATCGGCAGTCCCAAGTTCGATTTCCTCGGCCTGGGCGCGCTCGCCCTGGTGCGACGCGCATTCGATTCGATCGAGACGCGGAGCGGCAGGCGGCTCGAGTTGTACGAGCTGCCGCAGAACGACGCGCCGACGTTCGACATGATCTCTAGTGGCGAGACCGTTGGCACTTTTCAGATCGAGAGCAGAGCACAGATCGCCTCGATCCTCAATACGCGTCCGCAGACCATGTACGATATCGTCGTACAGATATCGTTGATTCGCCCCGGTCCGATCCAGGGCGAATTCGTGCATCCATACACACGCCGGCGCAGGGGACTCGAAATGGCTGGCTACGCGCATCCCGCTCTGGAGCCAATCCTTCGGAGGACGTACGGGATTCCGATCTTTCAGGAGCAGGCGATGGCGATTTCGTCGGTGCTCGGAGGGTTCACTCCACCCGAAGCCGATCGTCTGCGCCGGACGATGGGAAACATTCGCAAGAAGACGCGACTCGAGACCGTGCTCGCCGAGCTGACGGAGCGCATGGTGAACAATCCAGCTCCGGATCCGCCGGTAACACGCGAAGTTGCCGAACAGATCAGCCGCGACCTGTCGACCTTCGCGAATTATGGATTCCCGGAATCACACGCGTGGAGTTTTGCGCTCATTGCTTATGCCACCGCGTATCTCAAATGTCACTACGCAACCGACTTTTACCTGGGTCTTCTGAACGCGCAGCCGATGGGATTCTATCCCAATGCGACGATCATTCACGAAGCGCGCAGGCGTGGCGTGGAGGTGCGGCCACCGTGCCTGCGTGACGGCAGGCGGATATGCACTACGGAAGTTGCATCGATGTCGGAGCAACCGGCATTGCGCATTGGCTGGCGGCACATCCGGGGTGTCGGTGATCGTACGCTCGACAGATTGGAAGCGGCTCAGGTTATGTCACCATTTACTTCCATCGCCGACGTCGTCGAGCGTGTCGCGCTCACACGCGCCGAGTCGCTGCAGCTTGCGCGCGCTGCTGCTTTTGGTGCGTGGGAGCCGGATCGCAGGCGTGCAGCCTGGGAGGCGTTGCGTGCGGTTGGTGACGACCTCCCGCTGGCACCCGCGCATCGCTTTCGCTACGATCCCCGGGAGCTCGACGAGCGGGAGCTGATATTCCTGGATTATCAGGCTACGGGGATATGCGTGACAGGTCATCCCATGGAGCACGTGCGCGAGCGTCTCTGCAAGGCTGGTGTCGTTGCAAGTCGTGACATGCAGGATTTGCGTGATGGACAGCGCGTCGTGATCGCCGGTCTCGTAACCGTGCGTCAGAGACCTGGCAGTGCAAAGGGCACCATCTTCATCCTGCTCGAGGACGAGTGGGGTTTCGTCAACGTGATCGTCCCACCAAAGCTCGTCGAGCGCTACAACGATATCGTGAAATACGCGCGCTTCATCGTGGTCGAGGGGTGGTTCGAGCGGGATGGTGGAGTCACGAACGTAGTGGGACGCAGATTCAGGGAGATGGAGGTCGAACAGCTGGTGTACGGATCTCACGATTTTCATTGAGACGCCGGAGGTGCTGGAGCTTGACGGTAGTGCTCTACCTGTCCACACTTCAGCCATGCAAGAAACGAAATCACTTCCCAACTTCGCCAGCGACAACTGGGCGCCCGCGCATCCAGACGTCATGGACGCAGTGGTTCGCGCCAACAACGCCCCCGTACCGGCGTACGGCGGCGATCCATATACGCAGGAAGCCGAGGCACTGATCAAGCGGGAGTTCGGTGCGACGGCGCAACCATTTTTCGTGTTCACCGGAACGGGCGCGAACGTGCTCTCCATCGAGAGCTGCATACGTCCGTATGAAGCGATACTGTGCAGTGATACTGCGCACATTTATACCAGCGAGTGGGGAGCCGTGGAGCGCATGACGGGCTCCAGGATTCTCCCGATTCATGCGCCCGATGGAAAGATCACCGCGGACGGTGTCGCTGCAGCGATACCGCATCAGGACGGCCATGCCGGAGCGCGGCCGGGCGTCGTGTCACTGACCCAGGCCACGGAGTACGGAACGATCTACAAGCCGGAGGAAGTGAGCGCGATTGCTCACGTCGCTCACGAGCACGGGATGTACGTACACATGGACGGTGCACGCATCGCGAACGCAGCGGCGTCGCTCGATCTCTCGCTGCGCGATGTATCCACGGGGTGCGGAGTCGACGTGCTCTCATTCGGTGGAACGAAGAACGGTGCGTTCTGCGCCGAGGCGATCGTGTTCATGAACGAGCACCTTGCACGCGATTTCACGCTGCGTCGCAAGCAGGCAATGCAGATGGCATCCAAGCTGCGCTACATGTCGGTTCAGTTCACCGCACTTCTCACGAACGAACTGTGGCTTCGCAATGCGCGCCACGCGAACGCGATGGCTCGACGTCTGAGCGATGGACTGGCGTCGATCCCGGGCATCACGGTCACGCAGAAAGTCGAGGCGAACGAAGTATTTGTCACCGTCCCCGAGCGCGTGATTGCGCCGTTGAGCCAAGCCGCGTCGCTGCATGTCTGGAACGAAGCGACGTCGGAGCTCAGACTGGTGTGTTCGTTCCAGACCAGCGAGGGCGATGTTGACGGCTTTGTCGCGCGCGGGAGGGAGATTGCCGGCATGTAGCGTTTGTTGGCTATGTTCTTGGCGCCCGCGGGGGCGCATTCGCGTGCGGATGTGACAATTGGCATGTCCAGTTTGGGAGCTTCTTGCTTACAGGTTGTGTCGTGAACGTTTGAGGGTCGATCAGAGAATATCACCCCGCTGGTCCATCGATATCGCGCGCTGTGGACCAGACTATCCTAAGGAGATCAAGTTGCGATCGAACCTGCGTATCGTGTGGTGTGGTGCCAGCGGGATGAGTATCGCGCTTCTTGCGATTTTTGCACCACTTGCGATGGTTGCTCAACAGACACCTGGATCTGGTTACCGGTCGCCGATATCGCTCACGACCAGTTCCGTGGCACCGCTCCGCCTCGGTGTATCGGGGAGAAATAGCAATCGTGGGGAGCGCGTCGTTTCACTTACAACGACACTGCGGACGCACGGATCCGTTCATAACGACCCGGCGGGCCTCGACACCGCGGCGTCCCGTCGTGTGCGCCAACGGTTGGCGCATACCGCAATTGGAGCCGTCAGCGGAGCCGCTGTCGGCACAGCAATTGGAGCTCTGGCTGCCGCAAGCCCACCCGGGCAGAATTGTCACGACCTCTGCTCTAACCGAGGCATTGGAGTCTCATACCTGGGTGGGGTTGGGCTGCTTACCGGCGCTGTTGTTGGAGCAGTCTGGCCAACGCATTGATCGACACAGTAAGCCAGGTGCCGCATTTCGACGCGCAGGCTGGCTCGAATCACTTCCAGCAGCGGTGATTCCTTCGCGCCGCATGTAACTTCCAGAATGCCTCGTCCATACATCCTCGCCGAGACCAACTGGAAGGCCGTGTCGTCCACCGAGTACGATGTTGCCGTGCTCCCGTGGGGCGCGACCGAAGCCCACAACTACCACCTGCCATACGCCACCGACGTGATGGAGTGTGATGCAGTGGCCGCCGAGTCTGCTCGGCGCGCGTGGGAAGCGGGCGCGAAGGTCATCGTGCTTCCGACCGTCCCGTTCGGTGTCAATACAGGGCAGCTCGACATCGAGCTCTGCCTCAACATGAACCCGAGCACCCAGGCCGCGTTGCTGGGCGATCTCGTGAGCGCGCTCGAAGGGCAGGGGATACACAAGCTCGTCGTCCTCAACGGGCATGGCGGCAACGACTTCAAGCAGATGATCCGCGAGTTGCAGCCAACGACCGAAGTCTTCCTCTGCTCGCTCAACTGGTACACCTGCGTCGATCCGGCGCCGTACTTCGACGAGCCCGGCGATCACGCCGGCGAGCTCGAGACGAGCGTGATGCAGCACATCGCACCGGATCTGGTGTTACCGCTCTCCGAGGCCGGCGACGGAAGCCAGAGAAAGCCCTCGATTGCCGGACTGCGCGAGCGCTGGGTCTGGGCGCCGCGCCCCTGGACTCGCGTGTCCAAAGACACCGGAACCGGCAATCCCGCCCATGCGACTCCGGAACGCGGAGAGCGCTTCTTCGAGGCCGTCGTCGCCCGGATATCGGGTTTCCTCGTCGAGCTGGCCGCAACGGACATGGACACGCTGTACGAGTGAGCTGGGTAACGTCACTCCCGCGTTAGGCCTCACTGACTCGTCATTCCTGGGGTACGCTTCACTGACTCGTCATTCCTGGGGTACGCCTCACTGACTCGTCATTCCCGCGAAAGCGGGAATCCATCTGCTGCCGACCCGCCTTAAAGCGTCATCGCATTCAGAGATCGATAACATGGATTCCCGAGGCGCGGATGTATCCGCGCCCTACAGCGGGAATGACGACTTTCTGTCGTCCCCTCAGCTGCGCTCGAAGTACACGTGCGCCGCTCGCACGATCGCATCCGCCGCCCCATCCACGCCCAGCGCATCGGTGTTGACGCAGAGATGGTAGTTGTCCACCCAACTCCAGTCGCGCCCCCAGTTCGATTTGACCCACGCTGAGCGTTCCTGATTGACCTGTAGCACGCGTTTCTCCGCGTGGGCATGGTCCAGGCCGTCCCGCTGCATGCACCGGCGTGTAAGCGCCTCCAGGGGGCCGTAGCAGAACACTCCGAAGACGTCACCGCGCGAGCCGAGCATCATCTGCGCGCCGCGCCCGACGATGACCACCGAGTCGCGGCTCGCAGCCTCCTCGATCACCGTGCGAGTCACGTCCAGCAGCCGCTGCTCCGTCGGCGGCAGTTGAGCCGAGGCGATCGGCGACATCATTTCCTGAGTGCTCATCGCCATCGCTGTCGCGACCCGCTCCGCCAACGACGGACGGCGCTCCTCACGCGCGGCGACTTCCGACACGCTCAGCCCCGTGCGCGCCGCGACCTCGTCGATTACGGCGTTGTCCAGCAGCGACCAGCCCATCGCGTCCGCCACGCGCGCCGCGACGTTCGAGCCACCCGAGCAGTACATGCGCGAGACAGTGATGATCGGCATACGGAAACCTCGCTGGGCTGAAGGCTGTGCTGAAGGGCTGTGCTTACGGCTACGCTGAAAGTCCGCCGAAATAATCCTCGCCCGGACGCCGGCGCTTCTCGTTCACCGCGCGGCCATAACGTCCCTCGTCCGACCGCGAGATCTTGCGCCTGGCCACCAACGCCTCGAGCACCAGCTCACACGCGGCGGCGACGAGTGGAATGTCCGAACGGCGGGCCAGCCCCGCTTCCTCCACCGTGTCGATCAGCGTCGGCACGCTCTCGAAACCCTTCACCACCGACGCCGCGGATACGTCGTCGGACACCTGAAGTGCCCCGCCGGCATCGAACCACATCACGATCTCGTCAGTGTCGACGAGACCGGCGCGCTCCCGGAACGTCGCATCGGCAGCACGCCGGATCAGCTCCCGCGCAATCGTCGCGCCGCCCACGATCTCGCCCTCGTATTCCAGCTCGATCTTGCCGGTAATGGCCGGCAGTGCCGAATACACGTCCGCAATCCTCGGCA
>Ga0157372_10008163_pt1 | contig 11127 bp, 10 predicted proteins | sample C55metaG_FD_115307 | JGI IMG/M metagenome (GOLD analysis project Ga0157372, IMG submission 115307) | Corn rhizosphere microbial communities from Kellogg Biological Station, Michigan, USA - C5-5 metaG | ecosystem: Host-associated > Plants > Roots > Rhizosphere > Soil | place: USA: Michigan...
CGGGCGCTCGAAGAAAAAGTGCCGGTTTTGGGCATCTGCGTCGGCGCCCAGATGATGACCCGGGCCAGCGAGGAGGGACAGGAAAACGGTCTCGGATGGGTAAGCGCCGAAACCGTCAGGTTCAAACTATCCCCCACCGGCACGCTAAAAGTTCCCCATATGGGCTGGACGGATATCCGGCCACTCGGCGCCCCGGCCTTATTAGCGGACATGCCGGAAGAACCGAGGTTCTATTTTGCCCATTCCTATCATTTCAACTTCGATTCGCCCGAACAGGTCCGGGCCATGGCGGACTATGGCTACGAATTTGTTTGCGCCTTTCAAAAGGACAATATCTGGGGCGTCCAGTTCCACCCCGAAAAAAGCCATAAGTACGGAATGAAAATAATTGCCAACTTCGCCTCACTCTGAAAAACGTGAAAAGGATCCGCATCATACCTGCTTTGCTTCTGATGGGCAATGGATTACATAAGACCGTCAGGTTCAAAAATCCGAAATACATTGGTGACCCGGTAAATACGGTCAAGATATTCAACGAAAAAGGCGCCGATGAGATCATCCTCTTGGATATCCTCGCTTCAAAGGACCGGCGGCAGCCGGACTTTAAAAAGATTGCCGAGATCGCCGGGGAAGCCTTTATGCCGATGGCTTATGGCGGTGGAGTAAAAACCTTCGACGATGCGAAACGGGTATTTGACGCGGGATATGAAAAAGTGATCATCAACTCGGCCGCGTTGGAAAAAATGTCCCTGGTCGGGGAGATTGCAAAAGTATATGGAAGTCAAAGTGCGGTAGTATCCATCGACAGCAAAAAAGACTGGCTGGGTAAATACAAAACGTATACCTATAATGCTACCAAAAGCACCGGCAGATCACCGGATGAATATGCAAAAGAGTTGGAAAGCGCCGGAGCGGGGGAATTGATGGTGAATGCAATTGAAAGGGACGGCACCTGGGAGGGCTATGATCTTACCCTGACCAAAATGGTCAGCGAAGCCGTCACTGTTCCCGTTATCGCCTGTGGCGGCGCGTCGGGAATGGATGATTTTCGAAAGGCCGTCACAGAAGGCGGCGCCTCGGCCGTCGCCGCGGGAAGCTGCTTCGTCTATCAAAAAAAGGGAATGGGGGTATTAATTAGCTTCCCCGCCGAATCATTAAAGGTGTAATACACAAGGTCTAATATAATGGATAAAGTAAAATTTGGCATTGTTGGTTGTGGCCGTATCGCACAACGTCACGCAGAGCATATTCACAACAAGGGTGAACTGGTGGCAGTATGCGACGTGGTAAAGGAAAAGGCGGATGAAATGGCAAAGAAATACGGCGTCAGGGCGTATTACGGCCCCGAAGAAATGTACGCGAAGGAGAAAAGCATCGACGTCATGTCCATCTGCTCCCCCAACGGCCTGCATGCCGAACATTCTATAAAGGCGCTGAAGGCCGGCTTCCACGCGCTCTGCGAAAAACCCATGGCCCTCACCGTCGCGGACTGCGGCCGGATGATCCAGGCAGCGGAACGGGCGAACAAAAGACTCTTCGCCATCAAGCAGAACAGATATAACCCCCCCGTCGCCGCCGTAAAGCAACTGCTGGACGAAGACCGCCTGGGTAAGATATACAGCATCCAACTCAACTGCTTCTGGAACCGGAACCCCGACTATTATCACAACTCCTGGAAAGGCACGCTCAATCTCGATGGCGGCACCCTCTTCACCCAGTTCAGTCATTTTATCGATCTCCTTTACTGGCTCATCGGCGACGTAGACACCGTCCAGGCCTACCTCGGCAATTTCCACCATCAGGGGATCATCGAATTCGAAGACACCGGCGTCGTCGTCCTGAAATTCGTCAATGGCGCCATCGGCGCCATCAACTATACCGTCAACAGCTACGGCAAGAACATGGAAGGCTCCCTGACCATCTTTGGCGAGAAAGGCACCGTGAAGATCGGTGGTCAATACCTCAACGAGCTCGAATACCAAAATATCGAAGGCTACCGCATCGAGAACCTGCCGGAAGGCGCCAAAGCCAACAACTACGGCAACTACCAGGGCTCGATGAGCAACCACGACAAGGTCTATGACAACCTCGTCGAAGTGCTCCGGAACAATGCCTCCATCTCGACCAGCTCCTTCGAAGGCCTCAAAACCGTCGAGATCATCGAAAAGATCTATAAAGCAGCAACCCGCATATGAACAAGCCGATCCTTCTTTCCGTAGGTATAAAGGACGTTTCTTTCGGGACGAACGTCAAGGTCGTCGAACCCGTAAACATCTATGGTTGCTCCATCGGCAATGACTGTTTCATCGGCCCCTTTGTCGAGATCCAAAAGGACGTCGCCATCGGCGACCGCACCAAAGTGCAGTCCCATGCCTTCATCTGCGAGCTCGTGACCATCGGCAACGACTGTTTTATCGGTCACGGGGTGATGTTCATCAACGACCTCTTCTCCTCCGGCGGACCCGCCCGGGGCGATAAGGCGAAATGGAAAAAGACCTATATAGGCAATAACGTATCCATCGGCTCCAACGCCACGATCCTGCCGGTCAACATCTGCTCGAATGTCGTCATCGGCGCCGGCGCCGTCGTCACAAAAGATATTTCCACACCGGGTATATACGTCGGAAACCCGGCCACCCGTTTACGGAATCTATAAACAAAACCATGAAAGTCCCATTCGTAGACCTGTACGCACAATACCTCGACATCAAAAAAGACATCGATTCTGCCATCGAGACCACCATCCGCAACTCCTCCTATATCGGCGGTTCCGCGGTAAAAGAATTTGAAAAGCAATTTGCCGCCTGGGTAGGCGTCGACCACGTCGTCGCCTGCGGCAACGGCACCGACTCCATAGAGATCCTCCTCAAAGCCTATGGGGTAGGGGCGGGCGACGAGGTCATCGTCCCGGCCATCTCCTGGATATCCACCTCCGAGGCCGTTGGCTCCGTAGGCGCCACACCCGTCTTCGTCGACATCGAAGAAGACTATTTCGCCATCGACGCGACCCGCATCGAAGCGGCCATCACAAAACACACAAAGGCCATCATCCCCGTTCACCTGTATGGACATCCCGCCGATATGCCCGCAATCATGGCCATCGCCGCCAAACACAAGCTCGTGGTCATCGAAGACTGCGCCCAGTCCCATGGCGCCCAGGTAAATGGTAAACCCGCCGGCACCTTTGGACATGCCGCCAGCTTCAGCTTCTACCCGGGCAAGAACCTTGGCGCCTATGGCGACGCCGGCTGCATGGCGACCAACGACGCGGCCATAGCCGAACAGGCCCGCATGATCGCGCAACACGGCCAGAAAGGCAAACATAACCACCTCATCGAAGGCCGCAACAGCCGCCTCGATGGCCTCCAGGCCGCCATCCTGCTGGCCAAGCTCCCGCATCTCAACAGTTGGACCGACCGCCGCATCGCCAACGCGGCGCTCTATGATAAGGCGCTCAAGGGCAGCGACGTCTGCATTCCAAAGACCCGCCCCGGCAGCCGCCACGTCTTCCACCTCTATGTGATCCGGACAAAGGACCGCAACGCCATCCAGGCAAAACTCGAAAAAGCCGGTGTCGAAACCGCCGTCCATTACCCGACTCCGCTGCCCTTTCTGCCCTGCTATGCACACTTTGGGCACAAGCCGGAAGACTTCCCCGTTGCCACCGCCTGCCGGCATACCATTCTCTCCATCCCCATGTTCGCCGAACTCACCCAACAACAGATCGACCACGTGGCTTCCGTCTTAAAAGATTCCAATGCCTGATACCAAGCAAGGCCGGAAAACCATCGTCATCCTATCGACCGAACCCTGGGGCCGGATGCTGCTATCGAAGATGCACTATGCCATCGAGCTCGCCGAACTGGGTAACGACGTGTTTTTTGTCAATCCGCCAAGAGACACCGGCGCATCCGGGCTGGCCATCATCGCCGCCGTCAAACCGGCGCCGGGAGTCACCGTCATCGATACCACCCCGGTGGCGCAGGCGCTCTTCCTCCGGCATAAGCTTTTCGGACTCTACCGCCACTGGGTAACCGGCCGCTACGCAAAAGCGATCCGCCGCCTGGTCGCAAAGCCCATCGACGAAGTTTGGTGTTTCGACCCTCATACCTATGTCGACCTTTCCGCATTCGGGGCAAAGCGCGCCGTGCTGCTCATCTATGACTTCTATACCGGCCGCCATGTATTTCGCGCGGCCGAAACGGCCGATACGATCGTATCGGTGTCCAGCGTTATCCTCGACCACTATAAGGAGACCACTCCGCCAAAGCTGCTGATGCAGCACGGCCTCGGCAAACATTTTGCCGTGCTGGCCGAGGAAAGACTCCACCGGCAACAGTTCCCGCTACAGCAAGGACAGAAGATGAAGATCGGGTACACGGGCAACCTGCTTCGCGTCGGCATGGACACGCAGTTGGGCCGGACGATCATCGGCGGTCATCCGGAGATCGAATTCCATTTCTGGGGACCCCACTCGCGGGACGGCAACAACGTCTCCTCCGGCGAAGCCCCGGCCGATCTGCTGGAATTCATCGAATTCCTGAAAAACCAACCCAACGTGCGGTTGCATGGTGTGAAAGAACAATCCGCCCTGGCCGCCGCCCTGGCCGAAATGGACGCCTTTCTTTTCCTGTATTCGGCGGCAAAGGACCTCAACGGCGCTTCCAACTCGCACAAGCTGCTGGAATACCTCAGCACCGGCAAGCCCGTCATCTCTACCTATGTATCGAATTATGCGGGAACCAACCTCCTCGAAATGGGCCCCCGCACCGAAGAACACCGGCTACCGTCCCTGTTCAAAGAAGTGACGGACAATATGGGAGTCTATAACTCCCCCGAAAGACAACAGCAACGCATCCGATTCGCGCTGGACAATACCTATCGCCGGCAGGTGGTCCGCATCCGGGAATTCATCGAGGCCCAAAAATGAAAAAGATCTGCATCGTTTCCGATCTTCACCTGTCCTCAAACCCGCGTGTATGGAAAGAAGCCAATACCCTGGCCGCCGCGGGTTACGCCGTCACGATCCTCACCATGTGGACCTCGGCGGCCAAACGGGACAGCGACAAGACCTTTCTGCATCACCCCGCGATACAATATAAGGCCGGCCTGAATCTGATCCCCGGCGAGATCACGCCCTGGCGCCGCCTCTACTACCGGCTAAGAGGACGGCTCGAAAGAGAAGCCCACCGGCTCTTTAAAACCAACACGCCCTGGACCCTGGGCTATGCGCCCGGCCGGTTGACGGCAATGGCCCTGAAAGAACACGCCGACCTCTACATCGCCCACACGGAATACGGTATCATCATCGGCAACCGGCTGCTGGAAAAAGGCCGCCGCGTCGCCTTCGACATCGAAGACTGGTATTCCCGCGACTATCTCGTTGCCTCCAGGCCGGTGAAGCTGCTCGAATCGGCGGAACAACAAGCGCTGACCCATGGAGTTTATGTGACCTGTCCGTCCCACGCCATGTCGGCGGCCATGCAGGCCTTCTATACAGGGACCAGTGCCGCCGAAGTGATCTACAACGGGTTTCCCCTGGCCGAAAGCGCGGCAGCCCCGCAGTCCGGCCCCGCAACCCCCTCCCTCATCTGGTTCTCCCAGACGATCGGCCCGGGACGCGGTCTCGAAACCCTGCTCGAAGCCCTGAAGCTCGCGCACACACCCCTGGAGATACACCTCGTCGGCGAATGCGTAACCGGGTACGACAAAGAACTCGAAGCCGCATTCCCGAAGGACAAAGGACACCAGTTGATCATCCACCCTGCCGTAAAACACACCCAACTGCCTGACCTGATAGCAAAGCATCGCATCGGCCTGGCGATCGAACAAAGCCAACCCGAAAGCCGGAACAAGACGATCACCAACAAGATCTTACAATATCTCCAGGCAGGCATACAGGTCCTGGCCACCTCTACCGACGGTCAAAAGGAGGTTGCCGCCCAATTTCCCGGCGCCGTACAGCTGGTCCCCCAGGACGATCCCGCCGCCTGGGCCGCCGGCCTCGAAACATTGCTGATCCAAATGGTCGACCGCGAAACCAATCGCCACACCTTCGATCGGCAGTTCTCCTGGGACGCGCAGGAAAAGAAATTGCTCGGACTCGTTGAAAAAGCCTTAAACCAGCGCCGATAATGTTGCCACCCATCGCCATGCTGCATCATGTCAGTGACGACCCCGCACACGAGTCGCTCAAACCCTATTCCATCACCAGGCGGTCCTTTACCCGTTTGCTGGATTATCTCCAACGCCACAACTACAGTACCGTCACCTTTACCGAGCTGAAAAAGCCCCGAAGAAAACAGGTCATTCTCTCTTTCGATGACTGTCCCAAACACCTGCTGGATTTCGCGGTTCCCGAACTCCTCCGGCGCGGAATGAAAGGCGTGTTTTATATGCCAGCCGCCCACCTGGGCGGCTATAACAGCTGGGACGTGGAAGAGGGCAGAGCACGCGTCGATCTCATGGATGCCGCCGATCTGCAACAGTTGGAAAAGCTCGGCATGGAGATCGGCGGTCACTCCTGGCACCATATAAGACTGAAGGACGCAAACAACGCCGCCGAAGAAGTGCAACAATGCCGCAAGATCCTCGAAGGCATCGTCAGCGGCCCCCTCCTTTCCTTTGCCTGGCCCTTTGGCTCCGTCCCCGCGAACCATCGTCGCCTCCTGACCGCCGCCGGCTTTAAATACGGACTCAGCATCTACCAGCCCTTCGAGACCCGGCAGGCGCTCCGCCGCTTCATCTACCACGACGGCGACACCGATTCGACACTGGAGAGAAAGTTGTCTAACGTCTACAAAGCCTATCGCCTCCTGACCGACCCCCTGAAGAAGTACTGAACCACATGAAGAAAGTATTGATCATATCTCCCCATTTTCCGCCCATCAATGCACCCGACACCCAGCGGGTCAGGATGAGTCTTCCCTATTACCGGGAAATGGGCTGGGAACCTGTCGTCCTTTGCGTCGACGATCGTCTCGTGGAAGGATTTCGTGATCCCTTGCTGCTCGAAACGCTGCCCGCCGGACTTGAGATTCATAAGGTAGGCGCCTGGCCGGCCTCCATCACCCGTAAGTTCGGACTGGGAAGCCTTTCGATGCGCAGCTATTATCATTTCAAGAAGAAAGGAAATGAGCTTCTCCGCTCCAGCGACTTCGATCTGGTGTTCTTCTCTACCAGCATGTTCCATGTCTGCGCACTCGGTCCCTACTGGAAAAAAAAATTCGGCGTACCCTTCGTCATCGATATGCAGGACCCCTGGCGCAACGATTACTATCTTTCAAAACCCTGCGACCAGCGCCCGCCGAAATTCCGCATCGCCTATACCATCGACAAGCACCTCGAGGCGGCAACGATCCCCTCCGTGGACGGGATCGTCTCCGTTTCAAGAAATTATATCGAGATGCTGCAGGAACGCTACCCGCAGATGAAACACCGGCCGGCCGTCGTGCTGCCCTTCGGCACCTCCGAACGGGACTTCGAGGTGGTAAAGACGAAGAACCTCCCACCGCAGGTGATAAAGCCGGGCGACGGGAAGATCAATGTCGTCTACGTCGGCGCGATGACGAAATTCTTTCTCCCCCTGCTCGAGGCCTTCTTCCAGGCCTTCGCCGAACGGGGACCGGATAAGCACCGCTATCATTTTTATTTCATCGGCACCAACTATACCCCAGGCGCGGAAGCCAGGCCGGTGGAGGAAATAGCGACACGCCTGGGTCTTGGGGACATCGTCACCGAGGTGCCCGGCCGCATTCCCTACTTCTCTGCCCTGGCGACCCTGATGCATGCGGATATCCTCTTTATTCCCGGATCGACCGACCCCGATTACAACGCTTCCAAAGTGTATAACAATATTCTCGCCGGCCGCCCCATCTTCTCGATCTTCAATGAACGGAGTCTTGTTAAAAAGACGATCGAAGATTGCGGAGCAGGCCTTGTCGTAGGCATCACCGGTAACGAATCCGTAGCCGAGCTTGTCGGCCGCATCGGCGAAAAAATGGCTGCCTTCGGCTCCCTGCACCTGCAACACCCAGGTCCTCACCGGCAACTGCTGACGCAGCATAGCGCGGCCAGTCTCACAAAAGCTCAGACGGAATTTTTTAACCTGATCGTTCAAGCCCAATCATGAAGAAGCTGGCTATCATCAGTACCCACCCCATCCAATACAACGCTCCCTTATTCAGGCTGCTGGCGCAAAGCGGCTCCATCCATCCCCGGGTCTTCTATACCTGGGAGCAGTCCGGTAAAGGCGCTAAATATGATCCGGGTTTCGGAAAGAAGATCGAATGGGATATCCCGCTTCTCGATGGATATGAATTCGAATTCGTAAAGAATATCGCCGAAGACCCGGGCACGCAGCATTTTAAAGGGATGATCAATCCCGGCCTCAATAAAGTCATCGAAGCCTGGAAACCTGACGCCCTCCTCGTCTACGGATGGAGCTACGATAGTCATCTGAAGGCGATCCGCCACTTCCACGGCCGGATTCCTGTTCTTTTCCGCGGGGACTCTACCCTGCTCAACGAAGCGCCCGGCATTCGAAGGATGATGCGCAGGCTTTTCCTGACCTGGGTCTACCGCCATGTGGACTATGCCCTCTATGTCGGGACGAATAATAAAGCGTATTACCTGAAACACGGAATGAAAGAACGGCAATTGGTGCTCGCGCCGCATGCCGTGGATAACGACCGGTTTGCCGGCCAGGATTCCGAAAGACGGCAGGAAGCCGCCGAATGGAAACGGCAACTCGGGATAAAGGACAATGCGCTTGTCGTTCTTTATGCGGGCAAGCTCGAGACCGTCAAAGACCCTGCCTTCATCGTGGGCCTGGCGGAAAAATGGAAAGACCTGCCCATAAACATCGTCGTCGTTGGTAACGGCCATCTCGAAGCGGAGCTGAAGGAAAGGGCAAAAGGGCTCCCCAATATCCTCTTCCTCGATTTTCAAAACCAAAGCAGGATGCCGGTGGTCTATCGCCTGGCGGATATATTCATCCTTAGCTCCCGCAGCGAGACCTGGGGGCTCGGCGCCAACGAGGCCATGGCCTGCGGCTGCGGACTGATGCTCTCCTCCCAGGTGGGCGGCGCTGTCGACCTGGTCCTGGAAGGGGTCAATGGCATCGTCTTCCCCATTGGCGATTACGAAAAATGTACGAATTTCGTGCGGGATTTGCTGGCAGAACCCGGCCGGCTGGACAAGATAAAAACTGCGTCCCGGGAGCACGTATATCAGCGCTTCTCATTCCAGGGGGTCGTTCGGTCTGTGGAGGAACTATGTAATGGGATCATCTAGTATTCAGGCTCAAAGCCTAAACAAACTAAAACTTTCGCCGACGATCGGCGCATTGGGCGCGTTCTTCCTGCTGGGAGTCCTCGAGTTCAAGAACGGCCTCTACCTGTTCATTTGCCTTGCAGCGCTATATGTGATGGTGGCGCTGCTGTTCCGCAATAACCGTCCGGGAATGATCGTCTTTGCGTTTGCGCTTCAATGGGTACAGGTGATCACCTATGTCATCTGGATGAACTCTTTTAACCGGGACATCAACTTTTACAGCCATCATGCGGACGTAGCGATCATCTGCGCCTGCATCGGCCTTGTCGTGATCGCGCTCGTCTTCAACCTCACCGTCAACAAGATACCCCTTCCAGACCACAAGGAATTCGCAAAGGAAGCAAAGGCCTTCGATGAAAAAAAACTATTGATCGTCTACTCGACCGCCACTCTGTTCCTCGGTGGCCTTCAGTATGCCCTGGGCGAAAACTCCGGCTTCGCCCAGATCCTCGGAACCCTGGCTTCTTTGAAGTGGATCTTCTTTATGATATACGGCTACACCTGCTGGGCGAATAAAAAGAACTGGCCGATCTTTGCGATCATGGTATTGTTCGAATTCACGACCTCCCTGTACTCGTATTTCTCAAATTTTAAAGAGGTGATCCTCATGGCTATCGCGATGGGCATCAGCCTCGTTCGGACCATCTCCTTCAAACAGGTGGTGCTCGGGTTGCTGGCCGGCGCAGTGCTCGTCTTCATCTTCATCGGCTGGACCGCCATCAAATCCGACTATCGGAACTACCTCAATCAGGGGAAAGGCCAGCAAGTAGTGGAAGTATCCCGGTCCGAAGCCTTAAGTAAGATCGGCGAAAAGGTGAGTACCCTTACCTGGGACGACCTCCAGTTTGCTTCCTATATGTTGATGTACCGGCTGCAGTATATCCTCCACCTCGGCAAGTCGATGGACCGGGTGCCGGACGTCTTACCCTATGAAGACGGCAATCTTTGGTGGGAAAACATCACCTATGTGCTGGAGCCCAGGCTCCTGTTCCCCAATAAACCGATCTATGACGCGACGATAAAAACGGTCAAATACACCGGCATTCGCTACTCCGGCCGGAAGGCGGGATCCTCCTTCAGCCTGGGCTACTTCGCCGACTCCTATATCGACTTCGGATTCACCGGCATGTTCTTCCCCCTCGCCATCATTGGACTGGTCCTGGGAGGCATCTATCGCCTGTTCATGCGTATGAAGAACATCAGTGTTCTCTTTCGATATACCATCGTCAACGTTGTCTTTTACGAATTCTCCGTTTTCGAGGCAGATGGGCTATACCTTTTTGGCCGGCTGGTCCTGTTGACGCTGGTGTATTTCATCCTCGCAAAAACCGTATTTCCCCGGCTGCAAAGCTGGCTTTATAAGGAAGGATCATGATCGCAACCCAACAAGCGCCGCGATCCAAACCGATCGCACCGCAAAGGCATTCCGCCGTCCTCCTGTTTCGCAGGCCCGTCCGCTTTTTTAGCCTCGAACGGGTATTCCGGCAGCTGGAACCCGATATGCGCGCGGCCATCGATCTCCAGAACTGGGTAGCGCCCCGCGCCGGCGGTTCCCCCATGACGATCCTCGCTAACTGGCGGGCCGCAAGGAAATGCCGGGCCGACATCTACCACGTCACGGGCGATATCCATTACGTCACCCTCGCCCTCCCGCGCCGCAAGACAATGCTGACCATCCACGACTGTATCTTCTTGTATAGCACCACCGGCATGAAACGCAGGGTCCTCAAATGGCTCTTCCTGACCCTGCCGGTACGGCACTGCCGGCTTATCACCGCCATCTCCCAGGCGACA
>Ga0157372_10008165_pt1 | contig 11126 bp, 8 predicted proteins | sample C55metaG_FD_115307 | JGI IMG/M metagenome (GOLD analysis project Ga0157372, IMG submission 115307) | Corn rhizosphere microbial communities from Kellogg Biological Station, Michigan, USA - C5-5 metaG | ecosystem: Host-associated > Plants > Roots > Rhizosphere > Soil | place: USA: Michigan...
CTTACATGCAGCAGTTACTATCGTTTCAAGTGCGTTTGTTGTTTTACCAAGGGCCGATACAACCATTACTATTGGTTGTGTGGCATCTTTAACAATAGGCATCAGTGCCTGCATTCTTTCCGGCGTGGCTATAGAAGCGCCGCCAAATTTGTAGATCTGCATGTAATGATCAGTTTGTGTTTTACAGTTTTATTTTAATTAGAAACAGATAATTGTTGCAATGCGCTCTCAAGAGCTGTAAGCATAGGCGCTATCTCATCGTCTTTACACGTACCAATACTTAAGCGATACCATGGGGATTGCTTATCGGCCCCGAACGCATAAAACGGAACGATAGCAAGCTGTGCATGGCTTAGCAGGTAACTGGTTACATCACCTTGGTTTACTAACACTTCATCACCAATGCGCTGGCCTTTAAGATCTATTTTTATAGTGAGGTAAATAGCGGCCTGCGGCGCTACAGCGTCCACAGGATAACCTTTCATTTTTAAAGCAATAATGCCGTTATATACTTTCCATAGTTTCTCTTCAAGCGATTTTTTAAAGTCTGACAGAAAGGCATCCAGCTCATCATTCATTAACAGGAACTTCGCGGTTGCTTTCTGCTCTGCCATTGGCGCCCATGCGCCTATATGGCTCAACAACGCCTTCATTTTAGCAATAACAGAAGCAGGCCCCAATGCCCAGCCAACGCGTACCCCCGTTGCCGCTAACGATTTTGATATGCCATCGATAAACACGGTATAATTGCGCATCTCGGAGCGAAGAGAAACAGGATTGTAATGCTTTATCTCGCCGTAGGTAAGGGTGAAATACATTTGATCGAACATCACAAAAAGCTTCTTCTCCCCTTCAGCGCGTTTTTTATTTTCTTCAATAACCAGGTCGCAGATCTTCTCCAGTTCCGCTTTATCAAGCGTAGTGCCTGTAGGGTTTTGAGGGGTGCACAAACAAAGTAATGCCGCGCCTGAAATATGCGGTGCAATATCCGCTGCAGTAGGCATAAAATTATTTTCGGGCGTTGTTGGTATCACGCAATGCTGCCCGCCGTTCAGGTGTGTATAATGGTTATTATTCCATGAGGGGACTGCGTATATCACTTTGTCTCCCGGATCAACTAACGTGCGGAATAAAGAATAGATCAAGGGGCGTCCGCCGCTGGCAATCTGTATCTCATTTACGGCATAATCCAGTCCTTCATATTTCTTAATGAATTCTTTTACTGAATTGCGCAATTCCAGTATACCATCGCCCGCAGGATAGTTAGTATAATGATGACGATAAGCATTCACGATCTCATCTTCCAATGCCCTGGGTATCGGAAATATTTCAGGATCAAAATCGCCGATCGTATAGTTATATATCTTCTCCCCTTTATTTACGCGTATAGCTATTTCGTTCCCCAAACGCACGATCTCCGACCCGATAAGTGTTTCCGCAAGTTGGCTTAGCTGTCCCATTTATTTTGCTTTTCAAATTAAAAAGGGCTTACCTGTTGAGGTAAGCCCTTGAATTATATGATGCGAAGCTACATAATACAATCACCGGCCTACCTGGTGGTAAGACGTTTCTTATTCTTATATAGCTTTCGTGTTGTCATTTTTTGTCGCGGGCAAAATTATATATAAAAGGTCAATACTACCAAAAATACTATTCAAAAAGTTCGGTTAGCTTTTTAGGCCTTTTCTTATCCAGCCATTTAAAACGGCTCAGGCGCATGGACGGCAGATCAGCCTTATCCAGCGGAGTTAGCTTTTGCTTTACGTCCTGCTCAAACAGGATATGGTTTAACTCCTCATCTTTAAAAAACACTTTCATCCTTTCGCTGGATGCTTCATTTACACCCAGGTAGGCACCATAATCGTCCTTCGCAAAATAAATGGCTTGCGCATCCGGCTTTACAAGTACATCATGAATTGCATTTTTCTCGAAAAAGGCTGTAAGCGTTTTCCCTTGTACCTGGTCATAAAACTGCGCCCTGGGTGGCCCCGATTGTGAAACAACCAGTGCGTTGTTAGGCACAAATACTTTCCTCACTTTACTGCTATCCAGGTACATAAGTATGGTATCGCCCGTTATCTGGCTCTTGCGCGACCAGCAGATGGGATCATACATCATTTTCATGATCGAGTCCTTCTCTGAATAGCTGATGCTATCGCATCTTCCCTGCATCGAATCTGAAAATATAAGCACATGGTGGTAGCCGATAAAATAGCGGGGTGCGCTGCTGTCTGCTGAAGTAGTATCTTCAACCGCAACTGTTACTTCCTTTTTCTTTTTGCCTTTACCTACTGTTTTTGTAATTGTTTGAGGCCTATGCTGTGAATCTGCAGGCTTTGGGATAGGCGCGGAAAATAATGTATCGGCGCGGATGAATAAACTATCCTTCCCATTCATTTGCTTCATTACCGGCTTTATTGTTGCCAGCATGTTGCGCTTCTTTTCATTGAAATCAGCTCGGCCGCAGTAAAGTGTCGTATGCTGTGTAGTATCAATGGCTATTACTGTACCTACGGCCCAACCTATACCTGTTTTGCGGTTGTTATCGATACTGTCTGCTTCCACATATTGCGCTTCGTTCCAAATGGAAGAGCGGCAAGTCAGGTGGGCTATCTGGTTTTTAGAATCATAGGTACCGCAACTGGTATTGAGGATGGACTTATCACTGGTTACGGTGGACCTGGCATAAAATATAGTATTCTTGGTTTCCGTATTGTAACCCATGTCCTCAGAAACTATGTTGTACTGCGGATCTGTGACAATAACATCGCCAGTAAAGCGAACTTCTTTAGTGTTCATATCGTAGATACCCGAATTGCTGGAAACAGTGGTACTGCTATCCTGCAAAGTACCACCCTGGCTATATGTACCCACTTTTGTGCCTGTATTATATTGCACTTCTTCTGACCATAAGCTACTCTTATTATCAGTAAGCACCACATTGCCTTTCATATAGGCCATCTTATCGTTACCGGTATAGCGCATGTAGTCGCTTTGCGCCTGCGAACCGGGCTGAACGACCTTTACATTCCCAAATGCTTCAACGCTATTCCTGTCAAGATAGAAATAAGCGCTATCGCAATACATCATTGTTTCGCCTTGCTTCAGGATCACATTGCCAATTAGTTTGTTGACCGCACCCGTATCTGTTTGCACATAACGTAATATTCCTGTACCGGGCATCACCTGTATAGGTACCTTTTTGGCAGTATCAGTATTCTTTTTTTGAGCTAAAGAAAACAAAGGAAGCTGCATACATAGGTATGCAGCTAAAAATGCTTTTATAGTAAAACGAATGCGAGAAGCGTTCAACCTGTTGGCGGAGTTAGTGAGTATCTTTGTTTTTCCTGCCAAAGATAGTAACGTTTATGTAACGCGAAGGGTGCGCATTTACATCAGCCATCAGGCTGTTCAATGTTTTTAAAGCTTCTGTAAGATTATAATATAGGTCTTTATCATTCACCAGCATACCGAGCGAACCCTGGTTAGAATTTATTTTATTTATTATACCCTGGAGTTGGTTAACGGTTGCCTGCAAATCAGCAAAGGTCTGCTGAACCGGCGCTTTTGCCAACTGACCTGATATGTTATCTGCATTTTTGAGAATATTGCTTACCTGCTGGTTACTGTTAGCAAGATTACCGGTGATGCTGTTAGCATTGCGTATTATGCCCGCAAGATGCTCACTCTCTCCATTAAGCTTGGCAGAAAGCTGCGAAAAATTATTCATCGTTACATCCAGCGAAGCTATACTATTGGATAAACGCTGACGCGTTTCAGGACCCAACATGCCATTTACACCAGCCAGAACAGTATCTAATGTAATTACAACGTGATTTATGTCTTTAATAAGCGGTGTTATCTGGTAAGAAAGATTATCCAGCAAGCCACCTTCCAATGCCGAGGCAAGCACACCTTCATTCCTAACTTCCTGCGAGCTGGCCGGTATTTCAAGGCTAATAGCCTTTGTACCCAGCAGATCGGCAGAGATAAGCTTTGCTACTGTACCTTCAGTAACTTTTATTTTTTTGCTCACAGACAATGTGACCTTTACTTTTCCGTTCTCGCCCAGCTTTATTGCCGCTACCCTGCCTATACCTAACCCTTTTACCTGTACGCTAGCCGATGGTTGCAGCCCCTGTACGTTATCATAATATGTATAGTAAGTGTTTTCCCCGGAAAACAGGTTAGCACCTTTCAGAAAATAGAATCCAGCAAAAAAAACTAATAACGACACCCCAACCAATAACCCAATCCGCGCTTCCTTTGAAAATTTCATATAGTGTAATCGTAACGGTTATATAAGCAAATGTAGTAAAAGGCTTCCAATACAAATTTTATCAAACTACTAAACAACCGTGCCCCGACCTGGCCAGGTAAAAAATAAAGCCCACCCAAAAGGGTGAGCTTTAGCTATTTTTAAATGAAAATTTTAGAAATCAGTGCCGATAGAAACATACAGAATAGGCTTGGTACGACCATCAATATTCCAGGCAGCATCAGTGCGAATGAAATATCCAAACAACATAGTTCGCAGGCCGGCGCCGTAGCCTACGCCAAAACCACCCGTTTCGTCAGTAATATTCAGTACAACCGATGCATTAGGATTAGTTCGTGGATCAGGCAATGTTTTATTGTTCCTCAGGCGGTCTGCATTGGGCCAGGTTCCCTGCCATGCGGAACCTGCATCAGCAAATGCAACCAATTGCAGATTTTTCAATACAGAAGACTGTATTGGCTTATGGGCAAAGGTAGTTACCAGTGGTAGCCTGAATTCGGTATTGATAACGCCATAGCTATTACCATTACGTGAGTTAAGCTCATAGCCCCTTAGGTTGGTGGCAATCGTTTCGAAGCCATAGTTCTCATATGGTCTTACAGGTACATAATCACTATACTTAGGCCCTATCCAGTTATCGACGCCACCTACGTGATACAAAATTTTCTGAGTACCACCTGAACTGGCTGCTGCTAAACGTGCAGCCCAAATAAAGTTCTTATATATCCTGGCGTAATACCTGAAATCTACACCCAGATTATACGCAGTGCCGCCGCCGTTGTTTAACTGAGAAAAATATTCGCCAAATATCTTATAACGGAAACCATTATAAATATTTATGGTAGGGTTAATGGTATTATCAAATACATATTCAAGGCGGCTTAATCCCCAGAATTGATTTTTCGGCGTCGGATCAAAGGTAAGGCTGAAGGTATCCTGCGCTTTGAAGAGTAGTCTGTCTGTTCTCAAGCCTAATTGAAGGCGGACGCTGCGAATACGATCGAGCGGATAGCTAAATGAACCTTGCACCATATTCGTAACTACCTTGCCCAACTCCTCAACATAATAGATCGGATTGCCCTTAACATCGGTAAAAGCAAAGAGATAATTATTATAATTCTCTGTACGCAGATAAAGAATGCCCCAGTCAAGGCGATGTTTAAAGTTCTCGTACTGCGTAAAGAAAGTAAGACCTGATAGGTTAACAGGCAGGCGGATGCCGCCGGTGAGCCTGTAGTTTTCCATTAAATCATTCAGGCTAAGTGTAACCATGCCTCCCAATGGCGGAGTGGTATATTTACCACCGCCCTCTGAATAGGATTGGTAGCGGTTAAAAAGAATACTATTATCAACCTTCACGCTGAAAAAATCCGGTTTAAAGGCTAAACGGTAAGGCTGCGCCTTCATTTTTAAGAATGTGCTGTCTGCCTGGTCACCCATTTCAGCACCCTCAACTGGTCCGGATGTTGCTTCGGGAGCTATAATATTGCCGGTGGCAGTATCATTCTCAAATTCTGATTTAAAGGTGTTTCCCTTTTTTAGTAAGGAGATATTATCTGCTTTTGCCGCCCCTGCTACAGGTGCGCTGTAAATGTTTGTTTTGGCTGCTTCCGTTTGCGATAAAATGGTAGGCGTGAGCGTTTTTACTTCTGCGTTTTGTCCTGGTATCTGTAATGGTTGGTAATAGACGATATACCTGTCACCATCCTGTACTACATGGGCTGCCTCCCTGGATGCAGGGTTGTACTGATGATTGATCACATTTGTGGTATAATTCGTCACCGGCACGGCAATGGCAGAATCCATGTTATGTGCATTGCGTTTTAGGGTAACTACAAATTGATTGCGAATACCATTTTCATCGTAGAGATAAGCATAGTTCTCGCTTCCGTATTGTATAGGCTGTGATACGCTGCCACTGGTTACGTGCGACATCTGGATGAGTTCCTTCCGCTTAGTTCTTGTGTTATAGAAGAACACATTCATTGGGCCTGTAGGCAATTGGTTCACCTCGGCCTGTACATTCAGGTTAGGGGCAGGCCTGTTCGACAAGAACAGCACACCGCGCCTTGAACCGCCGCTTACAAACCATGGCTGAAGATCATCCCACTGGTCGTTGGTAATATTTACCATCCTTGATCCGCGAATTGTAAATTCATACAGATCGGTCTGGCTTTTTTTGATGGCTGAAAATACCAGCTTATCATCATCCTCATTGAAGGTCATGCTCAATACACGATCAAAACGGTTAGCTGGTATCAGGTAATTCTCAACGCGTGCTTTGATCGAGTTATATATCCTCAATCTTGTTTCCCGGCCTTTTTTGTAAAGAATAGCCAGTTTATAGCCTGTATTTGACCAGGCCAGCAAAGGATAATCAGGATCGGGTGATTCATTATAATCTAACCTGCCTTCTTCTAATATCGCGTAACGGCTTTGTTCATTATGCGTATTTTGCAGGTAAACCTTGTATTCACCATTCTTCCAGGCTACATAAGCAACGTCGTTACCTTTAGGCGCTACTTTGAAATTTCTTATTTGTGTACCATCATGAGGCAGGTTTACAACCAGCTTTACAGAAGCTGTGTCCGGCTTCTCTTCATGCATATTATCTTCTGCATAGACGCCCTTATAATATGCAATTGTAGAATCGTACGCCACTTTTGTTTTCTGATTCAGCGTCAGCTTAATGCCGTCATTCAGATTACTCTTTCGTTGCATGTTGTACAACAATGTTTTCATTGTTGTTTCGCCATACTTATCAGATATGTATTTCCAGAAAGCTTTGCCGGCAAGCTCAGGATTTATCTCTGCCTGCTCATAAAAACCGGCGTTAGGATGCGCGGCTAAAGCATTTTCCCAATCGCTGTTGCTTTTGGTATCCCATCCGTCTACCAGGTAGGAGGTAAAACCGTAAACCACCCATTTAGGCAGGTTCATCAGTACGGCGCTTTTCACCATCTCACGGAAGCTTTCACCAAACAACATGCGCTCCATTATTACCCGGGCCATGCCTTCACGGGTCTGCCTGCGCAGATCCGAATGTTCACCGTTAAAATAAACCACCAGCTTATCGCCCACCAGGTCCACGGTACCGGCAGGTATCTGTGTTAATTGTGATTCATAACGCTTACCGATATTGGTTTGCCTATATTCATCATAGTTGTTATATAGTATTATATTAAACTTCCTCGGAAATTCACCACCCAGCTTTTTTTGCACTACACTAATATCATTCTCCACCTGCTCCGCTACATAACGCGCCAATTGACGACCTGCGGCATCATAATGATAAATTCGGAAATGCTTCGTTTCGAAATATTTCCAGTCGAAGTTCCTGTATTGAATACGGTTTTGCCCGAATACCTCCAGGTTGGTCTGGGCATGCAACGTATTCGTTGTACCTGCAAGCAATAGCATCGCCGCTGTCGAAAGCAAAGCAATCTTACGCTTAGGGTTAACACTCATAATAGAATCAAATTATTTTACTTACCGCAAAGTATTGCGTATACAATATACGCCCTTAAATGATAAGTTTGCAACCTAAATTACTGAAAAAATCGGTTAACTGTGCTATATCTTCAATCTTTTACTTTCAATCCTTTCCAGGAAAATACTTATGTCATTTTTAACGACAAAAACCAATGCTGGATAGTGGATCCGGGCATGTATAATGCTGCAGAGAATAGCCGGCTGGACGATTTCATTAACCATAAGCAATTAACGCCGCAGGCTATCATAAATACACACGCGCACATCGACCATATACTTGGGGCCCAATACCTCAAAAACAAATACAATATTCCATTTCACCTGCATGAAAAGGATCAGATACTGCTGGATAATGCAATAGCGTCCGCAGCTATGTTTGGCTTTGATTTTAGAGACACTCCTAAGGTTGATTCTTATTTAAAGGAAGGTACTTTTTACCAGGCAGGCGACGACAAACTTGAAATACGCTTTGCACCCGGACATGCACCTGGCCATATTGTTTTTTACTACCCGGAAGGAAACTGGGTTTTTGCGGGCGATGTTCTTTTTAATGGCAGTATCGGCAGAACTGACCTGCCGGGCGGCAATTTCGAAACACTCATCAATAGCATTCATACCCAGCTATTTACATTGCCGGATGGTACGGTAGTTCATTCCGGACATGGACCGGCCACTACGATCGGCAACGAGAAACTGCACAATCCATTTCTGCAATAAAGCATGCAATTATATTTGATTTAACGCTCCTTTGACATTGTTCGGTTTTGATGTGTAATAAATTCGCATACACGCAAAATATAAATCAATGAAAAAGTATATCGTACCCTTAATAGCATTATCTGTTTGCTGCGGGACTACAGAGGCACAATCTAAACAAAAGGCGAAGCCTGCTGTAAAACATATTGTCAAAAAGGAAGAAACTGTTATCATTAAAAATGATGACAATAACCCGCAAACCGTTATAGAAATAAAGAACGGCAATGTTTACGTTAATGGCGAAAATGTTGCGGATATCAACAGCACAAGGTCCGGTAATTTTTCAAAAAAGATCATTATTGACCGTAACGAAAACATGCAGGATGGAGCCGACAGGCAGCAAATGCAGGATAACTTTTTTAGAGATGAATCCTCACCAGGTAAGGCTATGCTTGGCGTATATACGGCAAGAGACGGCCATGACAGCAGAGGGGCAGAAATTGAGCGTGTAATGCCTAATAGCGGGGCAGATAGAGCAGGGCTGAAACAGGGTGATGTCATCATGCAAGTAAACGGACGCGAGGTGACTGATGGCAAGGAATTGACCGATATCATCTCAAACCATGATGCCGGAGACAGGGTAACAATTGTTTACGATCGTGATGGTAAACGCCGGGAAACAGAGGCTATATTGTCTGAAAGCATGCCAAATGATGTGGCCCATAATTACAGGTTCTCACATCCATTTATGAACCCTAATGATGTCCCGAACCCGATACGGCCTTTCTGGATGGACATGAACGATGAATCATCACCTACACCAAAGCTCGGTATAGTAGCAGAAGAAACTACTAGTGGCGAGGGCGTACGTATTGCCGAGGTAAGACATGGCTCTGCTGCTGAAAAAGCAGGATTGCAAGAAGATGACATCGTTACTAAACTGGACAACGAAAGAATCTCATCTGTAGGAGATATACGTGAAGTATTGCGTAACAGCCGTAATACTGAACATACCCTGCAGTATATGAGAGATGGGAAAACTTACACCGTAGATGTAGATATTCCCGAACCCAAAAGCAGGCAAGATTATTAGGTTAGCACCAAATAAAAAGTAAAGCACCGCATAATCGGTGCTTTACTTTTTACTTATGTATTACAAGTGCTCTCTCTTTCAATATAGGTACAACAGGGTGTAAGTCTGGCGTAGCGCAATATTCCATATCGCCCTGCAACCCATATGCCGAAAGGCGCTTGTAATGTGAACTGTTTTTGAGAAAAGCAATGACACTATCCCCTTTGGAAGAATTATAGAGATGACCTGCAGCTCTGGCACTATCACAATTAATCTCAAACTGTTCACCAATTCTATCCACCACCGCACCTGCAAAGAGGGTATCTTCCAGGTTGAACCGATCTTTCCAGGCTGCACAACCGAGTAATACGTTCTTCTTTTGGGCCACAAGGAATTCACATACTGCTGATAAGTTCAGAAAAGAACCTGTAATGATCTCAGCAGCATCCTTTACCATGTGCAGTAAACGGGTACCGTTAGTAGTGGTCAGCACCAAAGTCTTGTTTTCAATAAAATTGCGTGGATATTCAGAAGGTGAATTGCCATATTGTAACCCCGCAGCTACCCTACCATCCCTTTCGCCCGCAGTAACGCTGTATGGTATCTCTTTACCCAGATCAATACATTCCTGGACAGAGGCAACAGGAATTACCTCCTTAGCGCCATTATGCAATGCAGCGGCTATAGTGGATGTGGCCCTGAAAACATCAATAATAACAACAACTGTATCTTTTGTATCGTACAGGTGCAAAAGAGCAGGCGATAAACAAACTTCTAAGCGCGGTAAACTATTATCCATCTAAATAAAAATCGTTGCAAGATAGTAGCTGGCACGGTAAGCCGGAAATATAATCACAAAAAAACGCCACGCAATTGCGTGGCGCCGTGTATTTTGAACATGGGATATTAATAAACCCACATGTCATGTTCTTTGTTAAAGATCTTGTCAGCCTCTTTTTGGCCCTCATACAGTGCCTCCATATTAGACATTCCCCTTTCTTTAAAGGTAAGGTCGAAGGGATTGCTTGTTTTGATAACCCTGCTTGAGAACATACGTTGCTCAAAATATTGATCCCATGTCATGCGGGCAACATCATTTTCAGGATTATAAACCTCATACTGGGCCAACATAGGGCGCAGTTCAGGATAATATAACCAGAAAATAGGTTGAGATGCACGGAAAGAACCATCTTCATTATACCTGTCCTGGATTGGTGCAATACCGATTATGCGAACTACCATACGACCCAGGTTACGGTCAAATATCCAGTCTTCCTTAATGCGATATTTAGTAACTACATCGGGGTTGAACTCACGCTGAGTGATCTTCATCGTCATAGCGCCTGTAATCGGATCTTCAACCATTGTAGTATCCGGCTTACCGATCAGGAACTCCATGATCTGATCTTAGTCAGAGCCGAAGTAAAACGGTCATCCATATTAGAGTAAGCTTTGACCTTACCCTTCTTAACCGCATCAAGAATAATTTCTATGAAATAACCTCCACCAGTATAGTCGTCACCGGGATAGCGGAATGCCATATTTTGCTTTTCACGAGTATCTATCTCACGCAAAACCCTCTTTTTC
>Ga0157372_10008166_pt1 | contig 11126 bp, 8 predicted proteins | sample C55metaG_FD_115307 | JGI IMG/M metagenome (GOLD analysis project Ga0157372, IMG submission 115307) | Corn rhizosphere microbial communities from Kellogg Biological Station, Michigan, USA - C5-5 metaG | ecosystem: Host-associated > Plants > Roots > Rhizosphere > Soil | place: USA: Michigan...
CGAACCGAAGCGGGAATGACAAGGTCTGGACGCCATGGATGGCGGACAGAGGCGAACCGAGACAGGACAAAATTGCCGGGAGCAATTTTGAACAGCGCTTGCGCTGGCCCCGAAGGGGCGAGTCCCATGGATGGGACGAGTAAGTCGAGTCGAGCCGGCCGCCGTCAGGCACGCGGGAGGTGAGCGCAGTGCGCAGCACCGATTTCCTCGCGGGGCCGCGGGGATTGACAAGGGGGGAGCGGTCCCCCCTTGTCCCGTTCACCGCATAAGAGATTAATGAAACTCCCCAATGCCTGGTGAACGGAACCGTTCCACAAAATGCCATATGCCAGACCCATTGCCGGATGGCGGCTGCGCCTTATCCGGCCTACTGAACCCCGTCCACCGAGGCAACGTGCCGCACCGATTGCCGGATGGCGCGTTACACGCTTATCCGGCCTACGCGGTTTCAGAGGCCGGGCTTCTACAAAACCTCGCCATTACTGGCGATAACCTGCTGATACCACCCAAAGCTGCGCTTTTTGCTGCGCTTGAGCGTGCCGTTGCCCTCGTTGTCTTTATCGACATAGATAAAGCCGTAGCGCTTTTTCATCTCGCCGGTGCCGGCGCTGACAATATCAATCGGTCCCCACCAGGTGTAACCCATAATCTCGCAGCCATCCGCAATCGCCTCGGCCATCGCCTGAATATGGCGGCGGCCATAATCGATGCGCGCCTGGTCATTAATCTCGCCGTTGGCCTCCACTTCATCGACGCCGCCATAACCGTTTTCAACAATAAACAGCGGCTTGCGGTAGCGGTCCGCCAGCTCATTACAGACGATACGAAAACCGAGGGGATCGATAGGCCAGCCCCACTCGGTCTTCTCCAGGAACGGATTGTCCAGCCCGGCGGTGCCGCCGGTATCGACGCGGAACTGCCCGCCCGCCTGGTGGAGCACGCTGCGGTAGTAGCTAAAGCCGAGGTAATCGGAGGGGTACGCTTTGAGCAGTTGCATGTCGCCCTCTGCCATCTCCAGCTTCACACCCAGATCGTTCAGCAGCCGTTTAGCGTACGCCGGGTATTCGCCCAGCATCATCACATCGGAGAAGAGCAGCGAGCGGCGGCGCAGCTGCATGGTCGAAAAGATATCCTCCGGGTTGCAGCTTGCCGGGTAGACGGTGCTCAGCGATAACATACAGCCGATAAGCGCATTGGGCATGATCTCGTGGCAGAGCATGTTCGCCAGCGCATTGGCGACGAACTGGTGGTGGTTCGCCTGCCAAATCTCCTGCGGGCTGGCGTCAACATCCACCGCGCCGGTGGCAAACGGCATACGGTTCATGTTGTTCAGCTCATTAAAGGTCATCCAGTATTTGACCTTGCCCTGATAACGGCGGAACACCGTCTCGCAGTAGCGGGTGAAGAAGTCGATAAGCTGGCGGTTTTTCCAGCCGCCATACTCCTGATAGAGCGCCAGCGGCGTTTCGTAATGCGAGAGCGTGATCACCGGCTCAATGCCATACTTCAGCAGCTCATCAAATAGGTTGTCGTAAAATTGCAGCCCCGCCTCGTTGGGCGTAGTCTCATCCCCGCGCGGGAAGATGCGCGACCAGGCAATTGAGGTGCGAAAGCATTTGAAACCCATCTCGGCGAAGAGCGCCACATCCTCTTTGTAGTGATGGTAAAAGTCGACCGCCTGGTGGCTGGCATAATAGAGGTTTGGGTCAATTACCGCATCATGTTTACCGGAAGCGATACCGCCACGCACCACGTCAGCGATAGAGGGCCCTTTGCCATCTTCGTCCCATGCGCCTTCCGCCTGATTAGCAGCAATCGCGCCGCCCCATAAAAAGTCGTTCGGAAAAACAGACATATCCGCTCCTTAATCCGCTAAGTCTTCGCCATTCGAGGCGATCAGTTTTTTATACCAGTGGTAGCTTTTCTTCAGCGAGCGCGCCTGGCTGCCGTTGCCCATATCGTCCTGATCGACATAGATAAAGCCGTACCGCTTGGAGATTTGCGCCGTCCCGGCGCTGACCACATCAATCGGCCCCCACCAGGTGTAACCAAAGAGATCAACGCCGTCGGCAATCGCCTCCTGCATCTGCACCACGTGCTGGCGCAGGTAGTCGATACGGTAATCGTCATCGATGGAGCCATCCGGATTTACGGTATCTACTGCGCCGAGGCCGTTTTCGGCAATAAACAGCGGCTTCTGGTAACGGTCATAGAGCTGATTGAGCGCCAGCCGTAGCCCTTTCGGATCGATCTGCCAGCCCCATTCGCTGGTGGTGAGATGCGGGTTACGAATGCCGCCGGTGATCAGGTTGCCTTCTGCGCCGTCATGCAATGCCGGGTTGGCGCTGACGGTGCTCGACATGTAGTAACTGAACGAGACGAAATCGACCGGGTGCTGGCGCAGGATCTCATCATCGCCAACCACTTTTTGCAGCGTCACCCCTTTTTCCGCCAGCATGCGATCGGTGTAGGCGGGGTAGTAGCCGCGCGCCTGCACATCGCTGAAGAAGAGCGACACGCGCTGCATCTCTTCGCAGGCCTGTAAATCATCCGGGTGGCAGGTGTGCGGGTAGAGCATCTGGTAGCTGATCATGCAGCCCATCTGCGAGCCGGGAATAATGGCGTGGCACGCTTTGGTGGCGAGCGCGCTGGCGACAAACTGGTGGTGCGCGCCCTGGTACTTATCCTGCTCAAGATGTGGGTTGTCCTCCTCAATCACCCCGACGCTGACATAGGGGTGGTGCTTCACGCAGTTGATCTCGTTAAAGGTCATCCAGTACTTCACCTTTTTGCGATAACGCGTAAAGACGGTGGTGGCGAAGCGGACATAGAAATCGACCAGTTGGCGGTTCGGCCAGCCGCCGTAATCGGTGACCAGCGCCAGCGGCATTTCATAGTGGGAGAGTGAGACAATCGGCTCGATGCCGTGCGCGCGTAACGTGTCGAACACCTCGTCATAAAACGCCAGCCCTGTTTCGTTGGGCGTGGTCTCATCCCCGCGCGGGAAGATGCGCGTCCAGGCGATCGACATGCGAAAACACTTAAAGCCCATACCGGCAAACAGCGCGATATCCTCTTTGAAGTGGTGGTAGAAGTCGTTGCCTTTGCGCTTCGGGTAGTACTTTTTGCTCTCCGGATCCTGTGCTTCGCGCACCTGCGCGTGGGTCATGCCCAGCCACTGATCGAGCCAGCGCTCGCGCGGCGTGTTGATATCGAAGGTGTAAACATCGGAGACGGAGAGCCCTTTGCCGTCGACATTCCATGCCCCTTCAAGCTGGTTGGCCGCCGTTGCGCCGCCCCATAAAAACCCTTCCGGAAATGATTTCGAATAAGCCACTGATGTGCTCCTTAGGCCGCGCTTGCGGTCAATGTGAGAAATGCGTCCCGGCTGGCGACATCGCCATCTGTTTTCACCGGGCTGATATCGCCGTACTGTTCGCTATTGGTGACCACCACGATCACGCTCGGATCGATCCCCTCTGCCCGCAGCGCGGCGAGATCGAAGCTGACCAGCAGATCGCCCACCTCCACGTTTTGCCCGGCCTCGATATGGCTGGTGAAGTGCTTGCCGCCGAGTTTCACCGTGTCGATACCGATGTGGATGAGGATTTCGGCGCCGGTATCGCTCTCCAGCGCCAGCGCGTGGTGGGTTTCAAACAGCGATTCGACGTTGCCGTTGACCGGCGAACGCAGCTCGCCGTTGCTCGGGTCGATAGCTAGCCCCTTGCCGAAAATCTCATCGGCAAAGACCGGGTCGCTCAGGGTGTTGAGGGCTTTCAGCGTGCCGCTAACCGGGGCGAAGAGTCGCTCCTCCTCGCGCGCAATCTTCACCGGGCTGACGCCTGCTACCACCTTCTCTTCGAAACCGAGGATCACCGTCAGTACGGCAGCGGAGACAAAGGAGAGCGCGATACTGACAATCGCCCAGAGAAAGGTCGGGCCGACCAGCGCCGGCAGGCCGGGCAAGCCGCTGAGGGCAAAGGCGTAGGTTTTCACCCCCATCGCCATCGCAAAGCCGCCGCCAATCGCGCCGCCCAGCAGCGCGGCGGCAAAGGGGCGTTTGTAGCGGATATTGACGCCATACATCGCCGGTTCGGTGATGCCCATCATCGCGCTGAAGCTGGTGGAGAGCGCCAGCGACTTCAGCTTCTTATCGCGTGCGCGAATAAACACGCCGAAAGCCGCGCCCGCCTGGCCGAGGTTGGCGACATAAAAGAGGATTTTGAACGGGTCGAAACCCATGGTGCTTATGTTGTTGATCATGATTGGCACCAGCACATAGTGCATGCCGGTAATGATGATCATCGACAGCGTGCCGCCCACCACCACGCCTGCGACGATGCCCATGTTCTCCACCAGCCAGATAATGCCGCCGGAGAGCGCATTGCCGGCGAAAATACCGAGCGGCCCGATAACCATCAGCGTAATCGGCGCGACAATCACCAGGCTCAGTAGCGGCACAAACATCGTTTTCAGCACGCCGGGCATGATGCGGTCAATCAGCTTCTCCACCCGGCTTAGCAGCCACACCGCCAGCAGAATCGGGATCACCGTCGAGGCGTAATTGACCGTCGGCACCGGCAGGCCGAGAAAGCTCACCGTCGCGCCGGATTTAAATAGCGTCTGGATCGCCGGGTGGAAGAGGGTGGCGGCGAGCGCCACGGCGACGTAGGGGTTGGCACCAAACTTATTCCCGGCGCTGAAAGCCAGCGCCAGCGGCATAAAGTAGAAGACGCCGTCGCTGATGGCGAGCAGGATCTGGTAGGTCTGGTTGCTGGTCTGAAGCCACTGCATGGCGACCATCAGTGCCAGCACCCCTTTCAGGATCCCGGCCCCGGCAATTGCCGGAATGATCGGTGAGAAGATGCTTGATAACCCCTCCAGCACCACCGACACCGGGTTACGCCGTTTGCTGCTGCTGGCGCTGGAAGAGACGCCAGGAAGCTGTGCGAGCAGCGCTTCACAGAGTGGGGCGACCTCATTCCCGATTATCAGCTGGTACTGATCGCCAGAGATATTCACGCCGATCACGCCATCCAGCGCTTCCAGCGCCGCGCGGTCGACCTTGTCATGGTCGTGAAGGAGAAAACGCAGGCGGGTGATGCAGTGAAACAGCGACAGGATATTCTCCTTGCCGCCGATATGCGCAATGATCTTCTGCGCGGTTTGCGGGTAGTTCATGCTCATTCCTCCAGACAGACGCCCGATTTTCTGGCGTCATCAACAAACATCGGCCCCGGCCGATACCTTGTTTCCTCTGGGGTTTGCCTGATTTAACAGTAACAAGCCTGGATGGAATTCATTTTTTCACGCTGCAGGCATATCTGCCTGCCGGGTGAATTACGCCGACCGTTGCACCACGTTTTCGATATGCACGGTCAGATAAAGCTTCTCGGAGTTGCTCATGGTGTGGTGATAATGTTTGCCGACAAACTCGCTGATGGCGTTAACGCACTTCAGCGTCGTTTGATAGCGGCGCTCAACCATGGCAAACAACTCCTCGTCATCGTTGTTTAATACCTCCCCGGCAATCACCCGCTGCGCGAAAAATTTTAAGTGGGTAATAAAGCGCTGGTAATTGAGGGTGTGCTCATCGGGCGGCAGGGTAAAAAAGTATCTGACGATATTTTGCAGCTGATAAATAAGCCGGGTAATTTGCGTGGTTTTTCCCATCGTATCGTTCAGCCCGGCGTTCACAATATGCAGGGCGATACTGCACGCTTCGCTGTCCGGTAACAGCGTGCCGGTGCGTGCCACCACCATGCCCAGCGCCTGGCGGCCAATGGCGTACTCGGCGGTGTAAAAGTGGCGCACTTCCCACTCCAGCGGGTTGGCTAAACTCTCGCCTTTTTCACTGCGTTGCAGGGCAAAATGGAGGTGATCGGCAAGGGTGACATACAGCCCGTCGCTTAATTTATGCGGCAGGGTTTCGCGCGCGAGGGCGACAATATCCGCGGTTAACTGGACAATTTCCACCGGCACTTCGCTCACCAGATCTTTAAAACGGGCCGAGAGCTGGGAGTCTTTCAGGTGGAATATCTTCTCAATGGCGTCCATATTGACGCGGTCACCGCTCTGGGTATTAAACCCGAGGCCGCGCCCGGTCAGAATTACCTCAAAGCCGTGCTCATCGAGGGCGCTGACAACGTTATTATTTAATATTTGTTTGACCAGCATCGCCAACTCCTGCAAACAAAAACGGGCAAAACATAAATACAGCCAGGGACGGATTGATCCCCTCAGTCTGCATTTAGGTTTTGCCCGATATTCGGTAACAAGCGTAATGCAGATAAAAAGCTAGCATTGACCATATAAATGTTCAACGCGTCGGGAAGCGGTTTCATAAATGGATCTGCCAATTTGTGATCGGCTTTGCGAAAAGTATCGTCTGCCTGACGTGCGATTTACGAGCAGGCTTCCATAACGGCAAAAAGCGTTCGCCCCTGCGGGCGAAAAAGTGCCACAATAGTGGCCGTTTATACAGTACTTCAGGTTATCGAATGGCCCTTACCGCCGCGTTAAAAGCGCAAATTGCCGCCTGGTATAAGGCGTTGCAACAACAGATCCCGGACTTTATTCCCCGCGCGCCGCAGCGTCAGATGATTGCTGACGTGGCAAAAACGCTGGCGGGCGATGAGGGCCGCCATCTGGCGATTGAAGCGCCGACCGGGGTCGGGAAAACCCTCTCATACCTTATTCCGGGCATTGCCATTGCCCGTGAAGAGCAGAAAACGCTGGTGGTCAGCACCGCTAACGTCGCCCTACAGGATCAGATCTTCAGTAAAGATCTGCCGCTGCTGCGCAAAATTATTCCCGATTTACGCTTTACCGCCGCCTTTGGCCGCGGGCGCTATGTCTGCCCGCGCAATCTTGCCGCACTCGCCAGCAGCGATCCCAATCAGCAGGATCTGCTGGCCTTTCTTGATGACGAACTGACGCCCGGCAATAAAGAAGAGCAGACGCGCTGCGCATCGCTGAAAGCCGATCTCGACAGCTACAAGTGGGATGGCCTGCGCGATCACACCGATAAAGCCATCAGCGACGATCTCTGGCGACGTCTGAGCACCGATAAAGCGGGCTGCCTGAACCGTAACTGCCACTACTACCGCGAGTGCCCCTTCTTTGTGGCGCGTCGGGAGATCCAGGAAGCGGAAGTGGTGGTTGCCAACCACGCGCTGGTCATGGCGGCGATGGAGAGCGAAGCGGTGCTGCCGGAGCCGAAAAACCTGCTGCTGGTGCTCGACGAGGGCCACCATCTGCCGGATGTCGCCCGCGATGCGCTGGAGATGTCGGCAGAGATCACCGCTGGCTGGTATCAGCTCCAGCTCGATCTCTTCACCAAACTGGTGGCGACCTGCCTTGAGCAGTTTCGCCCGAAAACCCTGCCGCCGCTGGCCACGCCCGAGCGGCTCAACGCCCACTGCGAAGAGCTGTTTGAGCTGATCTCCTCTCTCAACGCCATTCTCAATCTCTATCTTCCCGCCGGGCAGGAGGCAGAACACCGCTTTACGATGGGCGAACTGCCGGATGAAGTGATGGAGATCTGCCAGCGGCTGGCGAAACTGACCGAGATGCTGCGCGGGCTGGCGGAGCTGTTTCTCAACGATCTCAGCGAGAAAACCGGCAGCCATGACGTTGTGCGTCTGCACCGGGTGATTTTGCAGATGAACCGGGCGCTTGGGATGTTTGAGAGTCAGAGCAAGCTCTGGCGGCTGGCATCGATGGCGCAGGCCTCCGGCGCCCCGGTCTCCAAGTGGGTAACGCGCGACGTGCGCGACGGGCAGTTGCACCTGCAGTTTCACTGCGTCGGCATTCGCGTCAGCGACCAGTTGGAAAAGCTACTCTGGCGCAGCGTGCCGCATATTGTCGTCACCTCGGCGACCCTGCGCTCGCTCAACAGCTTCAACCGTTTGCAGGAGATGAGCGGCCTGAAGGAGAAAGCGGGCGACCGCTTTGTCAGCCTCGACTCGCCGTTCAACCATGTCGAGCAGGGCAAGATTATTATTCCGCAGATGCGCTACGAGCCGCTGATGGAGAACGAAGAGCAGCATATCGCCGAGATGGCGACCTGGTTTCGTGAACAGGTAGAAAGCAGAGCGCACCGCGGGATGCTGGTGCTATTCGCCAGCCAGCGCGCGATGCAGCTCTTTCTTACCTATGTGCCCGATCTGCGTCTGTTGCTGCTGGTGCAGGGTGATCAGCCCCGTTACCGGCTGGTGGAGTCGCACCGAAAACGCATCGATGGCGGCGAGCGCAGCGTGCTGGTTGGCCTGCAATCCTTTGCTGAAGGGCTGGATCTGAAGGGGGATTACCTCACCCAGGTGCATATCCATAAGATTGCCTTCCCGCCCATCGACAGCCCGGTGGTGATCACCGAAGGCGAGTGGCTCAAAAGCCTCAAGCGTTATCCCTTTGAAGTGCAGAGCCTGCCGAGCGCCTCGTTTAACCTGATTCAGCAGGTCGGGCGCCTGATCCGCAGCCACGAGTGCCGCGGTGAAGTGGTGATCTACGATAAGCGGCTGTTGACCAAGAGTTATGGGAAACGCCTGCTTGATGCACTGCCAATATTTCCAATTTCCCAACCGCCGATGCCTGACGTTATAGTGAAGAAACCAGAACAGAAGCGCCGCAAGCGCCGTTAACGATGTGAGCACGCAAGGAGAGTCCATGGATTACCGCACCATCATTAAAGAGGTTGGCCGGGGCAAAAATCACGCCCGCGACCTTGATATTGACACCGCCCGCAGCCTCTACGCGAGGATGCTCAACGGCGAGGTACCGGAACTGGAGATGGGCGCGATCCTGATTGCGCTGCGTATCAAAGGGGAAGGCGAGGCCGAAATGCGCGGCTTCTACGCGGCGATGCAGGAGCGGACAATGAAGTTGACGCCGCCGGTGGCGAAACCGATGCCGATTGTTATCCCGAGCTATAACGGCGCGCGCAAGCAGGCGAACCTGACGCCGCTGCTGGCGATTCTGCTCAACAAACTGGGCTTTCCGGTAGTGGTGCACGGCGTCAGTGAAGATCCGACCCGCGTCGTCAGTGAGACGATTTTCGCCCTGCTGGGCATTGAAGCCACCACGCTTGCTGGCCAGGCGCAGGCGAAGCTGGAGGGGCACCAGCCGGTCTATATTCCGGTCAGCGCCCTCTGCCCGCCGCTGGAGGATCAGCTGGGCCTACGCTGGCGTATGGGCGTGCGTAATAGTGCGCATACGCTGGCGAAGCTGGCAACCCCGTTTGCTGAAGAGGCGGCGCTGCGCCTCTCCAGCGTGTCGCACCCGGAGTACCTCACCCGCGTGGGCAAATTTTTTGCCGATATCGGCGGGCGCGGGCTGTTGATGCAGGGCACCGAAGGGGAGGTATACGCCAACCCGCTGCGCTGCCCGCAGATGAACCTGATCGATCCCGCAGGTGAGCGTGTGCTTTTTGCCCGCAGTGATGCGGCCGTGGAACCTGCTTCAGGCGGTGCGGCGAAAGATGCAGACAGCACGGCGCGCTGGATTGAGAGTTGCCTGAGCGGGCGTGAAGCGGTACCGGAGTCATTAAAGGTGCAGTTGGCCTGCTGCCTGGTGGCAAGCGGTGAAGCGCAGACGCTGGAAGAGGGGATGGCGCGCGTCGCGGCGACATTTGGATAAAAAAAAGCCCGTCACAATCCTGGACGGGCCATGCAAAGGGCAATAAGGGTCAATGAGGGTGGTGCATCCGGCAGAGGGTTAAAATGCCGGGGTAAAACGCGGGTCAGGTTACTTATAGATAACCGCTGTGCCACTCAGCTTGTTATTGCCGGTGGTAGACAGAATGCTGTAGCCAGAAGCGCCTGCCGCTTTGGCTTTCTCTGCCAGGCGTGCTTCAAGGCCATCCAGCGTGGTTGCGCCGTGGGCGGAAACAACACCGATTTTGTTCAGCTCGCCTGCCTGAGCAGGGTTAACAGATTGAGCCGCAAAAGCACCGAAAGAGAGGGTGGATAGTGCGACAGCAGCAACAGCATATTTAATGGCGTTCATAGGGTTTCTCTCGCAGGTTATACTGAATTTGGGACGATGTTCCGTCGATGTGATAAGTATCACAGTTTTTTATCAGCGAGAAAATCGAAGAGAATTGAAAGCCTTGTTCTAAAAAATTGAACAATAGTTAAGTTTTTGAAGCATAAAGGTTAAAAAGATAAAAAAGCATGAAATGGGAGCACTGCCTCGCCACGCGGAGATAAGCGGCACATTTTGCGACAAGCGAAGCGGAAAAGTGTGAAGGTAAAGGTAAGTGCTTATCCTGCCGGGAAGCGTCAGGAAAAGTCAGCGCAGCTGGCTATCCTTCGATCCTCTGCGATTATATCCTGAGTATGTCGAGTTATGTAAATCTTTCTCCTGCTGGCATTTCACGCACAGCCGCACGCCGGGAATCGCTTTTCGCCGCGCTTCCGGAATGGTTTCACCGCACTCTTCGCACTCTGTAAGGCTCTCACCACCCGGAATATCCCGGCGCGCACGGGCGACCGCATCCTCAATGGTGCTGTCGATCTGCTGCTGTACTGCATCGTCGTTTGCCCAACCTGAAGCCATAATTTCCTCCTGTATAGCTATTAAGTATAGACGCTATAAGGTGGCATGAAGTTGTAGGCCGGGGAATGAAGCCGCTGGAACGGCGTAGGCCGGATAACCGTTTACGCGCCAGGCATTATCACCGCGGTACAATTGCCGGATGGCGGCTGCGCCTTATCCGGCCTACGGGAATACAGCCGCTGGAACGGGGTAGGCCGGATAAGCGTTTACGCGCCATCCGGCATTATCACCGCGGCACCGATTGCCGGATGGCGGCTTCGCCTTATCCGGCCTACCAAAACGAGCCTACAGCGACACCAACGTTGCTTTTATCTGCGGTATAGCAGCGAGGGGTTGTGTCCCCGCTGAAATCGGCGAACCGAAGCGTGAATGACAAGGTCTGGACGCCATGGATGGCGGACAGAGGCGAACCGAGACATGGAGCGAGCCCCGGAACGGGCGAGCAGGTCGAGTCGAGCCGGCCGCCGTCAGGCACGCGGGAGGTGAGCGCAGTGCGCAGCACCGATTTCCTCGCGGGGCCGCGGGGATTGACAAGGGGGGAGCGGTCCCCCCCTTGTCCCGTTCACCGC
>Ga0157372_10008167_pt1 | contig 11125 bp, 12 predicted proteins | sample C55metaG_FD_115307 | JGI IMG/M metagenome (GOLD analysis project Ga0157372, IMG submission 115307) | Corn rhizosphere microbial communities from Kellogg Biological Station, Michigan, USA - C5-5 metaG | ecosystem: Host-associated > Plants > Roots > Rhizosphere > Soil | place: USA: Michigan...
GATCGACCAGCACATCGAGATCGCTTTTTTTGGTATCGCGGCCGTGAAGTACAGATCCGAAGACACGCGGATTTCGGGCGCGGCTCTGCTCCACCAGCTCACGAATTTCGCGCCTGTAGAGTGCTAATGCTTGCGACGGTCTCACGACGACTGATGCCCAAAGTCCGGTCGACTGAATTCTATACCTGCGGATATTTGAGCGCAGAAGTAATGATCGAAATAAGGTTAAGTATGATTGGCAACAGAATGAATAATAACGAAAGTGATCCCCGGGGTGGACTCAAACTGGACTGTAACTCGCGGATCCGCTTATCCTTTTTTTGGCGCTCCCGCCGAGTTACCCCTAACCCTATCCTGGAAATCGTGCGCTGCGGTGAGACGTCTTGATACATGGTGATCGCTGCGGGGCAGGGGGTTACCTAGCCATTCTGCTATTCCGCTTGCGGTCGCCGCCTGATCGTCAAGGGACGAGCGGCGGGATACGGCCAAGTCCGGACACCCGCAGTAGGAATTTGATAGCCGAAAAGCGGCCGGTCGTTGGCGGGTTAGATCGCACCGTTTCGAACGCCACTGACCAACTGATCGGCTTTCTCTTCTCAGTGGCTGTTCCAAGTCACGGGTTCGACGCGCTCGATTATGAGCCCCCAGGCGAAGGCGCCCGCGATCACGACGAGCGATGCAAGAACGAAGGCGGCGTTGAATGAGCCAGTCTTGTCCACGATCCACCCCGTGACGGCAGGCCCGATGATCCCTGCGATGTTGGCTAGGCAGTTCTGGATGCCGACCCAGCGTCCGGCCGCGCGAGGGCCCGCAAGCGTTTGCGTAATGGGCCAGAGCGCGGTCATGAGCAGGAAGGTTGCGCTGAAGAAGAGGCTCACGACGACGATGCGCGCATTTCCCGCCGCACACCCTGCGAGTCCTACTGCACCGCCGACATGCGAGATCACTGACATCCCCTTCCGGACTCGGTTGAGGGAATATCCCGCGGCAATCAGTCGGTCGCACAGCCAGCCCGAGATCACCGATGCAGTGGCGGCGACGGCGTAGACGGCGGCAAGAAGCCTCGACATCTCGATGAGCGAGAAGCCCCGCTGTGAGACGAGCCACAGCGGCATCCACGAGAGAACGAAGTAAAGCCCGATGAGTTGGCAGAAGTGCCCGAGCGTGGCGCCCCAGAGTGCTCGCTGAGCGAGGATCTCGCGATACGGCGGCGGGGAAAGCTGCTGACGCGGCGCAGAGCGCCGCACACTGCGCCCGTAAAGATTCCACGGGATGAGCCACAACAGCGCGGCAGCGCCAAATAGAACGAACATCGGACGCCAGCCCAATGCAGCCATCAATGCGCCGCCGGCGAGCACGCCGACTGCAGGTCCCAGTGAGAGTCCCGCCTGCGCGATGCTATTCGCAAGACCCTGCTCGGCCGCGGGCACGCTCTCGGCGAACAGCTTCGACATTCCCGGGAACGCCACGGACTCACCGAGGCCCAGAAGTACGCGCAGACCGATCAGCGCCGCAAATCCGCCCGCAAGGCCGGTGAGCGCTGTGGCGAGCGACCAGAGCGCGAAACCAAGCGCGAGCGCGAGGAAGCCGCCGAGCCGATCGACCGCCCAGCCGGCCGCGATCTGCGCGGGAACGTACGCCGCGAAGAAGGCAGAGGTGAGTAAGCCGATCTGCAGATTGCTCAAGTGCAGATCGATCTTGATGAGCGGCGCGGCGGTTGCGAGATTGCCGCGATCGATGTAGTTGATGAAGATCGCCGCAGCGACCAGTATGGTGAGCGCCCATCGCGAGCCCGCCGAGCGCGGCATCGCAACGGCGGCCTCAACCGTGGCCGACATCACGCCTCACCCATGAGCATCCCCCCAATCGCCATCACTATTCTCGTTCCGAGGAGCATGATCGCTCCCACACTAGACTTCAATGCCGGCGTCGCGGAGCGCCTGGCAGATCTTCTGGGCTACCCGATACGGGCCCGTCGCGAACGGCGGAAGGGGTCGGATAGCGACTCGGATTTGTTCGAATCCCGATCGATCCACACTGCCTCGGTTCCAATCACCGGAGTACCGTCATGCCTGCGGGGGGCTGGCACGCCAGGCGAGGCGCGCCGCGATTACGACCGCCAGTGTCGCACCGAGCGCGACATGAACTGACCGCATCATCATGCGGGGCGTGCCTGGCGCGAAGTCATCGATGAGCTGTGCGATGATCCAGAGCAGGATGATCAGCGTGGCCGTCAACCAGTGCAGGAGGATGCCGATGTTATCGTAGCGTGCGGACGGTTCCGTCAGTATGGTCGATGCTCGTGCGAGTCTCGAATTTGTGATATTCATGCCGTCGCTCTCTATCTGAACCATGTGCCGATCGTCGAAGCACGCATCCTACTGACGTCGTTCACTTATGAGGCCGGCTTGGTGTTCCCGCAATACGGAGTTTCCTCACCCTAGGCCGAACAGCCGCGCACCGGCACCGATGGGCCGCCACCTGCAGGGACACGAATGTCCGTAAATCATCTCCCCACGTTTTTCGAAGGAGCACCGCCCATGAGCGATTCCATCTATCCTCCCCCCTCGCCCGAGATCGCCGAGAAACGTCGCGCGCTCGCTCCGGAAGCGGAGAAGGCGTTTCAGGTGTTCAGCAAACAGGTGTTCGCCGAGGGCGCGCTCTCTGCGAAAATGAAGCAAATCATTGCCGTTGCCGTGGCCCACGTGACACAGTGTCCGTATTGCATCCGCGGGCACACGAAGGCCGCTCTGCGCCATGGCGCAACGCAGGAGGAGCTGATGGAGGCGATCTGGGTCGCTGCGGAAATGCGCGCGGGGGGCGCGTACGCACATTCGACTATCGCGCTGACGGCGATTGCGGAGACTGACGGATCGCATGCCCACGGAGGAGCCGGATGAGTGCTCAACCGCGCGCGTACAGTCATTGATCCGGGTTAGCTGAGTGCATGGTCCTTGAGAAGGGAGTCCTTGCTCATGCCAGCGTCATATTGGGACGGCTTCGTTCAGCACGCGATCGCGCGCCCGCGTCCCTAAATCGCCCGGCGTCAAGAGATCGACGTGCACGCCCACGAGACGTGTTTGAGCGCCGAAGTAGCTATGGAATCAACCTGAAGTGTCGGTTACAACACATTGAGACTTAAGGAAATTGATCTCCGGGTTGGACTCGAATTGAAACGCAAGCCGCTGATCCTGGGCCGCCTTTTGTCGCCGCATGGCGAGCTTACCCTCAGTGCTATCCCGAAAATCGTGGGCTTCGGTGAGGCGGCTTGATACGGCCTGAGCTCTGCTGCAACGAGATCAGCCTCTCTCCTCACGCCTCAAAGCGAGATTGATCTTCTCCGGCCATGATCCAGCGGCCTTGACGGCCTGGCGAAAACGCTCCTGCGCTGAAGCAACCGTCCAGCATCCCTAGGCTTGCGCGCGGCGCGCTACTTCAGCCCACTCGGCTGTGCGCATGCCGTGGAGCGGAACGACAGTTTTCACATCAAGCTCCAGCCGGGAAACATTCTCATGGAGAGATCGCACATACCGAGCTTCCGGCGCGATTAATGGCATATCCGGCATTCTGGGTGGGGTAAAGGCGTCGGCTTCTACGAGCATTTTCTCTTGCGGCAGATAGACCAAAAGCATGTCGGCGCAATGGTCGAAGTTTGTCATTGTATGCAGTTGAATCTCGCGTTCACCGTCGCCGAGGCTCCCGTGATCGTCAATGGTCTGCAGCATCAGTCGAGCGTTCGATGCCGAGAGTCTGTCGGGTTTCAGCGTATGGTTCGCGCGCGCCACCCGTTCCAGAAACATCCGGTTGGAGGCATGCGTAACGATCGTGGCCCGCTCGGCGATGGCAGTGCGGATGCCGCCCAGATGGTCCCAATGATGATGCATGGCGACGACGAATCGGATCGGCTTGCCGGGGATGATCTCTTTGACCTTGTCAATCACGGCTGTCGCGCGTGTCTCGCCATTGGGCGTATCGACCAAAACGATGTGATCTTTCATTTCGACGGCAAGGCTGTGATGCGTTCCGCCGATGATCCACCAGACGCCGTCTCCGACGCGCTGCGCCTCGGCGACTATCGGGCGTCCTAACGGGTTCTGATGAATACTCTGCGGCGCAACGATGTTCGCGGGCCGATTGACGATAACCGATGAGACATGAAGCTCGAGTGAGGGGAAGCCGTCCTGCTTCTGGAGAATCAACGTAGGAAATTGCACGGTGCCGAATCGGCGGTAGTCGCGATACTCCGTCTCGATGAGCATGTCTCCGACTAACGACTGCTCAACACGTGAGCAGACCCGGACCACCCGCCCCGAGTGGTCCAGGAAGCCCTCGATAGGTCGGCCCTCGAGGCGAAAGGAAGTTTTCCTGCCGCCTCTTGCGTGTCTTACGGTCGCGCGTGCGTTTCTTGCAGCTTTGAGGAAGCCGTGCGGCGTCGACCACAGGAAGAGTGTGTCTTCAGCGCGGCTTTCGGGCGCGGGTATCGGTCGAGGCGAACCGTTCGGTCCGGCCCACGGCGTGCTTCCGGCCTCAGGCAGCGTCGTCGGCTCAGCAGGTCCCGCGCCGCCGGGCGCAGGAAAGGGCACGGGATCATTCCAGGCAACACCTGTGCTAAAAGCGTGGACCTGCGGCAGTTCGCCCGTGAATGGGACGCCACCGCCAGGCGGCATTCGCTCTCCGGACTTGCGCATCGTTTCAATGCGCATGGTTCCCGCAGAGTAATCGAAGAGGGCCTTGTACAAGGGCATGGCGATACGCGGCCAAGCCATCTCTGGCGTGAAATTCTGTCCGACAGTAAAGGTAGCGCCGGATCCGACGATGCTCAGCGTACGCACACTCTCCGCCCCGATGGCATCTTCAATCGCAGAAGGGAGAGCATCGTTTGATGCTCTCCAAGTCTCGACGCCGACCGCAAGGCCGGCCACGGCTTTCAGCACGTCGCGCCGCCGAATCATTGACGTCAGCGGCGCGGAGCCGGCTGGAAGAGTTCAACGAGGTTGCCCGAAGGGTCTTCGAGCAGAATTTGTGATCCGCCCGGACCGGTAACAACGTCGTTGCGGAATTTGAGACCCTTGGCGCGGAGCTTTTCGACCTCAGCTTTGAGATCGTCGACCACGAGTTCGAATCGGTTCCAACCGCCAGGTTCAGGATGTGTTCCATCTGGCATTGCTCGTCCCGCTGAACTGTTCTCGCCGCTCAGCAGCAGCCTCAAGCCGCCTCGCTTCACATCAGCGAAGGCCGGCGCGGCATTTGAAACCTCACTGAAACCCAGGTGTGTCGTGTACCAGTCGACGGACGCCTGGACGTCGTTGACCATGTAACGGACATTTACAAGTTCCCCGGCCATGGCGCGCACCTCCTCAAGGTAGGCATTCGTCCCAATAACGACACCGCAACGCCAGAGGCTTCGTTTCCCAGACCACGGTCAATGTAATGGCCCATGCTGGGAAGAGTTTCGGCAGTGCAGCCAACTGAGACGAGCTGATGATCAGCACGGCTCGTTCCTTTGGTTATGGCGGGGCGAGCCGAGTGAGCCGCGTCAAAAAAGATGCAGTCTGATTCACGGCAGGGAGAAACCTGCGGGGGCTGGCAGACTGTCCGATGTCGAGCGTCATGTCGTCTCAAACAGGCCCATAAAGCCGTAGTCCATATGTAGCTGCATGTGGCAGTGCAGGAGGCTGAGGCCGAGCTGATCGGCCGTAAAGTCGACCTCCATGGTCTGATAACCACCCAGCATCACCACGTCCTTCAACACGCCCGCGATGGGCGCGCCGGCGATCCGGACGAGCTCGAAGCGGCTGCGGTGCAGATGCATGGGATGGATGTCATCACTCGCATTTTTCATGCGCAGTCGGTAGCGAAGGCCCTGCCGCAAGCGCCAGGAGATGGGCATCGTCCTCATGTCGAAGGCTGTGCCGTTGATCGTCCAACGATTGAAGCCTTGGTCTGCCGCGTTGTCTTTGGCGAAGAGCATCTCGATTGTCTCAACGGGCGGGGGCGGCTCGCGCTCGCGGCTGGCAAAGCGCCGATAGTCCCACCGGAAGGGAGGAGGCGCTCGCCAGATAGGCTTACCTTTGGCGCCGGCGTATTCGACGATGATGCCCATGCCGTCCCTCCGGTCATCATCATCAAGGTCACCGAGCACCCAGACACCGGGATTACTCATTTCGACGACCGCGCTGATGCGCTCGGCGGTGCCGATCCAGAGCGCCGGCACTTCGGCGGGGTGTGGCACCGGGTTGCCATCGAGAGCGACGACTCTGAAGCGGTGACCGGGGAGGGCGAGGCTACGGATCTCCGTGGCGCTGCCGTTGAGGATGTGAAAGAGGACTCGCTCTCCACGCCGGACTCGGATCGGCTCACCGAAGCCAAGCTGGCGACCATTGATGGTGAAGATACGGTAGCCGACTTCGAATCCCTTCTTCATCCCGCGCGCAAGAGCCGTTTTCATGGCTGCCTCACCCTGCGCCTTGAGTCTCGAATCAAACGCCGAAGGAGAGAGAAAGTCGAGCGGCATGTCTCCTCCCTGGCTGAAGAAGGGCTCAAATTCCTTCAGCGTCAGAAACACCTCCCGGTCAAAAGAGCCGGGATCATGCGCGGGCTCTATGTAGAGCGGTCCGACTTCTCCTCCGTACTGGCCGAGGTCGAGATTGCTCCCTGCGTGCACGTGCGTGTGATAGAAGCGAAAGCCCGCCGGACCCGGCACGAAGGCCAGTCGTCGCACGCCGTGCGCCGGAATCCACGGAGAGCGCTCCTCCGCCGCCCCATCCACCGAGTCCGACACCAGTTGGCCGTGCCAGTGGAGCTGCTCAGGAACGTCTGTGTCGTTGTAGACATCGACGGTGGTCCTCTTGCCTTCCTTGAGACGCAGCAGAGGCCCCGGAAACTGTCCGTTGTAGGCTGTCACAGAGAGGAAGCGCTGCGGTCCGACCTCGATGAGCGCGGTACCGATGTGGATCGTGTTGTCCGCCGGAGCGCCGTCAGAAGCGATCGCGAGCCTGCGGGCCGGCAGCTGGATGGAGAAAGCGGTAAGCCCGCTGGTTTTGAGGAACTCACGGCGATCCATACCGTAGCTCCTGAGCCGGAGATATCATCAACAGAAACTCAGTTATGGTGCGGATGTAAGCCCGCCGCCAGACGCCGTGTGGCCGCCCGTCAGCGTCCTCTGGACTGCCGCTTTTCGCGCTTTGCCGCCCGCTTCTCGCCGAATGTCTTCGCTGGCTTCTTCTTCGTCTCTTTCTTTCGTTCTACGCCTTTGCTCATGGGAATCTCCAGTTCAGAGGGTAATTCGAGTATACGTCTCCGCTGATTGGCAGGGTACGACCAGAGGACGCCGCTGCCAGCGACGGGCGGATGAACGGTTTCGTTAGCGAGCGGCGTTCATCCATGATTGCGGACGTGGTCACCGATCTCGAAAGCTCATGTCCGGTTCCTCAAATACCCGTCAAGCGTATGCCTGCGCGAGAAGGTGGGACCGGCTTATGACGCACTCAAAGCCGACCGTTCTAGCGCCATCACACCCCAGCGGGTCCGCTGCGGCCCCGCCCGGCTTTACGCGATTCCGACGCCCGAATGTCTCCTCGGGGTCGGGAGCGGTCCTACGACGTAGAGGGCGAAGGAAGCCGCGGGATCCCATGGCTTCGATATAGCACAGCCAGATAAGCTGCAATCACATCTGACGCCCGAGCGCCTCGAGTGCCGTTGCCGCTCCCTGGAACCCTGCCGGGCGTACGTCCGGCAGGGTCATTTCTCCTGTCCGGGAGAGTTTATCGCGCGAATCGGCCGAGTCCGAATCGCCGTAAAACGTGTTTGGCGGAAATGGCGGACGAATTGGACTTCGGCCGCGTGGGTGCGACGTCTGCAACCGATTCATCCGCCGTTTCCCCTACAGGGGTTGCCAGAAAGGCGTGGATGTTGCCCTTGTCCGGCCCGCTGCGCACGATTGCCATGCCCGAGATTTGTCCGCGGTCGTTGATCTTGTTAGCCATGACTGCAAATAGGTTTGAATTGGCTGGAAACTGCCTGTTGAGGTCTATCACCTGGTTGTCCTGCCAGATAAAGGCATGGGACCAGTTGCCGTTGGAGTCATAGTTGCTTCCCACTACCTGGTTCTTGTCGTTGATGCCAGTGGCTATGCCGCCAAAATCTCCCGGCAGAAGCTGGAGGCTCGTGAGTCTGCCATGACGCCAGATCGCGCCAGATTGGGTACTGCCGTCGGCACTGCCGACTGCCCCAGCAATTTGGCCTCGGTTGTCAATGCTATAGGCGATACCGCCGTGTCCGAGGTCAGGAAGCACGGAGACGGTGTTATTCTTCCATGATACGGCGTGCAGCGCCGAGACACACGTGCCCGAGTAGCCTACGGCCTCGCCTTGATCGTTGATCCAGAATGCAACCCCGTCCGGATTCTTATCTACTCTCGGAAGAGCGTGAGCTTTGCCGTTTTCCCACAACACCGGCAGGTCAGTCATATCGTTTGTTGTGTTGGGCAGGCAAGTGGAATCCACGGTCCCGTCTTCCGCGAACCCTACGACTTGTCCAAGGTTATTGATCGCGCTTGCCTGCCCGTTATTTCCACCGAGCGTCGGCAAAGCGCTCATTCTTCCGTGGACCGGACGAGCGCTTATGTTGGAGGGTTGCCACAGAAACGGGCGACACGTGCGGTGGGTGCCGAAGAGGCAAATGTCCTCGCCGTTCGGGTCCGGGGCCGCTGTTTCGGAATCGCCAACTGCCTGCCCCGAGTCGTTGATCTCACCCCACATCATCCAACTGTTCGGTCCTCCGAGCGTGCCAAGGTCGGTCTTGAATCCGTCGACGTCTATCAGTGCGCGTCCGCTTAGAATTGGCGCACCCGAGAAATCCACCTGCGTCGGATCGAGCACCCCAGCCATGATCTCGGTCCAGCCTTGATCGTTGAGGGCCATCGCGCAACCCAGATCGTCGTTCCCCTCACTGCCCAAGTCGGTAACGATGTACCTGACGTGAGCGGCCGCATCGCCGAAGCAGACCAGAGCCACGGTCGTAAGCAAGGGCATCCACAGGTTCCGCACGTCTCTAAGCGCATTCATGGGAGTTCTCCCGCTTTTCAGCTCATTTCTTGGGGTCATTGAGATCAGACTGCTCGTGGGTGTTGGTACGGGCTGCATTTCGCCCGGATATTCTTTCCGTAAGGCCCAAGAGTCCCATTGAGCCACTCAGGCATCGCAAAGCAGCCGATGCCGTTACCGCCTTTCAGGGCAGTATCATCGTTCTTGCCGAGCACCAAGACGGCAGCATGGTCAGCAATCGACTTCGGCGGCGCGCTGCGGGCCAGAGTGGCCTCACTCATCCGATTCACTGGAAGGTATTCCGCGCGGCGCGTTATCGTCACTTGGTCGGCCTGAGTGGGCGCCGACCGCGCGTCTGGAAGACCAACAGTCAGCGCGAACATGACGCACTGTGGGGTTGGTACCGCGGCCCGGGCTGTCTCCGGTCCCGAGTACGACGGTCGCTGGGCTTAAACACCACCATATGGTGAACTATCGATGACTGGTGCAGTCGTGTCAACCGACCGGTTGGTACACTCCGCAGCATTTCAGTCGTGATTGATTGATCTTTTCCGACAATAGTCCTGCTATCTTGACCGCGTGGCGAAAGAAGTCCTGCGGCGAACCTCTGTCTGCCTCATCCGTCAGCGCACAGTGGCTGCAGGCTACACGCGCAGCGGCTGAACGCGGGCCGCCGGGCCCGTGATGCATGCCGGGCTCAGGGCGTGCACGAACGCTGGGCGATGAGGTCATCGCCGCAGCCCACATCGATCGCGTGTCACTCCACGGGTATCTGGTCAACATCCGTGGAAACAACTACAGCATGCGCGTGCACCTGCCTGGGTATTGAGCGACAACTGACCCTTCCAGAGCGGCTTCAATACAACCGTATAGCCGGTCCTGGACCCGTCTTAGCTGATTTGAAATGGCGACCGTATCCCATGGACCTTGTTCAATCAAAATCAGAGCCCAACCGCCATGGGCTTCCGGGGTTGGTTGCGAGCAAAGCCCGGCACCCGCGGATCGCTATTCGCGTGTCTATCGAATCCTTAGGTCCAACTGGCCGTCATCTAAACCGGCCTCGCGATAGAACTTACGACTCAGCTCAAGAGCGCTGAATCCGTCTTCGAAAGCAGCGAATGTTCCGTTGACCGGTTTGTCTAGATAGACCAGTGCGCCGTCAACGACGAAGAAAATGATCGCCGGCTCTGGCGAATCGTCGGTGATGACGAGCGTGTGGGCTTCGCCAGCAGGCTCGTAGATGAAGGTACCAGGCTTTGCGAGCCAATCATGCTCGAGATACCTCCAGTGACCGCGTAGCGTAAACCCATGAACAGTGCCCGTGTGGTAATGAACGCCAAGTTTCGCCCCCGGCAGGCCTTTCAAGACAACCGTAAATCCGCCAGTCGTAACGTTAAAGCGGCACAGTTGCACCCAGACTCCTTCGGCATATGGTATCCATGGACCGCTATCTTCCAAGTTCACGTCGACAATGTAGTGTCCGCGGTCCTTTTGCCTCGGCTGGAGGCCGTCGTTCATGGTGCTGAAGGCGGCGATAGCCATGGATATACCTCTTCTGTTACGCACGGGAATAGTACGCTCAAACCGTCATCAGCGGCCATACGTTCCCGGCCGCTTAGGTAAATAGTACCGGTTGAGTCGGCGGCTCTGGTAATGTGGCCTGAACAACGGGTCCGGAGCAGGGCATTAGGCGGCAGCCGCCGCCAGGAAAAATCGTGTCGCCAAGTAATTGGCCGGTCGCCGGACATTCACAAAAGAGCTCGTCGAGCATTAGAAGATCGGTGCCGTCAAACAATCACAGCGTTCATTTCGTGTTAGTGGTCAAATCACACCTGCCCACTCACAAGAAAATGGTGGCTTTATGCTTAAATCATTCTTCGTTACGGCATCACTGACAGTTTTAGTGCTGGCCTCAGGCGGCGCGTCACTTGGTTTGGCTTCAGAGGCCCAAAGGCATTGAATATCGGCTTTGTTCTGTATACCAAGGGCGATGCGCCTGGAACGCTGAACGCGAGATGGACATACCAGAGCGTTTACAGCGGAAAAGGCTTGGCCACGGGAGGACCCAAGGAAGGCTTTGC
>Ga0157372_10008168_pt1 | contig 11125 bp, 11 predicted proteins | sample C55metaG_FD_115307 | JGI IMG/M metagenome (GOLD analysis project Ga0157372, IMG submission 115307) | Corn rhizosphere microbial communities from Kellogg Biological Station, Michigan, USA - C5-5 metaG | ecosystem: Host-associated > Plants > Roots > Rhizosphere > Soil | place: USA: Michigan...
CCTCGACCGGCCCCCGGCTTCGTCTCCGCGGTCCTGGCGGCCTAGACGATCGTGTGCTTCGCCTGGAAGAGGCCGTGGGGGTCGACCTCCTCGCGGATCGCGGCGAGTCGGCCGTAGTCGCCCTGCTCGTAGAACGACACCGGGTCGACGTCTCGCTCGGCGAAGTTGAAGTACCTCCGCCGTGACAACCATGGCTCGGTCGCGGCTCTGACGTCGGCGAGGCGCTGGTCGATCGCCGCGACTGCGTCCGCGCCGATCACGATCCCGAGGGCGTAGACCGCGTAGGACCCGTCGAGGTGTGAGAGCACTCCCCCGTTTGGATCGGGCCGCCCGAGCGCGCCCTCGAGATGCCGGATCTCGAGCGAAAGAAGCGGTGAGGTGCCGTCCATCCCTGCCGCGTCCACGACGGCGCGTGCGACCTCGACGTCGAATGCGTCCAGCATCCAGCCCTCGCCCCGCCCTGGCGCGGGTCCGGGCGGGTCGCGGTGCAGCTCGGTCAGATCCCGGGCCGGGACGGTCGCGAACGTGTCGAGCTCGGGCTCGAGATCGAGCAGCGGGCGCAAGAGCTCGCGGCCCTCTCGCTCGTCGCCCATGAAGACGGCCTCGACGACCACCAGCTGACGGCCGCGGAGCGGCTCCGGGATCTCCGGGATCGGCGGCATCTGGAGAAGCCGCCCGACCGACGTGACCTCGTCCGGCACGTCGGTGGTCCACTCGGCCCAGCGATCGAGCACCTCGACGGTGCGCTCCGCCGGCCAGACGAGCCAGCCCGCGAACGCGTCGGTGACCGGGTAGAGCGCGATCTCGACCTCCGTGACGACACCGAAGCTGCCTCCGCCGCCGCGCAGCGCCCAGAAGAGGTCGGCGTTCGTCTCCGGGTCGGCGCGGACGACCTCGCCGCTCGCGGTGACGACCTCGGCGGCGAGCACGCTCGAGGACGAGAGCCCGTGCTTGCGGGCGAGCCAGCCGACGCCGCCGCCGAGCGAGTAGCCGACGACGCCGACGTCGGAAGCGGAGCCGTGGAGCGCGGTGAGACCGTGCGGGACCGCGGCGTCGACGACGTCCGCCCAGATCGTCCCGGCCGCGACGCGGGCGACGCGCGCCACGGGGTCGATCTCGACACCGGTCATCCGGGACGTGTTGACGAGCAGCGTGCCGTCCAGCGGCGCGCCGGCCCCGTGCCCCGTGCCCTGGACGGCGACCTTCAGCCCGACGAGCCGGGCATGCTCGACGACGTCGACGACGTCGTCAACCGTCTCGGGCAGCGCGACGGCCGCGGGGCGCTGATCGACGGCGAGGTTCCAGGCGCGCCTGGCGTCATCCCAGCCCGCGTCCCCGGGAAAGAGGAGGATGTCCGGCGAGGACGCGGTGCGGGTCGGGTTTCCGGTCTCGATGAGCTGCGCCATGTGAAAGTCTCCTGTGCCTTCGGGGTCGTGCCTCGAGCGTCGCTGCGGCATCCGGCGCGATCGGTGCGGTTTTCCGCACCGGCCGCGGGCGCAGACCGGCGTTCTTGCCCGCCGTCAACGACGCGCGACGAGCGCCTCGGCCGCGGCGGCGGCGAGCCCGGCAGCGTCGCGCCGCGCGGTCTCGGCCGAGCCGGCGAGCTCGACCAGCGTCAAGCAGCGAACATCGTCGGGTAGCGCTCCGAGGTCGGCGTCGCCCGCCACGACCGCGACTGGCGTCCCTGCGTCGCGCGCCGTGCCGATCACGTGCCCGACGACCTTCCCGGCGACGGAGGTCGCGTCGACGTGCCCCTCGCCCGTCAGCGCCAGCGAGGACGACCCCAGCGAAGCCCGGAGGCCGACCGCGTCCGCAACCAGGGCTGCCCCCGCCACGAGCCGCGCGCCCAGGACAGCGAGGCCTCCTGCCAGGCCCCCGGCGGCTCCCGAGCCCGGCAGCCTCCGGACGTCGACGCCGTGGGACGCGCGATAGCGCTCGGCAAGGCGTTCCAGCCGTTGCTCCAGCCGGCGTACGTCCTCGGCGTCCGCACCCTTCTGCGGTCCGAACATGCGGGCCGCGTCGACGAACGTCGTCGACACGTCGCAGGCGACCACGACCTCGGCATCACGGAGATCGAAGTCGAGCGCCTCGAGCGCGCCGAGCCCTCCGTCCACCGTCGCGGAGCCGCCGAGGGCGACCACGATGCGCCGCAGGCCGTCGTCGAGCGCAGCTTCGATCAGCTCGCCCGTGCCCGCCGTCGTCGCCCGGAGCGGGTCGTTCGGCCCGCTCACGAGGGCGAGCCCGCTCGCACGCGCCATCTCGATCACCGCGGTGTCGCCGCGGACGCCCCACTCGGCCTCGACCGGGTCGCCGAGCGGTCCCGTGACCCGCGTGGTGCGGCGGCTGTCGAGATCGGGGCAGAGGACGTCGAGCGTGCCCTCACCTCCGTCCGCAAGGGGCAGGCGAGCCGCGGCACGCCCTGTCCGCTCGACTCCAGCGGCGAGCGCATCGGCCGCCTCGCGTGCCGTGAGCGTGCCGCGGAACTTGTCGGGGCAGCAGAGGACCGGGCGGTCGGCCTTCACCGGACGCGCATCAGCTCGGCGGCGCGCTCAGCGACCATCACCGTCGGCCAGTTCGTGTGCCCGCGTGGAAGAGCCGGGATCACGGAGGCGTCGACGACACGGAGCCCGTCGACGCCCCGGACGCGGAGATCCGGCGTGACGACGGCGTCCTGGTCCTCACCCATGCGACACGTGCCGACCGGGTGGTAGAGCGTCTGCGAGCGCGCGCGGAGATGGGCGTGGAGGGCGTCGTCGTCGGTCGCGTCGGCGCCCGGCAGCAGCTCGCCGGACACGTGCCGGGCGAGCGGTTCGACCGAGAGGATTCGCCTGGCCCTGCGGATGCCTTCCAGCAGCACCGCGGCGTCGCGATCTCCGGGGTCGGTCAGGTAGCAGGGATCGATCTCGGGCGCGTGGAGCGGATCCGACGAGGAGAGCCTGACCTCCCCGACGCTCCGCGGCTGGAGGACGACGGCCGCGATCGTGACCCCGTCCTGCGACGGTGGCACCGTTCCCTCCTCCTCGAACAGCACCGGCGCGAAGATCAGTTCGAGGTCGGGCCCGGCCGCCGACGGCTCGGTGCGGACGAACGCAGCGGCCTCGGCGACGTTCGACGTGAGCGGGCCGCGGCCCAAGGTGAGCCACGCGAGGACGTGACGCAACCGCTCGGCGGTGAAGAGTGTCTCTGCGTCGACCGCCGCAAGCACGCCGTTTGCGAGATGGTCCTTGAGGTTCTTGCCGACGGCCGCCGACGCCACCTCGACGGCGATGTCGTGCCGCTCGAGCTCGTCCGGAGGCCCGATCCCGGAGAGCAGCAGCAGCTTCGGGGTGTCGATCGCGCCGGCCGCGAGCACGACCTCGCGACTCGCGTGTGCCTCCTCCTCGTTCGCCGTCTCTCCAGGTCGGTATGCGACTCCGCGGGCCTTTACGCGGTCGACGAGCAGGCGCGTGACGTGCGCGCCGGTCACCACCGTCAGGTTCGGGCGGCGCATGGCCGCGCGCAGGTAGCCGTCCACCACGCTGTGACGACGGCCCCGCCGGATCGAGACCGGCGTCAGGCCGACGCCCTCGTTGTCGGCGGCGTTGAGGTCGCGGGCGGCAGGGATCCCGGCTGTGGCCGCCGATTCCAGGAAGTCGAGTGTCAAACGGCTCGGATGCCGCTGCGTCGCGCGCGGGAAGTGCGCATCGCTGCGGGCGTACGCCGGAGCGACGTCGTCCCAGCCCCATCCCGGAGGCCACGCGTCGTGGTCGGCCCGGTGGCCGCGGATCGCCATCATCGCGTTGATCGACGACGAGCCGCCGAGGACCCTGCCGCGGGGAAAGACGACCCGGCGGTCGTCGAGCGCGGCCTGCGGCGCCGTCCGGTAGCCCCAATCGAGCGGCGATCCGAACAGCTTCGAGAAGGCGGCGGGAACGCGGACGTTCAGCTTGCGGTCACGCGGCCCCGCCTCGAGCAGCAGAACGCTCGTCGATGGATCCTCGCTCAGCCTGGCCGCGAGCACGCAGCCCGCCGACCCGGCCCCGACGACCACGACGTGGTACACCCTCACCGTCCCTCGAGCTCGACCCAGTGAGGCCACTCGGCGCGCATCTGCGCGCGGTGGCGCATCGCGTCGGCGGGCTTCGCGTGATGCGCGTCGAGGTGCTCGACGATCGCGTCGGCGCCGTGGACGACGGTCTCCCCGTCGACGAGCGTGGGAATCGAGCGAAAGCCGGTGGCGGCCTCCATCGCGTCGCGCTCGTCCCGGTCGAGTGGAACGGTGCGCGCGACCCAGTCGACCTCGAGCTCTGTGAGGCGCAGCCTGACCCGGTGGGAATGAGGGCACCACTCGGCCTGCCAGAGCTCGAGCACGGTCGCATCGTCGCAGAGTCGGCACATTCTCGGCGCACACACGTCACGTCTCCCGCGCTACGTTGTCTCCCATGGCGACGGTGACGACACCCTGGGGCCGGGCCACGACGGTCGATGAGGTGTCGGTCGCGCAGCGGGCCGGCGAGAAGCGGTTCACGACCCGTGTGGAGCTGCTCGAATCCGCGGGCGGCGAGCGGCTGGTGCGCTTCTCCTACGCGACGAGCGGGAGCGCGCGGCGCGGCCCCGTCACGCTCCGCGAACGCGATCTCGCAAGGCTTCGCGCAGCGCTGGAGCGGTCGCCCGACCTGAGACGTGCGCTCGAGGAGGCCGGCATGGGCGGCTGAGAGGGACGATGGATGCGGCGGGCCCGGGGCCCCCGGTCACGCCCGGGCGAGGGCGTCGGCCCGCACGCGGCCACGCGCCGCGGCGATCAATCCCGCGAGCAACGGGACTCCGCCCGTTGGCCCGAGCAGCGGGTCGACCGCGTGCTCCGGGTGCGGCATCAGCCCGAGCACGTTGCCCTCGCGGTTCGAGACGCCTGCCACGCGGTCGCGCGAGCCGTTCACGTCCTCGGTGTATCGCAGGACGACCTGGCCGTGGGCGAGCACGTCGCCGTACAGCTCGTCGTCGACGACCCAGTTGCCCTCACCGTGCTTGATGGGGATGACGAGCTCGTCGCTCGGGTCGCACGACTCGGTGAACGGGGTCGCGGCCGACTCGACCACGACGGTCACGTCCGCGCACAGGAATTCGAGCTGCCGGTTCCAGCGGAGCACGCCGGGTAGGAGACCGGCCTCGCAGAGGATCTGGAAGCCGTTGCAGATCCCGAGCACCGGCCCGCCGTCCGACGCGAACCTGCGAACCGCATCCATCACCGGCGCCACGCGCGCGAGAGCGCCGCAGCGAAGGTAGTCCCCGTACGAGAACCCACCGGGAAGGACGACGCCTGCGACGCGTTCGGGGAGCTCCGTCGCCGTGTGCCACAGGGCGACGGGCTCGGCTCCGAGGCGGTCGAGCGCGAGGCGCGCGTCGCCGTCGTCGTTCGACCCGGGGAACGTGACGACGGCAATCCGGGGGCGTGGCTCGGTCACGCGTTGCCCTCGACGATCTCGAAGCTCTCGATCAGCGGATTGGCCAGGAGCTCCGCACACATGCGCTCGACCTCGGTTCGTGCCGCGTCGAGGTCGGCAGCCTCGACCTCGAGGTCGACGAGCCGGCCGACCCGCGCGCTCGTGACGGCAAATCCGAGCGTCGCGAGGGATCCCTGGACGGCTTCTCCCTGGGGATCGAGGATCCCCGTCTTCGGTCGGATCAGCACGGTCAACTTCACAGGATCACGTCCGGCGCGGCGAGATAACGGGCGAAGGGAACCTCGGTGAGACGCTCGAAGGCCTCCACGTACCGGGCGCGCGTCCCGGCCACCACCTCGGGCGGCAACTCCGGCCCGGGCGCGGTCCGATCCCAGCCGGTGCCGAGACACCAGTCGCGGACGTACTGCTTGTCGAACGACGGCTGCGGCGCCCCCGGGGCATAGCCGTCGGCGGGCCAGAATCGCGACGAATCGGGAGTCAGCGCCTCGTCGGCGAGCGTCACCGCACCCTGCTCGTCGATCCCGAACTCGAACTTCGTATCGGCAAGGAGGATGCCCCTCGCCTCGGCGTGCTCGACGGCGAAGCGGTACAGCGCGAGCGCGGCGTCCCGGGCCTTCGCGTACGGCTTCGCGCCGCAGAGCGATGCCGCGTCGTCCTCGGTGATCGTCACATCGTGTCCTTCGGTCGCCTTGGTCGCGGGCGTGACGATCGGCTCGGGGAGCCGCTCGGACTCGCGCAGCCCACCCGGCAGGCGGTGGCCCGAGATGGCCCCTGTCGCGCAGTAGTCCGTCCAGCCCGAGCCGGCGAGGTAGCCGCGCACGACGATCTCCACCGGAAGCATCTCGAGGCGCCGACACTCGAGCGATCGTCCGTCGTCACGCAGCGCGACGAAGTGGTTGCGGACGATGTGCCGCGTCCGCGCGAACCAGAAGGCCGAGAGCCCCGTCAACACGCGTCCCTTGTCGGGGATCTCGGTCGGGAGCACCACGTCGAAGGTGGAGATCCGATCCGTCGCCACGAGCAGCAACGTCTCGCTGTCGAGCGCGTAGAGCTCGCGCACCTTGCCGCTCCCGACGTGCAACGCATCAGGCATGCAGAGGCGCCTCCCGCGCCGCGACGAGCGCCCGCAGGCGCTCGAACACGGTGTCGACGTGCGCGGTATACGCATCGAGCGAGAAGACGCGGTCGAGGTCGACGCGGCCGGAGATCTCGGCATCTGCCCGAGCGAGCTCACGGAAGTCGAGCTCCTCGTCCCACGCCCTCGCCGCGTGCCGCTGGACGATCCGGTAGGCGGCCTCGCGCGAGAGCCCGCTCTCGACGAGCGCGGACAACAGTCGCTGGCTGAAGAACACCCCGTGACCGGCGTCGACGTTCGCCCGCATTCGCTGCGGCCGCACGACGAGGCCCTCGACGAGCCACTCGAACCTGTCCAGCATGTAGTCGATTGCGAGGAACGAGTCCGGGATCACGACCCGCTCGGCGGACGAATGGGAGATGTCGCGTTCGTGCCAGAGCGCGACGTTCTCCAGGCCGACGAGCGCGTGTGCCCTAAGGACCCGCGCGAGACCGCAGATGCGCTCGGCGACGATCGGGTTTCGCTTGTGGGGCATCGCCGAGGACCCCTTCTGGCCGCGGCCGAAGGGCTCTTCGACCTCCCGAACCTCGGTTCGGGCGAGATGGCGGATCTCGGTCGCAAAACGCTCGAGCGACGAGCCGAGGAGCGCGAGAGCGCCGAGCAACTCGGCGTGTCGGTCACGCTGGAGGATCTGGGTCGAGCTCGGTGCCGCATCGAGCCCGAGCTGCTCGCAGGCAATGCGCTCGACCTCGGGGTCGATGGCTGCATACTGGCCCACCGCGCCCGAGAGCTTGCCGACGCGGAGCCCTTCGAGAGCTCCCTCGATGCGCGACCGTTCGCGGTCCAGCGTGAACGCCCAGCCGACCAGCTTCAGCCCGAACGTCGTCGGCTCGGCATACACGCCGTGCGTTCGACCCATGCAGAGCGTGTCGCGATGCTCCTCGGCTCGCGCGACGACGACCCGGAACGCCCGCTCGAGCCCCTCGAGCACGAGTGCTCCGGCGTCCTGCACGGCGAGCGACAACGCGGTGTCGAGCACGTCCGACGAGGTGAGGCCGAAGTGGAACCAGCGGCCGTCCTCCCCGAGCTGCTCGGCGACCGCGTCGACGAACGCCGCCACGTCGTGGTTCGTCGTGCGCTCGATCTCCGCCACCCGAGCAGGGTCGGGCGCAACGGCCGTCGCCCGGATGCGCTCCACCACCTCCGTGGGCACGACTCCGAGGCGCGCCCAGCCCTCGAGCGCCGCGAGCTCCACGGCGAGCCATCGCTCGAGCGTCGCTTCTCCCGACCAGATCCGCGTCATGGCGGGGCGGGAGTAGCGCTCGATCACACGGTCATCCTAGATGTCGCTCCGGGCGACTCCGGCGGCCGGCGGCGGCGCGTCGCGTCCTCGACGACGCGGAATCGGCACGAAGGCGACACGAAGTCGTGTCCTTTGTTGCCTGAAATGACGATAGAATAGAAAGTGGGTGGTGGGTTGGGGTGCCCCAGCAGAAACCCGGTCTTTGCGGCATCGATCGGCGACTACGTCTCGGCCTCGAGGGCGATGTCGCCCCGCCTGCGACAGCCGTCGATGCGAATGAGGTCGGACGCGGCGTAGGCGCGTTCCCGAGCCGCGGCGAGGGTGGCGCCCGTTGCCGTCACACCCAGCAGCCGCCCGCCGTTCGTGACCAGTTGACCGTCTCGCAGCGCCGTCCCGGCGTGGAAGACGAGCGCTCCGGAGGCCTCGGCCTGCTCGATGCCCTCGATCGGCGTCCCCCGGTTGCCGGCGGCGGGATAGCTGCCAGCCGCGAGAACCACCGTCACGGCGGCGCCGTCCCGCCGGTCGAGCGAGGTCCCGGCGAGAGATCCCGTCGCAGCGGCCGCGAGCGCCTCGAGTAGATCACCTTCCACGAGCGGCAGGACCGACTGCGTCTCCGGGTCGCCGAACCGACAGTTGTACTCGAGGACACGCGGCCCAGCGGCCGCCAGCATCAGCCCCGCGAAGAGCGTGCCGACGAACGGCGTGCCCCGGTCTGCGAGCTCGGCCAGGACCGGTCGAATGCACGTCTCGACGAGATCTGCCTCGTCGCCGTCGAAGGCAACGGGCGCGAACGATCCCATGCCGCCGGTGTTGGGCCCCTCGTCTCCGTCGTGCGCCCGCTTGTAGTCGCGCGCGGGCGCCAGCGAGATCGCCTCCCGTCCGTCGCAGAGGGCGAGGAGCGACAGCTCCGGGCCGTCGAGCAGCTCCTCCACGAGCATCGTCCGGTCGTGGCCGCCTGCCTCACCGAGCGCATCCTCGAGCTCGGCGTCGGTCCGACAGACGACGACGCCCTTGCCGGCGGCGAGCCCGTCCGCCTTCAACACGCACGGCGCGCGTGGCTCGTCGAGGAGCCGCGCGGTCGGCACTCCTGCGGCCGCCATGACCTCCTTCGCGAACCGCTTCGAGCCTTCGATCCGCGCGGCGGAAGCCGACGGCCCGAAGACGGGAATCCCGGCATGGCGAAGGGTATCGGCGACCCCTGCGACGAGCGGAGCCTCCGGGCCGACGACGACGAGGTCGGCGGCGAGCGACCGCGCCAGCTCGCGGAGGCCGTCGCCGTCCTCGGCCGCGACCGGATGACACGTCGCGAGCATCGCGATGCCCGGGTTGCCGGGCGCCGCATGGAGCTCGGTGAGCGTCGGCGACGAGGCGAGCCGCCACGCGAGGGCGTGCTCGCGACCGCCCGAGCCGACGACGAGAACCCGCATTCCGGCGAGTCTACGAGGGAGGCCTGCCGACCCGGCCGGAGTGCTTCACGGTTGGAGCGCCAGCACCGCGTCGCGCGAGGCGCCCGTCCCGACGAGGGTGACGGGGACATCGAGCGAGCCCGCGACGAAGGCGACGTAGTCGGCGGCAGCCGGCGGGAGCGCCGGCCCGGCCAGCTCCTCGAGCCAACCGGGCAGCGTCTCGAACACCGGCTCGCAGTGGTGGAAGTCCGACTGGTGAGCGGGGAAGTCCTCGGTCTCCTCGCCGTCCGGGAGGCGGTACCTGACGCAGACCGGAATCTCGTCGAAGTCCGACAGCACGTCGACCTTGGTCAGTGCCAGGGACGTGATCCCGTTGACGCGCACGGCGAAGCGGAGCGCGACCAGGTCGAGCCAGCCGCAACGGCGTTCGCGGCCGGTCACGGTGCCGAACTCGCCGCCGAGCTCGCGGACGCGATCCTGCGCCGGCCCGGTGATCTCGCTCGGGAACGGGCCCTCGCCGACCCGGGTCACGTAGGCCTTCGAGACGCCGACGACCTCGTCGATCCGTTGCGGCCCGATCCCGAAGCTGACCGCGGCGCCGGCGGCGATCGGGCTCGACGACGTGACGAACGGGTATGTGCCGTGATCGAGGTCGAGTAGGGTGCCCTGGGCGCCCTCGAACAGGACGTCGCGGCCGTCGCGCAGCGCGCGGTCGACGAGGAGGGACGTGTCCTCCACGTATGGCGCGAGCCGCTCGGCGTGCGCCAGTGTCTGCGCAACGACGTCTTCTGCGTCGAACGGCTCGATTCCGTAGACGCGCTCGAGCCACACGTTCTTCTCGCCCGCAGCGAGCTCGACCTTCTCGCGCAGGATCTTCGGGTCGAGGAGGTCCTGGACGCGGATCCCGATACGCGTCGCCTTGTCCGCGTACGCCGGACCGATCCCGCGGCGCGTCGTGCCGATCTGCAGGTTCCCGAGCCGCCGCTCGCGCGCGCCGTCGAGCGCGACGTGCCACGGCATGATCAGGTGCGCGTTGCCGGAGACGAAGACCAGCCCGTCCGTGCGGTGACCGCGCGCCTCGAGGTCGTCGAGCTCCTCGATCAGCACGGCGGGATCGACGACGCATCCCGCGCCGATCGCGCTCGCGACTCCCGCGACGATGCCCGACGGGATTGCCCGGATCTTGTACGTCTCGCCGTCGACGACGATCGTGTGCCCGGCGTTCGGCCCGCCCTGGTAGCGGCAGACGAGGTCGGACTCCTGGGCGAGCAGGTCGACGATCTTCCCCTTCCCCTCGTCGCCCCACTGCGCCCCGACGATCACGGTCGCAGGCACGTGACCCATTCTCGCATGCGCCCCGGTCCTCGTCGGCCATTACGCTCGCGACGTGCTCGTCGGCCGCACGCAGCTCGCCCGGGAGCTCGTCGCGCTCGGCATGCGGCCCGGAGCGGTCGCACTCGTCCACTGCCGCATGTCGGCTCTCGGCACGGTGGTCGGCGGTGCGGAGACGGTCGTCCGCGCGCTCCTCGACGCCGTCGGCCCGGAGGGGACGCTCGTCGCGTATGTCGGGTGGGAGGACGGACCGCCTGACGACCTCGATGCGCTCGCCGTCGCCGACCGCGAGCTGGTGCTCGCGGAGCAGCCCGTCTACGACTCGGCGGTGGGGCGTGCACGACGCGACCACGGCCGGGTGGCCGAGGCGCTTCGCACCTGGCCCGGCGCAATCCATTCCGGTCACCCCGAGGCGGGGGTCTCCGCCGTCGGCCGCGAGGCCGAAGCGATCGCGCTCCCCCACCCGCTCGACGACGGGTACGGGCACGGCACGCCCTACGCGCGCGTCGTCGAGCGCGCCGGCCAGGTCGTCCTCCTCGGCGCGCCGCTCGACACGGTCACGCTCGTC
>Ga0157372_10008170_pt1 | contig 11124 bp, 7 predicted proteins | sample C55metaG_FD_115307 | JGI IMG/M metagenome (GOLD analysis project Ga0157372, IMG submission 115307) | Corn rhizosphere microbial communities from Kellogg Biological Station, Michigan, USA - C5-5 metaG | ecosystem: Host-associated > Plants > Roots > Rhizosphere > Soil | place: USA: Michigan...
AAGGAGCTTGCCCTGCAGCTTGGGCGAGAGCTCGCTGATCTCGTCGAGAAAGAGCGATCCACCGGCAGCGAGCTCCATGAGGCCGAGCTTGCGCTCGTCGGCGCCCGGAAAGGCACCGCGCTCGTGCCCGAACAGCTCGCTCTCCAGCGGTCCCTCGGACAGCGCCGCACAGCTCACGTCCACGAACGGACCCGACCGTCCCGAGGTGCGGTGGAGCATGTTGGCCACGAGCTCCTTTCCCGTACCCGATTCGCCGGTGATGAGCACCGGTGAGTCACTCGGCGCGACGCGGGCCACCATTTCGAGCACCGCCTGGAGCGGGGCATACTCGGTATCGATCTCGCTCCCCCCGCCGGCGCGCTGCAGCTGCGACTGGAGCAGCACGTTCTCCCGCGCGAGCCGGCGCTTCTCCCAGGCGCGGCGCACCAGCACGTCGATCTCCGCCATGCGATACGGCTTGGACATGTAGTCGTACGCGCCAAGCTTCATCGCGCTGATGGCGGTCTCGATGGTCCCGTTGCCGGTGATGATGATGACTTCCGGCGGATCCACGTCGGTGCGGACCTGCTTGAGCACCTCGAGACCGTCGAGCTCCGGCATGACGATGTCCAGCAGCGCCACATCGAACGACTCGGCACGCAGCGCGTCGAGCGCCGCGCGGCCATCGGTCACCGTCGAGACCGCGTAACCGCGGCCGACGAGGAAGTTGGACAGGATGAGGCCGAGGTGTGCTTCGTCCTCGGCCACGAGCACCTTGATTCTTGCTTCGGTCACTGCGTCTCTCCAGTGTCGGTAGCGCGCGGGAGCACGATGCGGAATACGCTCCCCTCGCCCGGCGTGCTCTCAACCTCGATGTTCCCGCCATGCTCGGCGACGATCGCGTAGCAGATCGAGAGACCAAGCCCGGTGCCGCGGCCGGGTGCCTTCGTGGTGAAGAACGGCTCGAACAATTTCGGGATGTCGGCGCGTCGGATGCCGTCGCCCTGATCCACGACTTCCGCGATCACGGACAGTCCGTCATCGCCGGGCCGCGTGCGCAGCGCAACGGTGCCGCGCTCATGCATCGCGTCCATGGCATTGATGAGCAACGCCATGAAGACCTGCACGAGCTGCTCCTCGTTCGCATGCAGCACGGCGCCGAGCGTGCGATCGAGGTCGGTCTTCACCTGCAGCTTCTTGAAGCGCGTGTGGTGCTTGAGCACGAATAGCGTCCGGTCGATCGCCGCGTTGACGTCCACGAGCGACTTGTCGCTCGCCTTGGGCCGGCTGAAGTCGAGCAGCGAGTCGACGATGCCCTTGCACCGCTGCACCTCGCTCTGGATGAGCCGGAGCCCCTCCTGGATGTCCGGCGGCGCGTCTTCGTGAATCAGCTCGAGACTCTCGGCACACGCCGCGATGGTGGCGAGCGGGTTGTTGATCTCGTGCATGACGCCCGCGGCGAGCGTGCCGATGGCGGCCAGCTTTTCCGCCTGGGAGAATCGCTCCTGCGCCTGGCGCCACTCCGTGACGTCTTCGCCGATCGTGATGACGTGCGTCACGGGGCCGTTGTTCAGCCGCATCGGGATCTTCGACAGCCGGTAGGTGCGCAGCTCGCCGGAGGCCGTCGACTCCATCTGGAACGTCTGCAGGCGTCCGGTGGCAAACACCTCGTCGAACTCCTTGCGCAACACGCTCGCCGGCTGGCGATGAAGGATCTCGAAGATCGTGCGCCCGATGGCTTCCTCGCGCGACACGCCCTGCATGCCCGTCTCGCGCTTCCGATTCCAGACCGAAATGCGATACTCGCGATCGATGACATAGAGCCCGACCGGCAGCGAGTCGATGATGCGCTCGGTGACCCGGCGCTCGCGGTCGATCTGCCGAGTGCGCTCGATGACCTCGCTTTCCAACCGCTGCGCGTATGCGGATTGGCGGAGCACGGGGGCGAGGATATTGGCGACCGTCCGGAGAAATGCGCGCGCGGAGGGGTCGAGGGTCGCCGGCGGAGAAACGACGAGCGCGCCGAGCGGGTGATGTGCAGCATCGAGGCGGACGACCAGCGGCTCGTGATTCGCCGTCGGTTCGCCAGCCGAGGTGAGGTGCGTCCGGACGTCGGCGGCCGCCGGGGGGGCGACGCCCACTCTTGCCTTGCAGCGAAGCTCGAGATCGTCCATCAACCAGAGCGAGCACCCGGCCGCCTGGACGGAATCCGCGATGCGCGCCAGGACGCCGCCGAGCACGTCGGTCGGCGCCTCATCCGTGGCGAGCGCGGCCGCGATCTGGGAGATAGCTGCGAGGTACGCGTCGACGGAATCAGTCGGAGCAACAGGCGGGCTTAGCTGGCCAAGCGCGTCTGGACGTGCGGGGGAGGGACCCAAGGCGTCGCTCGGGGAGGAGGGAGACTACAATGTAGGAAAAAGTGTCCGATTGGACAAGATGACCGACGGACTTGGTGTGCCAAGCGGAAATGAAGAACGGCCGGCGAGCGCGTAAAGCGCTCGCCGGCCGTTCGACAATTCAAACCATGGAGCGTATCGGGATCGAACCGATGACCTCCTGCTTGCAAAGCAGGCGCTCTCCCAGCTGAGCTAACGCCCCGAAAATTGCAGACCGCATAAGCTAATCGCACCACGGCCAAGGGAGAAGCGACATGGCAACGACGGCGACGGACACGAAGCACCTGACGATTCCCTGCCCGTCCTGCGGCAAGCTGAACCGGATCGACGCGAGCCGCGCGAGTGACGGACCGAAGTGCGGCGCCTGCGGTACTCGCATGGCGCTCGACCATCCGGTGAAGCTCACCGAAGCAAGCTTCGATCGCGTGATCGGGGGCACGGACGTGCCGGTCCTCGTGGACTTCTACGCGGACTGGTGCGGACCCTGCCGGATGATGGCGCCCTCGGTTGATCGGCTCGCCCAGGCGTCGGTGGGCTCGGCGGTCATCGCCAAGCTCGACACCGATGCGGCGCCCGGCATCTCGCAGCGCTTTCAGATCCGTGGCATCCCGACGTCAATCGTGTTCCGCCACGGACGGGAGGCGACGAGACAGACGGGAGCGGTACCATTCGACGCGTTGAAAGCGATGATCAGCTGACCGTGGGACGTGAAGCGTGAGTATTGAACACGAAGGGCACGCCGGATGGAATCCGGCGTGCCCTTCGTCGTTGCGCGTCAGTCGAGCTGGCGGCCGACAGCCGCCGAGCGGGTCCGACTCCTACTCGTGCGCCGGTAGTGGCTCCATCGTTTCCGGATCCACTGGTACCTGAACCTCATCGCGGAATGGCGACGTCATGAGCACCACGCGCGCGCGCGGGAATGCGTTCATGAACGCGAGATAGCAACTGCCCCACAGGCCGATGTACCCGAGCGTCACGCCGATTTCCCAGAGACCGAGTGGCAGTCCGGTGCCCTCGCCGTAGAGCGACGGGTAGACCTCGAGGTAGCGAACCAGCCACATGCCGATGATGCTGATCAGCGTGAATAGCACGAGCGTCGGCTTGAACAACTTCGCCGCCTTGGACAACAGGCCGAAGAATGGCGCAAAGAACACCGCGATCACGGCGATCACCGCCGTCACCGCCCAGGGATCGATGAGGCGGATACGTGCCCAGTGGGTTTCCTCCGGCATGTTGCCGTACCAGATGACGAGGTACTGGCCGAAGGTCAGGTAGCCCCAGAAGGCGGTGAAGGCGAAGCAGAGCTTGCCGAGATCGTGGAAGTGGATGTCGGTGATGATCCCTTCGGCGCCGAGGAATCGGCGCCACGCGAGCGTCAGCAGCGTGAGCAGCGTGAGCGAGCAGAGCCACGCGCCCATGAAGAACCACCAGCCGTACAGCGTGCTCTGGAAGTGCAGCGACATCCCCATCGACAGGTCGAAGGCGAGGATCGACCAGCCGTACCCGAACAGGATGACGAGGAAGACAGCGAGCTTGCCCTGGAGCGAGTGCGTGCTGTGGATTTCACGACGCTCGTCACGGAAGCCATTTCGCATGCGGTCGCGCAGTCCGCGGGCCCAGTTCGCACCCGTCTCCGGCACGATGCCGACGTCGAGCCGCACGGAGGTGTAGATGTACCACAGGGAGAGCAGCGTCAGCAGCGCGAACGCGATCAACACCCGCGTCGTGAGGAAAGCGCCGTTGTAGTAGAGCACCTTCTCCGAGACGGGCGGCCGCTCGTGCGTCCACGGGAAGATGTGCCCCTTCCCCGCGAAGACGGTGAGGAGCAGGAGGACGAACGCGACCGGGAGGAAGGCGACGTAGCCTTCCATGAAGCGGATGATGGCGCGCGACCATCGCGCCGTGGTGATGCGCTGCACGGCGACGAACACGACCCCGGCCGACGAGAGGGACGCGAAGAACAGCCAGTTGACGTGGTACGCCCGCCAGACGCGATCAGGCGCGACGAACAGGCCGATGATGAACACGATGAGCCCGATGACCGAGAGCACCAGCGCGACGGTGCCGATGGTCTTCGGCATCGGCCGGCTGTACGTCGCGACGACTTCCTCGCGCGTGGGCTCGTGCGTGATGTGCGCGCTCACCGCTCGCCTCCCGTCGGCGTCGTGGTGGTGGGAATGTGCTGGGCGCCTCCCGGCGGGGTGGTCGAGGTGGAATCCGACAGCGCCGGCGGCGACGTGGGCCCGCCAGGCACGGCTGGGATGCCGGCGCCGGCCTGTGAGCCGGCGTGATGATAATAGGGGGACGGACGGGTTGGTCCCATCTGGGACGGTCCGGGTACCTTGTCGCCAGTTTCACCCGGCAGGCCGACGGGACCGATGGCGACCTGATAACGACCCTGGAGTCCGCGGATATAGTTCACCACGTCCCAGCGGTCCATCTCCTCGATGCGGTTGTACGTCGGCATCAGTCCGCGGCCGTTGCGCATCATGCCCCAGATGTAGCCGTCAGTGTACCCGATGGCTGGTGCGCCCGGGCCGGCGATGTTGATGCCGGGCATGCCGTACTTGGTCGCCGGCCCGTCACCGTGTCCCTGATCGCCGTGACAGACGGCGCAGTTGATGGCGTAGTACTTGTGCCCGTTGTCGAGCGAGCGGGCGTTCGCCGCGATGGGGTTCGGGATCGTGCTCATCGAGTCGATCGTACCGGGCAACCGCTCACGCGAGACCGCGTATCCGGGCGCGGCGGATCCGTACACCGACACCGAGTACTGCGGATTGCCGCGCATCGGGATGGTGTCGCTCGTCGACTCCCAGGGGTCGAACTTCGGCTGCTCCTTGAAGTCGGTGAACCAGGAGCACGCGCCAAGCGCAGCAACGAGGGACAGGGCGCCGTAGCGAAGGAACAACCGCATGGGGCTAGCGCTCATTGCGTACCTCGACGGCGCCGTGCTGACGCAGCAGGTCGGCCGCTTCCGCGGCGCGGTCGGGCGCCGCGACGACCCAGATGCCATAGTCGCCGTGACTGAAGCGCGCATCGTAGCCGACGGTCATCGTCAGGCGAGGAATTCTTGCGAGGGCGAACATGCCGAACACGGTGGAGAGCGAGCCAATGAGCACCATCAGCTCGAAGCCGATGATGGTGTACGGCACCCAGCTCGCCACCGGCTTGCCGCCGACGACGATGGGCCAGTAATCGGAGATCCAGATCGGGATCCAGTAGCCGAACGTGAGCCCGGCGAGGCCGCCGATGAGGGTGAACATGCGCACCTTGCTGTGCGGCGGCTCGAGCGCATGCTCGAACTCGTGGCGCGGCGTGGGCGTGAACACCGTGATGTCACTGAAGTTCTTCTTGCGCAGCTCCGCGATCGCGTCACACGTCGCGTCGATCTCGCGGAAGGCACCGAGGACACCCTGCATCAGAGACGGTCCTCCAGGGTAATCGCCGAGTCGGGATAGCCGATGTCGATGTCATGCGAGTGATCAGCCGCCCGTCGCATCCGCGGCGGCACGATCTCCTTCACCTCGGCAATCGCCATCACCGGCAGCTGCTTGATGAAGAGGAGGAACCACATGAAGAACCAGCCGAACGATCCGAGGAGGATGGAATAGTCGACCCACGTGGGGTGGTAGCCGCCCCACTGCCACGGTTCGAACTCATGCGACAGCGACGGCACGACGATCACGAAACGCTCGAACCACATGCCGATGTTGATCGTGATCGAGATCATGAACAGCCAGGTCGTGTTGCGGCGCAGCTTCTGCGAGAAGAGGGAGAGCGGGAGCACGCAGTTGCAGATGAGCATGATCCACGCGGCCCATGCCCACTGGCCGAAGACGCGGTTCCAGAAGTACTCCTGCTCGAACTGGTTCCCCGACATCCAGGCGACCTGGAACTCGGAGAGATACGCCAGCCCGACGACCATGGAGGTAAAGAGGCAGAGCTTGGCCGCCGCGTCGAGGTCGTTGATCGTGATGATGTGCTCGAGCTTGAACACTTTCCGCAGCGGGATGCAGATGGTGAACACCATCCCGATGCCGGAAAAGATGGCTCCGGCCACGAAGTACGGCGGGAAGACGGTCGCGTGCCAGCCCGGCGTGAGCGCCATCGCGAAGTCGAACGACACGACCGAGTGCACGGACAGCACGAGCGGCGTAGCGAAGGCCGCGAGGAAGAGATAGGCCCGGGTGAAGTGCCGCCACTCATGCTCGGAGTTGCGCCAGCCGAGCGCGAGCATGGCGTAGATGCGCTTGCGAACCGGGTTCGTCTCGTGATCGCGCAGCACCGCGATGTCGGGGATCAGCCCGACGTAGAAGAACGTCGCCGAAACGGTGAGGTACGTGAGAATGGCGAACACGTCCCACACCAGCGGGCTCTTCGGATTCGGCCAGATGAGCCGCCAGTTCGGGTACGGAATCAGGAAGAAGAACTTCCACGGCCGCCCGAGGTGCAGGATCGGGAAGAGGCCGGCCGTCATGACGGCGAACACCGTCATCGCTTCCGAGACGCGATAGATCGTGGTGCGGAATCCGGCGCGGAACAGATAAAGAATGGCCGAGATCAGCGTGCCGGCGTGACCGATACCGACCCAGAACACGAAGGTGACGATGTACACGCCCCACATCACCGGCGGGTGATAGCCGGCGGCGCCGAGACCCTCGTAGATCTGGTACGTCCAGGCCGCCGCCCCGATGATCAGGCACAGGATGGCCACGCCGAGCGCCGCGAACCAGCCCAGGGTGGGCCCGAGCGTGGCGATGATATCGCGGTCCACCTGCTCATAGTCGGCGATCGCGGGAAGCCGATTGTTCGCCGCCGGAATATTCGGGCGGTGCACGCCGTCGTCGCCGGGACGCGGTTGAACCAGAGTCGCCATCGTCGCGCCCCCTACGCCTTGGCCGGCGCGGCCGGCTCCGAATGGTTGACCTTCTTCAAGTAGACCACGGCGGTGAAGGTGTTGAGCTCGTCGAACACGTGGTATCCACGGCGATCCTCGACCTGCTTGGCGACAGTCCACTGCGGATCGGCAGCATCGCCGAAGACGATGGCGCGTGACGGGCACGCCTGCGAACAGGCCGTCGTGAACTCATCCGCAGCGAGCGTCCGTCCTTCGGTCTTCGCGCGCGTCTCCGCCTCGCGGATGCGCTGTACGCAGAAGGTGCACTTCTCCATGACACCCTTCTGACGGACGGTGACGTCCGGATTCAGCTGCCAGTCCAGCGGCGACGGGAACGCATACTGCTTGCGATCCGGCTCGCCGTACCCGAACCAGTTGAAGTAGCGGACCTTGTACGGGCAGTTGTTGCTGCAGTACCGAGTGCCGACGCAGCGGTTGTAGACCTGCACGTTGAGGCCGTCCGGCGCGTGATACGTCGCGTATACGGGGCAAACCGGCTCACAGGGCGCGTTGCCACAATGCTGGCAGAGCATCGGGACGAACCGCGCCTCGAAGTCTTCCGTGAACTTCGCGTCGGGCGCGCCCTCGAAGTAGCGCTCGAGACGAATCCAGTTCATCTCGCGGCCGCGCACGATGTTGAAGCCAGCCTTCGCGTCGGCCCAGACCGTGGCGTTCTGCCACGGCGCGCCCACGGTGGGGATGTTGTTCTCGGCATAGCACGCCGTGACGCAGGCGGAACAGCCGGTGCAGCGCGCGAGATCGATCGTCATCGCCCAGCGCCGCTGCTCCATGCCGGACCAGTGGCTGGGCGAGTACATCCCCTTGTTCTTGCCGCGATCCTCCGCGGTGGGCGAGCCGAGCTCGCCTTGCGCGTCAGCGGCAACCGGCGACCGCAGGCCCGGCAGGAACGCCGTGGAGGGCTCGCCGGGAATGTGCTCCTCCTTCTCGCCCCGAATCTCGCCACTCGGCGCACCGGGGTTCGTCGGGGTTCCTCCCGCTTCGCTGTGCTCGTCGCGGCCGTGACCCTCGCCCTCGGCGGCCACGGCGGCGACGCCGTTTTCGTCGCCGCGCGGTGAGTGCCCGTACTCCGACAGCGGAATCGCCTGCGCGATACCGCGACCGTGCTGGCGCGCCGAGCCTTCGGTGGAGATGAGCTGTTCGCTGTCCCCCGTCTTCGAGATGGACGCCCGGGTGCTGACGAGCGCCAGGCCACCGGCGGCGTCCCCCGCGATGCCGAGCAGATCCTGCGCCCGGACACCGATGTTGCGTGCGTAACGGCCGTAGCCCCACTGCACCACGGCCGGGTCGGCGTGCTTCGGCTCGAACTGATCGAGCTTGGCAACTGACGAGTGTCCCTGGCCGAGCGCGACGGCCACCGTGTCGGGACGGATGCCGAGATAGAGGTAGGCCGGCGCGCGCACCTTGCCCGCGGCCGTGCTCACCTCGACGATGTCTCCGCGATCGATGCCGAGCCGGTACGCCGTCTCGGGGTGCAGTTCGACCCACGAGCTCCAGAGCACCTTGGTCACCGGGTCGGGAAGCTCCTGCAGCCACGGCTTGTTCGCGCCGCGACCGTCGCCGAGCACGGGCGACGGGTAGACGACGAGATAGAAGTCACCCTTCGTGCTGTCGATCGGCGTCGATGCGGCGAGCGTGGTGACCGCCGCCGCCGGCGCGGGGCGCGTCGCAACCGTACCGGGCCCGACACCCTTCACCAGGGTGCTGGTGAATGCGCTCATTCCGCCCGGGAAACGCTGGATGAGCCAGCTCCGATAATCCTTCTGCGGATAGCGGGCAGCGTTGGCGGGCTCCTTGAGCGCCACCTGCATCAGCACATCTGCGGTCGCGCGAGTGCCGGCGAACACCGGGTCCATCGCCGGCTGCTGGATCGAGACGAGGCCGCGACCCGCTTCCGCGTCGCCCCACGACTCGAGCGAATGCAGATCGGGGAGCACGAGGTCGCAGAGCTCGGTGGTCTCGTCAGGGTACAGCGAGAAGCTGACCTTGAACGGCACCTTGGCGAAGGCCTCGGCGAATCGCGCCGTCGCCGGAAGGTTGTAGGCGGGGTTGGCGCCGCGCACGAAGGCGATCGGCACCTGGCCGGTACGCATCCGCTCCACGGCGGCGGCAACGTCGCCGAAGCGCGCGATGCCTTCGAAGCCGGTCATCGGCTCCGCGGGACGAATGGTGGTGCCGACCGCGCCGTTCGCCTGGTTGAGCGCGGCGACCGCCAGAGCGACATCGAGTGCATTTGCGCCGCGCGTGCCAGCGAGCGCCATCAATGGCTTCGCCTGCGCGACCTCCTTCTGGAGGCGCTGGAGCGTGGCTGCCGCCACGCCGCTCTGCTGCGCGGCGTCGGCGATGGACGTCCGGCCGGCGAGCGCGTTGGCGATGGCGAGCTCGGTGCCCGGCTTGCACGCGATCCACTGATCGGCGTTGAGCCCCGTGAGCGAGCGGCGCGGGCCGATGTAGACGAAGCGCGGCGCGTCGGTGATCTTCGCGCGTGCGTCAGCGAAGTCGAGCTGCTGCGGGACGGAGAGACCCCAGTTGTCGAGGAAGTCGGCGCCGAACGAGACGATGAGCTTCGCGTCGGCGAATGACAGCCGCGGCCATGCGACACCGTACGTGCGGCGATTGGCCTCGATGGCCGCGCTGTCCGCCTCGAAATCCACGCTGAGGTGCGGCCGCATGCCGTAGCCGGCGAGCCACGCATCGAGGAACGCCGGGAAGCTGCCCGACTCGTGCTGGTTGATGAACACGGCGTTGCCCGCCGTGCCGCGGGCGCCAGCGAGCTTCTGGCTCAGGAGGGTAAACGCGGCGTCCCACTCGATCGCCTTCCACGCGCCGTTTTCCTTGACCATCGGGCCGCGGAAGCGATCGGGGTTGTACAGCCCCTGCACCGCCGCCTGTCCCCGCGAGCAGAGCGCACCACGGTTGAGTGGATGCTCAGGATTTCCCTCGAGCTTCGTGGTACGACCGTCGCGCGTCTCCGCAATGATGCCGCAACCGGCGGAGCACTCGCGGCAGGTCGTGGCGTAGTAGGTAGAGACGCCGGAGACCGTCTCGTCCGGGTGGACGAGATACGGAATCAGCTTGCCCACCTTCTCGGAGCTGCAGCCCACCGTTCCAACGGTAGCGCCGGCAGCGCCGAGGACCTTCAGGAAGTCGCGTCGCTTGACGCCCGGCGACCCCGTGTCGTTGCTCATGTGGCGGCTTTCCTCGGTCGGGCTAGTAGTGACAATTGGCGCAGTCGTACCGCGCGCGGCGACGCTCAGCGGACGGCGTGGCGAGGCTGGTGCCCGTGGTGACGGCGCCAGTGTCGCGCGGCAGGGCCATGCCCGGTGGCGTGAAGGCAGCGGGGCGCTCGGGAATTCCCGCGCTGCTGCCTGGTGTTCCGTAGGGAACCCCACCCGAGTAGCCGGCGGGAGGCACGTTGTCGTAGCCAGCCGCCTTCTGCCCTTCCTTCGGATCGTAGCCGTTGACGTGGCAGTTCACGCACCAGCCCATGTTGAGCGACGCGTACTGGTAGACGCGCTGCATCTTCTGCACTTCGCCGTGGCACGTCTGGCAGGTGACGCCGGCATTGATGTGGCGGACGTGGGGGAAGTGCACGTACTCCGGCACCTTGTGGATGCGCTCCCACGGAATCGGCTTGTTCTCGGAGGCGTACTTCACGAGCTTCGCGATCTCGCGCTTCGATGAGTCGGCGCGGCCGGCGATGATCGTATGGCAGCCCATGCAAGTGCTGACGGCGGGCATGCCGACGTCCTGGGACTTGTTCGCGTTGTTGTGACAGTAGAGGCAGTTGAGGCCGAGCCCTCCGTCTTTTTCAGCGCCGGCGTGGCGCGGATG
>Ga0157372_10008171_pt1 | contig 11124 bp, 7 predicted proteins | sample C55metaG_FD_115307 | JGI IMG/M metagenome (GOLD analysis project Ga0157372, IMG submission 115307) | Corn rhizosphere microbial communities from Kellogg Biological Station, Michigan, USA - C5-5 metaG | ecosystem: Host-associated > Plants > Roots > Rhizosphere > Soil | place: USA: Michigan...
CAAAGGTGCCATCCGCGTTATAAACCGGCGCATCTGGCGCGGCCAGCAGGGCGTTATAAATGATACCTGTATTGCTGCCCAGGCCAACCTGCTGATCGCTCCGGGTGCCGCCTATGGTCGAACCTATTTTCAGCCAGCTTTTTGCCTGGGAGTTAACCACGGCGCGGATGGTGTAACGGTCGAAATTATAACCTAAAACCGTACCGTCCTGCTTAAAGTAACCAGTCGAAAGGTAATAGTCCGATTTATCGGTACCGCCCGATACGGCTACGTTATGGCTTTGTTCGGCAGCGGTGCGGAAGATGGCTTTTTGCCAGTTGGTGCCCGGACCTAAAATGCTCGGGTTCGAAAATTCTCCACGCGGTTGTATACCAAAGGCCGTTGCCAACCGGTTTTCCAAAGCGGCGTATTGTTGCAGGTTATCCACTTCTAAAAATTTTCCCTGCTGTTGTAAGCCAACAAAACCATCATAAGTAATTTTGGCGTTGCCGCTTTTACCGCGTTTAGTGGTAATGATCACTACGCCGTTTGCACCCCTGCTACCATAAATAGCACTTGCCGATGCATCCTTTAAAATGTCTATCGATTCGATATCGTTCGGATTAAGCATCGCCAGCGGGCTCACCGAGGTTTCCATGTTTGATGAGCCGGGACTGTTTAACAGTGCCCCGCCGCTATATCCTCCTGGTGCGTTGCCATTAACCTCAACACCATCAATTACATACAAAGGCTCGCTTTGCCCAAAATTATTAACCCCACGAATATGGACAGAGGTTGCACTGCCCGGCTGGCCGGAGTTTTGGGTAACTGTAATACCCGCGGCTTTACCTTGCAGCAATTGATCTACGCTCGACTGCGGAATGTTCTGGATATCCCTGGCCGTAACCGAAGAAATGGCTCCGTTTACGTCACCTCTTTTTTGTGTACCGTAACCAATGCCAACTACCTCAACATTGCCTAATGTTGTACTGGTTAGTTTTAAGGTAACGTTAATGACAGTCTTGTTGCCTATTGTTACTTCAACAGGCGTCATACCAACAAAAGTAAACCGCAGTACTTTACCGCCCGCGGGTACGCTAATGGTGTAAGCACCGTTGATATCCGTACTGGTTACAGTTTTGGTATCCATAACGGTAACCGTTACCCCGGGCAGGGTAACGCCTTTTTCGTCTACCACTGTTCCTCTAACAGTTGCTCCAGGTTGTCCCTGGGCATACCCGGCACAATAGCTTAGTAAAAGCAGCGCGACGAGTAACGCTTTTTGTAGATTTTTTCTCATAATGATTGATTGGTTTTGTAATTGAGTTGATAAGTAAGATGTTTTATTTCAGGTTATTCATAGGTTATTTTTATTCTACAATCGGTTGCATAAATACTGCATGATTCGCACTTTTGTCTTGTTCGGTCAAATCTCAAAACAAACGGCATACGCGATTTTCACGACCGGAAGTATCCGGCCAGCGCATCTTTAAATCTTCGGTTGATTACCGATTAAGTTTATTTAATCAGTGGGTTATAATTGGTTATCGGCTAAATAAGTATTGCCTGTTATGTAATACACTAACGGCAGTATTTTTTTACCGAAATAAAAGTACAATGGTGCCAGTATTCAAATGTGGATTAATAGGGATACAAATGTCAACCCAGTTTAATTGACTAATAATCAGGATATTAAACACGCAAAATAAAACAAACAAGGATTCCATTCGATAAGGTGGGCACATTAGCGTCTCTTTTATATATCCGGCAATAAATATCAATTGATACACAATGGCTGCTATGCTAAGCCTCTGCCTTTGCTTCCATATAGTTTGAGGGCGATACATTGTATTCGGCCTTAAAGGCTTTCACAAAATATTTCTGGCTCTTAAAACCCACTTTATAGCAGATTTGCGATACGGTAAGATAGCCATTCTCCAGCAATTGGGCTGCCCGCTTTAAACGAATATGGCGGATAAACTCGTTAGGAGTTTTGCCGGTAAGGGCCAGTATCTTTTTGTATAAGGTATAGCGGCTCACAAACATTTCGCCGCTCAGCTCTTCAACCGAAAAATTCGGATTACTGATGTTCTCCTCGATCAACCGCAGCAATTTTTGCAGAAAGACTTCTTCGGGCGAGTCAACCAGTTCTTCGGTAGGTTTAACCTCCACCTGTTTCTGGTAGGTTTTACGCATGTTTTCCTGCTGGGCCAAAATGTTTTTGATCTTAGATAGCAAGATCTCAAAGTTAAAAGGCTTGGTTAGATAATCAGTCGCGCCCGTTTCCAGTCCTTTTAACTGCCTGTCTTCGCCTATCAGCGCTGTTAACAAAATAACCGGGATGTGGGTAGTACGCTGGTCATGCCTGATCTTCATACACAATTCAATACCATCCATTTCGGGCATACTGATATCGCTTACCACCAGGTTAGGGTGCAGCGCCAGTGTTTTCTGCCAACCCTCGCGCCCGTCGGCAGCCTCGATAATGGTAAAGGCATGTTTCAGATTATCCTTAATATAAAACCTGAAATCGTAATTATCCTCTACGATCAGTATCGTTGGCTTTTTGCCGATGTGATGTTCTTCTGCATGTTTAGGTTCCGTTGCCGGTACTTGCTTTTCAATTGTTTTTTTAACGGGTGTGGCTTTTAACGGCAGGATCACGGTAAAGCAACTACCTTCGCCCAACTGGCTATCCAGGGTTATAGTGCCGTTGTACAGGCGCACAAACTCCTTGGTGATGGATAAGCCTATGCCATTACCCTGGTTTACCATCGAGCCCGGAATATCATTCTGAAAAAAGGCTTCGAATATCTTTTCCTGCTTATCCTCCGGTACACCGATACCGGTATCAATCACTTTGATCTGCAGCTTATACTCCAGTGGATTGTTGCTTTCAAGCGTATCCAGCAATAAACTCACATGTCCGCCATTGGGCGTAAATTTAAATGCGTTGGATAGCAGGTTGAACAGGATACGCTCGATCTTATCCTGATCAAATTTACAGTTCAGCTCATCCGTAACGCTGTCGAACACAAAGCTGATATTCTTTTTTTCGGCGATATCGATAAACGAGTCGGCAATATCTTTGATAAACGCAATCACTTCGCCCGGCTCGGGGTGGAGCTTCAGTTCCTGCACCTCCATTTTCCTGAAATCGAGCAGCTGATTAACCAGGTTGAGTAAGCGCCGGGCATTGCGGTTGGCAAACTCCAACTGGGTTTTTATCTCCGTTTCTTTGATCTGTTTCAGCACCTTATCTATCGGCGCCATAATGAGCGATAGCGGTGTACGGAACTCATGACTTACATTGGTAAAGAATTTGATCTTCATCAGGTCGAGCTCGTGCATACGCCTGGCTTCTTCGCGCTCCTTTTCCAGTTCAAATTGCGTGCGTATCTTTTCAATTCCCCGCTTCCGGATCAATAATAATACAGCAACAGCTACAGCAGTATATAACGCATACGCAAAGGGTGTTTTCCAGAAAGGCGGCGATATATGTACTTTAAGCGTCAGTTCGTTACCGGGCAGGTCATCTCCAATTGCACGTACCTTAAAGGTGTAATCGCCGGCATCGAGATTAGTATAGGTAGCGCTTTGAGCGGCATTATCAGCCTGTATCCATTGCTTATTAAAGCCTTCCATTTTATATTCGAGCTGTAACTTGCCCGGGTTAAAATAGTTGAGCGATGTAAATTCGATGCTGAACACATTATCGTCGTAATTCAGGCTTACTTCCTTCGCCGAGGTGATAGACTGATCTAAAATAATATGCCCGTTAACTTTTTGCCCAACTTTTACGCTTTGATTAAACACCTGGAAATCGGTAAAGGCCAGGTCGGGCGTATTGGCATTGATATGAATATCAGCCGGTTTAAAAATATTGAAGCCATTGCCGCCGCCAAATATCAGTTCGCCTTCGCGGGTTTTGCAGGATGCGTTGATGGTAAACTCGCGACCCTGCAAACCGTCCTCTTCGTTATAATTTATAAACTTAAATTTAAGCGCGTCATTCGGTCCCGAAACGATAATGTTCGACAGGCCGTTAAGCGTGCTTACCCACATATTGTGCCGGTCGTCTTCCTGAAAATCCAACAGGGTATTATCAGGCAAACCATCCTCTTTGATGATATTCGTAAACTTTTTGCTGGTCGGATTAAAGATGCTGATACCTTCGCGCGTACTTATCCATATCAAACCGCGGCTATCCTGAAAAACGCTGTTGGTGTTATTGTTGATGAGTGTGTTGGCGTTATTATCACTATGTATATAATGCGAAAAAGTTTTGGTTTTGAGCGACAATACATCTGCGCCGTAGTAGGTAACTATCCATAGGTTTTTCTGCTTATCCTCGCACAAACCCGATATGTAATTGGAGCGGATGGAGTTACCTTGTTCGCGCCGGTAATGTGTAAAGCTTTGAGTTTGGCGGTTAAACAGGTTAAGCCCGCCAGCCAATGTGCCTATCCATAAGTTATTGTCCGAATCTTCAAGTATCGACCATACCCTGTCTTCTGACAGGCTGCCCGGCGCAGCATCGTTATGCTTATAATGCACAAAGGTCTTACCGTCGAAACAGTCCAGCCCTCCAAAGTAAGTACCTATCCAGAGTTTCTGCTCATGATCAAGGCACATCGTCACGATCACATTATTGCATAAACTATTTGGATTGTTTTTATCGTGCAGATAACTTTTAAAGGTGCCGTTCTTCCGGTCGAAATAGATCAGGCCACCGCCATTGGTGCCCAGCCACAAATTGCCGTACTTATCTTCAACAAACTTGTTGATATCGTTAAAGGGCAAACTCTTCGGATCGGACAGGTGGTGCGTGTACAGAGGAAACTTAATGATGTTGGCGTGGTAATAGCTGATGCCCTTTTTGTAGGTACCTATCCAGATGATGCCTGTATTATCCTTGTACAGGGATATGATGCTGTTTTGGCTCAGGCTTTTGTTATCATCCTCGCGGTTCATCAATACATTGAACCAGAAGGTGCTTTTATCCAAAACACCGATCCCGCCATGATCAGTCGCTATCCATATCCGGCTTTTATCATCCTGGATGATGCCCGAAATGATATCCGTACGCAGCTTATCAGGCCCCTCGCCTTTACCGATATGCCTGAAGGTGGTTTTATCGGCACTGAGATAATACACACCCGATGAATAGGTCGGCACATACGCCCACAGATCATCGGTGTTATCAATAAATAATTTGAAAGGCAGATTGGTGAAAGAATAATTTTTACTGATCGCGTCAGACCGGTAGATAACCGTGTCTGTGGCCGGTTCGAGGCATTCCAGCAAACCCCGGTAATAAATAAACCAGATGTTGCCCTTGCTATCCAAAGCAACATCGCACACCGAATTTGAGCTGATACTGTTTGGATTACTGGGCGAGTGCGCTATGTGGGTAGTCGAACGGGTCTTGCTATCGTACTTATAAACACCGTACACCGGATGTATAAACCAAAAGTTACCGGTCCTGTCTTTTTTTACTGCCGTGATATTAGCATCGGGAATATTGATCGATTTTAAATAACTGCTGGTATTGCGGATAAAATTCTCTTTTACCGGATCGTAAATATTAAAGCCGTTTCGGGTCTCGATCCAGAGTTTGTTGCCGGGCCCTTCGGCTATGCTGACGATAAAGTCATCGTTCAGGCTGGTGGTATCATTAATGGAATGTTTAAATACCTTGAACTTATAACCGTCGTATTTGTTCAGGCCCGATAGTGTACCAAACCACATAAAGCCCTTACTATCCTTAGTGATACAGGTTACCCAATTGTGCGACAAGCCGTTGTTCACATCCAGTCGCGAAAATCGGAACTGATCATGCTGGGCGTATGCAACAACGCGGATAACGAGCAACAAAAACAAAGCGATAAGTGATTTATACCGCATACAGGCTAATTGGTTATATATAGTGGTTTAACTGTTTACAGATAAACCAAGGCTTAACAAATATATCATTTCGACAGACAAATATGCCGCGGGTCATCAATCAACGTTGATCATCGCTGCCCCACGGATATCACGTGACGAAGCGCCTATCGAAATTTTATACTGCCCCGGCTCTACAATCCATTTCTTTGCTCCTTCGTCAAAATAAGCCAGATCGGCTGCTTTAAAATTTAATACAAACGGAATGGTTTTTCCCGGTGAGATCAATATCTTTTTAAAAGCTTTCAACTCTTTTTCAGCACGATCAACCTTCGACCCAATCTTGCTTACATATAGTTGCACAACCTCTTTACCCGCATATTTTCCGGTATTGCTTACCCGCAACGATGCGGTAATATTTTCGCTTTTTTTATAATCTTTTCTATCAGTTTTAACTCCGGCATATTTGAAACTGGTGTACGACAGGCCATAGCCAAAACAGTATAACGGCTCGATCTTTTTAGTATCAAACCAGCGGTAACCTACCAGTATGCCCTCTTTGTAATTGGCCGTCAGGTTTTCGCCGGGGAAGGTGTTCAACGCATGCGCGGGCGAATCATCCAACCTGCCCGGGAAGGTAAACGGCAATTTGCCGGATGGATTTACTTTACCGGTGATCATATCAGCTAGGGCATTGCCCCCCTCGCTGCCGTTAAACCACGACCAGATGATGGTATGGTTATTCTTTTTGATCCCGTTCAGATCATAAGGCGCGCCGGCCGTTACCACAATAATAGTATTCGGATTGGCTGCCGAAACAGCGTCAACCAATGCCTGCTCGCCAAAAGGCAGGGCTAAATTTGGCCGGTCATGTGCTTCACTTTCATAATCGCGGTTTGAGCCGATGACGAGTATCGCCACATCGCTCTTCTTTGCCAGTTCAGCCGCCTGGCTGATCAGTTCTGTATTCGGCTTATTGGCTTCCCGCTTACGCTCAGCGCTGTAGTCTACCTTATAATCGGCTTTGTATCCCTGCGCAAAACGGATATCGATATTTTTGCCTAACCGGTTCTTTATCCCTTGCAAAGCAGTAACCTCGTACTTAGCTTTTACCCCGGCGCCAAAACCACCGGTAGCAAAAGTATGGATGGCATTATCGCCTATAACGGCTATGCTTTTTACGCCCGAGGTATTGAGCGGCAACAGATGTTTTGTGTTTTTAAGCAGTACAATAGACTCAGAAGCAATATCATAAACCGTTTTGCTATGCGCCGGAGTATTAATGCTGCCCGATAGTTTATGTGCCACCAGCGAAGTATGGTAGATCACCCATAATATACGATGCACTTTTTCATCAATGAGCTTTTCGCTCACTTTACCTCCCTTCACGGCATCGTATAACGGATCGGCAAAGTACCATTTCTCAAAAGGCCCTTTCGAACCCATTTCCAGATCCAAGCCGTTTTTTGCAGCAGCGACCGTGCTATGCGTCCCCCCCCAGTCGGACATGACCAAGCCTTTAAAGCCCCACTCACTTTTCAATATGGTATTCAGCAAAAATCCATTTTCGGAGCAATGCTCACCATTGATGAGGTTATAGGCAGACATAATGGTATACGCATTCCCCTGCTCTATCGCCGCTTTAAACGCAGGCAGGTAAATTTCGCGCATGGCACGCTCGCTCACCACAGCATTAACGCTGTCGCGCCAGGTTTCCTGGTTATTAACGGCAAAGTGCTTAACGCAGGCTGCCACATTTTGGCTTTGTATACCTTTTACTGATGATACGGCCAACTGCGCGTTAAGGAAAGGATCTTCCGAATAATACTCATAAGTACGTCCGCACAAAGGTGTGCGGCAAATGTTAAAGGCAGGCGCCAGCATAATGTTCTTTTTACGCGCCAAAGCCTCCTGGCCCATTGCCACACCAAAGCGATAAGTTAACGCCGTGTTCCAGGTAGCGGCTACTGCCGAACCATTGGGAAAAAAGGTTGCCGAATCGGTTTTTAAACCTAGCGCGCCCCAGGTAAAGCGTCCAACTTCTTCACGCACGCCCAACGGGCCGTCGTCATAGGTCAGCTCGGGAATACCCAGGCGTTTTACCCCTTCGGATGAGAAAAGCGAGTTGCCATGTAGCATGGCCACTTTCTCCTTCAGGGTCATTTTTTTGATGACCGCGTCGATCTTTTTATCCAGCGACAGCATCGGCTTAGTTTGGGCATAAATAACAGGCGTGCATACAATGCCCAGGCACAGGGTTAATAGTCCCCTGATCGGGGTAATGGTCAGTCTCATAAAATACAGATAGCGTTCAATTTTGGTTGAATAAGTTTACTCGGCCAGGAAGCTGCAGGCTTCATGTTGTAAATGTAGGTTACACAAATTATATAGTTGTGCATTTATAGGGGTGTAAATGTCAATTTGCAACATCGGGTGAAATTACAAGATATCATAAGCTCGGATACGCTTAAAATACAAAGCAAAGTGGAAATTTTCATGCTATACACCAGTCATTTCATAATAAATAATAATGTAGCTTTATATACAATTTAAAGCTGAAAACATGAGTATCAGATTAAACCTTATCAACAATTCCAATCTTGACTATCCCAATGTGGTTATTTTTCAAAAAAACCAGGCAACCGTATCCGACGGGTTTGTCATTGCCTGGCATGTGATCTCGTACTTGGGGCAAGGTGATAATCATCCTTTTGCTTTTCCGCTAAACACATTATATATATCCGCGAGCGATAGTTGGGGCAATTTTACGCCACAACTTAAAGCAAATGCCGGCGACTTTTTTCATGTGGCACAAACGCCTTCTGGCGATAACCTGATGCGTGCTGGCGCGGCCTCTTCGCCAACCGAGGTACAATTGCGCAACGACTTGCCCCAAGGTGCAATCAACGCCAATGTTTATAAAAACGGGCGCTTATTGGCCATAAAAACAGGTATCGCTCCGGGCCAAAAAGCTGCTTTTAGCTTTAAGCCAACAATGTGGATAGGTGTGGTAAGCCAGGTTGAGGAAGGCGAAGTGATGAACTCTGCCACCTTATCCAACATCAATACTCAAATGTCCTTAACAGGCATTAGCAGCGCCGATATTGTAATGACAGGCGGCGGCACAGGCCCGTCATCAACGCCTTATAAATTCAGTTTGGAGAATGTAAAGATGGCTTGAGTGTAGTGATAAATAACTTTAAAGAAGGCCCCTTGACGGGGCTTCTACATTTCAAATTGTTTGTCAAAATTTACTGGCGGTCGCAGTTACCGTTTACCAGGTTTACCAAATACGTTGTGCCGTTCACGACCAGGTTGGCCTTGTTATTACCAATAAAGGTAATGGTACCTGTAAAGGTAAACGAGCCATTGCTGCTGGTACCGGTTAGTGTAAAGGATGCTTTCCCTGATGTGATCACTCCACCGCTTTTAGCCACCATAACGTTGGTAGCGGTAATATCGATATCGCGGCTGCCGTGGTTCATATTACCTGTCTTTTGAGTGAAGCTACCTGTACGTTTGTATTCGCCGTTAATGGTATAGGCGGTACTGCTTTGTGCAAGCCCGGCTATGTTAAAAGTCGCGCTGCCCGAGTCGGTACTGCTCATGCCTGGCCCATCAAACGAACCATTGCTGGTTACAGAACTGCTCATGTTATCGGGCACATTATTTACACAATTCAGCGTGTAAGTGTAGTTGAACGAGTAGTTATAAGTAACCGACGATCCTGCCGGGCTTTGCCTGCTGAAGTTATAAGTTTTGGTAGCGCCGCAGCCCGGGTTGGCGTTAAAGGCCACTTGCGCGTTAGCGGTAACATCCACCGAGGCGCTGGCCATACCGCCCGAATTTGAGGCCATAGAACTGGCCATTATTGTAGCCGCATCGTCGGTTGATATAGCTTGCGTATCGCTGTTATTATTACCTTTTTTACAGGCGCCAACCGCTAACAGCGCCACCAGGGCCGACGCTTTTATAAATCTCATTGTTTGCATGGTTAATTGGTTTTAGTACACCTAACCACTTGCAAAAACCATGCAGTTTTTTGTTGAGGCCGGTACGGTTTACCAATTATCTATTATCATTTTCGCAATGAAATTCCGGGAGACATGGTGTTTATGGGTGTATTTTGATTACTTAAGAGTGTTAGATTATCAAATTGGTAATCAATCAAGCCTCGCGCTTTCTACAATATACGGATTTTTCCGAACGGGCGCAAGTATGTCGGGTGGAAAATGGGTAAAGGCTACTTGTGCCTTACAACTTTGCAACCGTTTAGGCACAAGTTAGCCCGACGCATTACCAGCCCTTAAACTTGCGCCAGTTATAGCGATATCTTTTATTGTTCTTACCCTTCCGATCATCGGGGGCCCTCACCGCCGATCAACCATATAACTACGCCTGGGCCGTTTAACCTGGCGGTAAACCTCGTTCAGCGCGTCTTGGAAAGTGGTAACCCAAATGCTTTTACGATGATCTTTTAAATAATTAATGAGTTGCTGATGAACTTCAGTCGAGATGGTAATATAATCACCGCCGACGCCGTGCAGCATAATCACGCCCAGGCCGCCGTTCTGCTCCACACTTTTCAGGTAATCAATCAGTTGTTTCGCGGTTTCGCCGCCGTTTAACGCATACGAAGGTACGCGTAAGGTATCCAGATGCACAAAATCAGTTATAACGGCGCTGCTGTCGCCGCCTATACGCGCGTATTTTACCAAAGTAAATCGGCGCAGCGAATCCACATAATCTTTACCGCCCACAAAAGTTTCGGTGCAGGGGTAGGCAAAGGTACGCCTGGTTTTACCATCCACCGCGAACAGAAATCGGTCCATCACTTCTATCTCGCGGATGATGCGGTAAGCCGTGTATGGTTCGGATGGTACCGGGTTATCATCGGTACCGGCGCAGGGATGAAACACAGTATGGTTACCCAATTCATAACCATCCTTACCTAATTTACGCCAGCGGGTAATAGAAGTACTGTCGATATCACTTGTGAGGAAGAAAGTAGCTTTTAAACCCGCGCGCTGCAGTTGCGGCGCCGCGTTTTTCAGTTGCGATGGCAAGGCGTCATCATAAGTAAGCACTATGGCGGCCTTTCGTTGTCCGGGCCAGTGCACCTGTTGCGCATGTGCCATCAGCGAACAGCAGAGTAAAATGATCAGGCTGGGTTTCATCTGGTCAGGTAAACTTATGGCAAAGGTAGCTTTTAAATTGTTTGACCTGTTAGCCTGCCCTAAAGTTTATTCTTTACCAAAA
>Ga0157372_10008173_pt1 | contig 11123 bp, 9 predicted proteins | sample C55metaG_FD_115307 | JGI IMG/M metagenome (GOLD analysis project Ga0157372, IMG submission 115307) | Corn rhizosphere microbial communities from Kellogg Biological Station, Michigan, USA - C5-5 metaG | ecosystem: Host-associated > Plants > Roots > Rhizosphere > Soil | place: USA: Michigan...
GACTCACGACGAGCTCCGTGCGGCCGCCGACGCCCGCAACGCAGGCCGTCCCAGCCGCCGCCGGCTGTTCCGCCGCTCCGTCTGACTCTCGACCCGAAGCCCCCGCCCAGGGGGCTTCGGTCGTTCTACTCGCCCTCTTCCTCGGGCTGCTCGTCCTGCTCGGCCCGCTCGCGTTCCTCAGCCTGGTCGCTCGACAGGGGCGTGCCACACCACGCGCACTTGGTCAGCGGAGACGCGCTGTACAACCGCGCGCCGCAGGTTGGACATAGGAACTGGGGCATCGGCTACCTAGCGAGCAAGCGCGTCCAATATAGAAGAGGCGCATGCTCAGCCGCCGCTCACTATACGCACGTTCTCTAAGGGTGTGGACGGATGGCCCAGTAGGTGCTGACTGTGCGATCAGGCGCGCGAGCGGGCGGGCTTCCCATCACGGGCCGAAGACTTGCCTCGAGCCGACTTCGCGGCCTCGGCAGCCTCGAACAGCATCGTGACGAGCTCGCCGCGCTGCTCTCCCTCGTGATCGGTCTTGAGCAGGCGCTTGCCACTCGCGCGCTGGATCTTGTCCACGCGGTCGACGAAGCTCTCGAGCTCGGAGGCGACCTGCTTCCAGCCCTCGTCGTCCAGGACGAGCGGGAGACGGCTCAGATGAGCATCGGTACGGCCGAAGCCTCCCCCGGCCGCCGCTCGATTGACGGCATCACCAATCTGTCCGAGCGTCGAGCCGACCGTGGCCTGCTTGACGAGGTTGGGCGCCGTGCTGAACGCACGGTCGCTGATCCGGGGGCGCAGCTCGGCCCGGTAGTAGTGCTCGAGCGTGCCGCGCACGGGTTGCGTCTTCACTAGCGAGATGAGCCCCAAATCGGCGAGCTGGCGTACGTGATAGCTCACGTTCCCGAGAGGCGCATCGATCTCCTCGGCGATCTGGGAGGGGCTGGCTACGCGCTCCTCGAGGATCGAGAGAATCTGGATGCGCAGGGGATGAGCCAGCGCCTTGACCAACCGGGGATCGGTGATGTCGTGCAACGTCCTCAATTACGTGCTCCTCGAAATGACCAGGCGCGCGGGTCCGCGGGCCAATGGACTGGATTTCGACGGTCCCAGATGGCAGCCCGGTCTGCCTGAGGGGCATCGGTCAGCTCATCCTACGCGATTGAACGGGTAGCGTCCGGCGTTGCAGAGCCTAAATGGTCGAATTTGTCTATACGCGACGCAACTCCCTGCGCCTGATCGGAATAGGCGTCAGTGTGGCCGGACTATGCATTGCAATCACGTTTAGCGAGCTCGCGGGCACGATCGTCTTCGTGGTCGGCGCGCTCGTGCTCGTCTCCGTGCAGCCCCTACTCCTGGCGCATCTGCGATCGAAACAGGCGCGTCGGCGCGCCCCGCAGAACGGCCACGGGGCAGGCGCCGACGTGCACGACTTCGACGAGCCGCGGCGCTAGAGCCGCCTCGACACCAATGTGCGGGCGACCGCGCCGCCCGGCCGCGCCAGCTTGACGCGCACCGTGTAGGTGGCCACCCTCAGGTGCCGCGGCGAGATGTGCAGCCGATAGGTCCTGCCGGCCTTCGCGCGCACCGTGCGGAAGCGCCTGACCACCTTGCGGCCGCGGAACAGCACGACCGACACCGCGCCCGCGCGACCCACGCGGTAGCTGGCCACCAGCGAGCGCTTGCTCCCGCCGCCGAACACCGGGCTCGACAGGTGGAACGCCCGCAGGTCGCCGCAGCCTCCCTTGCCGTAGAAGTCGGCCCGGCGGAGGAAGCGGCCGTGCACGAGGTGGAAGGTGTCAGAGCGCACCACCGCGGCGGCGCCCGGCTCCTTGCTCGTGGCCTGCACGGCGTACCAGCCGTCGTGCAGCCCGCGCGCCTTCAGCGAGATCGCCCGCCTGGGGTTGGCGAACGTGTTCACGCGCCTGCGCGCCCGCGTGTGCCTGCCGACGAAGTAGCGGTACACGTTCACGCGCGTGGAACCGCCGCGCCTGGCGATCGCGTTCACACGCAGTCCGTGGCCGCGCGGCTTGGCCGTGAAGTGCGCGAACCCCGCGCCCGCGGTGCACGCCTGGCGGATGCCGCCCACTCCCCCGCTCCCGCCGGCCGGAGGCGGCGGCGCATCGAAGTGGTACAGGTACACGCCACGCCCGTACGTGGCCGCCACGAGCGTGTTCGGATCACCCGGCTTGAGCGACAGATGCGTGATCGGCACGTTCGGCAGGCCGCTGCCGAGCACGCCCCAGCTCGAGCCGTTCGTGTCGCTCGAGGCGAACACGCCGATGTCCGTGCCCACGACCAGCTGGCCGCCGCGCACGATCACCCAGTTGGCCGGCACGTCCGGCAGGTCACCGGTGATGTCGGTGAAGTGCTCGCCGGCATCGGTGGACTTGAACACGTGGCCCGTGCCCACCTTGCTCACGTCGTCCTTGACCGCGCCGGGCGGCGCCCACTTGCGGCCGTAGCCGCCGAGCGTCACGTAGACCGTGCGCGGATCGCCCGGGTCCATGCGGATCGAGCTGATGTAGCGCGTCGGCAGCCCGTGCGCGGCGGCGATGTGCCAGCCCTGCGACGTGTTCCTCTTGGGCGGCTGCGAGCCGCCCACGTTGGTGGCGATGCCGTTGGCGAACGGGCGGCCCTGCGTGATCACGTCGCAGAAGCCGCAGTAGCCGATGTACGAGTTGTCCCCGTTCAGGTCGATCGCCGACATCGAGTTGTCGGGATCGTCGTCGGCCGAGCTCGCGCTCTCGTCGCCCGGATGCTTCTGGGTGCCGAGGTCGTAGACCTTGTTCCAGTTCGTGTTGATCAGCGAGCAGGTCGGATCGGCGCAAGTGACCGTGTCCGGCCCGGCCGTGGTCTCCTCCACGTCGCGGCCCGCCGTGATCAGGTGGTTCGCGTCGGTCGGATCCATGATGAACGGATTCGAGAACTGCGCCGAGGTGAGCTGCGGGTCCATGCTCATCCAGTTCTTGCCGCCGTCCTTGGTCACGCTGATCGCCCCGGCCGTGTACTCCTCGTACGCCACGTTCGAGTTGTCCGGATCCACGGCTGTGAAGAAGCCATCGCCCCCGTAGATCGCGAACTGCTTCTGGTCCGGCTGGATCTTCAGCTCGCCGTTGTCCTGCAGGCCGGCGTAAACAGTGCCGTCCTTGGCCATCTCGGCGTCGTACGGCTGGAGCGTGTGCAGATCGGTGTTGATGCCGCGGCCCCAGCGCGTGTTGTCGAAGTCGCCCCCGGAGTCGGCGTGCTGCGAGTACGCGCCGCCGTCATTGCCGACGACGAGCGTCACGCCGCCGTTGCCGTCCGGGATGAAGATCGACCCGTGCTGGTCGGGGTGCGTGGTGGTGCTCGGCTGCGGCGGGTTGTTGGTCGGGCAAGCCGGCAGGCCCGTGCTGAGGAATGCGCAGGTGGTGCCGCCGAAGTAGCGGCCGATCACGTGGAACTGCGACGTGCCCGCTACGGCCGGGGGAGCGCCGTCGCCCTCCCACACCTCCTCGAGGCCCAGGTTGAGCCGGGACGGGACGCCGCTCGAGTCCTGCTGGGTCGGGTCCGGCTTGATCCACTCGTTGTACCAGGCCTGCACGCCCGGGCAGTAGAGCTGGGAGGCGCACACTCCGCCCACGAGCGCGGACCCGCTCGTCCCGTCGTTCGAGAGCGTGAGCGAGTCCTCCATCTCGGTCCAGGTCTGGCCGAAGTCGGTGGACACGTACACGCCCTTGAGCACCGTCGGCGACGGCACGGCGGTGGGCGCCTCGGCGTCGATGCCGGTCACGCCGCCGTTGAACTTCTCGGCGTCCTCGACCAGCGCGTAGACGATCTTGTGGTCCTGGTCGGGCCCGTTCGCGATGCCGAGCGCGATGCGCCCGGTCTCGGCCTTGTCGGAGAACCCATGGTCCGAGCCGCCCACGTCAGGAGCGGTCTTCGAGAACGTGCCGGGCGCGCCGGTGCTCGACACGTAGATGCCGTTGTTCGGCGACTGCACGGTGCCGTCGTCGTCGGTGGCGGTGCCGGCCCGCCAGCCCACCGCGGCCATCACGGCGCCCGGCGTGCCGGTGATGCCCTGCGCGGGGTCGCCCTGAACGACCACGTCGGTCACCTGGTTGGCGAGGAAGCAGCCGGCGCTGACGCTCGAGGTGCCGGTGCAGTCGGGCTGGCCGGAGGCCACGCCGTTGCCGGTCGGAAGGTTCACGTTGGTCCACGACACGCCGTCGTCGGTGGTCCGGTAGAGGCCGGCGCCGGTGGCGGCGTAAGCCACACTCGGATTGCTTGGATCGACCGCGATGCGGAAGCCGTTGGCGCCGTCGGGCACGCCGGTGCCCTTTTGCCAGGTGGCGCCGCCGTCGGTGGAGCGGTAGACGCCGAGCCCGGCCAGGGAGTCGAAGCCGAAGGCGTCGTCGCCCGTGAGCACGAGCAGCGTGCCGCCCGCCGCCGGGGAATAGGCCACGGCGGACACGACCTGGGTCGGCAGGTTGTCGGCGATGGAACTCCAGTGCTGGCCCATATCGGTGGTCTTCCAGATGCCGCCGTTGGATGCCGCCGCGTAGAGCGTGCTCGTGCTGGGGTCGTACGCGAAGTCGCTGATGCGGCCGGACACCGCGCCGAGCCCTTCCTGCGTGCTGCCATTCGACTGGTCGAAGTCGGTGTTGTCGGTCACGTCCGCGCCGGTTCCGTAGGGGGTCCAGGAGCCGCCGGTGCCCGTCACATCCGACGCGGTGAGCGCGGCGCGCTGCGCGAGCGCGTGCTCGTACGCGCCCTTGCGGACGGTCGTGAAGGGATCCGTGTTCTGGCTCGCCCGCGCGGAGTTGGCGCGCGACAGGTCGCCGAACGACTCGGGCTTTACACGAGCCTCGCAGCCCTCGGCGATGGCCGAGCCCTTGCGCTCGGCATCAGCGCCCTCGCCCTTGTCACGGTCGCGGTCCCGTCCCTCAGCCTGTGGCCTGTCGCCTGTGGCCTGTGGCCTCTCTCCAGCATCCGCCTCGCGGACCTGCCCATTGGGACACGCGTGCACGAGCCGCCCAACCCGCTTGTGCGGCGACGACCCATGCGTGAGCGCCACGATGCCTCCGGCTACCGCCAGCGCGATTACAAGAATTCCGATGCCCCGGACCAGACCCCGAAAACTCATTCTGTTTTTGTCTCCCCTTGTGCGTGGGCTGCGGCGGCCCCCTGCCAGCGCGGCCCTGATGGCCCGGGATCGTAACCAGGGCTTTTTCGTTTTGTCGCAGTTGAGCTAGGCGGCCGCGATGGCCGCCACGCCGGCCACCACGACCACCGCTCCGGCGATGCGCCTACCGGTCACGCGCTCGTTGAGGAGCAGCCGCGCGACCACCACGGCGATGACCACGCTGGTCTCGCGAACGGCCTGAACGGCCGCAAGAGCGGAGCTGGGCGCGAGCCGTATGGCCGCGAGCGCCAGGCCGAAGGCGCCGAACATGCCGAGGCCCGCGAGTACCGATGGCCAGCCCAGCTCCGCGCGCAGCGCCGCCGCCCCGCGCTGACGGGCGAACAGCGGCGTGTAGATGAGCGCGGGGATGCCCACCACGATCTCGAGGTACGGCAGCGGGTGCGCGTGCTTCAGCCCCTGCTTGTCGAGCAGCGTGTAGCCGGCGATGCAGGCGCCGATCAGCAGCGCCATTCGCAGCTCGCGCGGGCGGGCGCTCTCCCCCGTCCCCCGCACGAGCATCACGCCGGTGGCCACGAGGCAGATGCCCAGGATCGACGCCGTGTCGAGCGAGGCGCTGAGCACCGCGACGCTGAAGATCAGGATGAGCAGCGGAGACGAGCCTCGTGCCACCGGATAGACCACGCTCAGCTCGCCCTCTTGGTAGGCGCGCGCGAGAAGGCCGAGGTAGATCAGCTCGAGCGCGGCCGAGCCGGCGGCGTACGGCAGGGCTTTCGCATCCACCTGCCAGGTGGCCGCGGCCACCGGCGCGAAGGCCAGCGCGCCGGCCGCGAGGGCCACCGCGGTGGCCGCCTCAGAATCTCGCGCGCGCGAGAGGAGGAGGTTCCAGCCGGCGTGCACGAAGGCCGCGCAGAGCGCCAGGACTAGCGGCGTAGTGGGCATCGCCGGGCAGTCTCCCGCACGTCAGTGGCCGAACTGGTGTCCCTCCTCGAGCATGGCTACCATCACCCACATGGAGAGCAGCAACGCGCAGGTCCGCCGAACCGACACACTCCGGGACTCGCCCCGCATGTTCGAGAACGAGGTGCTCGACAAGCTCTCGCGGGTGCACCCGGTCGTTCCGATCCTGATCTTCCTGCCTCTGATCGTGGTGCTGCTCGTGCTCGCGATCAGCGCGGACATGACCTGGTGGCACATCCTCGTGGGGTTCGCCGGCGGTTACGCGTTCTGGACGCTCTGCGAGTACTGGATCCACCGCATCGTGTTCCACTTCGAGCCCGAGGAGGGCTTCGGCGCGCGGCTTCACTGGATCATCCACGGCGTGCACCACGACCATCCGAATGACCCGATGAGGCTGGTCATGCCGCCCTCGGTCAGCGTGCCGCTGTCGGCTCTCTTCTTCCTGCTCTTCCTCGTCGTGCTCGGCACCCCCACCGCTTACGCCGTGGGCGCCGGCTTCTGGTCCGGCTACCTGATCTACGACGAGATCCACTACCACCTGCACCACCACATGCCGAAGACGCGCGTGGGCAAGCTGCTGCGCGAGCTGCACATGCGCCACCACTTCCAGGACGACACCCGCGGGTTCGGCATCAGCGCGCCGTACTGGGACACGATCTTCCGCACGCCTCTCAAGCGCAGCCAGAAGCAGCGCTAGCGGTCAGCTATCCTCGCCACCGCCAGCGGATGTGGCGGAATTGGCAGACGCGCGGCGTTCAGGTCGCCGTGGGGGCAACCCCGTGGAGGTTCGAGTCCTCTCATCCGCATTCAGGAGCTTTACGTTGGAGTGAGAAAGCGCCCCCAAAGCGGGGGGCGCTACTCGTTTCAGGGGCAGCGGGGCCGGCGCCTTGAACCCACTGTTGGTGGTGAGGGCCGCTTAGCGCTTCAGCTTCAGAACGAGCCTCTTGACGGTGGCGTTGCCCGCCGCGTCCTTGACGGAGACGATGACCTTGGCCTTGAGGCGATGCCGCCTCAGCGCGGCGCGCACTTTCGCCGCCTCCCTGCGCGCCAGCCTCAAGGTGATCCGGCTGCGTAGGTGGGCGCGCAGGCTCACCCGGGTCTTCTTGAAACGGACAACGCGCGCCGTCTTCGGAAGCGCGATGGTGCCGGTGGCGGTTCCCGTGGCGGCCTCGTTGGAACGGACGAAGAATGAGATCGAGCGTCCCCTCGAGAGCCTGGCCGTCTTAGCCACCACCGACAGCACCGGCGGCCTGGTGTCCCTGGGCGCCTGCGGGCCTGGCGGACAGGGTCCGTGGGTGGATGCGTCAGTGGGGCACTGGTCCTGGGTTTCGTCGCCGTACCCGTCGTGGTCGGCGTCCGGCTCGACAGTTGCCTGGACGGGGACCCTGTTCCCGCTGACCGGGGTGAACGTGTCGCTCGCGCCCGGCGACAAATCGCCGGCGTGGAAATCGATTATGTCGCCGGTGCCAAAGCCGGTAATGCAGTTGCCGCCGCTCGCGACGAAGATGCCGATGATGTCCCCGGCGCGTACCGGGATCTGGGCCGGGTAGGAGCCCACTGCTCCCGGTGTCTCGGGGGTGGCCATCGCCTGGGCGACCATTGTGTCCATCCCGGCTGAGCCAGGGCTGCCGACCTCGAGCCTCACGCCGCTGGGGGCGACGGCGTCGAACTGATAGCTCCACTTGGTAATCACCCCATCGCTCGGGATGGTGTAGCCGTTGCCGCTCGGAACGCTGGTCTGGAGGTAGATCGAGTTCGCAGCGCACCCGTCGATGGGGTCGAACAGCTGCCCCACCGTCGTCGAACCCCAGGCCGTCGTGGCGTGGGCCACCACGGAGCAGGCGGCCAAAGCGGCCACCGCTGCAACGATCCGCCGGCGGGTGGGGACGCTGGCATGTCGGCTGGGTTCGATCGGTCCATTTTCTTCGTCCCTTAAATCGTGTGCAAGCGCTCATACGTCAGGCTGCTGACCGTGCGCAAGGGCCCCGCGGAATCGACAACCCACGGACGCTCTCCTCGCAAACCGGGCTCATTTGAAGGGTCGCATTAGTACCCTCGGCCGCGTGTTCGACCACGTCGGCATCGCTGTCTCGGACCTCGCGGCGTCCGAGCGCTTCTACCGCACCGTCCTGAGCGTCGAGCCCAGCCACGCGGACGATGCGCTGGTCGAGTGGGAGGACTGGGACATCGGGCCGACGGATGCGCAGCATCCGTTGACCCGTGGACTACACGTCGGCTTTCGCGCCAGCGACCCCGCGCAGGTGGACGCGTTCTGGCGGACAGGGATCGAGGCCGGGTACCGGGACGACGGCGAGCCGGGGCCGCGCGCGCAGTACGGGCCCACCTACTACGGCGGGTTCCTGCTCGACCCGGACGGCAACAGCGTCGAGGCGGTCCACCTCGAGCGCGAGAACGCGGTGCCGGACGGCAGCGTGGACCACCTGTGGATCCGTGTGCGCGACCCGCAGGCCTCACGGCGCTTCTACGCGACGATCGCGCCGCACGCCGGGCTGCGCGTGACGCGCGACGACCCCGATCGGGTGCAGCTCTCGGGGCCGGACTTCAGCTTCTCGCTCGTCCGGGACGAGCGGCCGCTCACGGAGAACGTCCACATGGCGTTCCCGGCGACCGACGACGCAACGGTGCGCGCCTTCCACGCCGCCGCGCTGGCGGCGGGCTACGAGGACAACGGCGCACCGGGGGAGCGCGCGGTGTACCACCCCGGCTACTACGGGGCATTCGTGCTCGACCCGGACGGGCACAACGTGGAGGTCGTGAACCACAACCGGGGTTGAGCCGGGTCAGCGCCCGCGGCCCGGCTGCCGGGTCACGGCACCAGCCCGCGTGCCGGCTCATTGCGACGCAGCGGCTCGCGGTAGACCGGCAGGCGGCGCTGCGTGTCGCCCACGCCGGGGAGGATGCGCGCCTCGATCGTGCGCGACTTGAAGCCCACCGGCAGCGAGAGCTCGATCGCGAGCGTGGGACCGGGCGTGGGGTTGGTCTCCTGCTTCTTGCCGTCGACGACCTTCAGCTCGGCCGCCTCCTGGATCACGCTCAGGTCGACCGAGTAGCCGGGCTGTGTGCCGAGCACCAGTCGACTGACCTCGCCGGCGGTCACGGGACGCGCCGGGTCCGCACCCGGTCCGGCGAGCCGCACACGGTCGCCGTTCTTCAGCACCGCGTCGATCGCCGCATCGACCCCGTAGGTGGGGAAGTGCAGGATGATCCGGTCGTCGCAGTTGGCCTTAGAGCACGTGACCTGCCAGCGGCTGAGGATCGAGGTGGCGGTGAAGGTGTGATGCGCCGAGATCGAGAGCGATCCGCGCTTCACGCTCCCGACCACCTCCAGGCGCTTGAACGGCCCGGCGTACGGCTCGACCGGATAGGCCCGAGGACGCGTGACCTTGCCGCGCGGCGAGGCGATGAGGCTGAGCGGGCGCCCGACGCCGGCATGCTGCGATCGCGACGTGGCGAGCAGCTCCTTGCCGCTGCTGTCTCGCACCACCACGCCCATCGCCTCCGGCGGCACGCCGCCGAGCGAGCCGACCGGCTGCTGGCCAGGCCCGAACAGGCGGACCGGGTCGAGCCCGCCGTACGGGAAGGCGCCGCGGTTGGACGGAACGAGCGCGGTCGAATACGCGTCAGTGGATACGGCGAGCCGGCCGGTGTCGTAGTCGAACGAGTAGAGCGGCGGCGGATCGCTCGCCGGCATCGACCCCATGCCGTACGCGATGGCGCGCGCGGCGTTGGCCATGATGCGCGTGGTGTAGCAGTCGTACTCCTCCATGTCGGAGGTGATGCCCCACATCTTGGATGGCGCGATCGGCGTGCCTGCCTGATTGGCGAGGCGCAGGTAGAGCAGCAGGCCGCGGTCGAAGACGTCCTTTGTCCAGCGCCCGTACTCCCGCCGCGGCCAGAAGCGCGGCGAGACGGCCAGCGCCTGCAGTCCCTCCTGGGCGAATGCCCAGTACTGCGCCGAGTTCCAGCGCCCCTTGCCGAGGCCCGTGTCCCAGTTGAGATAGCCCGCGTGCGTCCAGTAGCCGCCGAGGATGCGGCTGACCCAGGCGCGGATCAGCCTGACCGAGTGGCCCGGGAGCGGCTTCATGTGCCGGCGTAGCGCGTCGTCGTAGTACTGGAGCCCCTGGGCGACGATGTTCGCGTACTCGGGTGAGTCCAGGTTGATGGCGGCGGTGCCCGGCAGCTCGGGGTGGTAGTGGAAGTTGTAGCCGGGGCCGAGGTTGGGCGAGCGGCGCTTGCGCATCGGGTGCACGATCGCGTTCGCGAAGCGCACGAGCTGTGCCCGATAGTCCTTGCGGAGGAGCGACCCGTTGCCGGTCACGGTCGCGTCGCTCGCGTACAGCTCGCTGAACCAGTTGAACTGGTTGCCGGTGAGCGACGGGTAGCGCCAGAGCTTCTTGTGCGCGCACTGGTCGATGCGGCGGGCGATCAGTTTCACGGCGGCGGGCGCGAGGCCGAGCTGCTTGCGCGCGCGCCACGCGAACGTGAGCGCCTCGGCCACCTTCGAGTCGAGCGACATGTGCCCGCGCAGGCCCGAGAACACGTCCGTCGACCAGCAGACCGCCGGGCGATGGACGTTCGTGTTGTGGCCGGTCGGACCCCACGCCGGCGAGTGCGTGAGACGGTCGACGAGCGTGCGCGCGCGGGCATCGCGCCGGGACGCCCCCTCGTGCTGCTTGAGCGCCGCGACCGAGTGCACGAGCAGCAGCTGGGCGTTGTAGCGGATGTTGTAGCGGACGCTGGGATCGTCGCCGCCGATCGACTGGTACGCGCCCCTGTCCGGGTTCCAGCGCGAGTCGAGCGCCGCGGCGAGCCGGTCCGCGAAGGCCCAGTAGTCGGCGTCCCTGAACGGGGGCGCCGTGGCGCTCGGGTTCTGGAAGGCCTCCGCCCGGCGTGCGGCGTCGCCGGCTTGCGCGGGGAGCGCCATCACCAGCGCGACCGCGGCGGTGGCTGCGAGGACCGCGCTACGAGGCCAGTGCTTGGACATGGATCAAATCTACGGCGGGGGGCCGACGCCGGAATCCGCGTTCCGCAC
>Ga0157372_10008174_pt1 | contig 11123 bp, 10 predicted proteins | sample C55metaG_FD_115307 | JGI IMG/M metagenome (GOLD analysis project Ga0157372, IMG submission 115307) | Corn rhizosphere microbial communities from Kellogg Biological Station, Michigan, USA - C5-5 metaG | ecosystem: Host-associated > Plants > Roots > Rhizosphere > Soil | place: USA: Michigan...
ACGTTCACGTACGCCGTCACCCGTGGATGAATGGCGTACCAACCCCCTGCATTCACCAGCACGTACCCAGGGGTATGGTTCACGTTATAGCCGAAGAAGTCGGAGTCAGCTCGACGCCCGACGAAGCTCCCCGCGAGATCGGCGCCCCAACGATGGCCGAGATAGCTGGTGAGTAACGTGGCCGCATGCTTCGGACGCCGAATCAAAGGCTGTCCGGCAGAAAGAATCGGATCGAATGCCAGCGGCTCTTTCAAAACCTGGGTCGATGTATATGTGTAAGCCGCGTTGACAGAAATACGTGATTTAGGACGTGCATTGAACTGGACTTCTGCGCCATGAGCGAGAGCCTCATTGATGTTGATGTATTGTCCGCAGAAAGCGCCGTTGTTGGGACAGTCTGGCGCTATCAAGAAATTGAAGTCGACTTTATTACGGAACAGATCGTTGAAATACATTGCCGAGAATGCGTAGTTTGCGCGCAAGTTCTGGCTGAAGCCGGCTTCGAAGGCGCGAGTCTCCTCCGGTTTCAAGAGCGGATTGGGCAAGGTGGGGAAGCCGCCTCCATTTCCGAATGACTCAGCAAAAGACGGTTCCTTTATTCCGGTGGCGTACGAAAAAATTAACCGCGTGCCCGAGAAGAATTGCCCGCCCTTGAGCGCGAGCAATGTCAGCGAACCGCGTGGAACGAACTTATTTCCAAAGCTTTCATTGTGCACATACCTACCCCCGGCAATGAAGGCAAGCCTCTGGAAGCTGAAGATCTGCTGACCATAGACGGCGTGATTTCGGCGCACGCCGTGGCTGGGGAATGGCAGGTTCCCCGTCGTACCGGTCTCGTCTTCGAATTCGTAACCCACGGTGCTGTTGGCCCAGCTTTCTTCCTGATAGGTCCCCTGGTAGTCGAAGCCGGCACGATTGAATAGATTTACGTTATTGAACTGAAAATCCTGGTCTCCGAAAGGTGTCACGCGGTTTCCCTGCTCTATGCCATCCTGATTTGTGCGGTGCAGCGTGTAATCGTATCCGACAAAGCGATGCTGCCAGCGTGACGGGCCGGTGATCGACAATTCGAGACTCCCAAGAAAGTTATTCTGACGCGCGCGCTGGTCCAGATCAGGAGGCAGCAGCGGGTCGCCGTTGAAATTCCATTCGTTCTGCACTCCCGTGACGCTGTGGTCGTGACGTGCCCGGAGCCGCAGTGATGCCCAGTCGTTCAATTTGGCGCCGGCATTCACCCCTTCGAGCGAGTTTGAGTAATCGTCGTTCGGACCAGAACCCGAAGCATTGAACTGGCTGCCAAAGACGTTGTAATCAAATCGGCCGGCCGATCCAGACAATGATGCGTAGCCGCTCTCCGTCCCGTAATTGCCGGCATCGGCGCCGAAGCGAAGTTCGGGAGTCAGAGAGTTGCCGGTCCGGCTCCAGACCTGGACGACGCTGGTCATGGCATCGGAGCCATAAAGTGTGCTTTGAGTGCCGCGCATAAATTCAACGCGGTCGGCTTCAGTTAAGGGCAGTGTGCCGAAATCAAACGTGCCGCCGGGATCTGTGATGCTGACGCCATCGACGATTACCTTGTTGTAGCGCGAATCGCCGCCGCGGACGAATAGTGACGTGAGGCCGCCGCGTTGGCCGGCAGCATCTACGATTGCGCCTGGCAGGAACCTAAGGGCATCGCTGGCATCGGCGGGCCGCATAACATCCAGTTGAGCTCCACTAAGGGTGTTGATCGCCGCACCGGATTCGTCATTGGGCGTGGGTGTGCCTGTGGCCGTGACCACCACAGTTTCCTGAGCGACTGCCACTTCCAGAGCAACGGTGACGGCTGTACCCGGCTTGACCGAATTGAGGGCTTTCCAGTGTTCCGCAAAACCAGCGGCCAGAATGTGGACACGTAGATCTCCAGAAGACAGGTCGCGGAACGATGCCGTTCCTTGAGCGGATGTCTCTTGAATCGCGACCGGTCGATTAGACTGCCCGGCGAACAATTCAACCCGAGCGCCCGAAACCGCGGCGGATTGGGGATCAACAACTTTGACAGTGAGGTCGGAAGCAAAAGCTGAAAGGGACAGAAAAACCACGGCCATGAGCCGCAAAAAGAACCGCATCACTCCTCCTTTATCTCGCGAAAGGGGTTGGTGTTGTCAGTTCGCGCCGGTCTCCTGGCTCACGAGTAAGGATTATCAGAAATATGTGGGAACGGGCGACCTCGCCCGTTCGATTCTCTGAGAATCCGAATTTGCCTCAGGCCTTCCCGGAGCTAAACTCCAGTGGCCCGCTGCGATGTCCTCGCTTACAGTTGCGCGGCAGCGCGGGATCTTCACCCGCTTCCCAGTTCTCCTCGAGCGAGGAGAACGCGCGACCTGTTTAAAAAGCACAGCGAATGTAATTGTTCTAGGAGTGCGAAGTCAACCGGCAGAAGTCAAGAACTACGCAATGGCGTAAAATACGGCGCATGATTTCTAAGGAACTACTCGACATTCTGGTGTGCCCGGTTTGCAAAAAGCCTCTGGTTCAGAAAGAAACCGGCGAGAGCCTTAAGTGCGGCGAATGCCGTCGGGTTTACCCGGTGCGCGACGGTATCCCCATTTTGCTGGTCGATGAAGCCGTAATCGAAACTACCTGATTTTTCGGACTGGCCGATATGGAAATCGTCTCAAAACAGACAGCCTGACCGTGGCGAAATGACAAATTGTGTCGGTCATGAGACGACCGACCTGCCAGCCCGCATTCAGCCTCTGCCCGTTTTTGCCGATCTATCCAGCAACTTCACTGATCCTCAAGGGTTTAAGCAGTATGTGGTTTCCTTGCCGAATATACGGTAAGACCCTGCGCTTCGGCAGAGAAATTGCATGCAACAAAATGGGTTGCAGCTGAGTCTAATGGTTAGAAGGTCAGGGTCGGAGGTGAACCGATGAGAGAAAGATTTTCTAACACCGAGTTGACGGCTCTGCGGAACGACCTGATGCAAGGGGGGTTGGCTGATTCTCGCGAAGCAGCGGAATTGGTTCAGGTATTTCTGATGGGGCGTGGGTATGGAGTTTCGCCGGAAGCGGCGCGCGATGCTGTAAGCCGAGTTGAAATCGCAGGTTGCGCACTGCCGGTTCTGCAGAAGGAGTTGGAGAACCTCGCCCTGGTGATGTGAGGCGCTTCAACGGCACGCGGTGACAGCGGGTTTTTAGGATCCGCGGGGACAAAGACGTAACCAGTCGCTCCCCACAGATGAATGAACAAGGAAACAGCCGGACCAACCAGTCCGGCGTTCTTGTTTTAGGGGTGTTGGTTCGAAGGGTTAGCGTTCCGTCGCAGGATGACCACTGTGTCAAAAAATCACTCGTAACGTAGACTTTCCACGGGATCGAGCTTCGCGGCCCGGGCCGCGGGCACAGTTCCGAACAAAATGCCGACCAAAGAAGATACAACGATCGCCACAATGGCGGACAGTCCCGAAACCGGAAGCCGATACTCGGTCAGGAAGCGCACTGAGTAGGGGACGGCCAGGCCAATCACTACCCCGATCAACCCTCCCCCGACCGAAATAAGAACGGCTTCCGAGAGAAATTGAAATCGGATTTCGCGGTTCGTAGCGCCCAGCGCTTTGCGGATTCCGATCTCACGGATTCTTGCACTGACCGTTGCCAGCATGATGTTCATGATTCCGATGCCGCTGACCAGCAACACCACTGCTGCCACCGCGAGCAGGACCATAGTCAAGGCGTTGGCTGTCTTCTCGGCCACCGATACCAGTTGCACCAGGTTAGTGACGTTGTAAACGGATTCAGCCCGGTGACGCGACTGGATGACATGCCTGACCTGCTCAGTGGCAGTGGCCACCATTGAAGGGTCTGCCACTGAAAAGTAGATCAGCTTGACCGTCGGCGTATCCGTGAAATACCGCGCCACACTGTAGGGAATGAGAAGGGTGTTGGTGGTCACCTCCGATTGGCCGAAAGTATCCACCCGCTCGTGAAAGGTCCCAATAATGGTGAATGGCAGCCCGCTCAGCTTAATGACTTTGCCAACCGCTCCCTGGGCCGAGCCGTAAATTTCCTGTGCCCACTTTTCGGTGACCAGCCCGGCCTTGGTGTGTGATTGCTCGTCCTGCTGATCGAAAAACCTTCCCGACGCCACTACCAGATTGCGGACGTTCCGATACTGTGGGTACACGCCAAGGATCTGGATGTCGCGTTCCTTACCGTCGCCCACCGCGATACGTTCGCTGAGCGTCACGACCGGGGAAGCGCTCACGATTTCTGAGACCTGCTCGTCGGCCGCCTTCATGTCATCTACAGTCAACGGATCCGGGGCGGTATTGGTAATGCGCTGAGCCCCACCCTCATACTCGGCATAAATAAGGTTGGCTCCAATGCCTTGAATCTGATTTAGCACGTACTGCTTTCCGGTGAGTCCAATGGTGACTACAAGAATCAAGGACGCCGTGCCAATGACCATGCCCAGCGCGGTGAGCATGAACCGGACTTTGTTGCTGCAGAAGGTATCGTAGGCAAAGCTCATGATCTCGCTGAAAGCGAGTTTGGGCGTCAGTTCCGATACCGCAGTAGAAACCTGCATGCAAATTAGATGCTACGCGCAGTCCGCAAGCATCGCAAAGTAAAGTAACGAAGTGGACCAGGGGAGCACTCGCCCGTGCAGCAGGATTCAGGCAGTCCGTGCAGTCGCTTTAGAGGTCAACTGCTGATAGATGTCTTTGACTTGCTTGCGCGTTTCTTCGACCGTGCCGCTGTTATCAATGACAAAATCAGCGGCCTGGATTTTCGCCTCCACCGGCGCCTGCGCCATCATGCGGCGGGTGACTTCCGTCTTCGCCGTTTCCGGATCGAGTTGATGGCGTGCGGCCCAGCGGTCAATGCGCTGCTGTGGCTTGCACGTCACGACGATGATCTGGTCGAAGCGACGGCGCAGGCCGGCTTCGAGTAGCAGCGCAGCTTCGAGTATCACCACCGCGTCCGGTTCACGCTTGCCGATCTCGTCCATCCAGCGTTCGTAACTCTCGATGACTCCGGGATGAATCAGACGATTCAGTTCGTAAATTCGCGGCTTGCGTTTATCGAAGGCTAGCTCAGCAAGCTTGGCGCGGTTGACCGTCTTGTCGGGGTTGAGAATCTCGCTCCCGAAACTCTTGAGTATCTCGTCGTACACCGGTTTTCCCGGTCGCATCAGATCGTGCGCGATTTCATCGGCGTCTATGGTGTGTGCACCGATCTCGGTGAAGGCTTGGCTGACCAGCGACTTTCCGGAAGCGATACCGCCTGTGAGTCCGACTTTAAGCATGGTCCCTCCAGAAAAGCGTTTCACTACGGCAGCCCGATATCATTGCGAAGGCTCGACTTCGTTTCCGCTGATTCACGCAGATCAAAATAGGTCGAACCAATCTAACGTACAGTGTCGTGAAGGCTGCTGATTCGCAAATACGATCTGTGTCCATCGCTTAAAATCCAAAGAGATGAAGTTTCTCGACGCCTCAATCAGGCCCGCATCAACTCCGGAACCCTGCTGCCTCGCCGCATCTTTGCGGCTTTGACCGTATTCGACATCAGCACGGCAATTGTCAGCGGCCCGACGCCGCCCGGCACCGGCGTGATTGCGCCCGCGATCTCTGCGACTTCGGGATGCACATCGCCGACGAGCACCGAACCTTTGGTTCGGAAAGTTTCCTCGCGCTTCGGATTATTCGGAAACAGATGTTTGAATTCAGCCTGATCCGTTATACGGTTCATACCCACGTCAATCACAGTTGCGCCAGCCCGCACGAAGTCACGAGTCACCATGCCTGCGCGCCCGATCGCCGCAACCAGAATATCTGCACGCCGGCATACCTCTGGAAGATCGCGCGTCTTCGAATGACAGACTGTGATGGTCGCGTTCGCGTTCAGCAGCAGCATTGCCATGGGTTTGCCGACGATGTCGCTGCGGCCGATGACAACCGCTTCCTGCCCCGCGACCTTGATCCCGCTACGCTGGAGCATTTCCATGATGCCGGCGGGAGTGCATGGGACCAGCCCTGGGCGCTGCGTCGAAAGAAAGCCGACATTCATCGGATGGAAGCCGTCAACATCTTTGGCGGGATCGACCGCCAGCAAAACCTTCTTCGAATCTACCTGTGACGGGAGCGGAAGCTGAACTAATATTCCGTCAATTTCGTCGCGCCGGTTGAGATCGGCCACCAGCGCCAGCAGTTCTTCAGTCGTGGTGTCCGCCGAAGGCGTGTGCTTCTCGCTGTAGATCCCAGTTTCCTCGCTGGCCTTCACCTTGCCGCGTACATAAACTTCCGAGGCAGGATTGTTGCCTGCAAGCACGACCGCAAGCCCCGGCCGGAGACCCCGGGCGGACATGGCTTTCACCGCCGTAGCGGCTTCGGCGCGGATTTCAGCAGCGATCTTGTTTCCGTCGAGAATGGTGGCTGGCATGAGATGAGGTGTGAAGGGAAATTCTAGCATCCGAGTATGCCCCTGTGTTCCGGCTGCGGAGCTTCGCTTGCCTGGGCGGGCGCGAGCGCCCGTCATTACGCACTTTTCTTCTCCCCGACCGCCAGCTTCACGCAAATCGCCACCCCTTCCGCTGCCTGCTCAACTTCCTTCAGATCGGGGAAAGACGGCGCAATACGAATGGTTCTGTCCTCAGGGTCTTTGCCGTAAGGGTGTGTTGCTCCCGCCGGCGTGAGTTCCAGCCCCGCATCTTTCGCAAGTGCAACCACTCGCTTGGCGCAGCCGGAGGGAACGGTCAGGCTGATAAAGTAGCCGCCCTTTGGCTTCGTCCATGCAACGCCGGCAAGGTTGCCTAGCTCTTCTTCGAACACCTGCAGCACCTTCTCGAATTTGGGCGCAATGACGACACGTTGCCTCTCCATCAGCGCCGTAATCCCGGCCTCGTTTTTTAGGAAACGAACATGACGCAACTGATTTATTTTGTCAGGACCGATGGTCCTCGGTGTCAAGCGCGCCAGCAACCATTGCACGTTATCTCTTGACGCGGCAAACAGCGCCAGCCCCCCTCCCGCGAACGTTATCTTGGAAGTCGAAGCGAACACCAACGCTCGATTCGCATGTCCATGCTGCGTGCACAATTCAAGAATGTTCGCAATCTCGATGCGCTCGTCGGTCAGATGATGCACCGCGTAGGCGTTGTCCCAATAAATGCGAAAATCCGCGGCTGCCGTCTTCATCGCAGCCAGATGCTCGGTGACCTCGTCCGAGTAAACGCAACCGGTGGGATTGCTATATTTCGGCACGCACCAAATTCCTTTGACCGAAGGATCGTTCGCCACGAGTCGTTCGACTTCGTTCATGTCCGGTCCATCGTCATTAATGGGTACGGCGATCATGCGAATACCGTAGTCTTCGCAGATTTTGAAATGCCGGTCGTAGCCAGGGACCGGGCATAGAAATGAAATTTCGCCCTGCTTCGACCAGGGCTGTGTGCTGTCACACGTGCCCTTGAGTAACGAATAGACGATGCAGTCGTGCATCAGCGCCAGACTTGCGTTATTCGAGACGACGATCTGTTCAAGCGGCGCTCTCATAATTCCAGAGAACAGACGCCGAGCCTCGATGAGTCCCTGTAATCCGCCGTAATTGCGACAGTCGGTGCCGTCTTCCGCCTTGAAATCGCCTGTTCCGGGAAGCGAGAGCAACTCGGACGACAGATCCAGTTGTGCCGCCGCCGGCTTGCCGCGGGTCAGATTCAGCTTCAGACTTCGCGCTTTGAAGGCTTCGTATTGTTGTTTGATTTCTGCGAGAGTGATTTCTCGGGATGGGGCGTGGGCAAGTTCAGACATTTAGGAATCCGTCTTCCGTGGTTGCTATTTGATATTAGTGAGCCGAACCGGCGTCCCTCCGGGACTCGCGACCGTTTCAGCGCTTACCAGCGCCTACGGGCTGGGTTATTCAAATTTCCGCCCGCGTTCGCGGGTCAGGTCGTGTTTCGCACAGTGAGCACTGCCCTGGTTCAGTCACTCTACGAGCATTGCTCAGTGTTCATCCTGATTGCTGCTCCCAAATGGGAACTCCGCTGTTCCTGCCTTGCTGATGTTCTCCTCAGCGAAAATCCGCACCCGGTCAAGCGCAGCCTGCAATTCGCTCTGGTACTTCTCTAAGTCGCCATTGGGCGGCACACGAATTGGGCCGCTGATTCTCATGAACGCCCGTGTGAACGGCTTCGGAATCATGCATCTGTCCCAGGTCTTCAGCACCCAGGCGCGCTCGTGAGCGATATGAAAGACCACCATCGGCGCGCCCGTGCTGCGCGACAGACTTACCGGGCCGGGCTTCGCCACGTACCGCGGTCCCTTGGGCCCGTCGATTGTAAATGGCGCGGTCCAGCCTTCTTCCAGAGCGCGCCGCATTCCCAGCAGCGCCCGCACCGCGCCTTTGGAACTCGACCCGCGCACTTTTACGAAGCCAAACTTCTGCATGATGCGCCCGGTGTACTCGCCATCAAAGCTATCGCTGCTCATAACCCGCACCTGTAAGTTGCGGCACCAGTACATGGCCGTAATCATGCAGTTGTGCCAGAACGAATAAACGTACGGCCTCTCGGCCAGACTTTTCGGCGAAGCTTCTTCCCACGAAACCGCCATGCGGATGGTCGGCCCCAGCAGCCGCACCGCTAAATAGCCGGCCCAGGTGATGAGCCACAGCAGGATTCGTTCCCTGAACGAGAACTTCCGCCATGGCCTGTCCACATTTGCCGATACCGGAGCTGCTACCGTGCTCACATTTACATTCTACCGTCTCGGTAGAAGAGGATTCGCAACTCGGTTTGAGAGCAAACAACCCAGTTGACGGACTGGAATCTAAGCCGCGTGCCCAACCACCGTGAGAACCATAGCAACCACCAGGATGAGAGCGTTCCTGAAAGCAAACGTCTTACCGCGCCGCAGATATTCGAAGCCGCAACCGAGAATGCGCGCTCTGAACTCAGCCGCTCGTGGCGCAGTCTCGCCTTCTCTGGACTGGCGGGAGGTATCACCCTTGGCCTGACCGGGATTGGCGTCGCATCAGTACAGGCAATTTTAGGAGAGGGAAACTGGCAGCAACTGGTCTCGTATCTCCTCTATCCATCGGGTTTTATCGCAGTTATCATCGGCCGCTCGCAGTTGTTCACGGAGAACACGCTGTATCCGGTTGTTTTGGTTCTGGATGAACGTGGTCACTTGCTGAATACTCTGCGGCTCTGGGTCGTGGTCTTCACTTCTAACATCCTCGGCGCTGTATGTTTTGCGGCGCTCGCCATACGAACGCAGGCGCTTCGCCCGGAGATTTCTCAGGCCCTGGTCAGAATGGGGCAAGACGCAGCGTTTGGCAGCTTCGGTCATCTGTTTTGGAGCGGCGTGGTGGGCGGTTGGATCATCGCGCTGGTTGCCTGGATGGTGACCGCCAGTCACTGGACCATCGGCCAGGTGGTGATGATCTGGCTGCTCACGTTCATTCTCGGGGTGGGACGGTTTTCACATTGCGTGGTCAGCAGTTGTGAAATCTTGTCCGCAGTAATGGCAGGGACAGTTTCTGCGGGAGCCTATTTTCAGTGGCTGCTGCCTGCGACTGTGGGCAATATCGTCGGCGGCGTTGGGATCGTCAGCGTCCTGAACTATGGGCAGGTACGGCAGGAATGAAGCTGGGTCGTTTTCTCGCGACCCACAGCATTTACGTTGTGCACTCTGCCCAAACGCCGTGCATCCGAAGACGATCCACTCCGATGACGGTCAGCTATTGTCGTTGTTGCAGCGCTCGGACCCACGGGGCACAAGGTTTCGCAGGCCCGGGAGGGTTTTCCACAGGATGAACAGCTCACATCATTGAGGTTATATCCAGCCGAACCAAGTCTAACAACACCATTCCTAGTGGTCGCCTAAGCAGTAATCCGCAATTTGTTGGATTTTTGGGAGTGCATGCAGTCTCCGGGTCATGACCTGCAACTTTGCTGTTGACAGTCAAGCATTTAGCGATAAGATGTGGTCAAAAGTGGTAGAAAGTGGATTAGGCATAAGCAGTAATGGGAACGAGTGAAGCAAAGCGGAGCGACAGTGGAATTCAAGGCTGAAACCTCCAAAACGAAGCCAAATGAGATCGAAACAACCCAACTCGTCACCGTTTTTGCCTCTCTGGTCGTAGCCAGTCATGTTTCGCGGCAATCACCCAACTCGCGTCGACGAAAAAGGACGGCTCAAAGTCCCCGCGGAATTCAAGCGCGTGATCGACGAGAAGTACGGGCAGCAATTCTATATCACCAGTTTCGATGGGAAGGTTGCACAAGTTTATCCCTTCGAGGAATGGGAGCGGATCGAGCAGAAGCTTGCAGGGCTTTCCACTTTCAATCCCACGAAGAAGAAGTTTCTCGATCGCACCAACTACTGGGGCCAGCAGGTGGAGATGGACGGCCAGGGCCGATTGCTGATGCCACAGTTGCTGCGAGAGTCTGCGCAGATAAAGGGCGAGGTGGCTGTGACCGGGAATTTGAGTTACCTGGTGGTTCGCAACCTGGAGCAGTATCGCCGCGAGATCGAGGAAGACAAGTTCACGCCTGAGGATGAGAAGACGCTCGACGAACTGGGCATCTAGTGGGCGAGGGTTCAACAGACACCCCTCAGGGGGTTGGGCATGGCAAGAAAGAAGAGTTTGGCCATGTTCCGGTTCTTTTAAAAGAAGCGATCGACTTTTTAGCCGTCCGGCGTGGCGGGACCTATATCGACGCCACGGTGGGCCTTGGCGGGCACAGCTTAGAAATCGCAAGACGCCTCGGCGCACCGGGTCATTTGATTGGCTTCGATAAAGATCCGAAGGCGCTGGAAATCGCAACACGCGTCGTCCGGTCTCGGTCTTCGGTCTTCGGCCAAGAAACTGATTGGCCGCCGGTCGAATTGATCCACGGGTCATTTGTAGGTATAGCCGGTGACCGACAACCGACGACCGAAGGCGTTGACGGAATCCTGGCCGACCTGGGCGTAAGCAGCCTGCAGTTCGGGGATCCGGAGCGAGGCTTTAGTTTTCAGGCGGAAGGGCCTTTGGACATGAGGATGAATCCGACGTCCGAGCCTACCGCCGAACAAGTGGTAAACCAGTTCGACGAGCGCGAGCTTGCCGATCTGATTTACGAATTCGGTGAGG
>Ga0157372_10008176_pt1 | contig 11121 bp, 9 predicted proteins | sample C55metaG_FD_115307 | JGI IMG/M metagenome (GOLD analysis project Ga0157372, IMG submission 115307) | Corn rhizosphere microbial communities from Kellogg Biological Station, Michigan, USA - C5-5 metaG | ecosystem: Host-associated > Plants > Roots > Rhizosphere > Soil | place: USA: Michigan...
ACGATGCCGACGGTGAGCGCGCCCGCTTCCTTCGCGAGCTCGGCGATCACAGGAGCGGCGCCGGTGCCGGTGCCCCCGCCCATGCCGCACGTGATGAAGACGAGATCGGCGCCCTGCATGCAGCGACCCACCTCATCGCGATTTTCTTCGATCGCCTGGCGGCCGATCTCAGGTCGCGCACCAGCGCCAAGCCCACGCGTCAGCTTCTTCCCGATCTGAATCTTGACGTCGGACTTTGAGCTGAGCAGTGCCTGCGCGTCCGTGTTCACCGAGATGAACTCGACGCCCTCGAGGCGCTCCTCGATCATGCGGTTGACGGCGTTTCCGCCGCCACCGCCCACGCCCACCACCTTCATGCGGGCGTTCTGTGTTGCGCTCTCCTCGAACTCGAAGATCATTGCGAGCGAGACTCCACTACGGCAAGGATGAACAGATGACCCGCGGGATCACTGTGAGAAACTGCAACGACGAGGCGTTGTAGCGGGAGCTGCGCAGCGCGCGACGGCAGCACGAACGGCGAGAAGTGCGGGTCCAATATAACGCGATTTGCCCTCCTGGCTACCGTGCATGACGAGCGACGGTGCGAAAGATTACAGACTTTCTGTGTCGCGTTTTCCACAGTGAAATCGCGCGCGAAATTTTTTTGATATTCACGACTGAAACACGTAGACACACGTAGTCGCATCGAACGACTAACGACCGAAGACATCACGTTGCTCCCGATGAAAAAGGGACGCCGCGATGCGTGCGATGCTCTCATCATCGTGCGCGAGCTGGGCGAGTGTTGCGCGCGTCCCGATGCACGGACGCCACCATTCACGTTAGGAATGGTGGCGTCAGATGCGCGTCTCCGGATGAGCGTGAGACGCGGCTAATTCAAGTAGTCAGCCGATGGCTGATGGCCGATGGCTGGTGGCAGCCGGCACCAGGCCGGATCTCAAAAGAAATCTTGCAGCCAGGTCTTCACGCGCTGCGCGAGACGATCCACTCCCGGCGCACTGAGCGCGAGTCGTTTTCCTCCGACGCCTGCGCCGCCGAGCGCGAAACGATGCGCCGCGTACTGCGCAAGCCCCGTCACGGTCGCGAAGCGCGGCGCTTCTACCGAGTCGGTCAGTCCACCGATGTTTTCCGATGGCACTCCGATGCGAACACCGGTTCCGAACACGTCGCTCGCAAGCTCGACTACGCCCTGCATCGCCGCCGCGCCGCCCGTCAGCACCATGCCCGCGCTCAACTTCCCGGCGTACCCCGCCGCCGCAATGTCACGCTGGACGAGATCGAAGATCTCGTCCATGCGCTGGTGGATGATGTGAGCGAGCAGCTCGCGCGGAATCTGGCGATCGCCCTGGGCCACCGTGCTCGGAAGCTGGAGCACTTCGGACGGATCGACCATTGGCTCATAGGCACACCCGTAGCGCTCCTTCAGTCGCTCCGCGTCCGCCTGCGTCACGCCGAGTCCATGCACGATGTCGCTGGTGACGTTGTTGCCACCGAAGTTCACCGTGCCCAGATGACGGATCTTCGCTTCGTGAAATACCGCGATGTCCGTCGTGCCCGCGCCCATCTCGACGAGTGCGACACCGAGCTCTTTCTCGTCCTCCGTGAGCACGCTGAGCGCGCTCGCGAGCGGCTCGAGCACGAGCTCACGCACTTTGTAGCCCGCCTTCTCGACCGCCTTGCGCAGATTCATCGCCGGCGAACCGCCGATCGTCACGAGGTACATCTCGGTCTCGAGACGCGTGCCGATCATCCCGATGGGATCACGGATGCCGTGATTCTTGTCGACCGTGTACTCCTGCGGGATCGCGTGCAACAACTCGCGATCCTGCGGAAAGGCCTGAGCGCGCGCGACCGCGTTCGCGCGCTCGACGTCGGCCTTCGTGATCTCATCGCCGTTGATCGCGACGATGCCCTTGCTCGTCATCGCCTGCACGTGCTCGCCGGCGATTCCCGAGTAGACCTCGCCAATCTGCGCGCCCGCCATGCGCTCCGCGTCGGTCATCGCCTTCTGGATCGACCGCGTGGTCTCCTCAATGTCCGACACCACACCGCGACGGAGTCCCGTAGTTCTCGCTTGCCCCACGCCGAGGATGCGAATGGACGGGTTGCGCGGGAGATCGCCCACGACCTCCGCGATGATCGCGGTGGTCTTGGCCGATCCGATGTCGAGCCCGGCTACGAGTCGTTCGACGTTCATTGGAGTCTGGCGATCACCTGGTCACGAAAACGAAGATCGAGCTCCGCGACGCGGGCCTGTCGCTTGGCCAGATCGGCTTCGACGGGAAATATCTCCGCTAGACGGTCCGGCGTCACGTCCAACATTGCACGAACCTGAAGGGACTTGAAATGCAGGAGCAGCTCGCGATCGCCGACACGCGAGACATCGTCGAGACGAGCGAAGACGCGCGGTCGTTCCGCTTTCACCTGCGCGAGCAGTCGAAACAGCGTCGTGTCGCGCCGCGCCGCAATAGGCAGATCGACGGGAACCTGACTCGGGTCCAGCGGCAGCTGGCGTCCCCGCTCATCGAACACGAGAAAGCCCCGGTCCGTCGACACCATCGCGATCGGCATGTTTTCCACCACGTTGACGACCAGCGTTCCCGGAAGCCTTCGGCTGATCGACACGTTCGCCACCTGTGGGTGCGCAGCGACGCGTCGCTCGAGTGGCGTGGGATCGTCCCACACCGATCTCGTCGTGTCGACCCGCAACCGCATGAGGATGTCGTTCGGCGAGAGATACCGGACGCCGACGATCTCTACGCGCCGCACGCGGAAGAACGAAAGCTGAGACGCGATGAGGCGGGCCCACCAGGGACTCGCAAGCACGAGGAGCGCGGCCAGCGCGACCGCGCCTCGGCGCAGTCGCGATCGCCCGACATCGGAGAGGGGGCTCATCCCGCGTGACCGCTCGTCGCGTCAGGCGCTTCCCTCGAGCGCCCGCAGCAATTCCGGTCCCGTTTTCGTGATGTCCCCGGCGCCGATCGTGAGAACGACATCGCCACCTCGCACCGTGCGAGCAAGCTCCTTCGACAGCGAACCTCGCTCACCCTGCCAGGCCACCGAGCCTCCCGCGTCGCGCGTCGATGCGACGATGATGTCCGCCGTCACGCCGGGAATGGGCTGCTCGCGCGCGGGATAGATATCCGCGATATACACCGCATCCGCCGCCGCGAGCGCTTCGCCGAACTCCCGCGCGAAGTCGCGTGTTCGCGAGAAGAGGTGAGGCTGAAACGCTGCGACGATGCGGCGGCCGGGGAACGCCGTGCGGGCCGCCGCCAGCGTCGCGCGAATCTCGGTCGGATGGTGTGCGTAGTCGTCCACCACGTCGACGCCGTTGGCGGTTCCGAGGCGCTGGAAGCGGCGCTCGACTCCGCGAAACGCGGCGAGCCCGGGACGCATCGCGTCGAGCGTCGCGCCAAGCGTGAGACCGCTCGCAATGGCGGCGAGCGCGTTCATCACGTTATGCAGCCCCGGAACTGACAGCTCGACTTCCCCGAGCATCTCGTCATCGAACTCGACCTCGAAGATCGAGCCTCCACCTTCGGACCGGACGTCGACCGCCAGCAGTCGCGCGTCTCGCGAATGAATACCGTATCGGATGATCTCCGCGGAGCTCGGCGTCGTGAGGCCGTTGGCTCCCGCGTCGTCACCGCAGAGTACGATGGTGCGAGCGGGCGACGCGAACTGTTCGAACGTGCGGTGGATGTCCGCGAGGTCGGCGTAGATGTCGAGGTGGTCCGCTTCGACGTTCGTGATCACGGCGACCGTCGGGGTGAGCGCCAGGAACGATCGGTCGTATTCATCGGCCTCGACGACGAACACTCGATCCGAGCCGTACCGAAGGTTCCCGCCCCAACTGCCGACTCGGCCGCCGACGACACCGGTCGGTTGGAGGCCAGCCGCCTGCAACGCCTCGGTAGTCATGACCGTCGTCGTGGTCTTCCCGTGTGTTCCCGCAATGGCAACGAGATCGCCACCGCTGACGGCTTCCCCAAGCGCCTCGGCACGGCGGATCACGGGGATTCCGAGCTCGCGGGCGCGCTGAAGCTCGGGGTGTGTTTTCGGCAGCGCGGAGGTCACGACGACGGCGCGCGCGCCCTCGACGTGAGACGGATCGTGGCCGGTGCTGACGGAGATTCCGAGGCGACCGAGGTCGCCAGTCGGATCACCAGCCGCATCGCAGCCGGTCACCGTTGCGCCGCGCCTGACGAACAGCTCAGCCAACGCGCTCATGCCGGCGCCGGCTATTCCGACGAAGTGAACCGGGCGGCTATCGGCGGGGTCGACGAGAGGCATGTTGGCCGGCGGAATATAGCGTGTGCGAAAGGTTTAGGTGAGATCCACGTTGCTAAGTATCCGACGAGCAATAGCATCAGCTGCGTCAGGTCTAGCTCTTTCTCGTTCAGCGTTTGCGATCGCCGCCAGTGCTCGGGGCATGAGCATGAGCTCTCGAACCGTCGCATCCAGCCGGTCGACCGTGAGTTGGCTCTGTGCAATCCAGCGCGCCGCGCCGGCGGCAGCCAACGCCTTCGCGTTCACGGTTTGATGGTCCGCGGCAGCAGTCGGCAATGGAACGAGGATCGGAGGTATCTGCCACGCCGCGAGCTCCGCCGTGGTCATGGCGCCGGCGCGCGTGATGGCGAGGTCGGATGCCGCATAGGCATCCGCGATAGGCGCCAGGTACGGCAGCACGCGAACCCGAGTCGATTCACATCGAATATGTCGACCATAGTGCGCCTTCCCCGTTGCCCAAATCATCTGGACGCCATCAGGAAGGCCTCGCGCAATCCAGGCATCGATCACGGTGTTGAGCGCCGCGGACCCCTGGCTTCCACCGAAGACGAGGATGACGATACCGCCGTCGGAGAGCTCCCATGACTCCCGAGCGGCGCGCTTGTCCGGCAGCGGCGACGGCGGCGGGGCGATTGGATTTCCTGTGTACACCGCCCTGCCGCGCGCCGCTGCGGGTAACAGGTCCCCGCCCTCCGGGAAGCCGAGGTAGATCTCACGCGCGAAGCGGCTGAATGCGCGAACCGTCCTGCCAGGAAAGCTGTTCTGCTCCTGGATGAAAAGCGGAACGCCGCGGCGAGCCGCGAACATCATCGTGGCCCCCGCAGCGTATCCGCCGGTCCCAATCACGAACCGCGGCGTCGCCTCACGCGCGAGTGCGGATATCCGGCCCCATGCCGATGCGAGGCCGCGTACCGTGCGCCAGTTCTGCCATGGCCGCGAGCGGTACAACGGATGAAGATCGAGCAGCTCGTGTCGGAACTCGGTCGTGGGCAGGACGTCACGCTCGATGCCGCGACGGGCTCCGATGAAGACCGGCTCGATCCGCGGCTCCAGCTTCACGAGCGCCCGCGCGATCGCCAGAGCCGGGTACAGATGCCCGCCGGTACCGCCGCCGGTAACGAAGATCCTCAACCGGCGGTCACCAGGCCGGAGCCGCGAGCGGATTGGTCGCCGCGACGCCGTGCACGCGTTCCTTGTGGCTGCCGATGTTCACGAGGACCCCAGTCATGAACAGCGACAACACGAGGTTCGAGCGACCGTACGAGATAAAGGGCAATGTGAGGCCGGTCGTGGGCAATAGGCCGACCACGACGCCGATGTGCAGGAATGCAGTGATGACGACCGTCACCGTCAGCCCTGACGCGACGGGCTGCAGGAAAGGAGACCGCGCTGACCGGGCAATCCGGAAGCCCAGCCAGGCGTACAACGCGAACGCCATCGTGAGCAGGAGAAGGCCAACGAACCCCCATTCCTCGCCGATGTTGCTCGCGATGAAGTCATTGTAGCCGAACGGCACGAACCCGAGCTGCTGGCGACCCTCGCCGAATCCTCGCCCGAGTGCGCCACCCGATCCGACCGCGATGAGCGACTGCTTGAGCTGATAGCTCACGTCCGGCGCTTTGCCGGGATCGAGGAACGTCGACATTCGCAGCATGACGTACTGCAATTTCTCCATCTCGTGCCAAAGCACGGGAATGGCCAGAATGCCGAGCGCCACGAAGTGGCCAATGCGCACCCCGCCAGCGAACAGAATGATGCCCATGACGAGCGTGTACATCATGGCAACGGAGAGATCGGGCTCCAGCACGACGAGAAGGTCGAGAACTCCGATCACGAGCAGGAACGGCAAGAGTCCCTTCGTCAATCGCCGCATCTGATCGCCTTTCTTCACCAGCAGCATCGACGTCCACATGATGACGGCGAGCTTACCGATCTCCGATGGCTGAATCGATCCGCCGAACAGGAATCGCCGTGAGCCGTTGATGCGCGGAGCGATCGACGTCGTGAACGGCAAAACGATCACGAGCAGCAGCAGGATTGTCCCGGCCATTAACGGCCACGCCCATTTGCTCCACCGCTCCGCGTCCATCTTTGCGGCGATGGCGAACGTCAGCATGCCCACTGCCAGGCCGATGATCTGGCGAACCAGGTAGTGCGCGCTGCCGAGATTATCCGAGAATGCGACCATGGCGCTGGCGCTGTACAGCACGGCCAGGCCGAACGCGAGCAGGACCGCGGTGAGCAGCACGAGGGCACGCGCTTCCACCCCCGTTCTCCACCGATCGCGCGTCTGGGCTACGGCGGTCATGTCTTCTGGTCCTCCACGGCGGCAGCGAGACGCTTGTAGATCGTTCCGCGTTCCTCGTAGTTCTTGAACATGTCGAAGCTCGAGCAGGCGGGAGACAGGAGCACGGCATCGCCGGGAGCCGCGAGAGAGCGCGCGCGATCAATGACCTGCTCGAACGAGCGACCCATCTGTTCGGTCGGCACGACCCCGCCAATGTCTTTCGCGATGAGAGGGCCCGCTTCGCCGTACGCGATCACCGCCTTCACGGTGCGACGCAGCTCGGGCTCGAGCCGCGTGTATGGCTCCACCTTGTGGCGACCGCCGAGCAGACGAACCGTCGGCTGATGCATGCCGCGAAGCGCTACGAGCGTCGAGCTGACGTTAGTAGCCTTCGAGTCGTTGATCCAGCGGACGCCGCCGTACTCGCCCGCGAGCTCCAATCGATGCGGCAGGCCCTGGAACGTGCGGAGCGATTCGGCGAGGCGCGAGCGCGCGTCCTCCGTCTCGTGCACCGGATCGGCGACCATCACAGCGAGCAGAGAGAACAGCGCATTGGCCACGTTATGGTCCCCGAGCAGCGGAACTTCCGACCGCGACGCCACCGGCTTGCCGAGCACCACGAGATGGCCCTGCTCGTGATCGTACCAGGCGGCGGCATCGCGACGCTCGAGGGAAACCTGATACGTGTCGCCCCGCAGGGCGCCGCGGCCGGCGGCGTTACCGCCGGCGACCTCCTGCCCGTCCGCCTTCACTCGGCGGCTTCCACGCGGCGGCGTTACCGGCCTCCGCTCGGCGAGTCGCATCACGTCCTGGTCGTCGCCGTTGAGCACCCACTTCGAGCGATCGTGTGCGTTGCGGAAGAGCATGGCCTTGTCGGCATAGTACTCGTCCACGGAGGCATAACGATCGAGGTGGTCGGCGCTCAGGTTCGTCACCACGCCGACCGCCGGGTTGATGCTCGGCGTGTCATGGAGCTGAAACGACGAGACTTCGAGCGCGACCCAGTCGGGTCGACGATCGCGCAGTGCGACCTCCGACAGCGGAGTGCCGATGTTGCCAGCGGCAACAGCGTCGAGGCCGAGCCCACGGAGAAGGTGTGCCGTGAGCGCGGTCACGGTCGATTTGCCGTTCGTTCCGGTGATCGCGATGTAGCGCAGCGCCGGGATGGCGTGAAGCGCTACCTCGATCTCGCCGATGATCGGCAGTCCGGCCTCGCGCGCTCGCTGGAGTGGCGGTGCGCTGGGCGGAACACCGGGACTGGCCACGACCAGCGTCGCTTTGGCAATCCGCTCCAGGTCATGGCGCCCCGTGTCAACCTCCACACCCAGCGGTCGGAGCACGGCTGCGCTGGTGGCCACGCCCGAGGTGCCACCCGAGTCGGAGGCGTACACGCGCGCGCCCTCACGAGCGAGCAGCGTGGAGACCGCCGTTCCGCTCTTGCCGAGGCCGACGACGGCAATCTCGCCGATACGCCAGATGTCGGGAATCACCGAAGCTTGAGCGTCGTTAGGGCGAAAAACGCACAGAGGATGCCGAGGATCCAGAATCGCGTGACGACCTGCACTTCGTACCACCCCTTCAGCTCGAAGTGATGGTGCAGCGGCGCTCGGCGGAAGACGCGGTTGGCCTTCGCATACTCCTCCCCATGGCGACGTTTACGGTACTTGAAGACAGAGCGCTGCAGAATCACGGATGCCGTCTCGGCCACGAACACGCCACCGACGATGAGCAGCAGGAACTCCGACTTGAGCAGAATCGCCACGGCACCGAGCGCGCCACCCAGCGCGAGCGAGCCGGTGTCGCCCATGAACACGTCGGCGGGATGGGAGTTGTACCAGAGGAAGCCAACACACGCGCCGAAGATCGCGGAGCAGAAGATCGTCAGCTCGCCGGCGTTGCGCAGGTAGAAGATGTTCAGGTACGTGCTCGTATCCACGCGACCCATCACGTACGCAAACACCGCGAACGTCGCGGCGGCAATGGCGCAGAGACCGGCGGCGAGTCCGTCGAGACCGTCGGTGAGGTTCACCGCGTTGCTGGTCCCGGTGAGGATGAACGTCACGAACGCCACGTACAGCCAGCCGAGCCATGCGGCGGCCGGGACGATCAACATCCACTTGTAGAACGGCAGCGTCGTCGAGGCACCGGGTAGCGTCGAAAGCGGGTACTGCCAGACGTAAAGTCCAAGCGCGAGGCCGGCGGTCACCTGCCCCGCGAGCTTGTAGCGCTCGACCAATCCCTCGTTCTTCTTGCCTTCGCGCTTCTGCCGGAACTTGAGATAGTCGTCCAGGAACCCGATTCCCCCCATCCAGATCATCACGAGGAGCGCGCACAGCGCATAACGATTGTCGAGACGCACCCAGAGCAGCGTCGGGACGATCGTCGCGGTGAGGATGATCAGGCCGCCCATGGTCGGCGTCTGACTCTTTGCCTGGTGCGAGTCCGGAGTGCCTTCGCGCACGACCTGATGCATCTGCAGTCGGCGCAGCGCGCGGACGATGACAGGTCCAACGATGAACGCCACGAGCAGCGCCGTGACCGCGGCGGCCGCCGCCCGGAACGAGATGTACCGGACGATGCGGAACGCGGAGACGTACTTCGTCAGCGGGATGAGGAGATAGTAGAGCAAGGCGAGCTGATGGCTGGGTGACGCTGCTGGCAGCTACCCTTTGGAAGCTGTTTCGATCAGCGGAATCAAGCGCTCGAGGCGAGTTCCGCGAGAGCCTTTCAAAAGTATGACGGCATCAGGCGCCAGGCGCTGGGATATGGCTGGCCAAAGGTCCGGCGCGTCAGCAGCCGTAATGATACGCGCGTCGTTCGGCGCAGCAGCGGTCAAAGCTCGATCGAACTCGCCGACGCCCGCGATGATCTGGGCGGGGCCGCGCAAGGCGAGCCTGGCAATCTCGTCATGCAACGCCGGTCCGGCCGCGCCCAGCTCGAGCATCGAGCCCAGGATCGCGACGCGCTGGCGTGTCGTGTCGAGCGCAGCAAGCATGCGCAGCGATTCACGGGCCGATGCAGGGTTCGCGTTGTACGCGTCGTTGATCACCGTGAAGCGGCCGATCTCGACCCATGCGCTGCGCATTGGCAACGCGGGCGTCCGCGCAATCCCCGCTGCGGCGTCCTCGATCGAGATGCCGAGCGAGCGCGCCGCCGCGATGGCGAGCATGGCGTTGCGCAGGTTGTGCTCTCCGCGGAGCGGCGGCCGAACTTCGACGTCGCCGAAGCGGAGAACGCCCGCGCCGTCGGGCGAGATGGTCCACGAGTCCGGATGGACATCGCCCGCGGTGAGCCCCGCGGACACGGTCGACTGCGCAAGAGTACGCGCCGCCTCTCCGACCTCGGGCTGAGCAGCGGGTGTAATCGCAACGCCTACCCCAGCGAACACCGCGCTCTCCTCGCGGAGCACGCCGGCGAGATCACCCAACCCCTCGAGGTGCTCCTCGCCGATCGACGTCACGATGGCGACGTCGGGCTCCACGAACGCGCGCAGTGCAGCGACCTCACCGGGATGGTTCGTGCCGATCTCCACGACGGCGACGTCGGCATCGTCCGGGATGGCAAGCAGCGTGAGCGGAACACCAACGTGGTTGTTCAGATTCCCGCGTGTGGCGTAGATCGAAAGTCGGGTGCCGAGTGCTGCCGAGGTGAGCTCCTTCGTGCTCGTCTTGCCGTTCGATCCGGCAACGGCCACGATCGTCCGCCCCCACGCTCGGCGACGATACCGTCCGAGCAGACCTAACGCGACGGTCGTGTCGCTGACTACGAAGGCCGGGACACCGAGCGTCGCGGCGGCCTTCGCGTCGCTCACCACGAGCGCCGTGGCGCCTTTTGCCACGGCGTCAGCGAGGAATTCGTGGGCGTCGACCCGCTCGCCGCGGAGCGCGACGAAGAGATTGCCCGCGGCGACAGTGCGTGTGTCGGTGCTGACCGACGACAGTGGACTAGAGCCCCGCGGCGGCGGCGTCACGGCAAGAGACGCGAGCGCTTCGGCTACGCGGTCGAGCGTCCAGAACGGACGCGGTCCGTCCGACGACGGAGAGAAGTTGGTTGTTCCGGAAACAGCGTGGGTCACTTCGGTCAGCGGCGAATCGGTGAAACGAGCTCGCGGACGATCTCGCGCTCGTCGAACGGGTACGCGATGGTACCACGGATCTGATAGGTCTCGTGGCCCTTCCCCGCCAGGACTACGACGTCGTCCGGAGCGGCGATTGTGAGGGCGCGGGCAATGGCGTCGTGCCGATCCGTGATGCGCTCGTGCTTCGCGCCATGCATGCCGGCCTCGATGTCATCGATGATACGATCGGGATCTTCGGTTCGCGGATTGTCGCTCGTCACGATCGCATGATCCGCGAGCCGCTCGGCGATGGCGCCCATCTGCGGACGCTTGCCGCGGTCGCGATCCCCACCGCACCCGAAGACGACGATCAACCGCCCGGTCGTGAACGGACGAACTGCGTCGATGGCGCGCTCGAGGGCGTCCGGCGTGTGGGCATAGTCGCGAAGGACCGCTGGCGAGTCGGAGATCCTCTCGCGCCGGC
>Ga0157372_10008178_pt1 | contig 11120 bp, 8 predicted proteins | sample C55metaG_FD_115307 | JGI IMG/M metagenome (GOLD analysis project Ga0157372, IMG submission 115307) | Corn rhizosphere microbial communities from Kellogg Biological Station, Michigan, USA - C5-5 metaG | ecosystem: Host-associated > Plants > Roots > Rhizosphere > Soil | place: USA: Michigan...
CAACTCGGAAATATGGGGACGAGGCGAAAAATTCTCGACCGAATCGGTTACGCTCTCCTGTGGATTCTGCCAATGACAAGCCCCGTGACGACCACGACGACGCCAACGGGTATCGCCACGTAGAGACCCAGCATGAGAAGGACGACTCCTGAGAGGGTCGCATTGCAAGGCCCCGCTCCCAATATCATGCTCAGCAGCACGGCAAGTACACCGCCGCCGGTCGTCCACATGCCAGCCCTGGCAATCCTCATGGACGCTATTGTGCCAGAACCAGGCCCCGACACAACGAGTCTTCCGGCTACGTGACCAGGACTCGGGCGCATTCTGGCCGAACTACCGGCAATACGGAACTTTCAAGGTAAATCGCAATGATCGCCGATAGGTTCAGAAGCAGTTATTTCTTTGCAGGGACCACGAACGGACGTCCGCGCATGTCCTCGGGCAGGTTCCGCGTCGCGTCCAACACTGCGTAATCTGCCGGCGGACGGAACAGCGATCGATCGGGCTCCCTTTGGTCGATCTCAACCAGATCCACGGATGTTGTTCCCAAATCCGGATCGTCGCAGCGATGACGCACTTCCTCCTCCAGTTCTGTCGATATCCAGAACTCATCCACCACCAGCTCAGGGGCGTTCGAGTGGTTGTTTCCCATGCCCGGCGTCTCCAGGGTGGTCGAGCGCACGCCTTCCGACCACACACCATTGATGTTGGTTGGCGCCAAAATCTCCTGTGGAAAGTAGGATCCTGCCGGCTGGTGGAGATGAGCGATCAACGGCGGATCCAGATTTCCGTCAGGCTGGACTGAACGATTGATCGGCGGCGTGACGCTATCCACTGCGGCTTTGTACCGCAACCCTATTGCGGTCTTGTCGGCTGTATCCCAATGCCATTCGACGTGCTCCACTGGATCGTATACGTGCACGTCGTGCCACTTGCTATGGCCGGGGACTCCGTCCAGGGTTTCATAGCGCGTTCTTCCCTCTGAGTCGCGCCACTCCCACATTTTCCGTGTTGCCTTGTAGACCGTTCCATCGGGAAGGCTCTTCCTGCAGGTTGAGATCCGCACTCCGGAATAGGGTCTTTCTTTGTCGATAATGTGGATTTGATGTCGCTTTAGAGGGGGGATACAGGGCGCCGGTGCCGTTGACACGCTGTCATTATCCTGTGCAACTGCAGAACATGCCGTAACTACGCATCCAGCCAGAACAATGGCTCGCAGACGTCGCATGGATCTCGCATCCCCGATTCTTGTTCCTGACTATAACCTGCGGGCGGTAACTCCGCCAAAACCAACGCGAGACATAATCTTTCTGCTCGCATGGCAAGATACACGAGACTGCCGAGCCAGCGGCATCCATGTAAGTCACTGGCCAGGGGTGGGCGGAGGTGTCCCGGGCGTGCTCGCGAGAGCGCGCAGCGTGCGATATATCAGGTCATTTTGTGGACCAGAGGCCAGGTCCGCTCTTTGCCGCGGCGCCGGGTTCGCAGCTTCGACCAGCACGTGCTGGATACCTGCACAGCAAGTTCCTGGTTGCACCTGCTGTGCAGGACGGGCCCCGGTGGAGGTTGAGGGTTCCGCTCGACATGGTGGGGAAAAGCGATTTACCATTGCCTCGCCTTGAAACACTCCTTGCGCGAACGCGCATCGCGAACGCTACGGAGCGGGAGGTCCATGAAACGCACGGTTGTCGTTGCTTTCCTTCTGATGATGGCTTCAGCCGTCGCCTTTGCCGATAACTCCACCATGCCCGACGGCACGCAATTTCCCGTGTGGGAGAAGCCCCTGCACTTCACCCGAACGTACTACGTGGATGGGCAGGGCAAGAACGCCGACGACAACGGACCCGGGACGAAGGAGCATCCGTTCAGGACCATCAATCATGCGGCGCAGGTGTTACAGCCCGGTGAGCGGGTGGTGATTGCGGAAGGCGTGTATCGCGAGGAAATTCGTCCGGCTCGCGGCGGGACAGGTCCGGATGCCATGATCAGCTACGAAGCGGCCCCCGGGGCAAAGGTGGTTGTGAAGGGGTCGGCGGTAGTGACGGGCTGGCACCCGAGCGAAGGGTGGAATTTCGGCATCGATCCGGAGACGCACAAGCCGGTGAAAGCGTGGGAGCTGAAGCTCACCCCGGAGATGTTCCCCGACGGCTACAACCCGTTTGAAGTGGATAACGTGCTCGGGGATAAAACCTGGCTGCGCTATGCCGAAGACAACATGATCACGTATTTTCGCCGGCGGGGAATGGTGTTCGTCGACGGTCACCCGCTGGAACCGGTGCAGACAGCGCGCGAGCTGGCGGGCCCGTCGCCGCGTTCGATGAACTACTTCACCAAGGTCTTCTGGACGCCGCTGTTCAAGGAATTTCAGCCGGAAGCGGGCAAGGTGTGGATCGAGATGAATGGGCTCACGCTGCACATTCGCCTGGCGAACGATGATGATCCGGCGAAGCACACCATCGAAATCACCACGCGCGAGCAGCTTTTTACGCCGGCAACGCGATACCAGGCCTACATCCGCGTCAAGGGCATCACCTTCATGCACGCGGGCAATGGATTCCCGGTGCCGCAGCGGGGCATGGTCAGCGCCAATCGCGGCAATCACTTTATCTTCGAGGACGATACCTTCGAGTGGGCCAACAGCGTGGGGCTCGATATCGGGAATGAGGACTGGGCGGCGGCGCGGCCTCCGCAGCCGGTGGGCGACGACGTCGTGCGGCATAATGTATTCCGCTATTGCGGCATTGAGGGACTGGGCGGGACGGGCGCTCCGCAGAACACGCTGGTGGAAAAGAACCTCTTCGAGTGGATCGGCTGGCAGGACGCGGCCATGATGTCAGAGTCCGCCGGCACCAAGATGCACGTGGCCCACAACCTGCTTTTTCGCAATAACGTGGTGCGGCACATCCGGCATGCGAACGGCCTCTGGCTCGACATTGGGAATGCCAACGACCGAATCACGGGCAATGTCTTCGCTGACATTCCGGGCAATGTGAACCCGCACGCGGTGCACATCGAGGGCAGCGACGCGCTCAACCAAATTGATAACAACATCTTCGATCACCTTACCGGAGGGATCCTCATTCGCGACACGAACAACGTGATCATCGCGTACAACCTGTTCCTCGATTGCGCCGAAGTATGCGTGGACACGGTCTCCGGCATCAATGGTCCGCGGCCGATCATGGGGCATACCAACGACGTTCACAACCTGATGGTGCATGACAACGTGTTCTTCAAAATGGGGCGCTCGGCCATCGAGTTCAACAACGGCAAGAACGACGCCGACGGCAACGTGTACGGAACATCGGACAATCCGCGTTTCATGCAGCCGTTTCTGCGGGTCAAGTTTCCCGAGCCGGCGGAGTGGGACAATCTGGAATCCTGGCGCGAGCAGCGCGGGTGGGACAAGAATGGCGCGATGGCGCAGATAACCGCGGATCTCGACCCCGACAAACTGGAGCTGACGATGACGGTGAAGGGTGACGTGAAACCTGCCGCAGCTTTCAAGGGAATCGATTCGGACTTCTTCGGCCGCACGATAAGAGGCGAACGCATGCCGGGCCCATTCAGGGATCTGACGTCGGCGGCGGTGCGGAACATCGATCCGCGATAAGCGCCTTGCCGGGGGCAAGACCCTATGTGACAGCCCTCTATTTAGGCACCGCGCACGAGAGCGATGTCGTGGGCGGCTGCCCACTCTGCGATACTGCGGCCGGTGAGCGCGACTGCCATCAGGTCGGGGAACTGGTCGGGAGTGCAGGCGAACACCGGGCAATCCATGGCGGCGATCCTGGCTGCGTGCTCGGTGTTGTACGCAGGATGACCGTCATCGGAAAGAGCAAGCAGCACAATGACGTTGGCTCCGGTTTGCCTGAGCGCGGCGATGCGCGCCAGCATGGCCTCAGCGTCGCCGCCCTCGAATAAATCGCTGATCAGAACGAGATTGGTCTTGAAGGGCTGGTCGACGTGGCGCTCGCAATAGGCGAGTGCGCCATTGATGTCGGTCCCGCCACCAAGCTGAATGCCGAACAGGACGTCGACGGGATCGCTGAGCTGCTCGGTGAGGTCGAGGACCGAGGTATCAAAGCAGACCAGACGCGTATCGACTCCGGGTATGGAAGCAAGGACGGCAGCAAAGATCGAACCATAGACGACTGAGCTGGCCATCGATCCGGACTGATCGACACAGAGCACGACGCGGTGCAGGTTGGCGCGGGTGCGGGTGTGCCGGCGATGACCGATGAGCGTCTCGGGAATAATCGTGCCGGAGTCCCGCTGGTAATGGCGGAGATTGGCGGCAATCGTGCGCGGCCAGTCGATGTCCGCGGCACGCGGCCGGCGTGTGCGCTGCGAGCGCTGCAGTGCGCCGCGAATGGTGGAGACGGTCTTTTGCTCAAGGCGCGCCAGAAGCTCGTTGACCACCTTGCGTACGACGGCGCGGGCCGTATCTTTCGCTTTCTCCGGAATGGCGCCGCGCAGCGACATGAGGTCGGCGACAAGGTGAATGTCGGCTTCGAGAGTGGCGAGGAATTCCGGCTCAAGCATGAGCGACTTCAGGTTCAGGCGCTCAAACGCGTCCTTCTGAATGACCTGTACGACAGGCGTCGGAAAGAACTCGCGAATATCGCCCAGCCAACGCGCCACACGCGGCGCGGAGGCGCCGAGGCCGCCCCGTCCCTTTGTGCGTACGGGGGAATAGAGGGCGTCGAGCGCAGCGGCGACCCGAGCATCACGCGGCGAAAGGCCGCTGTGATCTTCGTCGCCAAGGGCGAGCTTCCAGCGGCGTGCGCGTTCGGAGAGAGTAATGGTGGTTTCGCTCATGGGCCCTCCACCGCTGATGGCTCGATGCCCAGGATTTTACAGAGGAGGGGCAGAGCGCGCGCAAAGGCGTGGTCGGAGGCGGTGGAGGAGGTTGGGCCGGTGACTTGCCCCGTGCTCTGCGCGTGCGGTTCACGGGTGACCTGTGCCAGCAGGCGCCGGCGCGCCACCGGGTCGAAATCGGAGAAGCTGCGGCGCAGCAGAGGAAGCATTTCGACGAGATCCGCCTCCGCGAGCGCGCAAAGCCAGTCATCGACAAGGTCGAGCAACGGCTGGTCCTGCAGGAGCAGCTCCGACCCGCCACTGAGAAAGCTTTCGAGAAATGGGCCTGCGCGCTGCGGTGTTTCGCCACGGGTGCGACGCGAAAACGCGGTTGCTATGGCGGCGGGAGCCCACTGGCGCGCGTCGTGTAAGCGCCGCAGACCAAGGCCGGCAACGGACGGGACTACGCGGTCGTCGTGCACCATGTCGCCAAGATGGCGCTGCCACGTTTCGAGCAGCGCCCCTTCAGCGAAGAGCCGCAGCGCATCATCGTAGGCTCGCATCGCCGCCAGCCGCGCCTCCGCCGCATCTTCATCGAGATCATGCGAACCGGCGCGCACGCCGGCATTGACCTCGACGCTGAGCGCGCAGATGAGAGAGCGCAGCTGCTCTTCCGGCAGCCGCCGTGCGGAACCATAGCGCAATACATTGACCAGCGGCGCGACCGCCTGCATGAGCTCCGTAATTTCGCTGGCCTGGACAGCAGCAGCCTGAAGCTTCTCAATGCACGCGGCTGCCGCATCGGGTAAATCGGCGACGAGCGCCGCGCGAATCATGCCCGAAAGGGCGCTGATGGAGCTGGTCTGGGAAGCGCGGGACAGCAGGGCGTTCGCTGCCGCCTGTTCGATGGTGCCGCCATAAACCAGCGCTTCGGCGAGCGCGACGGAGAGCTCCGGAATCCAGCGCAGCATCCACATCTCACGAAATGTGCCGCGCCCGCCATCGGCTTCGAGAAGCCGTCCCCAGGGAACATGGAGGGTGGTCAATCGATGGAGGAGCGTCGACTTGAGCAGACCGGCTTCGCTGCGGAGATCGACGCGAAGCTCCTGGTCGACATCGGCCGGTTTCAGCCGGGTCTTCTTTTGCCACGCGGCGAGGTCGCGCGCCAGCGGCATCTGCGGCACGTCCCTGTCGATCTCGCCGACATGTTCTCCGACGTAAAGCTTGCGCTGGATGAGGCGCAGCGGAACATCATCACCGTGGCACAGGGTAGCCAGAGCGGCTTCGCGCATCTCCTCGATACCAGGCACCGGGAGGGTGCGGATGGAAGCGAGGGCCAGCGCAAGCCGGGCGGCTTCGATGGCTGCGGCTGTGGATGCAGGGTAGCCTTCGGCACGCAGCAGAGCCGCGGACCGCGCCTGCCACTGCGCGGCGAACTGCTCTACGCTTCGAGCGCGGGGCTCTTCGTAGAGCGCCCACAGGTGCCGGTACCATCCTGGCGAGATGACACCAGCAGCGTAACGGGAAGCTGCGCTGAGCCGGCTGTCGGTCCAGGGAACCCACGTGACTTCCGCCTTCTCGCGGGGCAGATCTTTGATGAGTTCCCTGTCGGCGGTCGCGCTGGTAGTGGTGCGCAGCGCCGGCGTGTGCCATGCGCCGGTAACAACAGCCATCGTGCCGGAGCATTCCTTCAGCGCCTGGCGGATGTGGATGCGCATCCAGGCCTCGCGCTGCGATTCGCGTCGCGCGTCCTCTTCACTGCGAGCGGGCGAGTCAGCCCGAACAGCGGTCATCGCGCTCTCAATGGCGGCGAAGACTTCGAGCACACGGCCGCCGGCATTCTCGCGCAGATGGCCCTGCTCGATGATGGCGTTCCAGAACGCTTCGCCGTCGGTAAAGCCGGCAGCAGCGGCCAGGGTGTCAAGAGGATCGGGCTCGGCCTCGGCCACCACGCGTTCGGCTTTCTCTTCGCTGTTCGCTTCGGCGACGAGCCGGTGCAGATGGATCCCGGCAGGCCAGTCGATGAAGCGCACGATGCGCTCGTGGCGAAGCGCCCAATGGATGGCCTGCCACTCTGGCGAGAATTCCGCGAAGGGAACGAAAAAAGCCGCGTTGGCATTCGAAGCAGCGTGCAGCAGGAGCGCGACCGGCGGCTTCATTCCCGCCAGACCCGCGTACCTGATCATCTCGTCGGCTTCGGGAGGACCTTCGATCAGCACGCAGGCTGGGTCGAGGGCATCCAGCGCCCGGCGCAGCAGCGCAGCGGAGCCTGGTCCGTGATGCCGGATCCCGAGAAGATGAACCCGCTCGTCCATCGCTCTTCAGATCACCTCGCGGATGGCCTGGTAGAGGTCATTCCAGTCCTCGCGCGAGCGAACCACATTTTCGAGGTATTCCTCGAGCGCGACCGCATCCTGCACGGGATCTTTGACGATGGCGCCGACCAGGTTCGCCGCCATGCTGCGCGCGTCCATGGTGCCGTTGCCGAAGTGCGCGGCCTCCGCCCAGGCATTCACGCCCACGGAGATCGCCTCCGCGGTGGAGAGCGAGCCGGAGGATGTCTTGAGCTTTGTCTTCCCGTTCAGCGTCTGCCCTTCGCGCAGTTCACGGAAGAGGATGACGATGCGGGCGAGTTCCTTCTCGGCCGGCTCAATCGGCGGCAGGCTCAGGTTACTGCCGATCTCGCTGACGCGCTTGACGACGATGCCGGTCTCTTCCTCCACCGTGGCCGGCGATGGCAGCACGACAACATTGAAACGGCGCTTCAGCGCCGACGAGAGATCGTTCACGCCCTTGTCGCGGTTGTTGGCCGTCGCGATCACATTGAAGCCGCGCGCGGCCTCGATGGCCGTGTCCAGTTCCGGGATGGGCAGCGTCTTCTCGGAGAGGATCGTGATCAGCGTGTCCTGTACATCGGACCCCATGCGCGTCATCTCCTCGAGGCGGACGATTGAACCTTCCTCCATCGCCCGGGTCACAGGCGTTTTAACGAGTGCATCGCGCGAGGGACCCCTGGCGAGCAGCAGGGCGTAGTTCCATCCGTAGCGGACCTGGTTCTCATCGGTTCCGGCTGTGCACTGAATCAGTCGGCGCGAACTTCCGCTAATGGCGGCCGCCAGATGCTCCGAAACCCACGACTTCGCCGTGCCAGGCAGTCCGAGCAACAGGAGAGCGCGATCGGTGGCGAGGGTCGCAACGGCAGTTTCGATGAGGCGGCGGTTGCCGATGTATTTTGCGCTGATCTCGGTGCCATCGGCAGCGGTTCCGCCCATCACGTAGGTGACGACGGCTTGCGGAGAGAGCTTCCAGTTCGGCGGCTTCGTGCGCTGGTCGCCACGCGCCAGCGCAGCCAGTTCATCGGCATAGATTTCTTCCGCGCTCATGCGCATTCTGTTTTCCGTCATGCAAAGCTCTCCAGTCGTTCAAGAATGTCCAGCAGAAGCAATCCTTCGAGGTTCGACTCCGGAGCGAGTGCTTCCACCTGTCCTCGCAGTTGTCCGCGAGGTTGCGGCGGGCACAAAGCGCAGATCACCTGGATCACTTCGGGACGCGGCGGCGGATCGCTCGCAGCCTGCTCGCTCCACCACTTCGAGCGCAGCAGCTCATCCATAACCGGCTGCGGCAGCGGTCCTTCCAGGCGCCGCAGGAGCCAATCCCATGCGGGATAGGGCACTTCCGGGTTCCACTGCGCAGGGTGGACCAGCGCTCGCGCCCACTCCTGGCGCTCGGCGGCATCGGAGAATGAGGGCTCCTCATCGTCCACAGCGCTCATGCGGCCCCAGGCGTCAGGCAGAAGATGTGTGATGGATTCGAGCAAAGCGAAGTGCTTTTCCCGCGACGCCATCAGGGCCAGGGCGAAGAGCAGATTCGGATCCTCCTTCGCTGCCGAAGGCATGTCGTCCGCCGAAATCTCCAGCGCGTTAGCGAGTTCCTCCAGGCAAACGCCCTCAAACTGCTCCTGGATCCAGCGGCTCGCTGCCTGTTCTTTCACGTTGGCGGGCAATTCGAGTTTCAGCGCAACCGATCTGCGCAGCTTGCCTTTCTGCAATTTCTGAATACGGCTCAAGCAGGAACGCAAGGCCGGATTTTCGCCGGACGCGCCGGGCAGCTTCGCCAGCAGCCTTTGCGCCAGCATTCGCACGCGCGGTGCGCGGTCCTTGTCGAGAGTCTTGAGGAACTCTCGGTCCGCCTCGGTCAGTCCGGTTTGCAGCGCGGCGAGCAGACGCAAGCGAGTTTCCGGTTCTTCGCGACCCCAGGCGGATGCGAGTAATTCGCGCGCCGCGGCCGGGTCATGCTGCCTCATGTCCTCGAGGAATCGCAGACGGCCGGCTCGAGGCGCCTCTGTCCAGTTTTTCGCGCTGATCTCCTCTGCATCGAAGTACTCGTTCCTCCGTTCCGCCGGCGTGTCCCGCTGGGCCCAGTGCTGAGCAGCCACACCCAGATGCTGCGCGTATTTCCGGACAAACTCGCGGATGCTCGGGAAGTCGAAGGGGTGAGGGCGCAATCGTGTGCGAGCGAAGGTCCAGGCAAGAATGCGCTCGGATGCGTCGGCACATTTCCTGGAATAGAGAAGGTCCACCAGCTTGCCACGCAGGTTCGGGGGAAGCAGTCGCCGTTCGTCTCGCGGCCAATGCTCGACGGTAAACTGCGCCGGAGCCGGCGGCCTTTCGAACCGTAGCGCCTGCCCGACGAGGCTGAGAACATGCAGAGCCCGCGCGGGCTCCTCTGCCGGCGACAATGCCAAGTCGGGCAGCGGCTGCCGCCGGGTGCCACCGAGCAGAATGGGCATCACACGATCCCGCAGTGTGGCTGGGTTCATGGCATCCCCCAGAAGCCCAGCTGCGTCTGGCCAAGGCACATACGAATCCAGGAGCCATCCCACAGGGCGAATCCGTCAACGCGTTCGACACAAAGCAGCGGGGCCACCATCTCCGCCTGTGGCCGCAGGATCGGCAGCGCAATCGCGGTCTGCGTTGAGCAGAGGTAGTACTGCTGGCCACTGCGCCTCACCTGAGTGCCCCGAAACTGAAGCGGCCAGACACGCAGCCAGGGCTTCAGGGCCAACGCAGATTCCCACGAGGCCCAGGCTGCCTCCAATCCGCTGTCGGGCAGCTGCATCTCCTGATGACAGGCCTGTGCCGAGCCCTCCATGTTGCCGATGATCGCGCGCAGCGCTAGCGGAGACGGGTAGAAGACGAGCGTCGCTTCGAGGCGCTCACCCTTGAGCCACGGGTTGCGCGCGCCGCCTGCGGCCAGGGGCACAAAGTCAATCAGCACTGCGAATCGCGGGCCGTCTCCCGGGCTCTCGCGCCACATCCAGGTCTCAAAGCGCCGCAGCCGATCCTGCTGAGCTTCTTCGATTGTCGCGAAGATGCGCCACGTGCCGGTTGTCCGCAGGGCGGATCGATCGTCGAGCAGCGCCTCACGGGTTAAACTCCAGCCGATCTCGCGGCGAAGATCTGCCCGCAATTCCGGATCGAGAGAATCCTGTCGGCGCCATGCTTCAGCCAGCAGATGGAGTTGTCCGAGCTCTTTGATCGCCGCGACCGGCCTCATCGCATCCGGCAGCGTGTACAGATAACCGGGCAGCTCATCGAGGCGGTTCGCCAGGCCACCTGCCTTTGCGTCCACCAGGCGCTGTGCAATCAGCCGGCATGCCTTGCCTGGATTGGCGGCAAAAGCCGCGATTCCCATATCGATCTGGTCGGTAAGCCACTGGTCGAGATCGTCCATACCGGCGGTAACGGACGATTCGCGTTCGAGGCGGCTGCGCTCGCGTGCCGCCGCGGCGCGTGCTTCGGAGATTGGGTCAACAGTGGCAGCTTCCTCCGATGCGGTCAGCGCGATATTCTTCGCCGGGCGCGGCGCGCTCTCGTCCGCTGCTTCGTCACCCGCATCGGATTTCGCCGCCGGCCGCCGGCGCCGCAGCCAGTCCTGCACCCATGCAGGTGGTGCCGCGTCTGCAAAGGCGGCTTTGCCTTCGACGCGCATCCACATCAGCGCGAGGGAATGTTTGCAGGGAAATTTGCGGCTCGGGCAGGTGCATTTGTAACCGGAGTCGGGCTCGGAGATCACGACGCGATACGGAGCTGCCCCTGAGCCCTGGCACTCACCCCACACCAGGCCCGCGCTGGCGGTCGAGAGGCCGGACCAGATGCCCGGCTTCATCAGCTTGCGGGCAGCCTGCAGCGAGGCCTGATCCGGCGCAATCGCTTCGATCTTCTGCAGGCTCAGCTCCGTCATGTGTGCCCGTGGTCCCGGACTGAATCTGGTTCAGCTCAGCCATGGTACCAACAGCAGCCCGGCTTCCTTCTGCAGTC
>Ga0157372_10008179_pt1 | contig 11120 bp, 11 predicted proteins | sample C55metaG_FD_115307 | JGI IMG/M metagenome (GOLD analysis project Ga0157372, IMG submission 115307) | Corn rhizosphere microbial communities from Kellogg Biological Station, Michigan, USA - C5-5 metaG | ecosystem: Host-associated > Plants > Roots > Rhizosphere > Soil | place: USA: Michigan...
AGATGGCATGTTCCCCGATAGCTCAGCGGTAGAGCTCTCGACTGTTAATCGAGCGGCCGTTGGTTCGAATCCAACTCGGGGAGCCACTGCGAACCACCTGAAAATGTTGGGACCACCTAACCGTAGCCCCCCGACAATCTTGGCGTAGTTGAGCGCCCTTGTGCGCGGCCGCGGGTATGTCGGCCAATAGCTCGATTTTTCCGGAATTCCGCAACGCGATCACGATTGCGGAGCCAAACCGCGTCCCTCCACACAGGCAATTGTGGCCGGTGGAAGATCAGATCGGCAGGTCAGCCGCTCTACTTTGCCTCCCGGTCGCGAGGCGTCTCAAGCGCTGCCGCAACCTTCGAAAGATCGGAAGGCTCCTCGGCATTCCTCCCAAGCCTCTCCTGCAGTAGTTCCGTGAAGAAGCTCCTGGTGGACGCGCTGGAGCGCGAAAGCCAATTCCGAACCCGCTCCACGTCTGCGAGAATCCAGCCCGTTCCTCCTTCCAAGTCCAGTGCCGGAACAACGACGTGTCTGACCGCATCGTCGGCACGCTTGGCAAACTCGCCCTCTTCGAACAACTCTCGACCACCGGCAGCGGCTAGAGGCAAAAAGGCCGTGGAAACGTCCGCACCCAGGAGACTATCCCGAACGCCCTTGAAAAGCGTCTTCCTGAAGTCGGACGAGAGCAGCGAAGATCCCGAGAACCAGCGTTCGGCCAAGTCCTGCCGCCCCGACGCAAGCAGGTCCGGCACGAGCGCGGACAGGGCTCGGTAGAGAGGTTCGCGGAGCGCCGGGGTTCTGCCCAGGGCCTCGCGAAGATCCAGTGCCAAATTCAGGATGGGCTGGTCGTCGACGATGCCCTTTGACCACTCGGCCTCACCAGTCTGCCTCAATCTCGCGTGCAAAGAATTCCGCGCGCGATTCCTCGTGAGCGGTTCGGCCCCCTTGCCGATCAGGACCTGATAAACGTCCGCTTCGTTCCGACCCAAGGGCCTCTGTTCCAGCGTCTCCCAAAGGGCACTGTCGGCCACCAGCCGCTCGATGAACTGCGCGCTGCCGTCCGACGGGAGAAGAGACCGGTAGTGAGCGAAGTTCCCAACCACGCTCCCGACGTCCAACCGACCCAGACTTCCGGAACCGAGCCTCCGCTCAATAATGCCGCGTGACAGCGGCTCGACTTCGGGCTGCGAGCGCGCCGCCTCCACCAGCAGGTCGGAGGACGCATCCGAGAGTTCCCGAAGCAGCACGTCTATCAAACCAAGCAGATCAGGCTTCGCCTCAAGCAACTCATTCCATGAAGTCCCGGGCGCCCTGGCATCTGCCCGCGCCATCACCAAGGCCGACGCGCAGGCCGACATAACGCCGTCGTCCCCCAGTTCGATCGCCTGCTCGAAGCGCGTGTCGATCGTCGTGTCGCCGACAAGCGAATTCAGGGCATCCGCCGCGGCTTCGTGGCGCCCTCCGAGGCGGCATATCGTCCATAAGCATCCAACCAGTCCGCCGAAGCCCTTCGGCGCGTTCCTCAGGACGCCCTGCATCGGCTCAACCAACCGCGTCCAATCGACGTCCTCCCCGAGCGCGACCAACACGCGCGCCTTCGGCAGCCACCCTTCAGGCGCTTCGCCTCCCTCGATCTCCGCTCGAAAAAGCTCCAGAAGCTCACCGGCCTTCGTGCCAGTCGCGACCCGCTTGGCGAAGTCGTCACCGATAAGCGCGGCCACCTTCAGAAACTCGGCTCCCTGACCGGCGATTCGAACGGCCGGAAGACGAATGCCGCACGCGTCGGCCGCGGAGAACGTCCGGTCAATCAGCGCGGCCCACGCCTCGGCGCCGCCCACCAGCTTGCAAACGGCCGGATCAACCCCGTCGAGAGCGGCGCCCATTTTCTCCAGGAATCTTGGGAGCTGCGCGTCGGGGCAGTTCGACAGCAGCTCCTCGAAGGCTGGCACGGTAATCCCGGAAATGTCCTGAACGAGCGGCTCTGCGAGGTAGCGGCGACGCAATCGCGTCCATACTCCGGCACGCCAAGGCGCTCCGTCATCCTGGAGGCTGCCCAGAAGCATCGCCGCGTGCGCCACTGTCTGTCGCGGACGGTTGGCGTCGTCGATCATCTTCACGAGAACTTCCGCGAAGCCCTGCCGGCGCGACTGTGCGAGGAACGCCTGCGCATCTCCGTCGACCATCGCGCGCGACAGCGCCGGTTCTATCAGGACTTGGAGCGCATGTTCGGGCGCGACGCCGAAGTGCATGGCGGCAAGCGACCGCTGCCAGTTCGGGTCGTCGTCAGAAATGTCGATCAGCGGGTTCGTGAAGGCTTGGCCGATGCCGGCGTTGTCGGTGACGTAGGAGCGATGCACGGCGAAATAGGCGATCGACGCAAAGGGAATGTCGGCGTCATGCCACTGCATCCACAGCACGCCGACGTTGTTGACGAGCCTGTTCACCTGGCGCGGCGTGACCCGCGTGCCGAGCGTCGCCCGGGCGAAGATCCGTCCGAGCTGCGTCGGCCATTCCGGCATCATCTGCGGACCGAACACGGCCTGAAGCTGGGACGCCAAGTAGCCGTGCCAGTCGGAAAGCACCGGCGCCGTCACGTGGAACGTCAAATCGAACGTCTTGTCGATGAAGGATTGGCTCTCGCCGAAGAGCCTTTCAACTGCCGCGTGATCCAGCGGGAGTATCACCGCCGGCAGAGCCGACGCGTCAACGGGCACGGTCCCGCTGGCACCAAGGAAGAAGCCGCGGATAGTGGTCCACATCGCGACCGCCTCGTCGGCCGGAAGCCGATCCAGATTGTCGATGACGATCAGCAGACGATGATCCGCAGCCGCCGACTCCAGGAGCAGTTCGCGAAATACGCCCTGAAACTCGATCGTGCTCGGCTCGGGCGTGCGGGTGGTCCGGCTCCGATGCTCCTTGACCTGCCTATTGACCACCAGGGCGAGCAGCGACTGTCCATCGTGCGGCCGGCGATGGCTGGTCCAGTTTGCCCGTCGCCAGAACTTCCAGGAAAACGGGAGGCGGACAGGTCGCCAGAACGCATATACGCACGCCATCGCCAGCGCGGGTGCGAACGTGAGAAGGATGCCCGCAAGGAACACCCAATGCTCAAAGGCGCAGGTTGGAGAAGACCGGAACGCCTTGAACCAGTCGTTGCCGATGAACCGGGCTCCGAAGGGCACGGCGACGAGCGACGCGAGCACAAGCTTGCCCGAAACCGTGAGCGTCGGCGTGGAGGTGACCACATTGTCCTCGATGCGCCTGTTGAGGATGTCCAGCTTCTCCCGCCAGTCCTCGGCTTCGATGAGCCCCTCGTCTGCGAGGAAGCCGACGAACCGCTCCAGGAAGGACCGCTTCGGTGGGTCGTTCTGATGAAGCCAAGCATCATAGTAGAACATTCGGGTCGACGGCCCCGCAGCCTTCAATTCGGCTTCCATGAGGCGCACCACCGTGGACTTGCCGCTGCCCCAAGGCCCCAGCAAGCCGAGCATCCTCTGGCCGCCGTCTCGCCTGATCACGTCCGCCATCGCGCGCGCGATGCGGCCGTGCGACCCGAAGAAGTCGCTTTCGGACGCCTCGTCCCTGATGAAGTTCAGCCCGGCCAGATCCTGGTCCCCTGCAGTCTCCGCAGTCATCGTCTCTCCATACCTGCGCAGCCGTTTGCATGACCGGCGACGGATGAGGCATCATTCAATCCGATCAATACACCCGCAAGAGGAGAAGACGATGCACCCGCTGATGAAGACGACGCGGCGCACTGCAGCCCGACCGAACGGGATCCGGCCTGCAGACGCGACCTACGACTTCGCCTCCGGAATGTGGTCCAATGCCGACGGCCCGCTGTGCGACGACGTTCGGCGGATGCCCGACTCCAAGAAGAACGACGTGGAGACAGGCGAGGACCAGAAGGGCCAGTGACGCCGATCGAAGTCCAAGTCCTCATCCTCACGAGCGAACTCGACTTCGCCACGGACCTGGTCTGCCGGAAGCTCGCATCCATGGACGTGCCGTTCCTCCGCCTCAACCGGGAGAAGCTCGACGCGGCGGACCTCGTGCTCGATCCCGTGGCGCCGACCCTCCTCTGCTCGCACGGCGGATCGCAGTGGCACGTGGGACCGGCGCTCAGATCCGTGTGGTGGCGCCAAGGCACGTTCGACCGAAACGTGGCCGGCGCCGATCCGTCGACAGCCGTCCAGCTCCACAGATCCCAGTGGTCGGCCTTCATGCGGTCGATGATGGTCTTCGACCATGCGACATGGGTGAACCACCCTGGCCGGATCTATCGCGCCGAGACGAAGGCGGTCCAGCTGCGCGAGGCGGCGGCAATCGGCTTCGACGTGCCGCCGACGGTGATGACCAACAGCCCCGAGGCAGAGGCAGCGCGCGCCATCGGCACCAGCGTGGCTCTCAAAAGCGTGGACACCCTGCTGCTCCGCGACGGTCAGGACCAGCTCTTCGGCTACACGTCCATCGTCGACTGGGCCGAGGTCGCTTCGCCTGAGCTGCGCTTCGCGCCCGCGACCGTCCAAGCCGCCCTCCACGACAAGGTGGACCTGCGGGTGACCATCGTGGGGAACGACATGTGGGCGGTTGCAATCCGCCGGGACGGTCGCGGAATCGACGGCGACTGGAGACTCACCCCCAAGCAGGACGTCCAGATCTCTCCCCACCCCCTCGACGCCGCCACGGCCGCCCGGTGCTTCGAGCTGCTGCGCCGCCTGGACCTCGGATACGGCGCGATCGACCTTGCGGTATCGGCCGGGCGGACCTGGTTCGTCGAGATCAACCCGACAGGCGAGTGGGGATGGCTCGAGCATCCGGATCGACCCATCGCGGACGCGATCGCCAAGCGGCTGGCGTCCCCATGCTGAGATGGGCCCTCGCCGCCGGCCGGGCCGTGGGGAAGCTGCTGGCCGCGACGGCGAACGCCGCCTGGGAGCCGATCAGAATGATGCAGGCCAACAGGAAGATCATGAAGGACGGCGTGGCGGACACCGGAATATCCGCCCTCTCGCTCGCGAACCTCAAAAGCCTGGTCGAATCCGAATGGACCCGGGCGAAGGAGCTCGACGACAAGCTCCAGAAGCTCACGGCGTCGCTGTCGATCGCGGTCGCGGTCAGCACCGCGGCTGGATCGGCAAGTGTGCAGGATATCGCGAGTCGTCCTCTCCGCTATTCCATCGCCGGGATCTTCGCGCTCGGCTGCCTGATGTTTCTAGGCGGCGCGCTCATAGGGTTCAGCGGGCTCCGCCCGAAAGCGCGCTGGGGATACGGTGCGGCCTTCATGAACAAGGCATCGGCCGGGGGCGGCGGGACCAGGAAGGTCTATCGGGACGCCGCTATCGGTTTCGAGCGCGACAACATGATCAGGGCGAACCAGGCCTCCGGCGCGACCGCGTGCGTCAGGAACGGCGTCGTGCTGTTCGGCCTGGGAATGCTCGCCGCATTGGCGATCACGACCGCCAGAAATCCTTCGCCCGTGCCGCCGCCGCGACCGGTCGCAATAGAGATCCGCGCAGACCTGCACACAGGAGCCTCGGCGGACGGGACGATGCAAGCGGCCACCGGCCTGATCCCGCCATCCGTCGATCGAGCGGCGGCAGAACCGTCTCACGGGGGAGGATCAGATGCCCAGAGACACTGCCGCCGAAGCCGAGGGTCGCCGCCGGAGAAAGGACCAGATTGCCCGCGGTGACGCCGCACGTCGGCCATGCCAAACGACCGGGATCGTGACACAACTCCACGGAATCGAATTAATTGGGTGGTGGGACGAGGGACGGGGACCGGAGGGTCAAGGCGAGATCGCCGAGCGGCGATAGGTGTCAGATCGGATGCTTCTTCGATGCGAATTAACGGAGGTGAAAAGGGCTCGCCTCGATCGGTTCGACGAACTTCGGAGAAGACAATTGAGCAAGACCATCGACGCACGCGCTCGGATCGCGGTCCGCCTGGCGGACCTGATCGCCGCCAAGCTCAGTGAAAATTGAGCGGACATCGACCCGCCGGCCCCGGCGGACATGACGTTCGAGGACGTCCCCAACCGCCTGCAGGTGCTCGACGTCGTCTGCCGCTTCGCGCTCCCCGGCGGCGCCGCCGTTCATCTGAAGTGGCCAATCCAGCTCGAAGACGAGGAGGACGACCTCGCCCACGCCGCGGGCGAGCTTGCCGAGGCGGCCGACGTGCTGGCCTCGACCGGCGCGCTCGTGGACGACTTCGAGGCCTTTAGTCTCCAGGCCCAGACGATCCTCCAGACCGCGGTCGCTGAGGGACTTCCCGTCCGACTGCTGGGCGTCCGCATCGAGCCGACCTACGCGGGCAGCCACCCGCGCATCGTTGTCGACTTCGAGCAGCTGGGGGAGGACCTGCAGTGGGAGAAGATCCATCTCGACTGCCAATACGAGAGCGATTTCGTCGACGACCTGGAATCGATGCGGGACGTGCTGCCCGTGCGCAAGCGGATGCACGACCGCATGAAGTCTGTCGGGGGCGACCTGCTGGTGGACGACGTGACCGTGCGTCAGCTCGAACGGATGGGCATCGCGATCGACGCCGCCGTGGCGGCCTATCTATCCTCGGAGGACAGCGGTTGGCACCCTACGCTAACCACCGAGCACGGCAGCACCATAATGATCTACGCGCGCGACGGCGTCATCCGCTGCACGGCCACCCTCGCCGAGGGCGCCACCTGGACGAAGGATTCGCTGCGGCTGGCGGGTCGGGCGGCCGCCGCCATCGAAGGCAACGCCCGGCCGGGCGAGCCGGTCGGCAAGGCGTTTTGCGATACAGCTCTCGACCCGGCGCTCACCGTCGAGCGCATCGACCGCGGTTCGAACTCGGTCACGCTTCACCTTTCCACGCCTGGCGTCTGGGCGGTGAACCGCGCCGGAGGAATGGTCGAGTTCGCACCTGCGGAGATCTGACCGGTCGATCGCGGCGCACCAGCCGAGGCGACGACGGCCGAGCTGCCCCGGCCAAGCCGGGAACGATCCGTGTCCCGACGAAAGTGGGAGGTTTCGCCTGCGAAACCTCATCTCGAATGCGCCGGCCGGACAGGCGTGATACGGCGGCTCCATGAGCTCCACACAGCGCGTCATCCCCGACGCGCGCGACCCCTCGCCGACCTCCGCCGCGCCTGACTTCGTAGTGATCTACGTCGAGACGGCATGCCACCGCGTCAGCAGCATATGCCAGATAGGGATCGTTGGCTTCCGGAACGGCCGCGAGGTCTTCGCCTACGAGACGCTTGTCGACCCTTGCGACGACTTCTCGCCGTTCAACACGCGGGTCCACGGCATCAGCTGCGATCACGTCTTGGGGAAGCCGACCTTCGCGCACATCCACGCGACCGTCGACACGCACCTCTCTGGACGGGTCGCGGTCGCCCACTCTCTGTTCGACAAGGCGGCATTGGCCGCAGCGTGCCGCCAGCATGCGATGACGGCCATCGACGCGACCTGGCTCGACAGCGTGCGCGTCGCGAAACGGGCATGGCCCGACCTGCCGAGCCATCGACTGAACGTGCTCGCCAAGTTTCTCGGCGTGCGCCACAGGCACCACGACGCCTTGAGCGACGCGCGCGCCGCCGGGATGGTGATCGTTCGGGCGATCGACCACACAGGCATCGACCTCCCCGGCTGGCTGACGCCCGTCGCTCGCGGCGGAAAGGCGCCCCAAGCCGCGGCAGACGGACCACTCAAGGGCGAAAGGGTCTTCATCCTCGGCGGCACGCGAGATGGACCGCTCGCGCAGCGACTTGCGGGGCTCGGCGCGCGCATCGTGGCGTCGGTGGGGGTTAGCACCACCATGGCCGTCCTGGCTCAGGACCACCCCTTCGGAAGGTTTCCGCAGGCGGCCGCCCCCTATCGCCGGGCGGAGGAGCTCAGGCGCGCCGGCTCCACAATTCGGATCGTGACAGAGCAGGACGTATGATCTCGCCGTGACCGAGCGCTGCGGGCCTCTATTTCTGGAGACGGCCACGATCGATGGTCGCACTGCTAACGCATTCCTCAAGATCGGCGTCCGCGAACATGTCGTGTAGAAATCAAGCCTATCGGCATAGGTCGGCGCGTGAGCTATCAGCGCGCATGCGAGGTGCCGGCGGATCTTGCTAGCTCCGGGTGATCGATGCAGTCCATACACCCAGGCAGTTCAAGTCAGAACGAGTCCAGCTCCCTTAGGACGGCGGGAAGCATGTTGCGCGCGGCCAGTTCGATTGCGGCGGCGTTTGGGTGGACTCGATCCGCGAGAACGTAGCCGGGTTGGCCGAGCACTCCCGCCGGAAAGAACGGATGGGCCGGCACACGGTATTTCTCCTCGATCTCCCGATAGATCGTCGAGTAGGCCTGCGCGAAGCTCGCCAGGAAGGGCGGCGGCTCCAGCGTTGCCAGCAGCACCGGTATGCAACAGCGCTCGAGCTCCTCGACTATCGCCGCCAGGTCGCTTCGAGTCCGCGCCGGCGGAACGCTGCGCAGCAGGTCGTTTGCTCCGAGCTCTACGATCGCCAGATCCGGCCGATGCCGAAACGAACTCAGCAGACCCGGCAGACGACGCCGCGCATCGCCGGCGGTATTCCCCGAGACGCCAGCGTCATGGACCGACGCTAGCGGCAGGTGCTCCCTCAACAGCTGTTCAAGTCTCGCGACGAACGAGGCCTGTCGCTGAAGGCCATGCCCGGCCGTGAGACTGTCTCCCAAGGCGAGGACGAATGGCCGAGGTGGCGGAGAATGCGCGGAAAGCGCCTCCATCGCATCGGCACTCGATCGCCGCACAATTCGGAGATCGTTCACCGAGAACTACCGGTCGCCGCGATCGCCCTGACCTGATTTCACCTTGGTCCTGGCATGATGGCGAACGTCCTGAGCCAAGGATCGGCCAACCTCCACCACCTCGTCGAAGCGGCCCTGCTCGTCGCGGCGGACGTAGCGCTTGTCATCACCCGTTTCGATCAGTTCACGCTTTGACATACCGAACTCCACGACCGCACTTCAGTCGCGAACAACGATCGGTCGAGTCGACGGGTCCTCCGATCGACTCTCTTGTCGAACGATTGCGCGCAAAAAAGTGTCGTTCGACAAGTGACGTCAGTCGCGGCGACGATGGCGCGCGGAACCGAACTCTGGCGCGGATCACCGCCGCAGCAAGGCGCGCGCCAAAACCGCTGCTTAATGCGGGGACTATCGGCTGCGGCAAAGCTCGCGCCAGCTCTTCTCGCTTACGTCGACGTCGAACTTCTTGGCGGCCTTCTTGATGCGGTCCCAAGCATCGTCGCGCTCCTCGTCCGTCACGCCCTTGACTTGATCGAAGCGGGCGATCGCATTGCGGACGTGGCTAGCATCTTCGAGCGGTTCCTTGCGCTGCTTGGGGAAGGCAAAGTTGCCATCGTCAAGATCGTCCCGATCCTTCTCGTCGAGCTTGGTCATGATGGCGCTCCTTGTTCTCGCTTGGCGTCGACCCCGCTAAACCCGCGAGGCGCAGGGAACGATCCGTCGCGGGACGCTCGGGTTGAGGCAAGGTCAGTTGCACTCCTTCGATGCAGCCTACCAAAGCCGGCCCGCGCGCCGCGATGACCTCCTCTTACCTTCTCGAAACATCCACTAAGCACCCCGACCATCTCCCGGTCGCCTGGCGGGAGATTTCTTGAATTTCGCCCTACGATATAGTGGCCTGCGCAGACGTTCGCCGCGATCAAAGGCTCAGATCGGGTTCAGTCGGAGAGGCACGCCGCAGCGCAAGCATCGCCCCCGCCGATAGGGGCTCCGACTCCGGCGGCGCCAAGAGGGTCCCTCCCGAGACATGGTTCGTTCTCGACATCCACAGCGGTCAATCGCAATGAACCGACATGGATTCGACGGAGCTGCACACACTCATAATCGAAGAGCTGAGAAAGGCGCACGGCGGCGGGACCGTCCGCTGGCGCAATGCGCTCGGCGAGATCAAGCTCTATCCCCTGAGCACGCACGCACACTGCAACTGGGACGTTCGCCCTGCCGGTCGGCCGGCGGAGGTCGCCGCGGTCGAGGCGGTCGTGGACAGGATCCGTCTCAGCCATCCTGTCGTGGAGGAATCCTGACGTCGCGCGGCTGAGCGGATGCGGAGCCTCTCTCCGCCTCGCCGCCGCTGGGATTCAGCTCGCCGCATAACGCTCCCGCCACGTGACATGCCTGACGACGGGCTCGCGCTTGCCGTCATAGACCCAGTCGCTGAGCCAGGCCCGCTCGGCCTCCAGCCCTTCCTCGGGGATGTGCCTCCACCACAACTTCTGCTCCGGGTCCCAGACATAGCGGCGTTCCTTCAGCAGCTTCCTGCTGCCGTATGGTGCACCGCGGGCCTCGACCAGCCAGGTCGGCTTGGCCGCGTTCGTAAGCAGCTCCTTCAGCACGGTCCGACCGTTGTCGAGGCGGTGGTCGAGTAGATGGAGCAGAGCGTTCACGTCCGCGGTGGCGCGGTGCGCGGAATTGAAGAACTTGCCGCACTTGCGCAGCAGATCCTCCAGGCCGTGCCTTTCGAACCCATGGGCGTTCCAGTCCAGGTCGCGCAGGCTACAGATCCAGGGCCTGCCGGCGATGTCGAGGCGCTTCTCCAGGAACGGGCGATCGAACCCCGCATTGTGCGACAAGATGACGTCCGCGGTGAGCAGCATGCTTGTGGCCGGACCTTCCAGGATGAGCTTGCCCTTCACCATCCGGTCGGTGATGTGCGTCTTCTCCTGAATATGGAGCGGGATCGGAAATCCCGGATCCTCGAACCACCCCTCGGGGCGCCCCGTCGCGACGATTCGCCCGTGTGCGTCGATGAACACCTTCTGGATCGCCAGCTCGATGATCCGGTCGGTCTGCCAGTCGAGCCCAGTCGTCTCGACGTCGACCACAGCGACCGAAAGCTCGTCCGTCCGATCGATCTGGGCCTGATGGCGCACCATAGGCTCGATCAGCGTCTGGATCCTCACCTTCTCGTGGCGACCGAGGGCGCGGACGAGGACCTCCCATGGCACGGGCACGCCGACGATGTCCGCGGCACTCATGCCCCGATCCTCTGCTCGACCTGGACGTCCAGCGTGCGTCCGGCCCCGTCCTCGGGGTCCAGCGCGGCCCTTACGAGCGCCCGCTTTAGCGGCTCCGAGAGCAGAAGCTGCA
>Ga0157372_10008180_pt1 | contig 11119 bp, 9 predicted proteins | sample C55metaG_FD_115307 | JGI IMG/M metagenome (GOLD analysis project Ga0157372, IMG submission 115307) | Corn rhizosphere microbial communities from Kellogg Biological Station, Michigan, USA - C5-5 metaG | ecosystem: Host-associated > Plants > Roots > Rhizosphere > Soil | place: USA: Michigan...
CCAAGACGCGTCCTGCTGACCGCAAAGGCGACGATTTTCCGCAACGCGCTTGGCGCGTTGCTACTCCGTTGGGTCGGTGTCGTTCCGCTCCGCCGCGCGAGCGACGAAAAGAATTCGCACGACCACGTCGACCCGTCGCGCAACGAAAACACGTTCCTTGCCGTGCGCCAAGCGCTACAGGCGGGGGGCGCAGTCCTGATCTTCCCGGAAGGAAAGTCCCACGACGAGCCGGCGATGGCGCCGCTCAAAACGGGCGCCGCCCGGATGGCGCTCGACGCCTGGGGCAGCGGCGCGGCTCCTGCTCTCGCGATCGTTCCCATCGGGCTGACGTTCGAACGGAAAGACACGCCGCGCACTCGAGTGTTCGTGCAGGTGGGCGAGCCTCTTCTCGTACAGCGCTGGTGCTCCATCGAACACGCGCAACCGGTCGACGAGTTGACGCACGAGATAGACGCGCGATTGCGAGCAGTGACCCTGAATTACGCTTCGGCGGACGAGGAGGCGCGGACGATTCGACTCGCGTCGACCGTGGCAGCGCTCATGGAGGAGCGCCGCGCACTCGGTGACACCGATCGGGGCCTTGGTGTCGACACGACCATCGCCCGCCGAATCGAAGAGCTCTCCGCGCGTCTCGGCACCGCTGATCCGGAACTTCGCTCGCGGGCCGAAGCTGTCGTCGAGCGCCTGGAAGCCTTGCACCGGATGACCGCCGGGCGTCGAATTCTTTTGGAGGATATCGGTATCGATCTCGCGCCGCGAGCCGGGCTGCGATTCACAATACGTGAAGGATGGCTGCTGCTCGTCGCGGGCCCGGTCGCGCTCTGGGGCCGCGTGAACCATCTGATCCCTTTTCGCGCAGCCGAGTGGATCGCGATGCGATCGGTCGACAGCGCCGCAGACCCCGCGATGCGCACGGTGGTGGCCGGTGCGGCCCTGGTCGTCCTCGCCTATTTGGCGCAGACCATCATCGTGGGGCTGTTTACAACGCCGCTCGTCGCACTCTTGTATCTCGTCAGCCTTCCTCTCGCGGCGGATGTGAACTTCATCTTGAGCGATCGGTTGAGGCGCGCAGCGCGACGCGCGCGCGCGTTCTTTCTTCTGTCGGCCGATGCGGATTTGCAGCTACGGCTCACGACGGAGCTTGCGCTTCTGCGCGCCGAGGTGCTGTCGCTCGACGATGCATTCAACGCGGCCCGTCTAGGGACGGACACCTAGAAGCGCATTGTCGGCGGCGGGAGCGCGGGACCGCCAAGGTCCCAGTGCCAAGCGTCTCGACGAATACCCGTACGTGGATCTTTGAGCCGCTTGTACTGCAGGCGATCCTCGGACAGGCCGACCGCGCGGCCGTAGCGGAGAAGTAGCTCGCGATCAGTCGACACCAGATGGCCGAGGCGTGTGCCACGCCACAGATGACGATGGAGCCACAACCCACCGTCCATGGCGTGGATCATTCCATCGCGGAGTTTTTTGAATTCTTTAAACGGAGGCGCGACGTCGGTCACGTCGCGCGCGGCCTAATTGCAGGCGACAACTCCCGAAACAGTTGCCGGCGCGACTGGCGTGGCAGATCCCATGAACAACGCACAGAAGTGAGGATACGAAAGCGGGTTCGTCGAGGTAGCGGCCCAGCCCGTTGCGTTCGCCTGGACAATCTCGACAGAGTCGCCCCGCGTCGTCTTGAACTGCAAAGAATCTACGAACGCGCTGTACGCGGTGTGGTCGTAGAAATAGCCCTCTTGGGCCGTCATGAGGTTGTGCAGATCGCTGCGCATCCCGGCGTAATAGGCCTTTCCCTTCGTCGCCTGAAACTTCGGTATCGCGATCGCGGCGAGGATGCCGATGATCACGACCACTATGAGCAACTCGATGAGCGTGAAACCACGGCGATGAGCTCGCATTGGAGAACGACCTGGGAATCGGGTACGCTGTCGGGAGCGGACGGTCATAACGGCCCTCATGCTGACATCTGGCGCGGTGAAAAGGCAAGGGCAGTGCCCGCTTCCGACTCGTTTCGCTAACCCATTTCCCTATTAGTCTTTACGCCGCGGGTGCAGGCGCCACGACGTGCTCGAGTGCGTTTGTTTGCAAGCTGATTTTGCGGCTGATGTCGCAAGGTGCGAGGGTCAACTCCGTCAACTTTTTTTGCTACTCTGCTTTCGTGGCGAGCCAGTTGCCGCCGTCGGCGATGTCCACGACGAGAGGTACGGCCAGTGTGGCCGCGTGCTCCATCTCGTAGGTGACGAGTGCTTTCACGTCGTCGAGCTCAGGGCCGGGAACTTCGAAAACAAGCTCGTCGTGCACCTGGAGGAGCATTTTCGCGTTGAGGGCGCGAGCCGTGAGCGCGTGGTGAATCCGAATCATGGCGATCTTGATCAGATCGGCCGCCGAACCCTGAATGGGCGAGTTGGCAGCCGTGCGCTCACCGAAGGCGCGGATGTTGAAATTCCGATCGCGAAGCTCGGGGATGTAGCGGCGCCGGTTGAAGATGGTCTGGACGTATCCGTGCTCGCGCGCGAACTCGACCATGGAGTCGAGATATTCGCGTACTCGATGAAACCGCTGGAAATACCGTTCGATGAATTCCTTGGCCTCGGCGTGGGTGATCTTGAGTTGACGTGAGAGGGCGTGAGGACCCTGGCCGTAGATCGTCGCGAAATTGATCGTCTTCGCGCGAGCACGCATTTCTTTCGTGACTTGTTCGAGCGGAACATCGAAGATCACCGCCGCGGTCTGCCGGTGGATATCGCCGCCGGCGCGAAAGGCCTGAACGAACGCGGGGTCATCGGAAAGATGCGCGAGCAGGCGTAGCTCGATCTGCGAGTAATCCGCGGCGACGAGCGTCCACCCGCGACGAGGGATGAATCCTCGGCGGATATCTCGTCCGAGCTCTCGACGAATCGGGATGTTTTGGAGATTCGGTTCGCTCGACGAGAGGCGTCCCGTCGCAGCAGTGGTTTGACTGAACGATGTGTGTACGCGCCGGGTGTGCGGATGGACGTATGCCGGCAGCGCGTCGATGTAGGTGCTCTCGAGCTTCGCGATCTCTCGATACTCCATCAACAGCACGGGAAGCTGATGTCCCTCGTCGGCGAGTTGCTGGAGCACGCTGGCATCCGTCGATGGTCCGGTCGGTGTCTTCTTGAGCACAGGCAAGCCGAGGCGATCGAAAAGGATCTCTCTCAGTTTGGGGTTGGAATTGATGTTGAATTCCTCGCCTGCCGCGGCGTAGATCTCCTGCTCGACTCGCTTTCGTTCGCGCTCGAAGCGTTCCTTCAGCGACTGGAACCAATCGAGATCGATCGTGATGCCGGCCCATTCCATCTCGGCGAGGACTTCGACGAGCGGGATCTCCACCTCGTGGAACAATCGCGCGAGCTGGAGCGCGTCCAGCTGCGGCTCGAAGAGCTCGCGAAGGCGCCAAGTGATGTCGGTGTCTTCACAGGCGAAGTCCCGAGCGCATTCGATCGGCACTTGATCGTACGGAATCGCCTCCTTGCCCTTGCCGCAGAGATCGTCGAACGACGTCATCTTGTGATTCAGGAACTCGAGGGCGAGGAGATCCAGGCCGTGCGATCGCCGTCCGGGGTCGAGCACGTAGCTGGCGATCATCGTGTCGAAATCGAGGCCACGAAGCGTGACACCGGCAGCGCGCAGAACGAGCAAGTCGAACTTTGCGTTCTGGGCGGTTTTCTTCGCGGTCCGATCTTCGAGCAACTCGACGAGCGGTTTCATGGCGGGGTCGTCGAGCGGCGGCAGATTCTTGATGCGCGACGCACCCTGTGCCAGAGCGCGAGCCGCGATGCTCGTCGGTTCAGCTGTCTTCTTCGCTCGCGTCTTGCGAGGCGCGGCATCGGCGGAGGGGACGAGCAGATCGCCGAGCAGCAGGTCGCCCTGGCTTTCGATGCGCGCCGAGTGAGCGAGCGGAAGGTAATAGGCTTCACCCGCAGCAACCGCGATCGAGAGACCGACGAGTCGCGCGCGCAGCGGGTCGAGCGGGTATGGCGCATCGGCGTCGACCAGTGTCTCGGTGTCGATCGCGATGTAGGGCGCGCGCCGGGCACGAGCGATGAGCTTCTCGAGGGCGGGAACAGAGTCGACGGTGGTATAGTGCGCGGGGGGCGTCGCGGGCTGCACGGCGACGGCGCCGCCGGCCGACGCGTCGATCGGTAGATTCTTGGCGAGGGTATGGAACTCCAGCTCGACATACATCGTGCGGAGCCGCGCATAGTCCGGCGTGGACAGGCGCATCGCGTCGAGATCGAGCGCGACGGGAAGATCGCGCCGAATGGTGACGAGATCTTTCGAGAGAAGCGCCAGATCGCCTTGCTCGAGCAACGCTTCGCGCGGCCGCTTCTTGGTCAACTCGGCGGCGTGCGCGAGAATGTTCTCGACGGTGCCATACGAGTTCACGAGCTCCTGGGCCGTCTTCTCGCCGATGCCTTTTACGCCGGGAACGTTGTCGGACGAGTCGCCGACGAGCGCCAGGTAGTCGGTGACGAGGGCGGGCGGGACGCCGAGTCGCTCGGCGCCGTTGTCGACGCCGACCCATTGCTCCTCGACGCTTGCCGGTCCGCCCCGGCCGGGGTTGAGCAGCCAAACGCCAGGCCGTACGAGCTGCTGAAAGTCTTTGTCGCCCGAGACGACGACGACGTTGATTCCAGCCTCGACTCCCTGTCGCGCCAGCGTGCCGATGACATCGTCGGCTTCATAGCCTGCTAATGTGATAATTGGAATACGGTGCGCGTCGAGGACATCGCGGATCCGTTCCATGCCGCGGTCGAAATCCGACTGTAGCTCTTCCGTGAGCTTTTCACGCGTGGCTTTGTACGCTGGATAGCGCTCGTGCCGAAACGAGAGGCCGGAGTCGTGAACCCAACCGAGGTAATCGGGGCGGTGGCTGTCGAGCAAACGCTGCAGAAAATTGACGATGCCCCACGCAGCCGATGTGTTCTCGCCGCGACTCGTGGTGAGCGGTCGCGCGATGAGGGCAAAAAACGCGCGATAGATGAGCGCGTAGCCGTCGACGAGAAAGAGCCGAGGCGATTGGGCGGGCGGTGGCGCGGTCACGGCGCGGAGTGCGAGCGGCGGATAACGGACGAGACGAGCATACCGAAAGGTCGAAGCACAACACGATGCGTTCAATCCCCGTGTTTTGCCCTCACAACGCAGCACCGCCCGCCGATGCGATCGGCGGGCGGTGTCAGGTCGCTTCGTCCGTGGAGGCGGCTACGTCAGACCCGAACGACGTTCGCGGCGTGAAGCCCCTTTTCGCCGGTTCGGATCTCGAATTCGACCTCTTGCCCTTCGGCTAGCGTCTTGAATCCTTCCATGCTGATGGCAGAGAAGTGCACGAAGACGTCCTCTCCGCTGTCTTGTTCGATGAAGCCGTAGCCCTTGGCATCATTGAACCACTTCACCTTCCCTCTGGCCATTCGAGCTGCCTCCTACGGGGTGATTCGATCCTGCACTTCCGGTGCTGGGCAAGCCAACCGACTTGCGGGGCCCTATATAGGTAGGCTCTGCCACTTTGTCAAGGTAAGCAGAGCGTGTTGGTGCATGCGACGAGGCGACTGGAGTCCTGTTGCTCCAAGTTGCCGATGCGAGTGGCGGGATAGGCGCGCTTGCTTGCCTCGCGTTGTCGTGCGGATTAGGTTCGCCGCGTGCCACGCGAAAGCCTTGTAGGACAAACGATCGCCGGCTACTCGCTCGAGAGCGAGGTCGGTGAAGGCGGAACCTCCGCCGTATTCCGTGCGACGCATGCGGACCACGGAACTGTCGCGGTCAAAGTGCTGCGAGAGAAATTGCGTCAAGACCGAACAGCGGTCGCGCGCTTCCTGCGGGAAGCGCGTTACGGCGAGCGCGTAACCCATCCGAATGTCGTGCGCACCATAGAGATCGGCGAGGCCGGTCCGGGGATGCACTTCCTCGCGATCGAATGGGCAACGGGAGAAATCCTCGAGAAATACGCAAAGCGGCAAGGACCGCTCCCGGTCGAGGAAGTCTGCACGATCATAAAGCAGATCGCGGACGCGGTTCAGGCAGCGCACTCTGTCGGCATCGTACACCGCGATCTCAAGCCGGACAACGTGATGTACGATCCGGGGTCGCACCTCGTAAAGCTGCTCGATTTCGGCATTGCGACCGACACAGACCAGTCGCCGGAACAACGGTTGACGCGCGCGGGCTTTTTCGTCGGCACCCTGATGTACGTCGCGCCGGAAGCGCTATCCGGTGAGCTCGTCGGTCCACTGGCGGATCAATACAGTCTCGCAACGATCGCGTACTTCCTGCTCACGGCCTGCTTGCCTTTTCCGGCGAAGACTCCTCGCGAGATGTTTTCGCAGTTGCTGTCGCAGCCGCCGATCACGCTCAATCAGGCGAAGCCCGGACTGCGTTTCTCGCCGCAGGTCGAAGCGGTCATCATGCGCGGTCTGAGCAAGGAACCGGCGAAGCGATATCCGGACGTCGTGGCATTCGCGTCCGACTTCTGCCAAGCTGGGAGCGCGCCGACGGCGAAAGACAAGCCGGGATTCGCCTCGAAGCTTGCTTCGATTTTCCGCAAGAAGGACTGATCAGGCGTTGACGGCCGGCGCTCCGGCGGAGAGCGCGGGTTCCAAGTCGTCGGGATGGACCGGCAGCCAGAGAGTAAAGGTCGAACCCTTTCCCAGCTCGCTGTCGACGCGGATATCCCCGCCCAGTAGTTGTGCGAGACGTTTCGAAATCGCGAGCCCGAGTCCGGTGCCGCGCTGCATGGATTCGCTTCGCGGACCAGCGTTCACCTGCTCGAACTCCTCGAAGATCCGCGCTTGATCCGCCGCCGCGATACCGACACCGGTGTCGACAACCTGCAGAGCTACCCACACGCGGCGGGCGTCGGGCGACTGCGCGGCGAGAACAGGGTCATCGGGAGTACGGCGACGGTGAGGCGCGCTCATCACGGCCGGAGACGGTGCGCCGACGAGACGCGCCCTCACCGCGACGCCGCCTTGCGGTGTGTATTTCACCGCGTTGCCGATCAGGTTGACGAGAATTTGCCGGAGATGCGTCGGATCGGTTCGAACGCGCGGCAGCGACGCGCCAACCGCGATGGAGAAACTCAGTCCACGCTCATTGACCAGCGATTCGAGCTCACTCGCGATGTTGAGCACAAACGGACGCAGGACGATCGTCTCGGGATGCACCTCGAGGCGGCCGGCAGCGATCTTCGCGATGTCGAGCACCTGGTCGACGAGATGGCGAAGATGCGTCGCGGATGCCGCGATGCGATCGACGGGCGGTACCTGGCGCGGCGACAGGTCGCCGTACACCCCGTCCTTGAGCAACTCGACGAAACCCACGATGGCATTGAGTGGCGTCCGCAGCTCGTGGGAGATGTTGGCGAGGAACTCGCTCTTTGCGGTATTCGCCCGTGCAACCTCGCTGTACAACCGCTCCAGCTCGGCGGATCGCTCGGCGACGCGAATAGCCTGGCGGCGCTCGCGAAGGACGCCGTACGCAAGCAGCGCCACGGCAGCGAGGCTCAAACCACCAAGGAGAATTCGGAATGGGCCGACGTCGTGCTCGTGAGCGACGACGAACGTCCACGGGCGACTATCGCGAACCTCGATGGGCGCAGTCGCAACGATACCGGTGCGGAGCGCGTCGTGGGGTCCCAAGACGAGAATCGTGTCCAAACCGACCAGCAGGGCCGCGGCAATTCGTTCACTTGGCCAACGCCCAATGATCGACTTGACGGCCGGATTCGCCGCCGGCGCGGCTATCGCCGCGCTGTCGCGCAATACGGCGGCGACGGCATAGCTGGATTGTTGGGCGTCGATCGACGCCTGACGAGCCGCCGCACTCGCGAGGCCTCGGTCGCCCGCGATCAATCCGCCGATCATGAGCAACAACGCCGCCGTCAGCAGCAGCGAAACGTCGCCGACCGACGTACGGGCGAGGGGCATTCGAACCATTTATTCTGGTACCGACCGACGTTGAATGTCCGACGCCATTCCGAGAACCGCCATGTCTAACCGAGACGATCTCATTTCGCTACTCGCCGTGCGTTCGGCGAGACGGGGCACCTTCACATTAGCGTCGGGCAAGCAATCAACGTTATACATCGACGCCCGCATGACCACAATGAGTCCCGAGGGACTGACGCTGATCGGGCCTTTGGGGTTGGCGGCGATCCGCGATGCCGGGTGGACTCCCGACTCCGTGGGCGGGCTCACGCTCGGCGCGGACCCGATCGCGTACGCGTTGGCCTACGCGAGCGCGGCCACGCAGCGAGTCTTACGCGCGTTCACCGTGCGGAAAGAGGCCAAAGCGCACGGCGCGGGCAAATTGATCGAGGGGCCCTTTCAGGCTGGTGACCGCGTGGTCGTGATCGAGGATACCGTTACGACGGGGAATTCGGCACGAACCGCCGCTGCCGCGGTTCGCGCAGCGGGCGGGAACGTGATCGGCGTGCTGGCGCTCGTCGACCGCGAGGAGGGGGGCCGCGAGGTGCTCGCCGCCGACGGGCTCCCGGTCGTAGCGCTGGCGACAGCGAGCGAAATCGTCGCCGCAATGGATGCCGGGCGGCCGGCGTGAATGCGTGTTAGTGAATCAGGCTTCGGGCGTACGCGGCACCCCACGATGGGCTGAGGGGACGCAGTTGCCTGAGCCGATCGAGATGCGGAAGCACGAGCGCATGACGGAAGTGTTGCAGCATTCCTTCGCCGTCGTACTGTTCGCGGAACTGCAGTGCGGTGAGCTTCATCAGCGTTCGGACGTGGCGCCCGAAGCTTTGTGGCGACGAATAATCGAGGTGGTTCGCGACGTTGGCGACGGAAAATCCGGGGTTCTCGAAGAGGCGTGCCGCGCGAATTAGCCGAGCCATGGCAAGGTACTGCTTCGGTGCGGGCACTCGCGCGCGAAAGAAGCGGCTCATGAGAGTACTCGGCAGGACGTCGAGGTGCTCAGCCAGCGCGCGCACCGTCGCGACTTGTGGTGGACACGTGAAAAGCACCTCGAAGAAGCGCCAGCAATCTCGTGGAGCAGCCGACAGATCGATCGCCAACTGGCTGAGCGCTTGACGTTGCATGTCGTCCCCGCCGACTCCAAGCAGGTACTGACGCAGCTCGCGCCACCCGTCGGAATCGCGGACGTCGACGAGCCGGCGCACACCCGTCGATCCCAAATTGAGCATCGCTTGTGGAGTCGCTCGATCCACCTGCGTGAGAAGGGCCACGGTGGGTACCCGCGGAAACTCGCGAACGAGCGCGGCGACACCGGCGCGCGCGTGTTGATCACAGCAGCTTACCGAAACGACGACCGCACTGACGCGATTCTCTTTGATGTCCTCCACCACCTCTGCAACCGACGAGCGGTGGACCGCGTGATAGGAGCCTTCTCCCGCCGCATCGACGCGAAGCCGCTCGCTCGGTGTGAGCATGGTGGCGATGGGGAGGATTTGTCGCGGCGCGGAAGACACAGGACGTGAGAGCATGATGTCCCTCATGCGATGGGTGGGTGGGTGGTGTGAGATCATCGAGAACGCGAGAATTTTGCTTTCGCGGGCGGACATTAATCCGGTCGCATCAGGCAGACGTCATTTGCGAAGGTGGCTTCTGGTTTCGCGCGCGTCGTTTTGATTAGTTTTCCGGAGTGTCAACCGGACGGTCGCGGCTGGGGCTGCACTGCCAGTCGAGGAAAGTCCGGGCTCCATTGGGCGCGCTGCCAGGTAACGCCTGGGCGCCGGCGACGAAAGTCGCTTGCGACGGACAGTGCCACAGAAAAGACACCGCCGACGATCTTCGGATCGGGTAAGGGTGAAAAGGCGAGTTAAGAGCTCACCGTGCGTTCGGCAACGGGCGCAGCAAGGCAAACCCCAGCGGGAGCAAGGCCAAATAGGCAGCGAGAGGCGCCCACCTCGATCAAGACGCTGCGGGTAGGCTGCTAGAGGGCGCAGGTGACTGCGCTCCAAGAGGAATGACCGTCGGGACGCTCGTCGTCCTCACAGAACCCGGCTTACAGGTTGGCACAGCGGCGCGTTTGCTTCGGCAACGCGCCGCGCTCTTTAGTCGTCGTCGAATTCACGAGCGCGAGTGACTCGCGTCGACTCACGCTCCTCGGTCGTGCGTGGGGCTTGCATCAGACCACGAGCGGGCATCCAGCGCCCCGTGAAGACCTGTCGCAAGGCACGCCATATGAGGCGAACGGCGACGATCATCCCGGCGAGAACCGCGAGGGCGACGATCAGCGTGATGAACGGATGCTGCCAAATCGCCGTGGCGACCGCGGCAACGAGGGCAAGCTCCGCGGTGTTGGCGATGCCGTTGGTGACGGGCTCGGGAGAAGCGTCAATCGCGTAGCGCAACCCGAGTTTCGTGGTGTGTGTGGTCACGGCAAGGCCGCCGCCCAGCAACGCGGCGATGAGAACGACGAGCGGATCAGCGTGCCACGCTGTGGCCGCGGCGAGCGCCGCGGCGGCCGGCGGCCGGATAAAGCTGTGGAGTGTTTCCCAGGCGGCTGCGACTCCGGGAATGAGTGTCGCCGTAAACTCGATGAGATAGAGCGCGATGGCGACCGCAATCACGCCCATGTTGGCGAACGCCTGGACCGTGGTCGGGACGTCGTGGACCCAACCGAAGCGAACGGCGAGTCCGGTGACGGCGACAGTCGCGTACAGATTGAAGCCCGCTGCGTAGGCAAGGCCGAGGGCCTGCATCAGCGTCACGAAGCCAATCACCAGCGATCTCCCGCCCCCCGGGGGAGGCCGTGGATACTAATCGAGCAGTCGCAGCGGCATCACAAGGCAGAGGTACTGCGCCGGATCGGCCCAGCCTTCGGGCTCGACCGTAGCAGCGCGCTCCGGCGCCTTGAATGTGAGTCGCACCTCGTCGGTAGGAATGAAGCGCAGGATCTCAAGCAGGTAATTGGCATTGAAGCCGATGTCGAGCGGATCGCCCGAATAGCGGACGGCGAGCTCGTCGGCAGCCTCGCCCAAATCCGGCGTCTGGACGCTGAACTTGAGCATTCCAGCATTAAAGGACAATCGAATGCGGTGCGTTTGGTCCGACGCGATGATCGACATCCGTCGAAGCGCGCTGGTGAGGGCCTGACGATCGGCGATGGCGACGCGATTGTTGTCGCG
>Ga0157372_10008182_pt1 | contig 11118 bp, 9 predicted proteins | sample C55metaG_FD_115307 | JGI IMG/M metagenome (GOLD analysis project Ga0157372, IMG submission 115307) | Corn rhizosphere microbial communities from Kellogg Biological Station, Michigan, USA - C5-5 metaG | ecosystem: Host-associated > Plants > Roots > Rhizosphere > Soil | place: USA: Michigan...
CCATTATTGAACGACTCTTCATTCCTGCCACAAACCGTGCCACGTCCGACATCAATATCGATGCAGGATGCGCCGTATTGATAGAATACGGCTTGTTGTCGTGGGTAGGGTCCGTTAAATCGATGATGAGAGAACTTCGTCTGCTCGGAGGATTGTGCGTCGTCTGCACGTTTGTCGCATTATCGTTTTCGCAAAGCGGAAATGATTCATCTGCTCCTGGCCAAACGCCCTTCAGTGGTGTGGACTGTAACGATCCTTTCCAGGCATCTAGCCCCGAGTGCATGTCGCAGAGCCAAGGTTCCGCGGCCTCTCGCACCGGAAGCTATGCGACCGCGCCGGAGAGTGTGCCGCAATTAAAGTCTCTGCCCGACACCAATCAGAGCCAATTTCCCCCAGGCGCGACGCCGCCCAATCCTCCACAAGGAGCGAAACATGCGGTGGTGCCGGAAACCGAGTTCGAGCAGATGGTGGCGGATTCTGCGGGACGGCCCCTGCCATTGTTCGGACAGGCACTTTTTGAGCAGCCCCCCAGCACTTTTGCGCCGCTGGATACGTTGCAGATCCCGAGTGATTACGTTATAGGCCCGGGAGATCAGCTGGAGATCAAGATTTGGGGCCAGCTTGAGGCTAACCTGCGTGTGACGGTCGATCGCGGTGGGCAGATTTATATTCCTCGAGTTGGGGACGTATCTGTAGCGGGTGTGCACTATGGCGAACTCGAGAAATACCTGAAGAACGAAGTGTCAAGGATATTCCGCAATTTTAATCTCACGGCTAACCTGGGACACCTTCGCTCAATTCAGGTACTAGTAGTCGGCAACGCGCGTTATCCAGGGACTTATACGATCAGTTCGCTAAGTACGCTGGTGAATGCGATCTTTGCATCCGGAGGTCCGAATCCCCAAGGATCCTTGCGACACATCCAGGTGCGCCGAGATGGAACGGCGATCACAGATTTCGATTTCTACGATCTGCTGATCAAGGGGGATAAGTCCAAAGATGTACATCTCCAGCCGGGCGATGTTCTCTTCATTCCTCCGGTCGGCGCTCTGGCGGCCATCTCCGGATCTGTAAATACGCCTGCAATTTACGAACTGAAGGGTAATTCCACGCTGAGCGACTTGATCGAGATTGCGGGCGGGCTGAGCAGTCTGGCCGATACGGGCAGGATCACGATCGAACGCCTATTGGATCACCAGTCTCGCAAGACGCTGGAATTTCCTTATGATGATGCGTCTCGATCCGCCGCAGTTCAGGACGGCGATATTGTTCGGGTTTTTTCCATTGTGCCGAGCTTTCAAGATACGGTGACGCTGCGAGGCAACGTCGCGAATCCCGGGCGTTACGCATGGAAAGCGGGCATGCGCGTTCGAGATCTCATTCCCAATGCTGACGCCTTATTGACCCGGCGTTACTGGCTGGATCGCGCCGCGATCGGCACTGGCCGCGCGACCGAATATCCGGTCGGACAACAACCTCCCGCGCAGGTGCGCTGCCTGCCGATAACGTCGGCAGGCGGTTCCCAAGGTTCTGCCGCACAGCAGCCAAGTGTTAGCGCCTTCTCCAGTGGCGCGCAACCAGCGACAGTGCCGATGGAAAGCGCAGTCGCAACAAACTCGACGGAGCAGTCGAATGTGGTTTACGTCCCCTGCGGGCCGGGTCAGCAAACGCCTGCGGGGCCCGAGAATGCCGCGGATCGCGTGGCCCTAGGCAATCGCGGAACCGCTGAAATGCACACAGAGATTGCGGCGACACAGCGGACCGCCAACAGCCTAACCGCCGAACTACGGCGTTATGCCCCGGAGATCAATTGGGATTACGCGATCATTCAGCGCGTCAATCCGACAGATCTGAGTTCCAAGCTGATCTGGATGAGCCCACGCAAAGCCGTATTGGAACACGATGATGCCAGCAATCTCGAATTGCAGTCAGGAGACATTGTCACGATTTTCTCGCAGCGCGACATCAGCTTGCCGCAAGACGAGCGCTCGCGCTATGTAGTTCTGGAAGGCGAGGTGAAGCGGCCTGGCGTTTACAAACTTGAGGTGAATGAAACTCTGCACTCGGTGCTGCAGCGCGCCGGTGGACTGACGCCGAATGCGTATGTGTATGGATCGCAGCTGCTGCGCGAGTCGGCTCGCATTGAGCAGCAGAACAGCCTGGACCAATTAGTGCACACGATGGAAGTGCAAGTGCGTCAGTCGGCGCTTTCGATTGCGGCAACTGCGGCCGGCGGAGACGCCCAGGCCCTAGCGCAACTGCAAGAGGGAATCGTCTCTCAGCTTCGGGCTGTGCGAGCGACCGGGCGCGTCGCTCTTCCGGTGAAACCTTCCGATAAGAAGCTGACACAGTTTCCGGACATGCTGATGGAAGACAACGACCGGCTCATTATTCCGCATACTCCGTCGACCGTGTCCGTCGTCGGAAATGTATACAACCCGGGCTCGTTTATCTATGATCCGCGCACGAGTAGCGGCGGTTACCTGGAAATGGCGGGTAAAGGGAAACCGCAATCCGACCTGCACCATGCCTTCGTGCTGCGAGCCAATGGCGTTGTCGTCGCGGCAAACAATGTGAATGGAGCATTCACCGGCGCAAAATTCGAGCACCTGCGTTTGTATCCTGGAGACGAGATCATCGTGCCTTACAAGCTGCCTACCGGCGCCTTCGTGCGTGGATTGCGCGACTGGAGCCAGATCACATCGCAACTGGCAATCACCGCCGCAGCTCTGGCTGTCGTGGTTCCGTAGGAGTCTTTCAACCGGCACAGAATCAAGGCAGGATATATCCCAGGAGTAGATCCGTTTCCTGACCTTCGCATTTGGGATCATGGCTGGCGAATTTATCGCGACCGGTGCTGCAGCGGTACAGTGGTAGCAAATGCAAACCGAAAACCGGCTGCGGGTATGCATAGCCTGCAGTACCTAGAATTCTCTGGCCTTCGCACGCGCTATCGAGCGATACGAAGTAGTCTGTTCGCTCCGCTTTGCAGCTATACAGGGGTACCGTCCCCTGAACCCAGTTACCATAGAGGTGGCCAAGAGCGCGCTCCAGTTGGAAGGCGCTATCAGGACTAACCCAACCCGTAGTCACTTCGTGTACGGTTCCGTTGAAATAGCGATTGAGAGAGAGTTTTGCTTCGCTGCTCGTGGACCACTCCGTAGGAAATAAAATCCAGTTGGAAGTGTCGGCCGATTCCGCAGCTTCCTTTGGCGTTGCTTCCCACTTGGGAGCTGGATAAGAGATGGATACATACATCTGGATCTTGTTGTGAGGGGTCAGATTGAGGTTGCCGTACGGATCGCGGACGAACGCGGCTATAAAATTCGCTTCGAAACCAGTAGCGTTGGTGTCGATTGTCGCCAGATGTTGCCAGCCCGAGCCGCCACTCAACAGCGCGTGCTCGGAGATTTTATACAGTTCGACTCCATAATTGCCGCGCTCCTGTACTCCTCCCGTGGACGAAATTGGCCGGCCTGGGCGATTGAAGACAGCATACCACTCACCTTTGTTCGGATCGTAAGCCATATCTCCCCAGCCGGGCTCCGGATTGTCCGGGTTCAATCCATTGGTGGTGATTGTGCCTTGGACCTTAAAATGCACCCCATCGCTCGAAACGGCAGCGACGTGGTGTGCAGTAGGAAAGGTATCTTCGTAATACATCCACAGCGCGGACTTATGATCGTCATTGTGCAGTACGGGTTGACCAACGCCGTAGCCTCGCCGCGAGGTTGAGGGAATCACGGGATGTGGGAATTTCGTCCACGAGATGCCGTCATTGGAAAATGCCACGCCAATACTGTTGTCCAACCCGTCAGGCGATGCAGTGCCTACGTAATACATCGCGTAGGTATACGTCTTCCCATTGCCGAGAGGGTTCCGGAACTTGCCGGCAATCACCTTTGGATTACAGGTAAAAGCGGAATCCCATGCACCGGCAGTTTCCTCGAGAACCAATCTGGTCCCATCGTTCTTAGGAGTGTTCAGATGAATCGATTGATAATAGATGGCATCGGACTGCCGAGAGCTATCTCCCGGATTGTTCCCTTCGCTGCACCACCAAAATCGCCGCGTGCCTTCCGATTCAATGATAGACGGCGAATAGTTGTATCGCCCAATGTTGCCGACAGCCCCTTTGGGCAAGTGCCGAGGTGCGCCACAAGCGGCGCTTAGGAGCATGGCGCCGAGAGCTAAACAACACTTAACGACAGCGAAAAGACGATTCGCGGTAGCGGTCATCGTGGCATGTGCAAAATCCAAGAGATCTGGGACATCGACAATCTTTTACTTTGCATTGCGATAGAGATCAAGCTCTTTTTTGAGATGGGAAAATGCCAGGAAGCCGTTTTTGGGCGGCGCGTGCTTCTCGAATTAAGGTTGGCTCTAGACACCGCCGCTTTCGTGCTAATCAAGAGGAGCGAGCGAGAATGCACCCAAAGTGCGAGATATCAGTTGCTGCGTCTTGTGATCATCGTTTTGGCACTGCCGACGAAGATAGCCTTCCAGTAGCAGCAATCAGAGTCAAGCTTGGCGCGTTTGTCCGCACGTACGACCATAAGAGCGCGAGCATCAACCAGAACAGAGGCTCCGTTTCCGTTTGGTAGGTCAGGTTGAAGACAAGAATCGCAGCGATCGCACATATCGAACTCCTCCTGCCAAATATTGGATAGCCGAGGAGAAACAGGAGAGCAATGAATGCGGGCAATCCCATTTCAGCAAGAGTAGTAATGTACAGACTATGAAAGTTGCCGCGCTTGTCGTCTCCAAAGAAATCCGCCAGGACTTTGGGTGCAGCAGCGTATCCGATGCCGGTCATCACCGTCTTGCTTGAGCTCGCCCATGTATTGAGACCTCGTTCAATCAGTAGTATGTGACTTTCTCCGGAACTCCCCGTATCCATTGACAGCTTTGCAGAAATGGCATCCGAGATCTCCCACGCCTCTGCCACTACCGTCAATTCTTGCTGGTACTTGATAAAGAACAGCAATCCGAGTGCAAGAATTGCTACCAGGCCGGTTAGGACGCGCCGGGACACCAGACGCGACCAGAATTGTTTGGAGGCGATATGATAGGCCAACCAACATAGAACGCCCGACCGCGATAAGGTCAGAAATACGAGAACTGCGATTGCAAAACGAAGAGCGGGCGCGTAGCGCCACTTGGCCGAAAACCTGTCGATCAGGGCTAAATACATCGTGAGCACGAATCCCGAGCGGTTCGCGTCATAGGCAGTTCCGGACAGCGTCGGTATCCAAGGCCCTATGGAACTGGTGGCGAACGTGGTTTCCAGCCACGGGCCACTCGCTGGGCAGTCATGACGATGCCATGCGTCCAGGCTATGCACTCCCCAATGACAAAGATGGCATAAGCGATCAGGGCAAAAGTAACAGAACGTACGATCAGCTTTTCCTGTTCCGGTTCGTTCAAGACCTGCAGCGAAATGCAGTATCCCAAGGCGGCTACCAGGAGTAGATCACAAAAAGCCACTAGCCCCCGTTCCGGGTCAAGGCCGATCGGGATCGAAAAAAGAGTAAAAAGCAGAAAAAGGCTGGAAGCGGCAACGAAAGGGATCTGCCGCCGCATTTCGGGGGTAACTGAAAGTCGAAACATGATACTTGGCTGGCTGCGGAAGAGGCCAAGTATGACGACCAGCGGCGCTAGAACCAGAAACGGAGTGAGTGTGAACGGACCGCGCCCCGCAAACAGATCGATGCGGTCTGCATCAGCTAAGCCGATGCATCCGATCAGGCAAACGTATTGTAGTTTTCGCAACATCTGCCGGAGATCACAAGCATTCTTCGCTCGTACACGGGGCGGCTGGCGAACTCGGTCCGGCGACAGAAGTGGGCCACAGTCCTCTGCCGCGCATCACCGATGCAAACCCCTCTTCTTGCGCCGGCCTCCCCTCCAGAGTGCTAGCAGCCCGAACAACATCTGAGATCTCATTTTAAATCGGGTATAGTTTCCTAACTTGACGCGCCCCGTCACATTGCTTGCGTGTCGGCGGTAAGCCACTAAAGGTTCAGGGATGTATTGTGTCTTACCCCGTATTAACGCGTTCACGCAGCCGATCCAGGTGTCATGATGCACAAGCCTTCCGGGCGGGAACGGCAACGCCGTTTCCAGCAGAACGGAGCGAAAGGCCATTGTGCATCCGTGGAATTTTCCGATCAGCAGGTTCGACCATAATCCGCTCTGAAATTTGCCGCGCTTCGCATAAAAAGAAGCCCCGATTGTGGCGCCGCCCTCGTCAATGAGCATGGCGTCGCTCGTCACCAGCATTAGGGCCGGATCATTGGCGAATGCCTCAAGTACCGTCTCAACCTTTTGTGGAAGCCAAAGATCATCTTGATCGCTGAGAAAGACGATCCGCCCCGAGGAGCGGGAGAGTGCAGTCTCGAAGGTACGCAGGACTCCTTGATTCTCTGGATTTCTTATCAACACGACGCGAGAGTCTCGCAGGGCAGCGACCTCTTCGCACGTGGCATCGGTTGAAGCGTCATCAACGACAATGATCTCGTCCTCATCGGACAGCTGGGGGAGGATTGAGCGCAATTGAAGACCGATGTAGCTTTCCCCCTGATAGGCTGCCATGCAGACCGAAAGCATTGGCCGAGTGCTCAATGCCCTCGGACTCCCGCACAGAGCGTCTGGTCTATGCTCATATCCGCGATTTCCTGTATTGATTAGTGAGGTCACGGGATTGGCAAATCGGCAGCAGATTCCTTAATCCAGGCCCAGAGGCCAAGCCGCGGACGAGTACATACCACAATTATAATAGGGCTGAGCGGCCAAAGTGCGACCAGGTCGTAACGTGCTTTCGGTCGGATTGCCTTACACTTTAGCCAAGAAATCTGTATCGGCGGCTGCGGTCGTCCGAAGAGCCAAAGGCGAGTATGAACGCGGTCTGAAGCGTCGCGACCGCGCAGCAGCAATCGCCCCCAGGTTTCCCAAGGGCCGGGAGACCTGGGGCACTCTGTAAGGAGGTACGTTGCGTCTGACCATTTCCGTGGCCATGTGCACCTTTAATGGCGCGCGGTTCCTTGCCACACAACTGAAGAGCATTGCGGACCAGGAGCGCCCCCCGGACGAAATCGTCATCTGCGATGATGGTTCTTCCGATGGCTCGATTGAAATCTTGAGGGAGTTCGCTCACTGTGCTCCATTCCCCACCCAAGTCGTCGTCAACGAGGATAACTTGGGTTCCACCAGGAATTTTGAGAAGGCGATTTCTCTCTGCAAAGGTGCAGTAGTCGCGCTGGCAGACCAGGACGATGTTTGGTACAGACACAAACTCGGTTGCATCGAGGACGCTTTCCTGCAGTCTACGGAAACAGCTTTGGCCTTCAGCGACGCCGATTTAATCGATGACGATTCACAGTGTGTACCGGGGCACCTCTGGCCGACATTTGCATTTGATCGCGCCGAACAACGCAAATGCGCAAGTGGCGACGCGTTGGCCGTTTTGCTGAAGCACCCGGTAGTGACCGGCGCCACGATGGCCTTCCGCAGGGACTATTTCGAACTTTTCGCCCCGATCCCTGCAAGCCAGATTCATGACAGGTGGATATCCCTCTTATTGGCTGTCCAGGGAAAGTTTGCTGTCATTTCGGACCGGTTGATTCAGTATCGCCAGCATGCCGGACAGCAAGTCGGGCCAGGGCCACGGACCCTCCAGGAGCGAACGCAACGGGCCATGCTCACTACCGCGAGTTTCTATCGCGCTGAAGTGGAACGTTTCCAGGAATTCCGCAAACGCCTGGAAGAGCACAGCGGTGGATTCAGCAACAGCCGACGGGCGCTTCCTGAGGTTTCAAGAAAAATTTCTCATCTTGAACACCGCGCCGGATTGCCGGCGAGTAGGGTGGCGCGCATACCTGCGATGTTACGACAAACACTGAACGGCGATTATTGGCGTTACTCTACCGGGTGGAGCAGCATCGCCAAAGATCTGTTACTGCCCTAGATGACATGGCCAGCGCCTGCGAGAAAGAGCACCCCGCGATGGCTCATGCGCTACAGCCGTTCTCGTTTACCCATTCTTCCGGTCAGGCCGTCCCAGGTTCCAATTAGGAAGCTCCAAAACTGCTGCGCTCGATTCTGCTCGGCTATCAGGCAAACCAGCATCTCATGTATTTGCCGATAAAGGGCTCTCAACACCCAAGCCGGAAAAGAGAATAGATAGCTGCGATAGAGGGCGATGGAATTTCGCGAAATGTAATAACGCCTCATCGCGTCGTGCCGGCTGTGCGGGAATGCGCGACCTAAGACCCTGAGTTCTGCCGGGTTTCCCGGAGAATGCCACAGTTTGGCTCGATTTGACTGCGCGATCAGAAAGCCCGCGGCCCGGACACGGAAAGCGTATTCCCAGTCCACAAGATCAATGAAATATTCCGACGCGAACCATCCGATTCTGTCGAAAATCCATACCGGCATAAGGGATCCCGAAGTCATGGGAAAGATTGGACTGCCGTCCACGGCGCGTGGTATGTGCAGCTCGATTCCTGTTTTCGGGTCCACGTAGCGAGGATGAATCGAAGCTAGACGTTCGCGGGCGGCGTGCGTGTCCCATGCCTCGAACATTTGTTCTATGAATCCGGGCGTCACGGCGCTGTCCTGGTCGAAGAGAATCACCCAACGATACTGCTGGTCTATTGCCCATCGAACCCCTTGGTTTAGCGCTTCAGCAATGCCCAAGTTAACGCTGTTCTCGATCAGGTGAAAACGAAGCGCTGAGCTCGCTGCACGCACTGGACTGATCTCATCATCAGTGGACGCGTTGTCGATCACAACCAATCTCTGCACCTGCGGCAGAATATTGCGCAAGTGCTCAACCACCGTTTCATTAGGCCGATATGTAACAACTACGGCGCAGACAGGTTGGATGCTCATTGTGCCCGCTTGTGAACGCATCCTCCACACTTCATCTGAAAACAATTTCTCCGACAAGGTTGAGCAGGTCGAGGCAAAATATCGATTATCCCACCAAGCGGGAGTTGGTGGAGATCTTGGCTGATTTGCGGAAGGCCTGAAGTGTACCGGCGGCAACACCCATTAGCTGCGCACAAGCTCGCAACGCCAATAGTGCCGGAGAGAGGAGTCCAATGATGGGATCTTTCACTATGGCACGAGCTGCGAACGGCAGCGTGCTGAGCAAAAATCCCCCTACGACAAGAATGGAGCTGGGCATCGCCGGCCGCAGTGCCAGGTCCATGCCGGCCGCAAGCAGCAGGGCGGGAGCAAAAAGAAGCTGGAGCTTCATGAGTTGTGGTGTGTGGCTGTCTCTAAAGGCCTTTATCGGATTTTTTCGTACCGCCAGCACACGCCAATATGCAAACTTATACTTCTTCCTGAGATAGCGCGGAATGCTATCAGGATGGGTGTGATGGACCACAGCAGCGGGGACAAATTTCATTTTCCAGCCAAGCGACGACATGCGATACGAAAGTTCGATGTCTTCAGCGCACGCCACAGGAAAGGAAGTATCATAACCATTCATCTGCAGAAAGCGATCACGGCGAAACCCTGCTGAGTAGGTGTCTATAAAGTCAATCGACGCAAGACGAGCCATGGAGCGGTATCGATCTTCATATTCGATTTGCACAAAACGCGCGGCGAGACTCTTTTGTGTAGTGCAGTAAATGCCCTTTACCCCCACTACTTCCGGATCATCGAAGGGCGCCATCATGGCGGATATCCAATCCGGGGTTACAACGCAATCGTCGTCCGTGAATAGAATGATTTGGCCGTTTGCCTCCCTGGCACCGCGATTACGAGCTGCCGCAGGTCCGGCGTTCGCCTGATTGATGAGACGTACACGTGGGTAACGGGCAACAACATCCACCGTATTGTCCGTGGACCCGTCGTTGACGACCAGAATCTCCGGATCGTACTCTGCGGTGTGATTGACGAGCGCGTCGAGGCAATCTCCAATCCGAGACGCGCCGTTCAAGGTGGGAATGATGATCGACACTGACATCGTGTCGCCGGGTCTCTTTCCAACGAGAGTCATCTCGGGAAATTCAGCTCGAAAGGCATGTGCGCTCAGACAAGCCCAAAACGGGGAAGAGGCAGAATAAATCTGCCGGTTGACGCCAAGTAGGCCTGCTCCCTACGCTTGAACTCCTCAATGAAATGCCACGGAAGTACAAGGAAGTAGTCCGGTTTCGCAGCGCGGGCTTCCGCTTCGGAAATGATTGGGATGCGAGTACCGACGGTTACCTTCCCCCATTTGTCCGGATTGCGCTCGGCGGCCGCCTCGATGATTGAGTGGTCCAATTCGAAATACTGAAGCATCGTGTTTCCCTTGGTTGACGCGCCGTACACGAAGACTTTCTTTTTCCTTTTGACTTCGTCCTTGATAAACCCGGAAACCTGCTCTTTGATTTGCGCGACTCGCGCCGCAAACTCCAGGTACGGGGTCGTCGTGTCCAAGCCCAGATCCGCTTCTGCTTTTCGCAGCTTGCAGACGCGCTCCGCAGCTTGCCGCCGATAAGTTTCATCCCCAAAGGCGTTGGCATCTGCGTCACGATTGCGAATGTACGCACGGATACTGCCACCGTTGACATCGTTCAGTTGGGCATCGACAATCGATAAGCTGTGCAAGTCTACAACATATTCAAGAGCTTGCAGCGAATAATACTCTAGGTGCTCATGGCAGATGTTTCCGAAATCATTCTGCTCGAGCATCAGCGGCAGATAACTCATCTGCATGATCCAGAGGCCGTCCGGATGCATAACTCGCTTAATATCGGCGACGAATTTTCGTGGTGTTTCCAGGTCATAGAACATCGCAATGGATGTGACAACCTTCGGACGGTGCTTGGCCAGTTTGCTGTCTGACAAAAAAACATCCGCGTCAAAAAATCCGACCAGCACTTGGTCAGCGACTTTCCGCGATAACACGGCAAGGTTTTGCGCTGGATCGAAGCCGATCTTGTGCAACCCGGGCACCTGATAGGAGCCGAGAAGCGTGCCATCGTTGCAGCCGATGTCGAGAACAGAGTCGCCCGCCCGCAAGTGCATCAGCTTCGCCGCGGAGCCCGAAATGTCTGCCAGCGCATCTCGCATGGTCTGATTTGTCCCTGAGCGATACCAATATTCCTGGTACATCATGTC
>Ga0157372_10008184_pt1 | contig 11115 bp, 12 predicted proteins | sample C55metaG_FD_115307 | JGI IMG/M metagenome (GOLD analysis project Ga0157372, IMG submission 115307) | Corn rhizosphere microbial communities from Kellogg Biological Station, Michigan, USA - C5-5 metaG | ecosystem: Host-associated > Plants > Roots > Rhizosphere > Soil | place: USA: Michigan...
AAAACGCATGACCAGATGAGGAGCACTGTCGAAGGCGATGATGGCCACCCGATGTTCTACGTTGCTGATTAGCGCGTCGAGGATAGAGTCGAGCTGGCGGTAATCGTCGAGATGTCGTGCTCCCGCACCTCCCATCTCTACAACGATGGCTAACGCCAAGGGCTGCGAGTCGGTGTCCTGCTCGAGGGTGAGATGTTGCGGTATGCCATTGTCGGTGACAAGGAAGTCGTCAGCCGTGAGCTGAAAAACTTCTTCGCCTCCCTTGGTCTTCACCAGAATCGGAACCTCAACCAAAGTTGAGCGCACTGTAATGGTAGGCTCGTCTGTATCGCTTTGTTGCGTTCGTCCAACAGGGGCGAGCAAGAGCAAGACAACTAACGTACAAGCAACTCTCATAACGGCGCCTTCATTGTAACCGCGTCTGTTGGGGAAATCAGCCTGATTTCAACAGTCCCACCAAAAGGTGTATACAAATTCAGGGGTTCAAGGTGCGCGAGTACGACCTAATCGCGGAATGGTATGCATCCGAACGTGTCGACCAAACAGGGGTGCCTGAAGCGATCGCGCTAGCGTCATCCATCCCAAGCGGATCACTCGTGCTCGACGTGGGTTGTGGCAACGGTATACCCATTACACGTGCGTTGCTGAACGCGAGCCACCGAGTCATCGGCCTAGATAGTTCGGGCGCAATGCTCACTTACTTTAAGCAGAACTGTCCTGAAGCGCTTGCTGTTAGAGGAATGGTTGAGTCCTGCCCGTTGGCCGAAGGCGTCTTCGATGCTGCGGTTGCGTGGGGTGTGATGTTCCATTTGAGTCCCGAGAATGCGATTCGCGCAATTGCGAATCTCTCGCGCAGCCTTAAGCGCGGTGCGCCGTTCCTCTTCACATCCGGAGACGAAGACGGCTTCGATGCCAAAGTTGGCAAGATGAACGGCGTGACGTTTCGCTATTTCTCCTACAGTGTCCATAACTACCGGCGTATCCTCAGGGATCAAAACTTCACATTGGTAGATGTCCACGCTGACAGTGGGAATAACACCTATTATCTCGCAAAGAAAAATTGAGCCATCGAGTTGATTGTTGATAAATCGCTATTTCACTCATCACGTTCAATGAGTACGACAATTGAGCATGATAGCCTGCTGTCTGCGATGGCTTCCGGTAAAACGAAATTCGAAACTGCACGAACCCGTAATTTCAGAGCTACAGTGTTGTCCGAAGAAGACGAGAGCACGATTACGCACGTCGAGGAATTTGGCTGTTCTATTGTCAACGTGAAGCAGACGGAGTACGGCTTCGGCTGGGCTTATACTGTGGGCGTTTTTGATACCAGCGGCAAACCTGAAATTATCAGTGTCGGGCTCTTACCAAAAACAGCACAATTTGCGCTTAATGCGGCAGCGAAGCTGCTAAGGGCCGGGGTTGATCTCACCAAGGGCCGACACCTTGACGTAATCGGAGAGGTTGAGTGCGAGTTCCGCACTGTTGACCCAAAATGGGTCAAACACCTTATGGGATGGGCACTCTGGTATTACGCTCACGACGAATTTCCGGTATTCCAGGCGATTTATCCCGATCTCCAAAATCGGTTCCCCGAGGATCAAGGCTTCGATAAGGCATTCGAGCGGCCTCTTCGGCAGCCGAATGCTCCCATGACCCGAATCGAGAGTGATTTTTGGGCCTCCGCTGATCCGAAGAGCAGTTTATTCAACTGGAAGTTTCCAAATGACCCGCACACGAGAGTCTTCCTTTCCGAGACGGTTCACAAGGGGATTGAGCCAGTTACATACGTCTCACGCGATGCCGTGGATGGCGCCTGGCAGTTTTTGGGGGACAGTATGTCTGATGGAGGCGGTCCCGTAATCTCTTGCTTTCACCACCCAATCGACGGAGACCCGAGCCTCGCGGAACTAGTTGATCTGCCGTTGGGCTGGTGCGCAGAGCGCAGTAGGGTCGGAGAACCGTGGACTCGAAAGAAGCACGCGACAGACGAATCGGACTGAGCCACTATTTCCTCAATTAGCGATAATCGCGATTACACTCATTGACAGCAAACGAAAGGCTATCGTGGGTTCCAGCTTTTGTGGGCATCCATGGAATTGGCAAATCCGGCCGCAACGAGCAGGTCACGCCAGTCCCTTTTTGCAAGTTCGACGGCCGAGCGCAGCTTCTCCAGATTGCCGTCGCTTAATTTGAGCGCGGCGAACCGAAAACGTTCGAGTCCTTCTTCATGCTGCAGAAATGGCAGATTGTTTCCGCATTCACTCTCTAGGACTTGCGATGCCTGTGGATACTGCTCTTGTGAGAAGAGTTGCCGCGCCTTCTGCCGAGTTGCTGCCGACGGGTGTGACCCCCGCCGCAGAATCACGGCACCGCGACCTGTACCTGATTCGAATAACCGCTTTCCATTCCAGTCGAACTGACTGCTGTCGTTACGTAGTAATAAGTATGCGACGAGGCCACCGTGCTATCCATAAATGCGGTGTTCGGATCTGGAGAAGAATTTAGTTTTGAATATGGGCCGCTGGCCGCGCTGGCGCGGTATACGTTGTAGCCAGTCACTTGGGAGGTGCTGGGACTCCAGTTGAGGCTCACACTGTGTTGTGTGGCTGAAACTCCGCTGCCGGTGAGGGATTCAGTAGCGGTCGATGCTGTGCTCGCGAAGGACAGAGTTGCAGAGGCGGTGCCGCTGCTTTGCGGTGTGAAAGCGACTGAGTAGGACACACTCTGACCGGCTGAAATTGTTTTCGGCAGAGAGATGCCACTCAGCGAAAATTCCGAGCTGCTGCTGCTGGCTGAGGTGATGGTTACGCTGGCTCCCGCCGCGGTTAACGTTCCACTTCGCGAAGCAGATGATCCCACGGTTACGTTTCCGAACGACGTACTGGTGGGAGAGAGGCTAAGCTGGCCAGAACTGGTGCCCGTGCCACTTAAGGGCACCCACGCCAACACCGAATTCCGGGGATTCATAAACTGCACCTTGCCACTCACCCATCCAGAGGTCGTCGGAGAAAACAAAATACTGAAGGTGACACTCTGTCCTGACGTAAGGGTCATCGGCAAATTCAATCCCTGAACACTGAATGCGGCCCCACTTGTGGATAGGGAATAGATCGTAACGTTCCCGGTTTTCTTGTTAGTCAATGTCACGTACGAGCGCGCGGTATTTCCATCTTGAATGCTGCCAAAAGAGAGGCTCGATGGACTCGGAACGACGGATGTGTTGGGGGTGCCTGACCCATGCACAGCGAAGGTGGTACTGCCGTCTATCACGATTGAGCCTGAATCGGCTCCGGAGACTGTGGGACTGAAAGTCACATTCACCGACAGACTGTGCCCGGGGGCGAGCGTCAATGGCAACGAAGGGTGGCTTGCGCGATAGCCGGAACTTGCGGTCAGTGTTGAAATGGTGAAGCCGCTGGTTCCCTTGTTGGTCAGGGTCAAAGGGATTGTCTCAGACTGACCGACTACTACCTCTCCGAAGCGCAGCTCTGTTGGATCGAAGGCTAGATTGGTGGTCGCAGATGCAGGCGTTGAAAATCCGGCAGTCAAAATAAAGGTGATAAGCAATAAGAAAATTGAGTATTTATTCGCTAGCTGGGGAAGGGTCATAACATTTTCAGTTTGCCGACGGAGGCGTGATCAGTGAAGGTCTCGACAGTTCACGTTGGCTAATGAGAAGGACATGTGCCAGCTTTCACAATCTCACGGCAGAAAGTGGCAAAGGGACATGTAGAAAACATACGGCGTTGCAAACAATGTGCGATGTTGAACAAAAATTAGCGCGAGTTAATCAACACTGCGTTGCGACGCCGATCTCGCGGGAGTGGAACTTAGGAAGTTCTAATCAGTGAAGGAATTCAAGAGAAGGAGTTTGAAAAATAATTCCGAATTTCGCAGTTCAGGGTTTCGTAAATGGTGCAGCTTCGCCCGTCTGAATTGCGCGTTCCGGGTCCACGACCATCCAAGCGGCAGCACCGAACACGCACAGTACCGCAGCAACTACGAATGATGCCGTCCATCCGAAGCGGCTTGCGATAAATGGCGTCAACGAGGCGGTGACCATTCCGCCGATCTGCGCGCCCATGTTCATGAATCCGGAAACGGAGCCGGAAGATTTGCCGGCAAGGCCTGCGGTTACCGACCAGAATGAACTTTGCGCAAGGTATAAAGCGCCTGCGCCGCCCGCCAATACCACACTCGCGAGTCTGGCCCCGTGAACTTCCGATCCCATCACTAGAAAAACGCCCGCCATCAGAATGACGGCGGCCGCGAGATAGCACCTGCCGACACGGGCCCCGAATTTTGTCGTGAGTCGATCGCTGAGGAATCCGCCCAACGGACAACAGGCGGCCATCGCCAGGAAGGGAAGCATCGCGTAAAACGCGCTGGCTTTAAGATTTAAATTTCGAACCTGTGCGAGATAGATATAAAACCAGCTGAAGAATATCCATGCCACGTAGCCGAAGCTGAAATAGCTGAGCGTAATGGCCCACAGTTCACGGCTCTTCAAGATCGAGCTCCAGGCAATGAGCGGCTGATCTTTGCTGTCGGACTTTCCCGAAGAAATTCCGTGGCGGATGAAATTCAATTCGGAGGCAGAGACGCCTGAGTGCTGCGAGGGATCATCTTTCGCCAGGATGAACCACAACAATCCGGCGAGCAATCCGATTACCGCACAAATCCAGAACGACGCCCTCCAACCATAGTGAAGCATGACGTACGTGATCAGGGGCGGAGATAAGCCGGCGCCGGCGCCAACTCCGGCGAAGATCCAGCCGTTGGCGATTCCGCGCTCCTGCACCGGTATCCAGCGCGCGACGAACTGGTTCGACGCGGGATACATCACGGCTTCGCCGGCTCCCAACAAAAAGCGTGCCGAGATGAACAGCCAAAGCGCGCCGGTGATGGTAGAAGGCACCGATGCAGTCAGTGCAGTAAAAATTCCCCACCAGATCACTCCCGCCGCAAGAACCCGTCGTGGGCCGATACGATCAGCCAGCCTTCCGCCGGGAGTCTGAAAAAGCGCGTAGCCGGCCAGCAAAGCGCTTGATAACCACCCCAACTGTACGTTGCTAAGGTGATAGGCCGCGGCGAGAGAGACACCCGCGATTGAGATATTGACGCGATCAAGAAAGGCGACCGCGCTCAAGATGAATAGCCAGAAAATAAGGCTCCAGCGAACGTGGCTGCGCGCGCCGGTTATATCGCTGTTTTGATTTCGCAAATTCTCAGCGTGCTCAGCGGGAGTGAGGGCCATGATATGTGGTGACTCTTTGCCGTGATTCGCCAAGGCCTTCGATACCAAGTTCAACGATATCACCAGCCTTCAAATAAACCGGCGGGTCCATTCCCAAACCAACTCCAGCGGGCGTTCCGGTGCTGATTACATCCCCGGGAAGTAGCGTCATGAATTCACTGATATAAGAGACTAGTGTGGCGACATCGAAGATCATATTAGAAGTAGAGCTGTTCTGGCGTGAGACGCCATTGACCATGAGCCACATTTTCGAATTGCCGACATTGGGGACTTCGTCGCGCGTCGCGAGGAACGGGCCGAGTGGGGCGAACGTATCCGCGCTCTTTCCTTTGACCCATTGACCGCCTCGTTCGAGTTGAAAAGTGCGCTCCGAATAATCGTTATGCAGCGCATATCCAGCGACGTAATCCAAGGCGTCTTTCTTGTCCACATAAAGCGCACGTTTGCCAATGACAACCGCCAGTTCAACTTCCCAATCCACTTTGCTCGAATTGCGCGGCATGACCAGCGGATCATTCGCTCCCGTGAGCGAAGTGGTCGCCTTAAAGAAAATCACCGGCTCTTTGGGCGGTTCAGCGTGCGTTTCCCTCGCATGGTCGCGGTAGTTGAGACCAATGCATATGATTTTGCTCGGCCGGCAAATCGGCGAGCCAAGCCTGACTGTGGCCGCAACTTTCGGAGCAGACGCAGCATTCTTCTTCAGCCAGCTTTCGAGCTTTTTTAGGCCCCCACTTGCGAAAAAATCTTCATCGTAGTCTGAACCAATTGCTGAGACGTCAATTCGGTTTCCATCCTTAAGTAGCACACCTGGTCGTTCCTGCCCTGGTCCCCCAAAGCGAATGAGTTTCATTTGCGCCCCCCTCGATAAGTTTCCTGCGAAACCTGTTTCCGCTCTTTTACCTCCAACAAAAAATGCTTAATGGCAGTTTGTATATTACCGCGCCCAGAATTTCTTGCTCGATGCTCATCATATCTCGCCTACTTGCACTCTTCTTTGCCGCATGTCATGCATGACAACCCACAAGTCAGAAACATTTTTACTCGCACTGATGTCAAAGCGCGAACACGGAAGGGCGCATGGTACCACTTCGGTGACTTCTTAATTTTTTAAAGCAGAAGAACTGACCATGCGGGATCCGATCTTCCGGGATGTGCGGGGCGAATCGTCCAAGAGTTGCGGGAAAGGAAAATTAGGCCGCGAATTTTGTCGCCGATTCTGTGAGTGCTTGATTAGAGAGAACGCCTCGTATCATCACGGGCGCGAAATTGCAGCATAGGCGTCCTGCGACTGCGTGAGTTCATTCGCAAGCGAATGAACTCACTCCGCTCAGGATGACAGTGAGGGGTTATTTCAAAAATCTATTAAATCCTCCCAGAACGAAGGGTCCAACTTATTTACGCTCGGGTCGTCGAGACGATATCGAATCCATACCGACTTACCGACCGACAATGTGCGCTCGATATCCATCACAGTAGTTCCGTCGAACGAATAAGGCGGAGAGGATTCGCCCGTATAAGGGCCATCGTCACCGACTGAGAATTCGTAGACGATTACCACATCGGGCTCAGTTCCCGGACAAATATCAACCGCAGTAATTTTGCCTTCGACTTTTGGCCATCGCCGATAAAACATCAGTGACAGGTCATCGTAGAGGTTCTTCAGCATGTAATCTGGCGTTTCCTACGCGTGCTTGCTTTTCATCTCCGCCAGCAATTGCTCGATGCGGTCTTCTTTTTCGATGGCGGTCAGGCGATCTTCTATGTCGTCGGTCCCGAGTTCAGACTTCGCGTGGCTCACGGCTTCGTTGTGCGCGACTTTGCGCTTCATGCGGTCGAATGCAGCGCTCTTTGAGCCGTCGCCGATTGCGATCCGCGCATCGTGCGCTTTGCCAGTCGCCCGAGCTCGTCGATGCTGTGCGATCAGCAGATCGGACTTGTGCTGGGCTTCGTCGAGCTTCTGCTCCAGCTTACGCAGCGCGGTTTTCAGGTTATCGACCTGCGCCTTTTGATCGCCGACCTGCTGGGCAAAGCTCGCTGACATCTCTCGATAACTTTCCACGCGGTGCAGCGCCGCCCGCGCCAGTTCGTCGTCGTTCTTGCTGACGGCCAGTTCGGCCTTGCGCGTCCACTCGGTTATTTTTTCTTCGTTCTCCTGATGCTTCTTGGCCAGCAAGTGCTGGTCAGCGATGGCGATTGCGACCTGCGTCTTCACCTGCAGAAGCTGGTTCTGCATGTCAAGGATGACTTGCTTGATCATCTTCTCCGGGTCTTCGGCCTTGTCGATGAGATCGTTAAGATTTGCGCGGACTAAAGTTGAAACTCGCTCCAGTAGTGCCATATGAGACTCCTTTCGAAAGCAGCTTTTAGCTCTAAGCCGTTAGCTTTTAGCTCAAATACAAAATCCTTTGTCATTCCGGACTGGCGGTGTCCATGCGGCCAGGTGTCGGGCCGCTCTTTTGTTTCGACATGGCAGCGCCAATTGCTACGCCGATGGCGATCCCGATCGCCAGCCAGGTTCCACCTGATCCGAAAGCGGCATCGATGGCTATGCCGATTCCGGCGCCGAGTGCGATTCCTAAACCGATTTGCATTGATGGTCTTTTCATCTTCTTGCTCCGTTGTGCCGTTCCTGCGTTTTCTCTTCTTGACCAAGGCTTACGCCGCATGGGTCGGACAGGGGTGTCCGACCCACGCGGTCCGTGCTATTTTCCGTTGCCTTTGCTAGGCGGCAACGCGTCCGGCCTCGAACCCTTGTCGCCGATGCCGCGCACTTTGCTCAACAACTCGGTCATGCTCATTCCAGACAACGACTCGAACAGTGCCGGAACTTGCGCTGCCATTTTGGCGAAGTCACCGGTTATTTTGTTCATTCCCGTGGCGTCGCCGTTGCCGGTCGAAACCACGGTGATCTTGTCGACATTGGCCAAAGGCGCGGCCATCGCTCGGACAACTTCCGGCAAACTGGTGAGCAGCTTGTCGTAGATCGCGGCCTGGTTGTATTCCTGATAAGCCTCGGCTTTCACGTTCATCGCCTTGGCTTCCGACTCACCTTTCTTGAAGATGATCTCAGCTTCGGCTTCGCCCTGGGCGCGAATCGAAGAAGCGTGTCCTTCGGCTTCGGCGATCAGGCGCTGCTTTTCGGCGGCGGCGAGAGTTTCGATCCGCTGACGCTCGATCTCGGCACCTTTGAGCACAGTTGCGATCAGTTCTTTCTCGCGGCGATTGATTTCCGCTTCCTGAACTTTGACCTGCTGCTCTTTTTCGATCTGCTGCACCTTCACCTGCTCCGCCACCACCTGCTGCTGCATGATGTTGGTCTGGATGTCGTACGCTTTGTCGGCCTGCGCCTGCTGCCGCTTGGTGACTTCGACATATTGCGCGCGCTTTACTTCAAGATCGCGTTGCGCTTCAGCCTGTTTCGCCAGTGACAAAGTTTCGGCCAGCACGCGCTCCTGGTCGGCTTGCGCTTTGGCCACAGCAGCTTCTCGAGTGGCCAAAGCACGGCGGATTGCGGTGTCGCGGTCGGCTTCGGCGGTCGCCACGTCGGCATCGCGCTTGATGCGGGCAACGTCGGGCTTGCCCATGTTGATGATGTACTCGTTCTTATCGCGGACTTCCTTGATGGTGAAGGAAATTACTTCCAGCCCCATCTTGTTCATGTCGTCGGCGCAAGTAGAGCGCATGCGGTCGCCAACCATCTCCGGCTGCTTCACGATTTCTTCTACTGTGAGCTGGCCGATGATGCCGCGCAGGTGGCCTTCCATTACCAGCTTGATCAAGCCTTCGCGCTCCTGATCGGACTTGGTGAGAAACTGTTCCGATGCAGTCCAGATGGATTCTGTATCGGATTTAACTTTGATCTGCGCCACGGCTTCGACCGTGACCGCCACGCCTTGCTTGGTGTAGAGGTCCTGCTGCGGCGCCACGTCGAACGACATCAATTCGAGAGACAACTCGTGACAGTTCTCGACCATGGGGAACACAACCGTCCCCCTGCCAACGACTACTCTCTTGTTGCGGAAACCGTAAACAATTAGCGCTTCGTGTGGGCCGGCTTTACGATAAAGGCGGGCAAGAAAGCTCATCAAGAACGCGAGGACGAACACCCCAACCGCAATTACAATCCAAATCTCTGCTGATAATCCGAAAAACATAACGCCTCCTCCGGCAACGCCAACAATCTTTTAACCACCAAGAACACAGAGCGTCAGGACGACAACGCAGCTCCGCGTGCTTCGTGGTTGCGAGTTATCAAATCCAAATCGCGAATAATCTGCTCTGGGCTATCGTGCCCGAGAAAAACTTCGCCTTCTAAAGTCTCGATACGAACTCCCCGATTTCCCCAGACGTAAGCGCGTTTGTCGCCGACTCCGCGAATCCCATACCCGCCGATGACGTTCCATCGGCCTATCGCGTAGCTCTTAATGTCAGCTGCAGGAATCGAGCGCAGACGGAAACCCAGTGCGCGTATCTCGATTCCCGAGGAAATGAAGAGATAGCGGAAGCCATCCCAGGCCAGCGTGGCTGAGGCGAGCATGAGGATTAGGGCGAGCCCGAGAGCGATTTGAACGCCAGCGACGTGAATTGCCGTTATGACTGCGATCATCGCGACGGCAGCGGCGCCCAGCACCAACGCCAGCATTTTCGAATCATGGCGCTCAACCGCGAGAGCGTTGTTTGTTGCCAACGGAATTCCGCGGCGGGTTCCAAGGGCAATGACCACGACGACAATAGCGGCGCTGACGCCAGCGGCCAGCACCGGCAGGACATTCACTGGCTTCCCATGGACGTTGTAAGCAATGACCGCTTCTTCTGCCCAAAGAAGGGTGCCCATAATTACGTAGAACAGAACCAAAAGCGCCCACGCCGCGGGATCAGGTCTCTTCACGCGCGATAAGATCAAGGTTGCTGAACCGGCAATAAACATTCCCATCACCAGCGAAAAAGTCACAGACACGTCGCGCGACATCCAGCCATTGGGGTGATTCGCCAAATCAAAATGCGTGGCCAGCCGCGCGGGTAATTCTTGCCAGGACATTACATACATCGCCGCCATCGCGGGCACAACCAGCCACATTAGTCCTGCGAAGATTCTGAGATATCGGCGGGAACCGGATTGTTCGGCAGCGATTGTCATTGCCGGCTCCTGTCGATTTCATTTAACGGTTCGCCGAATTCATTCTCTTCTCCGGCAAGTTCCGACCACGGACGCACGTAAGCGATTCCACGCTCATAACGCGTGACTACAACTTCGGTTGTTTTCGGGATGGCTGATCCATCTTCTGCGCGTGCGCCGCATACGCGGCGGGTGCCGGCTTGCGAGTAGATCAGTTCCCCAGTGCCGCCTTCGCGGATGGGCATCGAAAGCCGGCCGAGTACGCCGACCATTTCGTAGTCCGCGGGGTCGAGCGCTTCATCGGGATGAGTAAGAATGCGGCTAAGGAATACATAAATAATGGCCGCTCCGCCGGTGCCGCTTAACATAGAAATTCCCAACGCCGCCCAGAACCAGATCGCAGAATGGCGTGTCAGAAGAAATCCGGTGCCCCCAAACCACGCCAGGAAAGCGGTAAGCGTGATCAGGTTGAAGGGAGAAATCTGGCTTCCGTGGGCGCCATGAGCGGAAGCCGCGTGCCCGTGGATATGGCCATGCGCATGAAAATGAACATGAGGGAAGTGGAGATGCAGGCCTCCGCCCAGGAACATCAGCGCGCTCAAGAAGAACCCCACGACGAAACAGACCAGATAAAAATCTGCCCAGGTCATATCCGTCCTCCTTTTTTGCCGCGCGAATTTGCGGCTTGCGGCTGCAACGCTTCGAGCAGGCGGTCGGCCAGCCCCGGCGTATCCAAAAT